>Ga0209019_1000321_pt1 | contig 24573 bp, 20 predicted proteins | sample METZYME_3_300m_FD_187549 | JGI IMG/M metagenome (GOLD analysis project Ga0209019, IMG submission 187549) | Marine microbial communities from oxygen minimum zone in mesopelagic equatorial Pacific - METZYME_3_300m (SPAdes) (version 2) | ecosystem: Environmental > Aquatic > Marine > Oceanic... | reverse complement strand
TCACACCTGGAAGTTGCACAAGGATTTGATCCCCACCCACACTGTGTGGAGCTACAATGGGTTCCGCCACCCCGAGTTCGTTGACACGTCGTTCGATCGTCTGCAAGGCTTGCCGAACAGCTTCCTCGCGCAAGGAAACCGCCATGTTTGGTCTCAGTTCGAATGCATAGCGACCGCCTGCACCGGATTCCCGCGTGAACAGAGCTTGTAATTGTTCGTCGGCCACACGTCGAAATTCGGCATCCTGCTCCGTGGACACCCCCTCCACATGAAAGCGTGAGGCACTGTCTGAAGCAATTTCACCAACCGCGATATTCTGGGCTGACAATATGGACCGCAACCGCTCTTGACTGGACTCGGTTTCCAGGCGCAGGGCATCATCGGTCTGCACCCGCAAGACCATGTGCACACCTCCCTTTAAATCAAGGCCGAGCCGAACCTTTTCTTCAGGAGGATAGACGGACCATCCGGCCAATGCCACCACACCAAGAATCGTGATGATTTTCCAACGAAGGTTGGTCTGCATTATGTGCTCCGACCTATGAATTGTTGGAGTCAGGAACGACCGGGTCCTGCCCTTGGTGTCCACCAACCGCCGCGCGTGACAGGTCTACCCGCACCTTATCAGCAATTTGAAGCTGTACGGTGCGTTCGTCATTCAACTTAGTGATGGTGCCATGAAGACCGCTCGTCGTAACGACCCGGTCACCGACCTTCAAGGAAGTTTGAAATTCCTGGACCTTCTTCTGCTTCCGTTTCATCGGCAGAAGAATGATGAAATAGAAAATCGCCAGAATCATCGCGAACGGTACAAACTGCACCCATACTGGACCACTATCAGCAGGAGACGCCATGGCGAGGAATTTGGAAATATCCATAACGAAAATAAGTATCAACTCACTCGTCTAACTCATCGCTTCTTGTGATTCCCGCCCGGGCGTGCGGGGGTAGATCAGGCGGAACTCATGTCTGAGCTCTTCAAGCGAGCCAAACATGATAGCGTCCCTAATTCGCCGCATAGTGTCAAGGTAAAAGTGAAGATTATGCAACGTGTTAAGGGTTGCTGCAGTCATCTCATGTGTGACAAACAGATGCCTCAGATACGCACGGGAGTGGTGACTGCAAACTTGACACTGACATGTCTCGTCAAGCGGCCTGTCGTCTTCCTTGTAGCGGGCCTGTTTGATATTCAGGCATCCTGTTGAAGTAAAAAGTTGTCCATTCCGGGCATTCCGAGTGGGTAAAACGCAGTCGAAAAGATCGATTCCACGTGCCGCCGCTTCCACTAAGTCATCAGGCATGCCAGCGCCCATTAGATATCGTGGGCAATCGTGCGGCAACTGTGGTGCCGTCTCAGCGACAACGTCATACATAAGTTCATAAGGTTCACCAACACTCAATCCGCCGATTGCATAGGCATCGAAACCCAAGGACACCGTATGTTCGACACTGCTAGCACGTAACTCTTTATAGATACCGCCCTGTATGATGCCGAACTGTGCCTGTTCAGGATTTGGGGACTGCGGGTCAGACTGACCCGCCTCGTGGGTCTGCAAGGATACGAATCTAGTCCGAGCTCGGCTAGCCCATCGCAGAGTCCGTTCCATCGCTCGGCGAGTTGCCTCAACTGAACTCGGGTATGCTTCACACTCATCAAACACCATCGCAATATCCGAACCTAAGCGCCATTGAATCGTCGCCACATCCTCAGGTGTTAAATGACATTCGCGACCGTCAATATGTGATTGGAAGGTAGCACCATCGTCGTTAATTGTGCGTCGGGACGCCAAACTAAAGACTTGGTAGCCTCCACTATCTGTCATGATGGGCCGATCCCATGCCATGAAACGATGGAGCCCGCCCCGTCGGGCTATTAGCTCAGCACCAGGACGCAGGTACAGATGATAGGTGTTCGCCATCAACATCTGCGCGCCAAGTTCTTGCAAGTTACGTTGCGTCACAGATTTCACGGCACCTCCGGTCCCAACTGGCATAAACGCGGGAGTTTCGACAATACCGTGAGCGGTACGCATTTGTCCTCGGCGGGCAGCACCTGTGCTATGCAATACCTTAAAATCGAACATGCGGCTCATTGACATATACTAAACGAGAGTCAGACCTTCACACATGTCACAAACCATTTCTTGAGGTTTTTGATCAGTGGCTCAACTTCGAATAGGTGTAGTGTATGGCGGACGATCGCGCGAGCACGAAGTGTCTCTCGCGTCGGCTGCTTCAGTCATTAGCCATCTCGATCCATCTAAATACGAACCAGTGCCGATACGCATTGACCGTGATGGACGATGGTTTTTCGACCACCAACCACCAACGGCCACCTCAGCTGAACAAATCATTAAGGAATCCAGCCAAGGCCACGACACGGTTATCGACCCACGGAAACCGAATCCATCAGGAGTAAACCTGACGGGTAGCCCAACACCACTGTTAAGTGGTCTCGAATTGGACGTTGTTTTCCCGGTCCTTCATGGACCATACGGAGAGGACGGTACAGTCCAAGGCCTACTAGAAATGGCCGACATTCCCTACGTAGGAGCTGGAGTGTTAGCTTCAGCCGTCGGCATAGATAAAGCCTTCATGAAACAGCTATTTGCGGCCAAAGGTCTTCCTCAAGTGCTTTATATGGTCGTTCTTGCCCGAACATGGAAAGCTGATGCCTCCGAGGTGCGTACAGAAGTAGGCAAACGACTTGGGCTTCCGGTCTTTGTCAAACCGGCACACTTGGGGTCCAGTGTTGGCATCTCAAAGGTGTCTAGCACCGAACAACTCGACGCAGCCATTGAACTGGCCTTCACATACGACCGAAAGATCATCATAGAAGCAGCTGTGCCTGATGCGCGTGATATTGAGTGCGCCATTCTTGGTAACGATGAAACAGAAGTCTCAGTTCCTGGAGAAGTGATTGCATCTCGCGAGTTCTACGATTACGAAGCGAAATACCTCGACGACTCATCGGAGCTATGTATTCCAGCAGCACTGGATCCTGCTACGATTGATCAGGTGCAGCAATTCACAACTGACGCGTTTCATGCGATCGAGTGCTCTGGAATGGCGCGAGTAGATTTTCTGATCGCTCGAGCGACTGGACAACTTTTTATAAACGAAATTAATACAATTCCAGGCTTTACTACTATCAGCATGTATGCAAAGCTTTGGGCGGCAAGTGGCATTACTTATTCAGAACTGCTCGATCGATTGGTTCAGCTTGCACTTGATCGACACGCAGTAAAAAGTGAACTAGGTAAGAACATGCCATAACGTAGTAACGAATGCATGCAGGCTTTAGGTCGCAGAGGGCTAAAGTGAATGACGTTTCGAACCGACATGACTTATGAGATGGTTCAGTTTTTGACATTGTGTGCACTTTATGCTTGACAGTTGATTTTTCTCGTCAATAATCTACATCTAGTATGATGTTTTCGCGCTCAAACTACCTATTGTGATGGCTTGAATAGCTTGAGCTGATACAGATGGTCCATTAAAGGAGCGTTAAATGGCTAAAAAGAAAGCTAAGAAGAAGAAGAAGGCAGCCAAGAAGAAGAAGGGCGCCAAGAAGAAGTAGCATCGAATTGTTTTAGGGGTGTCGTTTGGCACCCCTAATTTTTTTTGATTGATTGGTAGACGTATTAGACAGTTCACTAGCGTAACTGGGCTTTAAAATCTCCGGATGAAAGGGGGGATAACGCATAATGGCAAAGAAAAAGAAGAAGGCAGCCAAGAAGAAGAAGGGCGCGAAGAAGAAGTAGCTCTTCAAATTCAACGACACTAAAGGGGGCACTAGTTGCCTCCTTTAGTGTGTACAACGCTGTAGTAATCTTCTTGACGAGGCTTGAGTAAGGGATTTAACGGCCGGTCATAGAGATGCCATCCCACACGCGTGTGCTGCGCACAAGATCCCACTGCAACAGTCGATCAACAACTTCCATACCATCTACGACCCTTCCTAAAACCGTGCGTTCAGCATCGATTAATGGCTGAGGCGCAAGAGACACGAAAAATTGCCCCGCCCCTGATTCTGCCGTGTCAGCGGCTACTCCAACAGTCCCTCGAAGAAAACGATTGGGGCCAATTTCATCCGGGAGAGTTAAAATATGTCCACCACGACCATCTCCTCTCGGATCGCCGCCCCGTAAGAATCTGGCTGCTACAATCTCGTGAAACGGTAGCCCATCGAAGTAGCCCTCTGCCGCGAGTGTGGCAAAGCGCTCAGTAGAAACCGGCGCATCGAGTACAGCAAGTTCGATCTGAATTGTTCCTTTATCAGTCTCAAAATACACGTGTGGTGAGACAACCGGATCAGAAAGGCTGATGGCTTCCTCAATCGTCACTTCACCAGCAGGACCAACCTGATCGCGGTATGCCGTGCCAGGATCGAGGACAAGCAGCCTGCTAGCAGCCGTAACGCGTACCCTCCAATCATCGTCAGTCAATGCTGTCTGGAGCGCCGCGACCGCCTCTGAGCCGCCATATTCGGCAAGCGCATCAACAATGGAGATTCGTGCGATCGAAAAACCTTTGCCTAGACTCGCCAAGTAAGCGGCCGCCAGTAACGGCACGCCGTCTTGGAGCTTAAGGATACCCATCTGCTCCGCTGCCACACTCCGGATAATCACATCATCATCCTTTAACATTTCGCGTATCGTCGAACCAACTTCTGGCACCCGAAGTGCAACCAAGGACGATAGAAGACTTGGGATGACTCGTCGATCCGTATCGTTCAACATCACTTGTAATCTCGGTATCGCAACATCGGGAGTCATCGACTTCAATATATCGGCCAAAGCTGCACGCACACTCCAATGCACATCCTCATCTAGACCCGAAAGCGCTAACATGAATCTTTGCTCATCGAGAGACGCTAGGCCCCGCAATGCAGCTATTCGCATCGAGGGTGATGGATGAGTCAGCACATCAAGAAACAAATCAACAGCATTCGCCGCACGTCGTTCTCCGAAAGCGACTAAGATTTCGAGTTGAACCAGTGGATCAATATCAGGGTCTCGCATCAAGTCCATTAGTGCGGACTCGATTCTGGGGTCAGTTAAACGAGTCAAGGCACGTACAGCCGATACGATAACGTGAGAATCGTAACGTGACGGGTCGAGTAGTGGCAGTAAAAATTCCACGGTTCGACCATCTTCCAATGCCCCGAGCCCACGCGCGGCGAAGGCGACCGCATAACTTCCCTGTCCTTGCACGAATTGCCGCAGTGGATCATAACTGCGCGAGTCTGCGAGATATTGCAACGCCCAAGCCACCGGCCACCAACGGACAACCAGTTCTCCGGCAGGTGACAGTACAGCCATGGCAAGTGGTTCGTAGGCATCTAACAGGGCAAGAGCTGTGACTCCCATTCTGAACGCTTCAACCTCGGGTGATTGAGGATACGTGAGATCGTCCTGTGGAACCTGGCTAGCCTGTGTGGTTACGGCTTGCACCATAGCCCCAATAGCAGGTGCCGCCTCATGCGCATCCAGTCGCGCCAAGGCTTCAGCGCTCCGACCGCGAGTGAGCGGGTCGACATCGTTCAGAGCCAGCATCAGAGACTCTTTAGCCTCTGGGTCAGCAAGCAACCCAAGCGCGAAAGCAGACATTTGCCTCACATCAGGATTCGGATCAGTCAGAGCATCCCGCAAAGGTGGACCGCCAGCGATGAGTCTCACTCTTCCGACCGCCAGAGCGGCACGACGGCGCACTCTGGGATCGGTATCATGCAACAACTCGATCAGGCTTGGCATGGGTGCTGCGTCACGATTTGCTGGTTCACGCCCCGTGTAGTCAAACAAGGACTCTGGAGCTGGTAACAGCACACGGTCATGCTCCAGCACGATGATGGCTGCGATTTTTTGTTGACTCGTTAACGCCGCCGGTGGCACTACTGAGGGGCCTGTCGCACAATTCGTTAACGTCAATGTGATAACGATAGAGGTAACCAAGGACGGTAACCTCAAGAAAGACCAGGAGGCATTCCTAGAGCAACACTGGCAGTTTGTATCGATCCTTATGGCGTTATCAATTGACCTTGTCATGCCGTAAAGACGACCTTACGTTTGGTGGCTTTCTCCAGTCTCTCTTCGACCACTTCCACACCGATTCCAGGCGTCTGGGGGACCAGAATAGTGCCGTCTGGCCTCACAGTGATTGGCGGGTCGACAAGGTCAGGATCAAAGTAACGAGCACTAGCCGCAATATCTCCTGGCAATTTGAAATTCGGTAATGTCGCCAAGTGAATGTTGTGCGTGCGGCCGATTCCACTTTCCAGCATGCCACCGTGCCAAACAGGAATGCCCTGTTTGGCACACAAATCATGCAACCGAATGGATTCCGCAAGACCACCGACACGCCCAGGCTTAATGTTGATGATTTTGCAAGCCCCCGCAGCTATCGCTTCTGCCGCTATCCCAACCGTGTGAATCGATTCATCAAGACAGACCGGTGTCCGAAGGCGAGACTGTAGATGTGCATGATCCCGCACATCGTCATACTCAAGCGGCTGCTCGATCATCATTAAATCAAATTCATCGAGACGTGCTAGATGGTCAGCATCCGCCAATGTGTAAGCGGCGTTAGCATCGACCATGAGTGGTATTGATCCGAAGTGTCTTCGTACAGCTGCAACGGCTTCAATGTCCCAACCTGGCTTGATTTTGATTTTGATCCGGCGATACCCGGCCGCTAATTCTGTCTCGATCTTCTTTACAAGTTGATCCAGAGAATCCTGTATGCCGACTGATACACCAGACGCTATCTCCGTTCCTTGGCCGCCTAAGAGTTGCCATAAGGGTACGCTAGCAATTTTGGCCGAGAGATCCCAACACGCCATCTCCAACCCAGCCTTGGCCATGTTATGACCCCGAACCCGCTTCATGGCTGGGAACACATCACGCGGGTCCGTAAATTCGACACCCAACACGACTGGTACAAGGTAATCCTCAAGGAGATGCCATTCGGTTTCGGTCGTCTCGGAACTGTAGTAGGGGGTGCGGTCGGCGACACACTCCCCATAACCAAACTGGGACCCATCGTCCACACGAATCAGGACGAATTCTTGATCGTAAACACGTCCGAAACTCGTTTCAAAGAAATGAACCAATGGAAGACGGATAAGACGGAGTTCGATGCGGTCAATCTTCATGAAGGCTTGACGGTACGTCCAACCCGTACGGATGTGGCAACAAAAAATGTGGCTAGTGCGTGCCCCCGCTACTCCAAACGCGCAGGCAACATCATAACATGCGGTGGTCATGTGCTCCAGACATGCAAAGTAAGCCTCAGCGGTCTTTTATTTCACCGAGGACTGCTATACTGCGCGGCAAGTTGAATTTCCATCACATCGCCATCGCGGGACCCCTAGAGGCTGGAAAGTCAGAATTGGCTGCCCGACTAGCTGTGCGGCTTAATGCAACAGTTGTAAATGATGAAACCACGGAGAACCCATTCCTTGAGGATTTTTACGCTGGTACACCAGGTGCAGCTTTTCAGACCCAACTATTTTCCCTACTAGCCAGGCATCGGCAACAGATTGCCCTTCGACAAACAAACCTCTTTAGCCAAACGACGATTTGCGACTATCTATTCGACAAGGACAAGATTTATGCCTATTTAAATCTAGATGACAACGAACTCTTTATTTACCAGCGCCTCTTCGATTTATTAGTTCGTGACATCGTGTCGCCCGATATCGCGATCTTTCTTCAAGCACCCCCCGAAGTGCTTTGTGATCGGTTAGAAGAACACGGACGACATGACCCTGAACTGAGTCTTCCAGATACCGATTACATCCGAGAACTGTGCGAAGCATATAACCATTTTTTCTTTCACTATACAGCTACACCACTACTCGTCGTCGAGACATCCCATTTCGATCTCGGTTGGACCGACGAAACAATCGATGACTTAATCAAACAATTGGAAGAAATGACTGGAGGAACCCGGTACTACGTACCACGGATAGAACCTTGACCTCCCTGAAGAGAGCTTTTAAGCTCTTATTAATGGCGTGGTTCAAAAGAACTCGAAAACCGATTACAGCTTCAGCTGACAGAGCTGACCGCGTGCCCAAAGGCCTCTGGTTGAAGTGCCCAGCCTGTAGTCAGATTGTTTTTAAAAAAAATTTAATTGCCAATCTCAGCGTCTGTCCGAAGTGCGATTATCATTTTCGTCTAACTGCACGTGGGCGCCTAGAATCCCTGTTCGATAACGGTGAATGGATTGAACATGATCGAGATGTGTCTTCGACCGACCCTCTACAGTTCAAAGATACAAAATCGTATGCGGCTCGTCTAAAAGCAAGCGTTTCCTCAACAGGCTTGTCGGATGCCATCATCGTGGGCGTTGGACAACTCCATGGACAGAACGTTGTGATTGCTGCGATGGAGTACGGCTTTATTGGCGGCAGTATGGGTGTCGTTATGGGCGAAAAGATTACGAGAGGTATCGAGCATGCCCAAGCAAATCAATTGCCGATGGTAATTGTTTCATGTTCGGGTGGTGCGCGGATGATGGAAGGAACTTTATCGCTCATGCAAATGGCTAAAGTGAGCGCTGCTTTAGCATGCCTCGACCAAGCTCAACTGCCGTATATCTCAGTGTTGACGGATCCCACCACCGGTGGAGTAACGGCGAGCTTCGCTATGCTTGGCGACCTCAATATTGCTGAACCACACGCACTGATTGGATTCGCTGGACCACGTGTGATTGAACAAACGATTCGACAGAAATTACCAGAAGGTTTCCAACGCAGCGAATTCCTACTGGAACATGGCATGCTCGACGCTATAGTGGATCGTCGTGACCTGAAAGCTATGATTTCAAAAGCACTTCGCTTCATGCAAACAAATCCACCAACACGAGCAGACTCGCAAACGACTGAGACCGATACGGTAACATCAACTTTATCGGCAAATCCTCTAGAAGCCGTGACCGGACCAAACAACGGTTAGGTTAACCGGACTGTAGGCGAGCACTCCAATCGCCTCGCAATGTATCTCAATGAATGCTGACCTAGATCTCCCAATCGACATAAACCAATACATCCATCAACTAGAGGGGTTTGGCGTCAAACTGGGACTCAAGAATATTCAAGTCATTTGTGAAGCGCTCGACCATCCCGAACGCACTTTTCGGTCGATCATCGTTGGTGGGACAAACGGCAAAGGTTCGGTAACCGCAATGGTCGAGCAAGGGCTTCGAAAAGCTGGATATCGAACAGGCCGGTACACCTCACCTCACCTCGAAACACTGGAAGAACGATTTCTGGTTAACAGTCGTTTCGTTTTACGAGCAGAAGTAGCTGACACCCTTCAACTAATTCGAACATGTGTCGAAGACTTAATCCTGCGCAAACAGCTCGATTCTCAGCCTACCTTTTTTGAAGTGATAACAGTTGCAGCTTTTGAATTGTTTCGTCGTAACAATATCGAGATAGCCGTCCTAGAAGTGGGGTTAGGTGGCCGGTTTGACGCTACGAATATAGTGACACCAATCGCTGCTGTAATCACATCGATTGAGTTAGATCATCAAAAGCAACTCGGCAATACAATTCAACAGATTACTATCGAGAAAGCCGGTATTATCAAACCAGGCATTATCGTCATTCTGGGAGACGCTAAGCCAGTTGTCGTCAACAAAGTAAGGCAAACCTGTCATGCTAGAAACGCGCGCTGCATAGAAGCCTCCCTCGGAGTAATGATGACAGCCCACCTAGATGACGGACGGACTAAACTTTCACTTACCACACCGAAAAATAGATACGGGCCAGTTTCTTTAGCCTTACGTGGCCGTCATCAGATAGATAACGCTGTGGTAGCCGTCCGTCTACTCGAAGAGCTATCTGAAACTGGAATTGACGTGCCAACTAGTGCTATTTGCAGTGCACTATCCGAAACAGTGTGGCCCGGAAGACTAGACCTCCGCATCGGTCGTAAAGATAAGCGGATTCTACTGGACACAGCGCATAATCCCTCCGCTATGGCAGCACTGGTCTCCTATATACGTGAAGTGTACCCGTGCGGACTACCAATTGCCTTTGGGGCGATGCGAGACAAAGACATCGATGGCATGATTACAACTCTTGCTCCATACGCTACACGTTTTGTCTGTACCGCCACTCGACATAAACGAGCTATCCCTTCTATCACCTTGAGTCAAAAAGTTAAACACTTAGTGCCATCCATGAGCGTTGAAACAAGCTCAACCGTTGCAGAAGCCCTTGACCGTGCGCTGATTGGAACGGATACCGCATGTATCACGGGGTCCACTTACGTCGTCGGAGAGATAATTGGGTCACTCAGAAAGACTGATGAGCAAGGCTCGTGATGATACCATCCAATTGGTTGCTGGTCAGATTGATGCGTGTTAAGTTTACGTGCTATTTTGTTGAGGCATCATGCCGCTGGGTTCGACACATTTCGGCGCAGCCACTAAGAGTGTTCTCCAAATGACTCGCTGGCTGATGATGTTACTAACGGTCACGGTGTTGTCCGTGACTTTTAGTCAAGCCCAAACTCTCCCAGGCTACAACTCTCGCCAATTCCGCATTGAGCGTGTCGGAGAGAATCATGTCCGTCTTATTGGAGCCGTTGAGATCGAGCAGGAAGATTGGAAGTTCTATGCAGATGAGCTTGAGCTCTTTACTGACACCCATGAACTCATCGCTTCTGGTAACGTCGTCTATACCACCGCTACGAATCGAATTGCCGCTGAGCGTGTTGAATTCAACACGGAAACCAAAACGGGCACCTTCTACGTCGCAACTGGAACCGCCTCGATAAGTGATCGCGTGGAGCGAAGTCTCTTTGGCACTCAAGAACCTGATGCCTATTTCTACGGTGACAGTATCGAGAAAATAGGTCCTGACAAGTATCGGATCAACCGCGGTGGCTTCACCACTTGCGTACAACCAACGCCTCGTTGGGAATTAACGTCGGGTTCGATTGTAGTCAATCTTGACGACTACGTAGTTCTCAAGAATATGGTCCTCAACGTCAAAGGCATTCCATTGTTTTACTTGCCAATAATGTACTATCCGCTTCAGGAAGACGACCGAGCAACAGGATTCCTCATGCCAGGATTTGGCTCTTCGACCTATCGAGGTCGGTCTTTGAGCAACGCCTTCTTCTGGGCCATCTCACGAAGTCAAGATGTGACCCTTATGCATGACTATTTTTCTGTAGCTGGACAGGGTCTGGGAGCTGAATATCGTTACATCTTAAGTCCAGGTTCGCAGGGCACTGTTCAAACTTACTTCCTGAACCAACCAGCAGTATCCTATCCTGGAGTATCTACGACGACAGTCGCAAAGGCACTCTCAAGTACAAGTAAGCGAAGTTTTCAGATCAATGGCAACATATCTCAGTCAATCGGCTCGGCTGTTCGGATACGAGGCCGCGCCGACTTCTTCTCAGACGTAACAGTGCAACAGACGTTTCAAACGAACATTCTCCAGGCGACTCAACGTTCACGTCGAGTCGCCGGTAATGCTACAGCTAGAGTAGCCGGATTCAACACAAGTACTACCGTCGATTGGACCGAAACATATTTCGGCGATACGCAATCCACTGTAAATGGTGCCCGCCCTCGCATTAGTCTGCGAAGCGGAGAAAAACCCATTCCGGGCTTACCGCTCTATGTTTCATTATTCAGCGAGTATGCCAGCGTCCTGCGCCAGGGCCTTTCCAAGAATTACGACGCGGATGGCATTCCCGAAGTAAAGAAAATCAGCCACAGCACTTCTCGATTCCATATCAACCCAACATTGCGGATACCCTTTACCAAGTGGCAGTTCATGACGCTCAATTCCTCGGTGTCTTGGCATGGGACATATTGGACGAAGAGTTTTGATTACGAATCCAAGGAACAAATTGAATCAGGGGTTGACCGACGCTATTTTGAATTTTATTCACGGTTCACAGGGCCCGTCTTTTCGAAGGTCTGGGATACCCCAAACAGCAGCTATGCCGAACGCTTCAAGCATGTCATCGAACCAAGCGTTTCCTTTCAACGGACAACAGCAATTGATAACTTTGACGAGATCCTTAAAATTGATGGCATCGACTCAATCACGGGTGGTAGAACCAGAATTAGCTATGGGGTGACAAACCGGTTTCTTGCCCGTCGTCGCGTGCAAGGTGATGCACGTGAGGTGCTCAGCATCGCAATGCTACAAAATTACTACACAGACGCGCAGGCGACACAGTACGATCGAAGGTTTAGTACGAGCTTCAACGGAACGACTCCTGCGAAACTCACACCAGTATCGCTGATCGTCCGTGGCAGTCCAACCGATCAAGTGAACGCCACATTAAGAACTGAATACGATACGCGCTATGGTGCCTTTCGGACAATCAGTGCGGACGGAACAGTGTCCCTCGGTGACCGGTTTAGAACGACAGGTGGTTGGAGTCAGCGCCGATTCGTCGAAGGGTTATCAGGGTTCAATAATCGAAGTAGTCTAACTCACTTTATCAACTCTGCCACTACATTTAAGATTCTCGATAACCGTGTCGGTGGCGTTTATAATTTTAATTACGACGTGCAACGGCGACGATTTTTACAGCAACGTATCCTTGCTTATTACAATGCACAGTGTTGTGGCATCACGGTCGAATATCAGTCATTTAATTTTATGGGTCTGTCCCAGTACTCCACCTTCCGTAATGCAATTTTGGTCGATCGTCGATTCAATATTTCTTTTACCATGGCGGGTCTAGGAACATTTTCAAACTTTTTCGGTATCTTTGGTGGAGCTGGACAGCAATGAAGGGACTAATTTTAAGTGGGGGCAAAGGCACCAGGCTGCGACCCTTAACCTATACAAGCGCTAAGCAATTAGTCCCAGTGGCAAACAAGCCGGTTCTATTCTACGGCATCGAGGCCTTAGTCGAAGCGGGCATTCGGTCGATTGGAGTCGTTGTCGGTGATACCGCCGATGAAATTCGTGCGGCCGTGGGTGATGGTTCAACCTGGGGAATCGACGTGACCTACATCGAACAAGATGCGCCACGTGGTCTCGCCCATGCAGTGTTGATAAGTCAGGACTTCATTAAAGATGATCCGTTTGTCGTGTACCTGGGAGACAATTTACTGAATAAGAGCATCCGTCCATTCGTCCAGCAGTTTGTCAAAGAACGTCCTGCGGCGCAGATTTTGTTGGCCCATGTGCCGGACCCGCAGATGTTTGGCGTGGCAGAATTGGACGGCAATCGTGTAATGCGACTGACTGAAAAACCCGCGAAGCCAAAAAGCGATCTCGCACTAGTCGGAGTGTATATGTTCGGAAGTGAGATTTTCGACTCAGTTCAACAAATCAGACCGAGTTTTAGGAATGAACTCGAAATTACTGATGCGATCCAGCACTTAATCGACAAAGATCTCATAGTCACCCCCCATATCGTGGACGGTTGGTGGAAAGACACCGGAAAACTCGAAGACATCCTAGAAGCCAACAGGCTTATCCTTGAAATGATGGAGTCTCGTATTGACGGAGAAATTGACTCAGACTCTAGGATTGAGGGTAACGTCATAATTGAAAAAGGCGCTCAAATCAAGCAATCTACGGTGCGAGGCCCTGCCATTATTGGAGCACGCACTCGGATCATTAGTGGCTACGTAGGTCCGTTCACGTCAATCATGAATGACGTTGAAATTACAGACTCCGAAATTGAACATAGCATAGTGATGGAGCACAGTATCATCAGTGAACTTGGTAACCGCATTACGGATAGCCTAATCGGACGTAACGTCCGGATCTATCGGCAGCCGGTCAAGCCGTCGGCGTACCGTTTCATGTTGGGTGATAATTCAGAAGTTGGAGTACGTTGATAAAAGACGATCAAACCTATGCCATAAATGAGGTCACATTATTATGGTCGAACCAAAGCCTTACAGCCAGATCACGACACAACGCACACTGATCGAAGGTGTCAAGACAAAATCTCTCAGAGTCATTCCTGATGAGCGTGGTTGGCTAATGGAAATTCTTCGATCTGACGAACACGATCTTTTCTCGACGTTCGGACAAGTATACGTGTCTGCCACCTATCCCGGGGTTGTCAAAGCTTGGCATTACCACAAAGAACAGGTGGACAACTTTGCGTGTGTGAGTGGAATGGTGAAACTTGTACTAGTAGATACACGACCAAAATCACCCACCGAAGGCGCGGTCAATGAATTTTTTATAGGTGATCAAAATCCGACACTCGTACAGGTGCCGTGCCTTCTTTATCACGGCTGGAAATGTATCAGCACCGGACCGTCGCTAGTCGTCAACGTGCCATCAACTCCGTACCGACATGCCGATCCTGACGAATATCGAGTCGAGGCACATGGAACGTTGCCTTACGATTGGACCCGAAAGGATGGTTAATGTCCTTGTCACGGGTGGTGCGGGATTCATCGGTAGTCATTTCGTTAAATTCGGACTGAAACACCATCCTGATTGGCAAGTCACTACGCTCGATAAATTGACATATGCAGGTCGTCTCGAAAATCTGCAAGATATTAAGAATGACAACCGACATAGATTCGTGCATGGTGATGTCTCGGATTCAAAAGTCACAGCACCGCTCGTAGCCAAGGCGCACATTGTTGTACATTTCGCTGCAGAAACACACGTCGATCGATCGATTCAAGATGCTGGAGCTTTTATTGAAACTGATATCTACGGAACGTTCACACTACTTGAAGCAGCAAGGCAATCGGCAAAATTGCAGCGATTTGTACAAATTTCCACGGATGAGGTATATGGAAGCGTGGAGCGCGGGAGTAGCCTCGAAACTGATGCGCTCAAACCTCGCAACCCGTACGCTGCAAGTAAAGCTGGCGCGGAGCATTTAGCCTACAGTTACTGGGCCACCTTCAGGGTTCCGGTGATTATCAGTCGCGCCTCGAATAACTATGGACCCTACCAATTCCCGGAAAAAGTTATTCCACTTTTCATAACGAACGCATTAGACGGACAACCTGTTCCATTGTACGGCGACGGTCTAAACATACGAGATTGGTTGTACGTTGAAGATCATTGCCGAGCTCTCGACATGTTGATTGCGAAGGGGACCAATGGGGAGATCTATAATATCGGGGGTGGAAATGACGTTCGCAATATTGACTTGACCAAGAATATCTTGTCCATGATTGACAGACCGGATTCGTTGATCACGAAAGTTCCTGATCGACTTGGTCATGACCGTAGGTATAGCCTTAACACTACAAAAATTCGTAATCTAGGGAATTGGAAACCAGAAGTAGAATTTTCGAGCGGCCTTCAAACAACCGTGAAGTGGTACCAAGATAACGAGTGGTGGTGGCGACCAATAAAAAGTGGTAACTAAAGCTATCGCACTTACCATCGCACCCGTCTCTATTGCAGTCAGTGTCAATAATTGTTGCAAGGTGTACTCTTAATCATTATCCCATCGAATCACTAGCACTTCGACCATGACCAAGATGACACATGGTGTGCTTGTTACAGGTGCGGCCGGTTTCGTAGGAAGTCATCTTCTCGACCTGCTCTACCAGCATAATGAGTCCGCAGTGGCATGGTGCCGACCGCACGGTGCACAACCGCCTCAAAACAAGCAACTTCTAACTCAAAACAATCCGTCTATCGAATGGAAATCGCTAGATTTACTCAATCGGGAAGCAGTTGAACATGCTATCGCTGAACTCCGCCCAGAAATTGTGTATCACTGCGCCGGCGCCTCGCATGTGGGTCAATCCTGGAAAAACGTGCATCAAACACTCCAATCAAATGTGCAAGGCACACATAATTTACTCGAAGCACTTCGAAAGTCTGATGTACGCGCACGTATCTTAATCCCAGGTACAGCCTTGGTGTACCAACAATCCCAGAAAGCGATGACAGAAGAACATCCGCTGAAGCCTTTAGATCCGTACGCCGTCAGCAAGTTGGCACAGGAACAAGTTGGGTTACGTTTTGCCAACGAAGGAAATGGATCCGTGATAGTGACGCGATCCTTCAATCATATTGGACCTCGGCAGGCACCAGTGTTCGCCCTCTCTGGTTTTGCCAGAAGGATTGCTGAAATTGAAGCGGGTCAAGCTGAACCAATCATTTTCGCTGGAAACCTCTCAGCGAAACGAGATGTCACTGACGTCCGAGATACAGTGCGAGCCTACTATGTGTTGATGCAACAGGGTGTGACCGGAAGAATTTACAATGTGTGTTCTGGAAACACTTGGTCGATCAAAAAACTTCTCGACCATCTGCTCGAAAAAGCCAGGGTACCCATTACGGTGAAGATCAAAGGAGGCCGGTTACGACCAAATGACGCTGCTGTGCTACTCGGGAACCCAAACCGCATCCGAAACGAAGTGGGTTGGAAACCAGAAATTTCCATCAAGAACACTATTCACGATCTTCTTACATACTGGCGAGGGGTTATTAGTTGATTTCTAGATTTTTCGTCCTGTTGGCCTAAGCGGCACAAGTAGCAACTTGCTGGCTTAACGCTATGATCAAGGCCAGAACGAACGACACCCCAAGTTTGGTGTGCCCTGCTTCTTAGCAGTTCACACCAAACCACACGGGGCTTAGAAACCTGCAACGAAGATTGAGGAACGCTACCCTACTAATATGGTCGGGCAGGAGGCATTATTCTGCCCCACAGTGCCACCATGAAGATAGCGACCGCCATACCCTGGATACCAGTAGCGAGATCGCCAAGTACATGGTTAACCCAATGCCCAATCATCGGTATTTCATTCAAGCTACCAGCAATGGTTGGCAGCGCAATTGCCACCAGATAAATAACCATACGCTGCGTCACTTGTCCTGCATCTTCACTCATCGCTCCTGCTACGAGGCCTAAAACAACAAGGACAAGGCCCCAATAAGCGAAGGGGATTTGTTCGATGTTTGCCAAGATTGCAGAAACAACAAGAAGAATCGTCAATATACGGGCCGTGCTCATTGGTCTCCTCCGTTTGTTAACAAAAACTCCAGAAACCTCACGAAACGAACCGCCGAGAACTAAACTGCGTCAAACAATAACAGAAGTGAACCAGATGTCCACTATAATCTACATCTAGTATGATGTTTCTTCACCTATCCTACAGATTGTGACCTAGTTTCATGGTCTGACGAGAAAATACCCGCTTTTAAGAGAAAGAAAAGCGAATATAGGTAGATGTTGATATTGTTTGGTGTCTTGCCGAAGCTTTGTTATTTAATGGCTGCCCCATCCTCTAGATGCTGAATTAAACCAGCAATTAGTGCGGCACGCCAAGGAAGCTGATCAATTAAGACATGCTCGTGTAGCGCGTGCGCTCCTTGGCCGACCGCACCAAGGCCATCAAGTGTTGGGATTCCATGAGCAGCTGTTAGGTTTCCGTCCGAGCCACCACCAGTGCCACCCTCCGAGAGTTCACGACCCATACTGACGGCTACACGTTGAGCCATTTCATACAAACGAATCACGGAAGCACTTCGTTCTAGGGGAGGGCGGAAGCTTCCTGAGACCTTGACAGTCGTGCCGGCAATCTTCGACTCAAGCCTGTGCAGGAAATCCTGAACCTGTAAGGCATCGGTTTGGGTAGGAACCCGAATGTCAATAGAGGCACGCGCTTCATCTGCGACCACATTCGATCGACTACCCCCTTGTATCGTGCCGACATTAAGAGAAACTCCTCGATCGTTATCCTCCAACGATTGAAGTTCGATAACCTGCTTAGCAATTTCATGGATGGCGCTCGCCCCGCTATCTGGCTCTATACCAGCATGTGCTGCAACTCCCGTAACAATCATTTCGAACTGACCGCACCCTTTTCGACTAGTCTTTAATGCCCCATTTGGTAATGACGGTTCCATTACAAACACCGCTTCACTACGGTCAGCATGATCAAGAATGGCCTGACGGGATGTCTCGCTCCCAATTTCCTCATCCGTGGTCCACAACATCACAATCCGTCGACCTATCGAGCTGACATTTTTGTGCAGCGCACGCACGGCTAGCATAGATAGAGCAATGCCAGCTTTCATGTCATAGACACCAGGCCCAAACAAACATCCAGCAGCGTGCCGAATGGGCATCCGTTCCAATTGTCCTACAGGCCAGACGGTGTCGAAGTGACCCAAGAGGAGCACCTGTGATCGTCCTTCTCCAAATTCTGCTACCAGGTGATTCCCGACATCTGGCTGAGGAATCTGACTGACCTTCGCTCCAATTTCACAAAGGCGATCATGTAACTCAACGCCACATCGATCAACAGCCTTTTTGTCCGTCGAGGGAGATTCAAGAAGCGTTAAAGCCTCAATTGTCTCTAAAAGCCACTGCACCTGCGATTCGCAAAACTTTAGATGATTCTTGACGTCATCATCATATGTTTTCATTCATATCTCCGTTCGGCTTGCGTCTGGTTCAAAGTCACCCGATAATGTTGACTTGTGGAAACGCATACCTGTACCACAGTTTTGGTAGTCCTAACTAGCGTGGTAACCATCGCCATGCAGCCTATCCCTCGACCATTTCCTCGACCTGGGAATACAATAACGGATAGCTCTCTCGAGGAACCACAGGTACAAGCTCCATTAGACGAGACGCTCGCATCATCAGCTAGTGACATACCAACTGAGGCAACACTCGGATTTCCCATTTATCCCAATGCAAATTATCTCAGATCATACGATGCTGGTCGTGGGCAAAACTATTACCTGTTTGGAACCAATGCCACGTACGAGGAGATGGTCAACTATTATTCAATTGTACTCAAGGAGCGAGGGAACCGAGTCTTCGAGGCGCCACGAGTGCACATGTTCGAAGTGGGTCGTTTCAGAGAAGATCGCATGGCGTTCCCCCCAGGTGTCACGATAAAAGATTTCAGTTGGAACGGATCTCTTGGCTACGCGAACCGTAACCGACAATCCGGTGGTCCAAGTCACTACATTACCGTGATTCAAATCGTGCCAAATCCAACAACATCAACGCCGTAATGAAACATAACGTCGCAGACTAAGGCTTAGCCACGTAGAGTTCCGATTGCTCCTTGAACTCCTCCGATTTTTCGTTCATCCCCGCCTGAAAGACGCTGGTATCGTTCACACCTCGCGATTTAGCGAATTCGCGAACCTGTTGAGTGAGTTCCATGCTGCAGAACCTAGGGCCACACATTGAACAAAAATGCGCAACCTTCGCACCCTCCGCCGGCAGTGTTTCATCATGGTAGGCACGAGCTGTTACTGGATCCAGAGCCAGATTGAACTGGTCTTCCCAGCGAAATTCAAATCGAGCTTTTGAAAGGGCATCGTCCCAAGCTTGAGCACGGGGATGTCCTTTTGCTAAATCAGCCGCGTGGGCCGCAATCTTATAAGCTAGAACGCCCGCTTTAACGTCGTCACGGTTCGGTAATCCAAGGTGCTCCTTAGGTGTAACGTAACAAAGCATTGCGGTTCCGTACCAGCCGATCATCGCTGCACCGATGGCTGATGTAAGATGATCGTACCCAGGAGCAATGTCAGTAGTCAGAGGACCAAGCGTGTAGAAAGGAGCCTCGTCACACCAAGCGAGCTGATTTTGCATGTTCTCCTTTATAAGATTCATCGGTACGTGCCCAGGGCCCTCATTCATCACCTGAACGTCGTACTCCCATGCAATCCGCGTTAACTCACCCTGCACCTTTAGCTCTGCAAACTGTGCCTCATCATTCGCATCGGCAATAGATCCAGGACGCAGTCCATCACCCAAGGAAAATGCAACGTCGTAGGTGCTGAGGATTTCACACATCTCCCGGAAGTGTGTGTACAAGAAATTTTCCTGATGATGCGCCAAACACCACATCGCGAGAATTGATCCCCCACGAGATACGATGCCTGTCAACCGCTTAGCAGTCATCGGAACGAACCGTAACAGCACACCGGCATGAATAGTAACGTAGTCCACTCCCTGTTCAGCTTGCTGAATCAGCGTGTCACGGAAGATCTCCCATGTAAGATCTTCGGGACGACCATCGACTCGCTCTAAGGCTTGATAAATTGGCACGGTGCCAATCGGAACAGCGGAATTGCGAATAATCCATTCTCGAGTTTCTTGAATGTTTGCGCCGGTAGACAAATCCATGACAGTATCGGCGCCCCACATGGTTGCCCAACGAAGTTTCTCAACTTCTTCATCAATTGAAGAACCAACCGCCGAGTTACCAATGTTTGCATTAATCTTCACGAGAAAGTCTCGCCCGATGATCATTGGCTCGGATTCAGGATGATTAATATTTGCCGGAATAATGGCTCGACCTTCGGCCACGGCTGCACGAACGCACTCTGGGTCAAATCCTTCACGAATCGCCACAAATTCCATTTCAGGCGTGACGAGACCACGGCGTGCGTAGTGGAGTTGCGTCACCCGCCCAGTGCCTCTTTTGACTGTTCTATCTGGAAACACTCCTTCTAAAGAACTCGAAGACTGAACATGGCCGACATCACCGCGATTCGCAATCCAAGAATCACGCAACGCTGGCAATCCCTGTGTGACATCACATCCTTGAGGGCCACTGGTGTCATAGACACGAAGGGCAGATTCGCCTTTTTCTAAGGCGATCTCCCGCATCGGCGCTTTCACCGATCCCTCACCAACGTATACCTTCCGAGAGTTGGGGTACGCTTCAGGATAGTCTGCTGCCCCAGACACTACAGCAGCCGTTTCATCCGACATGTTCGCACTCCTCTACCATGGTTATCTCCGCATTATTGTTGCAAATGCCGCGACCGACTCTCTAGACACTGCGGGCAACACTTAAGCGAAAAGTATAACTTCACTAGAACCAAATCTAACGGGAACCAGACAGAAAAACCCCTAGACCAGCTTGAACCGGAATCAGACTCCAAAAGCAACCTCTCAATCCGGTAATTAAGGAATGCCCAGAAGGGCATAATCAACACTATACCATGGGGTCTAAAATGTACTATTGCTATAGTAATATTGCATTATGCGTATTGTCTTCAGAAACGAGTTAATCCATCAAGCCTGGCTTTACCCTCAATCAATTTTCTAACCGGCTGACGAATGACTGACCCTGTCGACCTAACTGCCAGTTCTAACGCTCGACTACAGCCCCTTTCAGCAGTCGACCCAGAAGTGGCTGACGCCCTGCAGCGAGAGCTTACCCGCCAGAACAACGGTCTTGAACTAATTGCTTCCGAGAACTTTGTTAGTGCAGCTGTAGCGGAGGCAACCGGTTCCATCATGACTAACAAGTACGCGGAAGGCTACCCAGGCCGTCGCTACTATGGTGGTTGTGAATTGTACGACGTGATTGAAAGATTAGCCGTTTCTCGAGCGCAGGTGCTTTTCGACTCGGAACACGTAAATGTTCAGCCACACTCCGGAGCTCAAGCCAACATGGCAGCTTATTTTGCTTTACTCGATCCCGGAGACACGATCTTAGGAATGAACTTGTCCCATGGTGGCCATCTCACACACGGACACAAGCTTAATTTTTCTGGCAAGATTTATAATGTCGTGCCCTACGGTGTTAGACAGGAAGATGAGCGAATTGATTACGATGACCTCGCCAGATTGGCGGATGAACATCGCCCTCGACTGATCATTGCCGGTGCAAGTGCTTATCCACGAACGATTGACTTTCCACGCATAGCAAGCATAGGTAAGAATGTTAACGCCCATGTTCTAGTTGATATGGCGCATATTGCTGGTCTGGTTGCAGCTGGTATACATCCAAGTCCAGTCCCTCATGCGGACATAGTAACTACGACCACACACAAGACGCTCCGCGGACCACGAGGTGGACTCATCTTGAGCCGCACAGACTTTGCTAAAGCGATAGACAAGGCCGTGTTCCCAGGCATCCAAGGCGGTCCGCTGATGCATAGCATTGCAGCCAAGGCGGTATGTCTCCTAGAAGCTGCGCAGCCTTCGTTCCGGAAATATCAGCAACAAGTCGTAGCGAATGCACGTCATTTAGCCGAAGCGGTTGCGCTGCAAGGGTTCCGTTTGGTCGGTGGCGGTACGGATACGCACCTTTTTATAATTGATGTCTCAGTCAGGAACCTTACTGGGAAAGCAGCAGAGGCAGCGCTTGGAAAAGCTCATCTTACAGTCAACAAGAATACGATCCCATTTGATTCCCATCCCCCACTAGTCGCAAGCGGGATTCGCATAGGAACACCAGCGGTTACTACACGAGGCATGCGGGAACCTGAAATGGACTTAATCGGCGAATACATCGGAAGAGTTTTGTCCGCACCGGAAGATGCTCGTGTAGTAGATGCCGTTCGCATAGAGGTCGAGGCACTGTGTCGGAAATTTCCTCTACACCCCACACCACTCGGTTAGCCGATCACGTTGCAGATGCGTTTAAGGAAGGAGGTGCCTTAGCGCGTTCACTAACAATCTTCGAGCAACGACATAGTCAAACGGAAATGTCGACCGCCGTTGCAGACATCCTCGACGATGGAGGCATTCTGATTGCTGAGGCTGGAACGGGCATTGGCAAGACACTTGCGTATCTCGTTCCCATCATCTTAAGCCGAAAGCGAGTACTGATATCGACAGGCACGAAAAATCTTCAAGAACAGATTTACTTTAAAGATCTCCCTGCATTAGAAGAAGCGTTAGGTGTGAGATTTACGGCTACCTACATGAAAGGTCGGGCCAACTATCTCTGTTTGCACCGTTTTGAAGCCCAATACCAAAATCCAACTCCTCGGTCAGCAACCGATGATGCCTATCTGACCACGATTAAAAAATGGCTTGCGGTAACCGAGACTGGTGACCGGGCAGAACTAGAAAATATCCCAGAAGATCTACCTAGCTGGCATGATATCTCCGCTACCAACGAGAACTGTATTGGCCGAGAATGCACTCAATACGAGGAATGCTTTGTCACCCGTATGCGCCAACGCGCTTCCGCATCAGATTTGGTTATCGTCAACCATCATCTCTTATGCGCTGACGCTGCAGTTCGTCAGAGTGCGTACGGAGAGGTTATTCCAACTTGTGACTATGCTGTCATCGACGAAGCACATCAATTGGAAGAAATTGCCACTCAATATTTTGGGCTCTCCGTAAGCAACTATCGTTTTGACGAACTGGCTGGTGACACTGATAGATTCCTGAGCGGCGACCAGGTAATCAGTGCAGAAGAAAAAGATGAACTGCAAAAGATTGTTCGACGAATCCGTGAACGCACTCAGGATTTCTTTGCCGGAGTACTTAGTAGACGGAACGAACTACTGGGGACTTTCGCAAATAAGGCCGGCGAAAGGATGCGTGTTTCAACTGAAACTTTCGAACCGATTGCGGAAAGCGGACTTGCGTTAACTGGGATCCTTGGAACACTTGAGGCAAACCTCGCGCACCTGGATTCATCTGTAGAAGAAGTTGAGGCTCTCGCGCGTCGCGCGCGCGAAATTAAGGAACAATTGCAATTTTTACTTCAAGCAGACGATTCAGCCTACGTCTTCTATCTGGAAATGCGTGGTCGAGGACTCTTTCTTCGGGCGGCCCCAATCGATGTTTCGTCAATTGTCCGAGAATTTCTTTGGGGTCGGATGAACGGAACCGTGCTGACTTCAGCAACATTGACGGTTGACAATTCGTTTGACTATTTCTGCAACCGCTTGGGAATTGATGACGCCCACGAGATCAGGTTTGCTTCAGAGTTCGATTTTACCCAGCAAGCCATCGTCTACCTCCCTTCGCAGATGCCAGATCCCAGAGCGCCTGACTTCCCCGAAGCAGCTGGCTTGGAAGTGATCGAAATTTTAAAACGGACAAAAGGTCGCGCGTTCGTGTTGTTTACGAGCTACGCCAACCTGCGACTTGTTCATGCGATCGTGAAACACTCCCAACTTAACTTCCCAATCTTTGTTCAGGGCGATGCGCCTAAGTTTTCACTTTTACAAGATTTTCGATCGACACCGAACGCCGTTTTGTTCGCAACAAGCAGTTTTTGGCAAGGTGTGGACGTGGCCGGTGAAGCCTTGAGTTGCGTCATTATTGACAAGCTACCGTTTGCCTCTCCTAGAGATCCAATCACTGCGGCTCGGATCGAAATGATCGCTGATCGCGGGGATAATGCTTTTACCACCTATCAGATCCCGCTAGCAATTCTGGCCCTGCAGCAAGGACTTGGTCGACTTATTCGGAACAAGCGTGATCGCGGAGTATTGGTTATTCTCGACTCAAGAATCCACACAAAAAGTTATGGTAAGAGGTTTCTCGCGTCACTACCACCAGCACCGTTGACCTCAGAGATGGCTGATCTTGAACAATTTTTTGCGATTCCGTCTGAAACTCAGGTCGAAGGACGTTAGACCTAGCTTGTGCGAAATATTTAGGTATAAACTAGAGGGTAACATTTGTATCAGCTTTCATGGAGGAGTTCGCTATGTTTCGCTCAACCAATAACTCTGGGCCAAGGTACGTCCTTATCACCCTTTTGTTGACCGTCGCCTGTGCGACGTCAAGTTTTAGCCAGTCGACCGGTATCCTTAGAGGCAAAGTCACAGGTCCCGATGGTGTAGGTGTGCCAGGTGTGAAGATTGTTATCACGGGACAGCAGCGACCAATCAGAACCTTTGAG
>Ga0209019_1000316_pt1 | contig 24798 bp, 22 predicted proteins | sample METZYME_3_300m_FD_187549 | JGI IMG/M metagenome (GOLD analysis project Ga0209019, IMG submission 187549) | Marine microbial communities from oxygen minimum zone in mesopelagic equatorial Pacific - METZYME_3_300m (SPAdes) (version 2) | ecosystem: Environmental > Aquatic > Marine > Oceanic... | reverse complement strand
AAACCACGTCGCGTCGCCAAATGCTCAATTTGATCCACAACTCTGTCATCGAACTCGACGGGCTCGAAGCGAGCGAGCGTCCGACTGTTGACCTCCACACCTTCAGCTTCAGCTAACTCTGCTGTTCGTTGTCGCAACTGCTCTTCAGCAACCTGAAGGGACTTCTCATCCGTGTTGCGCAGATCGACAGTCATGGTGGTATGGGCAGGGACAACGTTGACGAGATTGGGATGAAGAGTTAATGAACCTACAGTCGCAACTTGGCTCCCGCCGAGCTCGAGTGCAATAGCGCGAGCCGCGACCGTGACTTGCCCAGCTACCACCATCGAATCACGACGAAGGGTCATTGGTGTTGTGCCTGCGTGGTTTGATTGGCCAGTGATAACCAACTCTGTCCACGAAATACCTTGGACGCCTTCGACCACACCAATTTGGAGCCCTGCTTGGTCCAACACCGGTCCTTGTTCGATATGCAACTCCACGTAGGCGTGCGGGATCGCTCCCGGGCATGGTGCTGAACCTCGGTAACCAATGCGTTCGAGTTCCTCCCCTACCACAGTTCCATCGACACCTTCTATGTTCAGCACCTGTTCGACGCTCATCCCGCCCACATAGGCGAGACTCCCCATCATGTCCGGCGGATACCGGGACCCCTCTTCATTTGAAAAGAACGCCACTGCTAAGGGACGTTGCAGGTCGATTCCGGCAGCAAGCGTGGCCTCGATGACTTCTAAGCCAGCCAAGACGCCGAGATTGCCGTCGTACCGACCTCCGGTTCCTACTGTGTCGATGTGCGATCCAGCCATCACCGCACCAGAGGCACCGTCGTTACTGGTGGATGCCACTACGTTGCCCACGGTGTCGGTCGTCACTGCGAGACCCAGGTCGTGCATCCAAGTAACAACCAAGTCACGTCCTTCGCGATCAGCGTCGCTAAACGCCAACCGTGAACACCCTTGGGTGTTCTCGATCGCTCCAATTTGGGCGAGCTCGGCGATACGTTCGAGAAGCCTCGCTCCGTTGATCGAAATCGACGAGCCGTGCGGCAAATCCATAGGTTCATTGAACCTGATAAAGCCCCAAAAAAGCTAGAAATTCGTGCCGGGTCGATATTTCGTTAGTGTGCGTTGACCACTACTTCATTGGAGATGTCGTGACTCGCCCCGCCCTGTACCTCCAAGATGCCCACCCGATCTCTGAGGCAATCGAGTTCGCGAAGTTCGCTGAAGAGCGAGGATTTGATGCTGTTTGGCAAGCCGACTCCCGTTTGGTTCGTGAGGCATCTGTGCCGATGGCTGCGTTCGCAGCAACTACTAGACGAATCAAGATCGGGTCGGGGGTCATCGATGTTTGGACGCGTAACCCCGCCCGGTTAGCTTCCATGTTCGCAACCCTTGATGATCTAGCCCCGAATCGAATTTTGTGCGGTTTGGGTGCCTGGTGGGACCCGTTAGCGGCAAAGGTTGGCATTTCACGCCAACGCCCTTTGAAGGTGATGCGAGAGGTAGTTGAGGTAGTCCGCGCGCTTCTCGCTAACGAAACCGTCACCTTTAGCGGCGAATTCGTGAACCTGGATGGTGTCGAGTTGGATTATGTGTACCAGCAACGTCAGCCGAAAAATGTGCCGATCTATATCGGCGCGACAGGAATGAAGATGATGGAGCTGACAGGCGAGATCGCTGATGGGGTCGTCCTCAATTATTTAGTTTCTCCTGATTACAACGCCAGAGCGATGGATGCCCTTGAACGAGGCGCCGCGAAACGTGGCCGCTCAGTTGACGATCTTGACCGCCCCCAGCTAGTCGTCTGCTCAGTTCATGAAGACCGCCAGACAGCCTTAGATATGGCAAGAAATATGGTCGCTCAGTACCTGGGACAACAACCCCACATCATGGAGGCTTCAGGGGTTCCCAAATCGCTACTCGAATCAGTCGGTCAGATCTTGACGTGGCCCGCTACCCATGAACAAGTGGAAGCTGCAGCCAAGTTGGTGCCTGACGAGATAGTTCAAATGCTTACCGCGTCGGGGACACCTGATGAAGCGCGCAGCGCCGTAGCTGGCTACGTAGCTAACGGCTGCACCTCACCCGTGCTGTATCCGCTGGGCGACGTTTACGCCACTATTGATGCCTTCGCCGGTTGGGACGCGACCACATAACCACGTTTGCATCGAACATCGATCTTTGCCTCTTGCCCCAAGATAACGGCACCCCTTTCTCGGCCAGAACAGTCGATTTGTCTGAAGTACTCCCCCCCACCTCAGGGTGTGGCATGATGCCAGGGTTCGAAGTTGAAACATAGATAGGGCGGTTGAAATGCGAAGCAAGATTGCAGCGTTATTGGCAGTCTGCGTCGGGCTGGGGTTCGCACTCGTAGGTTGTGGCTCAGACGATGGCGCGGATACGAAGGCGGCGTTTGTGTATGTGGGACCAGTTGGTGATGCCGGCTGGACCTGGGCGCACGACCAAGGTCGCCAGTACGCGGAGGAAGAAACTGGGGTTGAGACGGCTTACGTTGAGGCTGTCCCGGAAGGAACCGCGGATTTTGCAAATCATGTTCGCGACTTCATAGACCAAGGCTTCAACGTGATCATCGGCACCTCATTCGGGTACATGGATGACATGTTGGCCTTAGCTGATGAATTCCCAGACGTGGTGTTTGAGCACGTTTCCGGCTACTCGATGAACGACACCAACTTCGGTAACACCTTTGGAAGGATGTACGAACCCCGCTACCTGTCGGGGATGGTTGCTGGATCAGCAACAAAGTCAGGTTTGATTGGCTATGTAGCTGCCTTCCCGATCCCAGAAGTCATTAGAGGAATTAACGCGTTCACTCTTGGCGTTCAAGCAGCAAACCCGAGCGCTCAGGTTGAGGTTATTTGGACTAGCACCTGGTTTGATCCCGCTGTTGAAGGCGACTCCGCTCAAGCAATGCTGGACAAGGGGGCTGACGTCATCGCGATGCATCAAGATTCAGCCGCCGCTGGTGAAAAAGCTGAAGCCGCTGGAGCAAGATGGGTTTCCTATAACTCAGACATGAGTGCTTTCGCACCAAATGCATTCCTGACAGCTCCGGTTTGGAATTGGGGTCCACGATACGTTGACGTCATCGAGGCCGCTAAGGCAGGTAACTACTCCCCCTCCTCCTATTGGGGATCTATGGCAGATGGAATAGTTGATCTTGCACCCATAGCAAGTGATGTTGATCAATCCGTTGTCGACATGGTTATGGAAGCCAAGGCAGCGATTATCGCAGGTGACCTTCACCCATTCACCGGTCCACTCAATGATCAGGACGGCAATCAAGTCCTCGGCGCCGGAGAAGTCATGGACGATGGAGCCATGCTTGGCATGATGTTCTTCGTCGAAGGTGTGATTGGTTCCACCGGCTGAGTTGACTAACTGTCCACAGGACTTGGCGGCGTCGGCGTGGACAACCACGCCGGCGCCGCTCCCGCGTTCGAACCGAACAGATTGCCTAGCTAATGACCCACAGCTCATCAGTCATCGATGGAAACCAGGTCGCTGTTCACCTATCTGACGTTTGGAAGATGTTCCCCGGGGTTGTAGCCAACGCGGGGGTCGAGCTATGTGTCCGACGCGGAACAATTCATGCGCTTCTGGGTGAAAACGGTGCCGGGAAGTCAACACTCATGAACGTGCTAGCGGGGGTGTATAGACCAGACCGAGGTCAGCTCAAACTTCACGGTCAAGTCCACAGTTTCCGAAATCCCGCCGATGCTCTGTCGGCTGGCGTTGGGATGGTCCACCAAGAATTTCGCCTTATCCCCTCGTTTTCAGTCGCCGAAAACGTTGTGCTTGGTTCTGCCCCTTCTCTCATCCGACCCCGCCAGTTAGAGGCTGAAGTAGCCGCTATAGCGGAAAAGTTTGGGCTCAGAGTCGACCCAACACAGCCGTTGTGGCAACTGTCAATGGGCGAGCGACAAAAGGTGGAAATCCTTAAGGTTCTGTGGCGAGATGCGAGCGTTCTCATTCTCGATGAACCAACCACTGTGTTGACCCCGAGCGAGGTCGACGAACTCGCGGAAATCTTGCGTCGGATGGCACAAGACGGGCGGTCCATCATTTTCATTAGTCACAAACTGCATGAGGTGTCTGGAATCTGCAGTGAAGCAACGGTGCTACGACAGGGCAAAACGGTAGCCACTTCACTGGACATGGCCGCAACCGACGCAGCCGAACTTGCGCGCCTGATGGTAGGCAGCTCACCAGTTGCTCCCGATCGGCCTGAAGTTGCCACCCCAGGAGACCCATTACTGGAATTAACTGAACTCAGAGCCAGTGGCGATCGTGGAATTGACGCGTTTTCGAACATCACTTTTCAAGTCAATTCGGGGGAAATAGTGGGAATCGCTGGAGTCGCGGGGAACGGTCAACGCGAATTGGCCGACGTGATAGCCGGCCTCCGACCTTCGACCCAGGGCTCAGTGACCTTGAACGGCGCTGACGTCACCACAGCAAGCCCCCAACAGCGTTTTCGGGCGGGTCTTGGTTATATCCCAGAGGATCGGCTCGGGGTTGGGCTCGCACCACGCTTATCCATCACAGACAACGCGATTTTGCGCATTTATCGCCAACAACGACGTGGTCCCTTCATTGTCGCTGAAAAGGCATTGGCGTATTGCCAGGACCTCATCACACGGTTTGGGGTTCGATCAGGTGATCCACACGGACCGATCGCGGCGCTTTCTGGGGGCAATCTCCAGCGGCTCTTGGTCGGGAGGGAACTCGACGGTCAGCCCTCGGTCGTTGTAGCTGCTCAACCCACACGCGGACTTGACGTCCAAGGTGTCAAAGCGATTCAGGACCTCCTCCTCGACCAACGTAAGGCCGGCGCTGCGGTCCTAATGATCTCTGAGGACTTAGACGAATTGTTGACATTGACAGATCGGCTTCTCGTGATGGAAGGGGGCGTCATTCGAGGAGAGTTTGACCCCAGGACCGTTTCGCGACACGAAGTTGGCATGGCGATGCTCGCCGATACGAACGCCGCTACCCGATGACGAGACGTCCCCGCCTAGATCTCAGAGATCAACCCCTGGTGGGCGGCCAACCTCTGGCGTTTGGAATCGGGCTTGCCATTGCATTATTTGTAGGAACTTTGCTTCTTCTAGGAGCGGGCCACGATCCACTCAAGGTCTATTCAAGGATGTTCGAAGCATCTCTTGGTGATCCCGATGCTTGGGCCGTAACGCTTAACCGGGCCGTCCCCCTCGGATTAGCGGGTCTCGCGGTAGCGGTCGCTGGTTCGATGGGACTGTGGAATATCGGTGCTGAAGGCCAGATCATGGCCGGGGCGATCGGCGCCTCTTGGGTCGCCCGAATCGGCGGGGAATGGCCCGGTTTGATACTGATCACAGTGATGCTCATAGCGGCCCTCGGGGGAGGAGGATTACTCGCGCTTGGTCCAGCGGTCGCAAAAGCAAAACTTGGTGTCAACGAAATCATTACAACGTTGATGCTTAACGAAGTTGCGATTCGGCTAGTCCAATGGCTCATCCATGGACCATGGAAGGACCCAGACGCTTACAATTTTCCTTTAGCTCCGATGCTGCCAGAACAAGCGCACTTACCGACACTATTTAGTCGCGCTCACTGCGGGATTCTCATCGCTGCCGGGGTCATCGTTATTTCGTCGGTAGCGGTGAAATACACGGCTTGGGGATACGAACTTCGGATAGCGGGATCTTCAGAAGCCACCGCTCGATACAGCGGGATATCCCTACCCCAGAAAATCTTGACGGTTCTTGTGCTCAGCGGAGGAATCGCGGGGCTTGCTGGGGGTGTCGAGTTGACAGGCACAGCGGACCGGCTCACCGAAACTCTCTCAAACGGGTTCGGCTTCGCTGGAATTATCGTTGCTGCGTTAGCACTCATGAGACCATCTGGTGTCGCTGTTGTAGCTGTACTGTTCGGAGCCGTTCAGATCGGTGGACAGAGCATCCAGACGCTGGGAGTCTCCTCTTCAGTTTCGACCATTCTCCAGGCGTTTGTTCTTTTCGGCGCTATTGGCGCCGGGGTGTTGAGCCGCTACCGAATCCTTTTCGAAGGTGAAGCACAGCCTGCCCCTGAAGCGGTGGACAAATGAGCGAAGCGTCACTCATCGGGCTGTTCGTTGCCACTGTTTCCTTTGGCGCACTTCTATATCTCGCGGCACTCGGCGAGCTTCTCGCTGAAAAAGCTGGAATCTTGAATCTAGGCGTCGAGGGCATGATGGCTATCGGAGCTGTCACCGCATTTATTGCTGGGGTGGAGCTAAAAAATCCGTGGGCCGCGCTGGCAATCGCAATGGCAAGCGGCGCAGCTTTGGCGTCCGTCCACGGCTTCTTCACAGTGGCGCTCGGCGCCGAACAAGTTGTCTCTGGGTTATCGCTAACCATTTTGGGGCTTGGACTAGCCGCCTATCTTGGAAAGGATTACGTCGGCCAGCCCCCCGGGGCCGAGTTAGTACCTGTCCAATGGTCCGGGCTATCGGATTTACCTTGGGTCGGTCCCATCATCTTCAAACAAGCCCCGATTGTTTATTTCGCACTCTTGATGGGGATAGCAGTAAGCCTGGTACTCGCGAACACACGACTGGGTTTGGCCCTTCGAGCTGCCGGTGAGTCAGCTTCATCTACTGATTCGGCTGGCCATTCCGTTCTTGGGCTCCGCCTCGGTGCCGTCGCTGCTGGTGGAGCCCTAGCCGGGGCATCGGGCGCTTACCTTACGTTGAGCATCACACCACAATGGGCTGAGGGCCTAACCGCTGGTCGGGGCTGGATTGCGGTGGCTCTTGTGATTTTCGGGGCGTGGCGGCCAGGTCGAGTTGGCTGGGGTGCTCTGCTCTTTGGCGGGACATTGGCCCTCAAAACCCGATTGCAAACCTTTGGGGTGGACTTCTCCCCAATTATTCTCTCGATGCTCCCGTACATCCTGACCTTGCTGATACTGCTCGTAATATCAGTCCGCTCCCGGAAACGCCCATCCCCCGCCCCAGCAGGGTTGGGTTTTGCCTATCGCCGCGAGGAACGCTAACTGAGGTAGGGACGCGGGACCTGCCTGCGGTTTGGCGATGCGCGCCTGTCTAGACAGAGCAGCTCAAAGCGAATCCCCTTCCGATGAACTGTCGTCGGTTTCGTCTCCGTCATTCTTAGAACGCCAAGCTATTAGCGCTAACAACAACAGGCCAAGCCCGGCAAGAAACACTGTGTTCCATGGTGAGCGTGGTTCACAATCACAAGAGTCTCTGTCCTCTTCCGGGGACTGACTGACCTCAAATGCTGCAGCGGCTATGCGATTCTCCAGTGCTACCCCTGCCGTCTGGGAGAAAGCCGAAGCGTCATCGTAAGTTGCGCCCGACCTAAGACCCGTCCCACCAGCTGATGCCCAAGCATCAGCACGCGACTCACCTACTAGCAGGCATGACAGCATCAAAAAGGAAAAGACTGCGACAGCGGTCAGGCTTCCCTGAAACTTCATAGGGGCCCAACATTCCGGCGAAACGGTATGTGGGCACGCTCGATGCTGTCTCTTACCCCCATAGTGATCAAGTTACCGACAGTCGCGGTATTAGCACCAGACCGGCTTCAGAGTGCAGCCCCGACTCGGTGGCCGCTGCGTACCGCTCCTTCGATATACCACTCGTCGCCGGCGTCACCGACAACATGCACCTCGTGGCCCTCAGCTGACAGTGCTTCAGCCAACGTCCGGTCAGACCGGACGTCTCCCGCGAAAATTACTGTGTCGGCATCTAGTTGATGGGTCGAGTCGGCCTGTTGATATTCCACCTGCGTGAGCGAAATAGCCGTTAGCTCGGCTTCAGTGTGAAACATCACACCTGCGCGCCGGGACTCATGCAGAGCCCTCCAACGGCGAGGATGCGCCATGGCCAAGGCTGGTTGACTACTTGACTCAAGTACGTGAACTACGCGTCTACGGTCGGCGAGAAAATGCGCGATTTCGGTTCCAACAAGATCACCATTCACAACGACGACCCGGCGACCTATCGGCATCCAAAGTCGAGACAGGAAACGGACCCTGCCCATATCGACCGTGAGGCCTAAGAGGCGGCTCATTCTGAGAACAAGTCGTGTCAACAATCCGATGCGAAGCGTTCCGGGACCGAGATCACCGGTCAGTTGGGTGCGGAGATCATCGCCGGATAAGACATGAGGGAGATCTTTCCCAGGGAGGTCGGGTCGGTCCCGGCGTGCCCCGGTGGCAACTACAACAACGTCGGGTGCAAGTTCACTAATCAAGTCAGTATTAGCCTTCACGCCTGTTTGGATTTCAACCCCAGCTTCGATGATCGCTGCGTGTAAAAACTCGACAAACTCATTGTTGATCGGCGTTGTCAGTGACGAGAAACGTGCCGAACCTCCAAGTCGTCGAGAGGCTTCCAGCAGGGTGACTTGGTGCCCGCGTTCAGCTGCGACCCGCGCGCATTCCATGCCACCGGGTCCGCCACCGATGACTAGGACATCGCGGGGTGAACTCGCCGGCAAAGGATCGGGTTGGTCGTAGTGGCCTAATCGTGCGTTGACCGCGCACACCGGTTTGCCACTCCAAAAGTTCTGTGCGACGCAGACGAAGCAATTAATACACGGACGAACTAGATCGGGTCGGCCAGCATTCAGGCGTCGCACCAGGTCCGGGTCCGCCAATAGTTGCCTGCCCATCGAAACAAAATCGGCGTTACCACTACCAATAATGCGTTCAGCATCCGAGGGGCGGATTCGGCCGACCGCTATCACAGGCACGTTGACTGCCGCTTTTACGCTTTTGGCCAGATTTTCGTATTGGTTGGGCTGCCAGGGAATCGGAGCGTCAGTGAACCCAACGCCGGTACCGGCCGACGACGTCGCCGAAACGTGGATTGCGTTTGCTCCCGCGTCGACCGCCGCGCGGGCATGTTGGGCCGCATCTTGGATAGCAATACCGCCCTCGATGCCGTACTCGTGGCCGTCTAACCGCACGATGAGCGCGAACTCTGGTCCACATCTGTGACGCACCGCAGCGACGACGTCGGTGAGGAGCCGGGTTCGACCCTCAAGTGAACCTCCGTACATGTCGTCGCGGTGGTTCCAAGCTGGCGACAGGAACGTGGAGAGGAGATAGCCGTGCGCGGCATGCACTTCAACTCCGTCGAATCCGGCCTGCTGTACTCGGTGGGCTGCATCGGCGAAGTCTTGGACAATACCCGTGAGTTGTGTTGCTGTCACTTCAGCGTATGAAGGCATTTGGCCACCGGTGAGTGTCGCCATCTTCAACAATTCGTCCATGGTTGTGTCCGCCATCATTCCTCGAGGGTCTGAGGGGGGTGGCGGCGTTGATGGAATGAGTGCCGGGCGACCCTCCAAAGCGTCGACGCTTGACGTCTTCCCGTGATGGCAAATCTGGACGACGATTTTCGCGCCATGGGCGTGGACGGCAGTGGCGAGCCGCCGCAGGCCCGGGATGGTCCCATCATGTGAGAGAGCCGGCTGGCGGCGAGCAGTCGCTCCCTGCGGGTAGGAGACAGCTGAGGTTTCGACAATTAAGAGACCGACACCTCCTTTGGCTCGCGCCTCATAGTGAGCGACCGTTTCGTCGGTGACCAAGCCCTCTTCGGTGCAGTTGTTCTGGTCCATGGCTGGCATGACGATCCGATTAGGGACTTCGAGCGGACCAAGCTGCCCGGGAGAAAGCAGGTTCGGAAACAAAGGGTTCACACCGTTCATCTTGCCTGATGGTCAAGCCGACCGGCTGAACACTGCCAATATCGGGCTGAACCAAGCGATACAGCTCACTTGAGATTCACGGTTCGAGCTACAACTCCGACCCTTTCTTAATGGTGACCGTCACGGCCACTGAGGGAAGGGGAAGGTCTAGCCTCGAACCATGGAGACCCTCAAAGACAAGACTGCAGTTGTCACCGGAGCTGCTTCGGGCATAGGACTGGCAATGGTTCGCCGTTTCGCGCGCGCGGGTGCGAAGTTAGTCATATCGGACATAGACGACACGAATCTCAAGCGAGCGTTGGATGAGGTAACCGGACTTGGAGCGTCAGCAATGGCCATGACCGTTGACGTAGCAGATGAAAGTCAGAACCGCGCATTATTTGAATCCGCGATCGAGAAATTCGGTCAGGTCAATGTGGTGTGTTTGAACGCCGGGGTACAGGGATCGATTGGGCGATCATGGTCTCTCTCAAAAGATGACTACGAGTGGGCCCTTGGCATCGTGCTCGGTGGGGTGATTCATGGTGTTCGAACCTTCGTGCCCCACCTCGTTGATCACGGTGACGGCCATGTTGTGATCACGGCCTCAGTTAGCGGTCACGTTTCATCACCATTCAACGCCCCGTACACCATTGCCAAGCATGGTGCCGTAACACTCGCTGAGACTCTATTTCACGAACTACAAATGGAACGTTCCACGGTTGGGGTCACCTGTTTATGCCCGGGATCTGTGAAAACCAACATCGCGAACGCCGCCGCCGCGCTCCCCCCAGGTTCTGCAGGTTCCACCAAAGGCAAGCTCGGCAATCAGATCCTTGAAATGTCCCAACAGGTGGTGGAGGACGGTTTGGACCCAGCGGTAGTGGGCGAGCAAGTTCATGACGCGATTCTCGATGGTCGTTTCTGGTTGTTTACTGATGAGAGTTGGGACGGTCCGATAGCAGCACGAGCAACAGAAATCGCAGGGCGAGCCCAACCCCGATTCCGCGCACCAAATTTCGAATGACCGTACTGGTGGAGTCGAACCCCAAGTATCTCTTCTGACCACCGACAGTGAACCGCCGTCATACCAAACCGCATGGAAGCGCTTCATCGTCACGAATAAAGTCAGTAGCGGTGACAGGTATCGATCTGAACGACCCGGCCAGCGTCGACGACCCCTATAGCTATTGGGCTCGTTACCGTGACATGGGGCCAGTGCAATGGAGCGATGCACACCGCGCGTGGGTCGTGCTTGACCACGCGGAACTCAGTGAAGCCTTCCGCGACGGGCGCCTTCTTTCCGCAGATCGAGTTACACCCTTAGAGCGGGTAGCGCAGCATCGTCCTTTGAGCTTCGCCAAGGTCGTAGAGCTATTAGGTGGCTGGATGGTTTTTCGTGATCCGCCGTTACATACTCACCTTCGGGACCCTTTGCGCAATGTCTTTACCCCTAGGCGAGTCGCGACACTTGAGGCGACAGTCTCCGAAGTGGTCAACGAAATCGTTGATGGGTTCGATCAGGTAATTGATGTCCGGGAGCATTTTGCTGGCCCCCTGCCGACGTGGGTGATCGCCGAGGTCCTCGGAGTGGAGGCCACCGACAGAGATCGTTTCCAAGGTTGGTCCGATGATCTGGCGACGATCGTGTTTGCAACCGATCCCCACACAACGGCACCAGAACTGGCCACCGCGGCGGCCGAAGAATTCAGTGATTTTTTTCAAAACCTTATTGACCGGGAACGCGCTGAACCCTCAAACACTTTGATGACTTTGTTGGTGGAGGGCGCGGGTGATCAACTATCTGACCTTGAGCTGGTGGGGGCATGCACACTCATTTTGTTCGCAGGTCACGAAACCACAACTTCTTTACTCATGAACATGCTGGGTTTGTTGGCCACTCGCCCTGACCTGGTTGAGGAGTTGCGCGTCTGTCAATTGGACACCGCTCTTGAGGAACTTCTTCGCGTCCTCGGACCCACACGGAGTATGTACCGAAAGGTAGCGGTCGCCCACGACAGAGGCGGGCAAGCTCTCGCTGTAGACGACAACGTCTTACTTTGTGTGGCGGCCGCCAATCACGACCCTGAAGTTTTCGACGATCCGGGACGCTTGAAGCTGAACCGCGATCCGAACCCACATCTGACGTTCGGATGGGGCCTTCACCATTGCTTGGGAGCGCACTTGGCACGCCTTGAGGCCTCTCTAGCTCTTCAAGCTTTACTCCGGCGGTACCAAACTTTTGAGCCTGTGGGACGGGTACCCCCAATCGAAGGAACCGTTATTTCGTCGATCCAGCAGCCTTTACGAATCAAACTCTCTTGAAGTCGCTCTCGCGGCACAGCAAACCCGGCAGCTAACGATCATGGGCGTGTACGCATTCATCTTCCAAATGCGGCAGTGACCCTGAGAGCAAAGCACACAAGTTAAGTTCACAAACTTGAACAATTAATTAGAAAGTGATTACGCAACGCCCGCGTGTTCCCCCTGCCTCGAGTCTCGCGTGAGCTTCGCTCGCGTTCTCCGCAGGGAAAGTTTCAGCGACGCGAAGCGTCACGGTGCCATTTTCGGCATATTTGCGAAGCGCATCAAGCTTTTCATAATCCCCATTTAGTGCTGTCACAAACGTTGTCGTGAAATTGATGCTGCGGATGCCAGAAGGGCTGAAGCCTCTCACTGAGGTGAAGGCGCCTCCATCACGCACCGCGCCTATTGCCAAATCGTTAAGCACCGCCCCATCGGCCAACCCATCAACTCCATTAGGGAAATGATCTCTGACTTTCTCAGCAAAATCGTCTCCGCGAGGAACAACAATGTCTGCACCCAATTCTTTGACCAAGGAGATATCCGACTTCGAGGAATCAGAGATAACGGTAAGTCCCGCGGCTTTACCGAGTTCAATCATGTAGCCCCCGTATGCGCCAGCCCCTCCTGTCACAGCTAACACCTGTCCAGGTTCAAGACCCAACAGATCTAACGAAAGGGTCGCGGTGAGGCCGTTCATAGGAAGAGTGCAAACCTGCGCGTGGCTGAACCCTGTCGGCGCCGGAACAACCGAGCTCCCTTGCAAAACAATCTTCTCTCGATATGCGCCATGAGCACCTCGAGGCACAACCATGGCCATAACAGCGTCGCCGACGCTTACACCGGTCGTTACCTCCGAGCCCACCTGATCTACCACCCCTGCTGCGTCCATACCTGGCACGTATGGGAACGGGTCCATCTTTTGAGTCTCGACTCGTGACCCATTTCTAGCCAAGGTGTCTGTGGGATTCACCGCTGCCGCCAAAACCCGCAAACGCACCTCACCGGGACCTGCTTGTTCTTCCGGGAGCTCCACTACTTCGAGTGCTTCAGGGCCACCATAACTATTTACGCCAACTGCTCTCATAACTCAATCTTGTCACCTCCGCTCTAGGGCCGACACCTCAAGAAGTGACCGCGAGAAGAAGAATCCGAAGGCTTCACGTGATGTTCGACATCAGCTCGTTTCCGAAAGCGGCAGCTTGGTGTACAGCAGTGTTGAGGTCAACCGAAAACTCCGAGACATCAACGAACGCGTCAGCGTAGAGTCCCCAGGTGGTGTTTCCATCGGTCAACCCGCCATGGAGGCCCCCATTGGACATATCGGCTTCATCGATGTGCATATGGTCGTAGACCGTGACCAACATGTCCGCCACACAGTGGTGTTTGAGAGCGTTCTCGAAGGCGAGTGGGGTGATGGTAAACGGGTCTTGGGCAGTGGCATAGGGACGCAATACTGAAAGAACGCCGTGAGGTTCGAGGATCTCTATGGACTCCGAGTCAAGCACAACCGGCTCCGCGTTATCTGTGGCTTGGTGCCCAACAACGAGAGAAGGTAACCCCCGCCCGCTGACTACTTTGGCGATCACCAACGCAGCCGGATTACGTCCCACAATCAGCAAGGGGATCTCGATGGTTTGTGAGTTGCCCTCCATTCGACTGTCTAGAAAATCGCTAGCGGGTTCACCGGGCTGCCTGTCACACCCTGAAAGCGAATTGGGGACAGCATGAACTGGAACTCCCAGCGATCCTTTTCACTGCACGCTTCAGCCAGATCCTCAAGTTGGCAATTGTCGATGAGCCAAAGACCCATAGCGACGATCCCGACCATATGTATGGGCATACTCACGTTCTTATAACCCGACGGAGTGGGGTCCTGGGCGACATCAGAACCGATCATTGATATACCGCGCTCGGCGAGCCATGGAAGACACGCCGCCTGATACCCCGAACGCGGTTTGTTCGCGTTGTATTTCTTTTTCTCTCGAAGACGCGCTCCCCCTTCGCCCGTGCGGACAAGCAGAACATCTCCGGCCTCGCATCGGACACCAGCAGCTTCCTCTGCTGCCTCTAGGTCCTCTGGATAGATGTGATCGGCGGGGTCAAGCACCTCAACGCCACGAAGTCTTGCAATATCTAGCAGCACACCGCGGGTGGTTACACCGTCGCGTAAGGCCAGTACGTCGTGTTTCAAAGCACCCTGACGGTCTGAGACCAAAGATGATGGAGCGCCACCGTACATTTTTCCATCCCAGAACAGATGGGCGAGGGAATCAAGGTGAGTGACGTCAAGCCCGTGGAACACCATCCCGATGAATTCCTGCGCTCCACCTGCACGGCCGCCACCCATAAGGCCCCGCCGACCTTCTTCGTCTAAACCCAAGCCGGTCGAGAGCATGTACCGCTGAGATTCAACGGTTGCGCCTGGCTGTTGGCCAGTGCGTATGTCCCAACTACATGAGATTGAGAGACCTTCGCGGACCAGCTTGGCAGCAGAAATTCGTTTCGCGGCGGTCAAATGATTGAGGGTGCCGAGACGGTCATCGTCACCCCATCGTCCCCAGTTAGAAAGGTCGTCGAACCAGTCAATTATCTCTTCTTCTAATGGTGGAGTCGGCATATCTGTCGGACCTTCCAGGTGACTTTGTCAACATTCTGCTGTATGCGGTTCTTCTCGGCTTAGATTTTGGTTCAACCATTCGCAGGCGCACCACACTGTGTCGTTCAGGTGTAGCTATTCGGAACCTGGTGCTATGAACTGGATCTCGAGTGTCAGTTTCACCTCATCGGTGACCATGGATTCCCCGTAGCTCACGTCAAATGCTCCACGGCTAATGATGCCCGACATGCTGAATCCATGATGGATGGAACCATCGAGTGGAAATACCGCTGATCCGTTGTACGCACCCGTCAAAGTGACGGTGTCGGTGATTTCTTTAATAGTTAGTTCGCCTGTGAGTTCGTATCCATCGCCGCTTTCCGAAATAGATAGCGACTTGAACTTCATCTGGGGATGGTTGGCCACATCGAAGAAGGTGTCACCTTGCAAATGATGGTCCCGTGACTCATTACCTGTGTTGATTGACGCCATCTCGGCATCGATCGACACTGCCGTGGCGGTGAGAGTGTCACCCACTATCAACGAACCGGTAAACACATCGAAGGTTCCTTTCACTATAGAAATGTCTAGATGTGTTACTGAGAACCCCAATTGTGAGTGGGACTTATCTATCTCATATGTTCCCGAAGCGATGGGTAACGTCACCGGTACATCCTGTTGTCAGCGTTGAAAGTGGTCGTAGCGCTCAACGCTAACCTACGAACTCCGTTGATGGACCAACTCGAGCTCTCAGCTTCAACAGGATCGTTAGAGGGCCGTAGTCTGAGCTGGTAGACAAGGGTGTTGTTTGTGTAGCCGATCGGATTCGGACCGACAACCCCCTGCTTGCAAAGTATCGATTAAAAGTAGCTTGACCAGGGCAAATCCGGTTCAGCGGCTCGCGGTCGGGTCGGGTGTGCCGGCCATGTGGCCCCTGATGTCGGTCGACGGTGCGCCGGCGGTGCCCCAAAGGTCCGACAGTTCCGGAATCCGTCGCCACACCCGGGGAACCCATGAGGCCTCGTCGACCTGTTCAAGATCGGTCGTGACCTCGGGCACCAGCCCGGAGGGGTCGACGAAATAGGCAAACGCGTTGTGGCCCGGTCCATGGCGACCGGGGCCCCAGCCGGGAGTGTGTTCGTCATGGCGAAGCCGACCCAGCGAGATCATGAACGCGTCAAGCGATGCCACCTCGTAGGCCACGTGATTGACCGAGGTCCATTCAGCCTGATTGAACCCTATGGAGTGGTGGTTGGTGTTGCACCGAAGGAACACCATCTGGTGCTCGCTCCAATCGCTCACTCGGAACCCGAGCACGCCACACCACCACTGACACGCGGCGTCAATGTCGATTGTGTTCAGCACGACGTGGGAAAGTGTGATGGGGGTCGAGTCGACGGGTCGAGGGGCCACGGCCTCGACCATGGTGGACAACTCGATGACCCTCCCCTCGGGGTCGGCCAAGCGGAACCCATAGCCACCGCCGGGCCCCGGGAGGTCGGCCGGGGTCGATAACAGTTCCCCTCCTTGGCGGTCAATTTCGTTGGCGGCCTCTTCGACCGCAGCCATGCTCGGTAGGGCGAGTCCGATGTGCTCGATGCCGTTGTAGGCGGAGGCGTGGAGTTCCAGGCAGTGATGCTCGGGTCCGGTGGCTCGCAAGCAGGCTGATGTCGGGCTCTGGTCGACGATCTCGAGCCCCCACGGGCCGCCGTAGTAATCGACACTTTCTTCGAACTTCGTGGTGTGAAGGGAGATCCGGCGCAGGTGTTGGACGTTGATAGCCATCAGTGGGCTCCTTGAGTGGTGATCATGAGGTGACCTCGGGTAGGTCGACAGGCGGGGAAAAAGGCTTGGGCATTGGACCCAGCCGCTGACAGTCAACATGGATCAGGGCCGGTCGCCCGCGGTCGATGGCAGCCGAAAAGGCACCGTGGAATTGATCGGCAGCCTCAACCCGGGCGTAGTCGAGATCGAATGCGGTAGCGATTTGTGCGAAGTCGGGAGTATACAGGTCCACCCCAAATCGGTGACCCAGGTACTGGTCTTGGGCGTTGCGAAGCACGCCGTAGCCGCCATCGTCGAAAACCACGAGAGTGACCGGTAGTTGTTCCTCAGCCAGGGCTGCCAGTTCTCCAAGCTGGACCTGTAGACCTCCGTCCCCGATGAGCACCATGGTGGCCACCTCGGTGCGGCCGACCGAGGCGCCTATACCCATGGCCAGCGCCTGTCCGATCCCGCCGCCCCGGGGGTAGATGTTGGTGCGGGGATCAGTGATCTGGAGCAAGCGGTTGCCCCAGGCGGAGTTCGGGATCGTGATGTCGCGGACTCGGAGCCCGTCCGGTCCTAGAACGTCAGTCATGGAATAGCAGATCGGGGCGTACGGCCCGATATCGGCTTCGAGCTGATTCCGACAGGCGGCTCGGGCTCGCCCAATTTCGCTCCGCCATTCTGACCTTTCGGCGCGACCCCAGTTGGGTGTGTCAAGTAACCGCCGCAACACCTGCCCGGCTTCGCCGGCGATGCCGACCTCGCACGGGTAGGAGCGCCCAAGTGCCGCAGGGTCAAGGTCAATTTGGATGTGGTGAGTTGGGAGACCCAGACGGTACGACCGGGTCTCGTTCGAGCGAAAGTGGGTACCGATCGAGACCAAGAGGTCGGCGGCATCGAGGAGTTCGACGCCACGGGTAGTGCTCGCGAAGTTCCCTACCACCCGCGGGTCGGATTCGGCCAGGGCGCCCCGTCCGGCGTTGGACGTGATCAGTCCTGCCCCGAGTCGATCGAGGAACGAATCGAGCTCGGGGCCACACCGGATGGCTCCACCGCCGGCCCAGACCAAGGGTCTCTCGGCTTCGGCCAGCAGGGTTAGGGCCTGCTCGATCCCCGCGTCGTCAGGCTCGGGACAGGATGTTAAGTCCTCCCCTGACGCCAGGTCCCCGGCGGCAGCTCTGTACTGGCGGTCGATGGGCCACTCAAGGCTAACCGGACCGGTGATAGGGGCCCGTAGTCGGCTTCGGGCCTCGTTGAAGTCAGCCACCGGATCATCACCGATGGTCGTGGCCCAGCTCGAGCAGGCGGTGAGTAGACCGAGCTGATCGCGGGTCTCGTGGATGAACCCGCGGCCGAACCCGAGATGAGCACTGTCGATCTGTCCCGTGACATGAAGCAAGGGAGCCCCGGCGGCAAGTGCTTCGATGAGTGACCCGGCCGCGTTTCCGGCGCCCGTGCCCGTGGAGGTCACGGCGCAGCCGACACCGTCGCGGCTGCGTCCATAACCGTCGGCAGCATTCACGGCCGCTGCTTCACCCCGTGTGGCGACCCATCTCAAATCGCGATTGAGGGCTTCGACTAGGGGAAGGTTGTGGACGCTTACAACCCCGAAGGCGGCGTCAACGTCGAGGAGACGGAGAAGCTCGACAAGGAGATCGCCGCCGTTACGCCGTGGTTCAGACATGACGACCAAGTCCACGGGACACCTCAATGGATCTCCCGGTGACGATCACCGTCTGATCCGTCAATCCCAAGTCCATCGCGTCTCCTTCGTAGCCAACACACTCATGGCATGACGAATCCGCCATCGACCACCAGGGTCTGGCCAGTGATGAAGCAAGCGGCGTCGGACAAAAGAAAGGTGACGGCACCAGTGACGTCGGCGGGAACCTGAGGCCGGCTGATGGCCCGTCCCTGGGCATAGAGCTGGTGGCGTTCGGCCGGAATATCGTCGGTGGAGGGTCCCTCGGTGAGTCCTGGCGCCACCGCATTAACAGTGATGCCATCGTCGCCAATCTCTCGGGCCATGGCCCGGCTCAGAGCGATCAGCGCGCCTTTTGACGTGATGTAGTGGCTGAGCCGGGGCGAGCCGTACAGCGCGGCGTCGGAGGCAATGTTGACAATCCGACCCTGGCCGGCACCGCGCATGGCCGGGACAAAGGCTCGACTGACCAGCCACGGGCCGCGGGTGTTAACCGCGAGGATCCGATCCCATTCGTCAACTGTAAGTTCCCAGAAGTAGCGACCCCCGACCGCGTCGGCCAGTCCCGCATTGTTGACCACACCCCATACGTCGCCAGCGGCCAGCACCCGTTCGGCGAGGCCGGCCACCGATACCTCGTCTGAGACGTCGACTGGTTCGTAGGAAGCTGAGTGGCCGGCCGCCCGCAGATGGTCCACGACCGCCTCGCCCCGCTCGGGCACCAGCTCTGCGACGACGACCTCGGCCCCAGCCTCTGCGATGGCGTGCGCCATCGACTCACCGAGCCCGCGACCTGCTCCCGTCACCACTACTCGTCGACCCGACAGCATTGGCAATCGATTCCACTCAGTCGCGGGTGATGCCGGCCATCGGCGACGTGGGCGGATAGGTCGGTAGCTGGGGCTTCTTAGCTCCCAGCATGACGATGAACAGGGCATCCGTGTCGCCGATGTTGCGCAGCGAGCGTGGCGTGTTGGGCGGAACCTTGATGAGGTCGCGGTAGCCCATGACCCGACTGGCCTTCTGTTCGCCGTCGTGGATGGTCACCTCTAGCTCGCCCTCAAGCACGAAGAACGCCTCTTCGACGTCGTGGTGATCATGTTCGGGCCCGATCGCCCCGGGGGGCAGGAGCATGTTGGAGAAGGTGAAGTGGTCGGCTTCAAGAATCAGGCCGTCGTTCTCGTGATGACCGGTACCTCCCGAGCCCACATATCGGATCTGAGCCCTGCGGTATTCGGGACCGGCCTTGGTTTGGAAGGCGAGGGTATCCCAGTCCTCGCGCCTGCTCTCACGGCTGGCGACCATGGAGTCGATCGCTGTTTCGAGATTGTTCTCGGTCATGGTTGGTGTCCTTTCAGGAAGATCTCGATCAGGTCGTTGAACTCCACAGGTCGCTCCTGGTTGGCGAGATGCCCGGCGCCGGCAACGGTGGCCAACTCCGAATGGGGAATGAGCGAAGCGAGCTCGTGGGCTCGCTCGACCGGTGTGATCACATCGTGCTCGCCCACCAGGACCAGGGTCGGCACCGACACCCGACCGAGGTCGGGCCGGTGGTCGGTGGTCGCCATCGACTCGCAGGCCCAGCCATAGCCGGGCAAACGGATACTGGCCGCCATCATCTCGGCTACCGACCGAACAAGTTCTGGCGGCGCATCGGGCGACACTAGGCGGGGCGCCCGGGTCTCGCTGAAAATCGCTGCGCCGACTCGCCGAAGTTCATCGGGTCGGCCCCTCATAGCAGCCGCGCGGTCGGGATTGGTGCCGGAGCCGACCGATGAGTCGGCCAGGACCAAGGTGCGGACGAGTTCTGGACGACGCAGGACGAGGCGAGCTGCGATCACTCCGCCCCAGGACACCCCGAGCAGGTCGGCGCATCCGCCCAGTTCTCTTTCGATGAGCTCAGCCGCGGCATCAGCCCAGTCATCGAGACCCATTAAGGCAGTCGGATCGGGCGATCGCCGGTAGCCAGGGGCGTCCCAGGCCACGACCCTGCGTCTCGCCCGATTGGTGAGCGCCAGCTGGGCCTCGAACGCGTCGGCACACGAGCCGATGCCGTGAAGGCACAGCAGCGCTGGGTCGGACGGATCACCGTGGGTGGTAAACCAGGCCTCAGTCATCGACACCGTTGGCCAGTGTCTCCGCGGGGAGGCCGAACCGCTCACGTTGAGCAGCGAACACCGGCTCGAGCGTCCGCCGGAGATGGATGACCGGTCGGTCGGCCTGAGCCAGGTGCTCATCACGGTGGGCTTCTTCGACCGTCCGCATGCTTTCGAGCATCACCTTGTCTTGGTTCAGGACGTGGAGATGAGTACCCCTGAGGCGGAGCCGGTAAAGGCTTCGCCAGATAAGGCGCTCACCGCCCGACACCTCGCGGAAGCGGGGAAAGTGGACCAGCGTTTCGTCGTTGTCGCGGGGCAGAAGGAAACCGAGAATGCGCAGATCGGGCCCGGGACCCGCGCTCGGGGGGAGCGGAATGTCCAACCGAACATGCGGCAGGGCACCGAGGTGCACGTCGATCCAGTCGAAGTTCGCACCGGACTGATTCTTACGGGTGACCTCAAAGCCGTCGTCGTGATCGGTGACGAGGACTCGATCGTCTGTGATGCCTCCGTTGAGGGTTATCGAACGGGCGTGCAGGAAGGGGGCGTGCATGAGATCGACCAGGTTCTCGAGGCCTAGCAGCCAGTTAGCCGACCAAGCCACAGTCTCGGGGAAGGTCGACCACCGTGGATCGGTGAACTCCTCGGGCAGCACAAGAGGGGTTGGCGATTGTGTGCCCATCCAGGCCCAGAGATACCCAGCCTGTTCCTCAACCGGATAGACGGACTCGACCCTGGTGCGAGCGGCCAGGGCACAAATACCCCCCTGCGATGGCACCGACATGCATTGACCGTCGGCATTGAACCGCCAGTGGTGGTACCAGCACTGAAGTTGACCATCAACGACATCGCCGATCGAGAGCCGAGCGCCACGGTGGGGGCAATGGTCCAACATCAGTCGAGGGTGGCCCTCGCCGTCGCGCCACAGAACCAAGTCCTCGCCCAGGGCCCGAACTGGTACTGGGTCGCCACCAACCAGCTCGGATGTTCCGAGCATGTACCAGCGCTCGCGTACCCCAAGCAAGGGATCGCCCACGGGGCGGGCAGGTGGCCCGGGCCATGGGGACGGCAGGCGGGATTCTCGCAGGGCGCCCACACCCGTGTACTGGGACAGTCTCCCAGCGAAAGTTGGGTTGGTCACCCTCACGTGAAGCTCCACGGGGTCTCGCGCAGCTCGCTTACAGACCGCGTCCCGGCCCGCAACACGACAGCCGAGGATCGCGGCTTCTGTGGAGGCGGACGATTGGCCAGGGCACGGGTGGAAACGGCGAGCAGGTCGCGTACACCGGCCAGAATGGCTACCCCACAGCCCAGCAGACCGACCCGGTGGGGCGGTACATGCATCGAGCGGATCACCATGGTGCTGCACACCGTTTCTCGTGACAAACCGGCCCCCTGAACGAGCCTCTCGACTCTTCGTGGCAGAATATCTCGAATGAGACGACCTTTCGCATCGATTGAGTTGAGACTCGTGGCTTGGTGCGTCGGATCGTCGGCTCGGATGGCCCTCGGGTGACCAAGTAGTAATGAATCCATTTCCCGACTCCTCAAGGGTGGTCGCATGAAGCCCGCGCCGTTCGACTACGTCGCAGCTAGCTCCGTTGAGCACGCGGTCGAACTCTTGGCGGGCGATATCGAGGCCAAGGTGATCGCTGGCGGTCAGTCGTTGATGCCGGTGCTCAATATGCGACTCGGGCGCCCCGAATTGGTGGTCGACATCGGTCGCCTTGATGTCCTGAATGACGTCCGGATCAATGACAGTGGCGCGCTCCTGGTGGGCGCCGCCGCCACCCAGGCTCAGGTGCTCGCTCACCCTGAGGTCAACCGCGGTTGGCCACTGCTGGCCGTCGCCATCGCCAATATCGGTCATCCCCAGATCCGCAACCGAGGCACAATCTGTGGGAGTCTCGCCCACAACGACCCCGCGGCCGAACTTCCTGCGGCCGCCATTGCCCTCGACGCCATCCTGCACATACATTCGTCGCGAGGCCTCCGGACGGTCGCCGCCGATCAGATGTTCATAGGGCCGTTCATGACCGCTCTCGCCCCCGACGACCTCCTCGTTCACGCGGAATTCCCCCCGCCGCCAGCTGGGGCCGGTTGGTCGTTCCGCGAGTTCGCTACGCGCCCGGGCGACTTCGCAACTGTTGGCGTCGCTGTTCAGCTCGTCCGTAGCGATGGGGTGGTGGCTGACGCCCGAGTCGTGCTGTTCGGTGTCAGTGGATCTGCCACCCGGTTGCACTCGGCGGAAGAGGCCTTGATGGGGTCTTCACCCTCGAGGGTTGAAGACCAGGTACGAGCCCAACTCGGGGCAGAGCTCGACCCGCCCGACGATGCCCACGCATCTGCCGGGCTGCGGCGAGACCTAGCCGAGAAGCTGACGATCGAGGCAATCAGTGAAGCATGGGAGCGCTGCACATGAGTTCCGGGGGAAGCGAGGGGCCGATCCACCCGGCCACGCCACCGCTGTCTGAGCCGTCTGCCTGGCATGACATCAGCCTGACGGTAAACGGCAAACCGGTCTCGGCCCAAGTTGAGTCCCGGCTCCTTCTCAGCGACTTTTTGCGACACCGACTGAGGCTTACAGGCACTCATGTTGGCTGTGAGCAGGGGTCGTGCGGAGCCTGCTCCGTTCTACTCGACGGTTTGACTGTGCGCTCATGCCTGACCCTGGCCGTCCAGGCCAACGGTCGCGACCTTCGCACCGTCGAAGGTCTAGCTAGACCCGATGAACCCCTCACTGCTCTTCAACAGGCGTTCCACGAGCAACACGGGATGCAGTGCGGCTTCTGCACGCCGGGCTTTCTGATGTCACTCGCCGGCCTCGCCGAACACGGAGACGCACCAAGCCCCGACGAAGTCGACGAGCACCTCACCGGCAACTTCTGTAGGTGCACTGGATACGTCAATATTCGAAAGGCGGCCCGGCAGGCGTTCGGACTCCCCGACCCTGAAGCGGCGAACCGTGACTGACGACGCTAACCCCGGGTACTTCGGCCGCAGCCTGGCCCGAGTCGAGGACGACCGACTCCTCCGGGGCGCGGGGCGCTTCGTCGACGATCTCGACATTCCTGATGTTGTCGACATCGCCTTCGTCCGTAGCCCCTACGCCCACGCGCGCATCCTGAGCATCGACGTGACCGCGGCGCGGGCCATGCCCGGTGTGATAGCGGTGTACGACGGGGCCAGTGTGGTCGACCGGATCAAGCCCCTCACCAACTCAGAGGAACTGCGCGTGCCTGAGGGCATCGCCGCTCTCCACCCTGTCGTTAAAACTCAGCCAGCACCGATCCTCGCCGTCGACGAGATCAACTATGTCGGCCAACCAATCGCCATGATCGTGGCCGAGACGCGCTATCTAGTCGAGGATGCGCTCGAGGTCATCGAGGTTGAGTACGAAACTCTACCCGTGGTCCTCGACATGGAGGCCGCCGTTAAGCCCGACGCGCCGTTGGCGCTCCAAGGCGAGACCGACAACATCGGCGTACACGTGCGCCACGGCATCGGAGACGTCGCGGCGGGTATCGCTGCGGCCGCCGCTGTCGTCGAGGAGACCTTCGCCACCCAGCGATACGTCGCTGCCCCTATCGAGACCCGGGGCATAGTTGCCCAGAGTGACCCGTTCACGGGCGAGCTCTTGGTGTGGTCGACCACCCAAACGCCGCACCGGATGCGCGGCCACATCGCCGAGTCGATCGGCCTTTCCGTCGACGACGTGCGGGTCCAATCCGTCGACGTGGGCGGCGGGTTCGGACAGAAGGGAATTCTCGTTGTCGAAGAGCTGTTGGTCCCCTTCGCCGCACACGACCTGGGCCGCGCGGTGCGTTGGATCGCCGACCGTCACGAGAACCTAACCGCCGACGCCCACGCCCGCGAACAGGTTCACCACATCACCCTCGCCGCCGACGCTGACGGTCACCTGCTCGCGGTCAAGGACCGGATCATGGTGAACCTCGGATGCCGCAACATGGTGGGCCTGGTCGTGCCTTACAACGCCTTATGCCACCTGATCGGGCCCTACAAGGTGCACAACGTCGACCTCGAGGCCACCGGAGTCATAACCAACACCATGTTCACGTCGCCCTATCGAGGAGCCGGACGACCCGAGGCCACCTTCGCCATGGAGCGGGCCATGGACCGGCTGGCGGTGAAACTCGGAATGGAACCGGCGGAGTTACGCGAGCGCAATCTGATCCGGCCAGAGGAGATGCCATACCGCACCGGACTGCTGGACCGGCGCGGACTGCCGCAGGAGTTTGACTCGGGCGATTACCCCGAAATGTTGTCGAGGGCGGTAGACATGATCGGGCTCTTCGAGTTCCGGCAAAGACAAGAGCTGGCCCGACACGAGGACCGACACCTCGGTGTCGGCTTCGCCCTCTACCTGGAGATGACCGGACTGGGACCGTTCGAAGGGGCCCGCGTCGAGGTCATGCCATCGGGCCGGGTACGGCTCTACACCGGCGCTCCCTCCCAGGGGCAGGGTCACCGCACCGTCTTCGCCCAACTTCTCGCCGACGCGCTGGGCGTGAAGTTCACCGACATTGATGTCGTCGCCGGCGACACAGCCTCGATCCCCTATGGCGTTGGCACCATCGCTAGTCGGGCATTGGTGACTGCGGGT
>Ga0209019_1000308_pt1 | contig 25101 bp, 13 predicted proteins | sample METZYME_3_300m_FD_187549 | JGI IMG/M metagenome (GOLD analysis project Ga0209019, IMG submission 187549) | Marine microbial communities from oxygen minimum zone in mesopelagic equatorial Pacific - METZYME_3_300m (SPAdes) (version 2) | ecosystem: Environmental > Aquatic > Marine > Oceanic... | reverse complement strand
CTCCCAAATCTTACTGATCCGTACGTCACGATAGAACTGCTCGACCCCATATTCGCTGATGTAGCCGGCCCCTCCCATGACCTGCATAGCGGTAGAGCATGTCTCACAACCCAGGTCTGTGAAATGAGCCTTGGCGATGGGGGTGAAAAGGGCGACCAGAGCGGTTGCCATCTCAGCCTCCTCGGGGTCGTCGCTGTGCATCTGATCGAGCAGGAGACCTATCCAAGCCGCCAGCGCCCTGCACCCCTCGTTGTTCACCTTAGCCTCGAGGAGCATTCTGCGGACGTCAGCATGCACGAGGATATTGTCGGCGGCCGCATGAGGGTCTTGTACCCCCCTCAGACTCCTGCCCTGACGGCGCTCGCGTGCCCATGCGAGAGAGTTGACATACGCTGCATGCGCGAGGCCCACGCCCATGAGTCCGGTTGCTAGGCGCTCTCTGTTCATCATCTCGAACATCAGAGGCATGCCTCCATGCAACGGGCCCACTAGCCAACCTACCGAGTCGTCTAGATTCATGACGCACGTGGGTGACGCATGTATGCCCATCTTCTCCTCGGTCCCCGAGCAGGTCACTCCGTTGTGGACTGAAGCGAGATTGTGTGAAATCCCCTCTAGGCCGCCTGACTGCCAATCCCTTGACAGGCGCTTTGGGACGAGGAAGAGCGAGATTCCCTTGGTACCCTCGGGGCCCCCGGGTGCCTTGGCTAGAACTAGGTGGACGATGTTCTCAGTCATGTCATGCTCGCCGAAGGTGATGAAGCACTTTGACCCAGTGAGGCGATAGGTGCCATCCTCCTGGGGGTCTGCCCTAGTTGCTATGATGCCAAGATCAGTCCCGGCGTGGGGCTCGGTCAGGCACATCGTGCCTGCCCACTCTCCCGATGCGAGATTCGTGGCGAAATAGTCTATCAGATCCTTTTTCCCGTGCTTTACCAGCACTTCGTAAACTCCGTTGGTAAGGGCTGGTAGAACACTTAGAGACATGCAAGTGGAAGTGCCAAACTCTGCCCACGTCACTGCTTGGAAGAATAAGGGCACCCCCATCCCACCATGCTCAGGGAGGGAGGATGTTGACAGCCAGCCCTCGTCGATACCCTGACGATATGCGTCCTTGAACTCCTGGGGCATGGTGATCTTGCCGTCTTCGAACTTGAGCCCCTCCCTATCCCCGAGTTGGTTGATGGGAAGCCAGACTTCACTGGCGTGGGTGGCCCAGCCCTCAATCAGACTATCTAGGAAGTCGGCGTCGAAGTCAGTGTAGCCGAGTCGCTGCACGGTCTCGATTGCAGGCAAGACTTCGTGGTAGAGGAATTGGTAGTCCCTGATGGGCGGCTCCCATACTACCATCGCATCCCCTCAGTTCCTCAGTGGCTTGCCGGTCTCAAGCATGTGCTGCATGCGATCAAGGGTATCCGGGTGGCGACCTAGCCTCCCGATAGCAGTCCTCTCGAGTTCTAGGACTTCATCCTCCCCGAGGGACTCGGTGACGTCTGTGTCGCCACCCGACAGTACCACTGCGAGCTCACTAGCGACGATGACGTCGTGTGGGGTCGCCCTGCCCGAGAGGGCGAGGTCGTTGACCGCGAGTTGGAGCGCTGCCTTGCCAGTAGGGCCGGGTAGCTGGTAGGAATGCGGCTCCGGTGGGGTGTAGCCCCGGAACATCTCGAGGACGCGCGCCTTGGCGTCGGAAAGCAGCCTGTCCCGATTCATGGTGATCCTGTCGTTCGGGCCGAGTAAGCCTAGGGAACGGGCTTGCTCGGCTGACTTAGCGACCTGCGCGGTACCGATGGTCTCGAACGCTTGCATGACGGGGCCCATTGGTCCCCCGCTGGCAATGTCGAAGCTGCGCAAGCGGCCGAGCAGTTCCTTGCAGCCGCCCCAAGCGGGCACGATGCCGACGCCGACCTCGACGAGCCCGATGTAGGACTCGGCGTGCGCCTGAACTGCGTCGCAGTGCATCAGAATCTCGGCTCCACCACCCAAGCACATTCCAGCTGAGGCTGCGACAACTGGAACCTCTGCATATTTGACTGCCTGATAGGTGTCCTGTCCGAGGCTGATGAAGTCCTCAAGTTCCTTCCAAGCAGCGAGGTTCGCCGCGAATAGTGCTAGACCGAGGTTCGCGCCAGCGCAGAAGTTCGAAGCGTCGTTACCGATTACCACTCCCTTCCAGTCGCCTGACTCTGCTAGGTCTATGGCATTGAGCAGCATCTCCATGTTCATTGGATCCATGGCGTTCATCTTGGTGTGATACTCGACGAGCAGGACCCCATCGCCCATGTCCCAGATGCTCGCAGACCCGTTGCGGTTCAACGGCTTCCCTCGACGCTTGAGGTCTGCCACAGTCAGAGTGGAGGCGGGGCGTTCTACTGTCAGCATCTTGCCCTTGGGGGATAGTCGCTGTATCTCGCCTTCCTTGACGGCGTAGAAGCCGCCTCTTTCGGCAGCCAGCTTGAGGAACGCCGGCACTGCTCGGCCCGAGGAAGCGAGGCGTTCAACCATGGAATCAGCACCGATTTCGTCCATCATCTCGAAGGGTCCGCGCTTCCAGTTGTAGCCAACCCTCATCGCACCGTCGATGGCATGGATGTCGTCGCTGACCTCCGGAACGATGTAAGCTGCATATGAAAGAGTGTCCAACAATACATCAGAGACGAAGGCAGCGCCCTCGTCTGGATAATCCAATATGGCTGCTAATCCCTGCCGGCCCATTTTGGCAGAGGGAAACGCAGCCCTGCGATTCACAGGGGCATACTCGCCGGTTGAAAGGGACCTAGCCTCTTTTACTCGCTTGCCATCGACCACATTGAGGCGATAGAACCCGCCCTTTCCCTTGCGGCCGGTGTAACCGTCCTCTATCATTGTGGAAACGATCTCCGCGCCTGTTCCCGCGATTTGGTGGAAGGGGTCGTCAGGGGGTAAGTGGGCAAGCATGCTCTCCATCACGTGCGGCACTAGATCGACGCCCACGAGGTCCATGAGCCCGAACACAGCGGTCTTGGGCAACCCGATTGGGCGACCTGTCATGGCATCTGCTTGCTCAACGGTGAAGCCGTGTTCGAGGGTGGCCTTGAAGGCCCGTTGCCCGAAGAAGACGCCCAACCTGTTGCCGATAAACCCAGGAGTGTCGTTGCACATCGTGACACGCTTGCCAAGCTGCTCGTTAGCGAAGTCGCAGAAGCGCTCGATTACTGATGTTTCCACCTCACCGCCTGCGACGACCTCCAACAGGGGCATGTATCGTGGAGGGTTGAAGAAGTGCGTAATCAGGAATCTGGAGGCGATGTCGTGAGGCATTCCGTGTGCTAGTTCCGAGCGAGGCAGGGTCGAGGTGTTGGACGAGAGTATCGTACGATGGCCGAGATGCTCGGCGAGGCTGTCGTACAGGTTGCGCTTGATATCCAGATTCTCGATGACTACCTCAATTACCCAATCAGCCTCCTTCAACTTCGGGAGATCATCCTCAATGTTACCCGAAGTGATTTTTCCGGCGTTGCTCTTGTGCATTAGCATCTCCGGGTTCGACTTCGCCATCCGCTCAATGGCTCCCTTTGCGATGATGCTCTTGTCATCGGTGTCCTTGGGTACGATATCTAGCAGAAGCACTTCGCAGCCGGCGTTGGCGCAATGGGCTGCGATTCCGGCGCCCATCACACCGCTTCCGATGACAGCGACCCTCTGAATTGACGTCTGGAGAGAAGAAGTGTGGTTTGCGACGACCTCGATGCTCACCGTCTCTGAAGTCACTCAATCACCCACCTATATCTTCTCGAGAATGGTCGCAATGCCTTGGCCGCCACCCACGCACATGGTAGCAAGCGCACGCTTGGCGTCGTTGCGATGCAGCAACTGAGCAGCCTTCCCAGTGATGCGCGCACCACTAGCACCCAGAGGGTGACCGAGGGCGATGGCGCCGCCCTCGATGTTGACCTTCGCCGCGTCGAGGCCGAGCTCTCCGATGACGGCTAGCGACTGAGCGGCGAAGGCCTCGTTGAGTTCGACGATGTCGATATCGTCGAGCGAGAGGCCGGCCCGATTGAGGGCCTTTTTCGTCGCTTCGACGGGCCCTATGCCCATTATCTCAGGCGCGCAACCTGACACCGCCGTGCTGACGATGCGTGCCAGCGGCGTCAGTCCTTGCTCTGCGGCGAACTCCTCCGAGCAGACTAGCACGAAGGCTGCGCCATCGGTGAGTGGCGATGAGGTTCCTGCTGTGACTGTGCCATCAGCGTCGAACGCGGGACGCAATCCGGACAGAGCCTGGGCGTCAGTATCGGGACGTATACAGCCGTCAGTGTCGATGGTGCCATCCCCAGTCTCGATCGGAACGATCTCGTCTGCGAATGCTCCGGATTCCCGGGCCTTCGAAGCCCGTGCATGGCTCTCGACAGCGAATGCCTCCTGAGTCTCGCGATCGATGCCGTGCTTCCTAGAGAGGTTCTCCGCAGTGATTCCCATCGAGGTGAAGGCAGCGGGATTCTCCTTGCTGAGCCTCGGGTTCGGCATCGGGTTGAACCCAGTCATGGGGATTCGAGTCATCGATTCGACGCCGCCGGCGATGAAGGCGTCTCCTGCGCCCATGGCGATGCGTCCAGCGGCGTCATGGATCGCCTGCATTGAGGAGCCGCAGAAGCGGTTGATGGTGACCCCGGGGACGGTCTCTGGAAGGTCGGTTAGGAAGGTAATCATCCTAGCGAGGTTGAAACCCTGCTCGCCCTCAGGGAATGCCGTTCCCACAATGAGGTCCTCGATTAAAGTCGGATCGAGGCTGAGATTTGCCAGTAGGCTGTTCACGACTGTCGCAGCGATGTCGTCTGGGCGTGATTTGCATAGGGCTCCCTTCCCTGCTCTAGTGAATGGCGAACGAGCGTAACCTACGATGACTGGTACCATAGCAAATCGAGTATTTTGGATTAAATAAAGCATCGAGTATCTCAGATTACAACACGTAGTTTTCCGCACATCGAGTGTGTATTGGCACATCTGGTCAAATATAGAGTAGTTTGATGGCCTATTGCCGCTCTGGGCTATCGAGGTGAGAAGACGTCAGAGCAAGAAATCGGCCGCGTCGACCGCTATTTCCGGAAGGTAGGTGTCGCTGCGCTCGAACTCGGTGGAGAGCTCTCCGTCGGCGATAGGATCAGGATTGTCGGAGCGACCACTGACTTCGAGATCGTGGTGGAGTCCATGCAGATTGAACTGGAGTCCGTTGAACAAGCGGGCGCAGGGGATGATGTGGGAATCAAAGTCCCGGAGCGAGTACGACCGAGTGACAGGGTCATCCGTGTCGGCTAGCCCGACTCCTAGCCCATGTGGGCTATCAGGGCCTGACCGAACTCGCTGCACTTGAGCAGCGTGGCATCGTCCATCTGGCGCTCGAGGTCGTAGGTCACGGTGCCAGCACCAATCGCGCCTTCCATTCCCTTCACGATGAAATCGGCGGCCTCGGCCCATCCCATATAGCGTAGCATCATCTCAGCTGACAGAATCAGGGAGCCCGGGTTGACTTTGTCTTGGCCTGCGTACTTGGGGGCGGTGCCGTGCGTAGCTTCGAAGATTGCAACTCCTGTGTCGTAGTTGATGTTAGCGCCAGGCGCTATGCCAATGCCACCGACTTGGGCGGCTAAGGCGTCGGAGATGTAGTCGCCGTTGAGGTTCATCGTGGTCAACACTCCGTATTCGCGCGGGCGTGTGAGGACCTGCTGGAGCATGGCGTCGGCGATAACGTCCTTGATGACGATCTCGCTGCCGGTCCTCGGGTTGGTCATCGTGCACCAAGGTCCGCCGTCCAGCTCGGAGGCACCGTACACGTCCTTGGCAAGCTGGAAGCCCCAGTCGCGGAAGCCGCCTTCAGTGAACTTCATGATGTTGCCCTTGTGGACCAGCGTCACGCTGTCCTTGTCGTTGTCAATCGCATATTGAATTGCGGCGTGCACGATTCGGGCCGTTCCCTCTTGGCTGACTGGTTTGATGCCGATGCCGACTGTGTCGGGGAATCGAATCTTGTCTACGCCCATCTCATTCTGGAGAAATTCCACTACCTTGCGCACCTCATCGCTACCCGCCTCCCACTCGATACCTGCGTAGACGTCCTCGGTGTTCTCTCGGAAGATGATCATGTCGACTGCGCCCGGATCCTTGACCGGACTGGGGGTTCCCTCGTACCAGCGCACGGGGCGAACGCAGGCGTAGAGGTCCAGTTGCTGGCGAAGTGCGACGTTGAGACTGCGGATGCCGCCGCCCACCGGGGTAGTTAGCGGTCCCTTGATTGAAACCAGTCCCTCCAGCATCGCCGACTTGGTCTCCTCGGGAAGCCATTCGCCCGTGGCATCGAATGCCTTCTGACCTGCGAGCACCTCGCGCCAGGCGATCTCGCGCTCGCCATCGTATGCGCGCTCGACCGCGGCGTCTACCACAGTCATCATCACCGGTGTGATGTCGATGCCGATGCCGTCGCCTTCGATGAAGTGCACAAGTGGGTGGTCGGGCACGCTGAGGAGGCCCTCGGACATGGTAATCGCAGCGTTCTCGGACATGTCTCTCAAGCCGCCGACCGAGGCGTCACTCATGAAGCCAACCCTCATGTTCAGAGGCGATTGTGCGGGAGCATGCACGGGACTGTACGTTGGCTGAAGGGCGAACAGATGGAAGGCGAAATCGGTGGAAAGAGGTTCGGGATTCACAGTGACAAGCATGCCGGACCGATGCAGATGGTGTTGATTTCCCACGGTGCTTGCTCGTTAATCGACGTGATAGCTGGCTTGAAAGACAGGATGGTCAACGTGCGCTCCTCCTGGATCGAAGTGGATGCGGATAGGGCAGAGGATGCACCTCGCGTCTTCACTGCCGTTCGGATGAAGTACGTCATCGAGGGGAACGTCCCCGAGAAGCTGGTCAATCGACTAATCGAGCAGAGTCATGAGAAGTACTGCTCCGTGGGCGCGATGATTACCGGGTCGGGAGCGACTCTAGATTGGGACCTAGACATACGTGTCTGATAATCCACGGCTTTTCGGGCGGGTGGATTCACTCCAGATTTTGAAATTTTCAACCCTGCAATCGGCCCTTCTTCCTCAATCATTAAACACCCCCCATTCGGAAAAGTGAATCCCTTGCGCGAGGCGGGTCCAATCCTGACCCACAGAGACAGGAGATAGAGTAAGATGCAGACGAGAGTGGGCGTGTCCGATGGTTCTACCGAGGTGGAGAGCGGGCTTGTCATAGAGCGGCGTTTCACCTCGGTCGGCGAAGATCCGTTCGATTTGTTCCAGTGGATTGAGATGGATGTCGAGATCAGAAACCCGGACGGATCTATGGCTGACTCGATTGAGGGCGTTAAACTGCCTTCTGGGTTCTCTGGAGTACCCGGGAAGGTATGCGCCCAGAAGTATCTGCGCAAGGCGGGCGTTCCGAGACTACTTCGGAAAGTGCCCGAAGATGGGGTGCCTGTCTGGCTACAGCGAAGTGAGCCGGACCACGAGCGGCTTCAGACCATTGATGCCGCACAAAGAATGGGTGGTGAGAATGACGGGAGGGACCTCTTCCGTCGACTTGCAGGGACCTGGACCTACTGGGGCTGGAAGTACGGATACTTCGCAAGCGAGGCTGACGCCCGCGCCTACTTCGATGAGATGTGCTACCTGATTGCGAGTCAGCGTTCAGCGCCCAACAGTCCCCAGTGGTTCAACACGGGTCTCCACTGGGCCTACGGCATAGAGGGGCCGGCCCAGGGACACAGCTACGTCGATCCCTTGACTGGCGATTTGGCCTACTCGACCAATGCATACGAGCATCCACAGCCACACGCCTGCTTCATCCAGTCGGTATCGGACTCGCTCGTTGGTGGGCCGGACTCAATAATGGGGCTGTGGAGCCGTGAGGCTCTGCTCTTCAAGTACGGCTCGGGCACTGGTTCGAACTTCTCCAATATTAGGGGCTTCGGAGAGCCTCTATCGGGCGGTGGTTCTTCCAGTGGTCTGCTGTCGTTTCTCAAGATAGGGGACCGGGCTGCTGGGGCCATCAAATCAGGAGGGACGACCAGACGTGCTGCGAAGATGGTGACGCTGGATCTCGACCACCCCGACATCGAGGAGTACATCGACTGGAAGCCGACCGAGGAGGAGAAGGTCTCCGCACTGGTGATTGGCAGCGCGATTCTGCAGAAGCACGCCAACGGTCTGATGGAAGCGATTTGGGAGTACGGTGACGAGGAGGACAGGTTCAGCCAGCAGACCAACCCAGGGCTTCGCAGCGCCATGGTGCGGGCAATCAAAGACAGCGTGCCTGAAGCGCACATCCAGAGAATCGTCGATCTCGCCAAGCAAGGGTGGGAGAGCCTCGAGTTCCAAGTGCTCGACACCGACTGGCAGGGAGAGGCCTACATGACCGTCTCGGGCCAGAACAGCAACAACTCCGTCCGCGTTCCCAACTCGTTCATGGACGCTGTCATCTCCGAGGGGGAATGGAGCCTATTCTGGCGAACCGAGAAGGAAGCGGCAGCGGCAGAGGGAAGGGTCCCGTTGCCTTGCAAAACTCTCGATGCGAGTGCACTGTGGGACAAGGTGGCCTATACTGCTTGGGCCTGCGCCGATCCCGGGGTCCAGTTCGACACGACAATCAACGAGTGGCACACGTGCCCGGCCGCAGGTCGGATCAACGGCTCGAACCCGTGTTCGGAATACATGTTCCTAGATGACACTGCGTGCAACCTCGCGAGCATCAACCTCCTCCCCTACTACAACCTCGACACGCACACCTTCCAGATTGAGGAGTTCCGTCACAGCGTTCGCCTATGGACGACGACCTTGGAAATCAGCGTGCTCATGGCGCAATTCCCTTCGGAGTCAATCACTCGGAAGTCCTACGATTACAGGACTCTAGGACTCGGGTATTGTAACATAGGCTCGCTGCTGATGCACATGGGAGCCCCCTACGATGACGAGAGGGCCTACGCTATCTGTGGGGCCATAACCTCTATCATGTGCGGTGAGACCTATGCCACCAGCGCCGAGATGGCTTCCATCCTAGGGGCGTTCCCAGACTACGAGAAGAATTCCGAGGACATGCTTAGGGTGATGCGCAACCACCGGCGCGCCGCTTACGATGCCCCGAACGAGGAATACGAGGGTATCACCGTGCCCCCAATAGGAATCAATGCCAAGAAGTGCCCGAAGGATCTCCTCGATGCGGCCCGCAGTTCCTGGGACCGCGCCGTACGGGAAGGCGAGGAGCACGGGTATCGCAACGCTCAGACCACGGTCATCGCTCCAACTGGGACCATAGGTCTGGTAATGGGTGCAGACACCACGGGCGTGGAACCTCAGTACTCACTGGTCCAGTTCAAGACCCTAGCCGGCGGCGGCTCTCTCAGAATCGTCAACAAGGGCGTGCCGAACGCGTTGCGTCGTCTCGGCTACTCAGACAGCCAGACCAAGGCTATCGAGGAGTACATCATAGGGACTGGGCATCTGAGAGGCTGCCCCACACTCTCAGTCGAGCGTCTGAATAACGCCGGCTTCACCGCCAAGCGCCTGAAGAGCATCGAGGGCAAGATGAGCGACGTGTTCGATCTCCGCTCCGCCTTCGCCCCTTCAATCCTCGGCAGGAAGTTCTGTACCGAGACCCTCGGGATGTCGGAATCAGATTATGGAGACCCCTTCTTCGACACCCTCGGTTTCATCGGTTTCACCTCGGAGGAGGTAGACTCGGCCAACGTCCACGTCTTCGGCTACAACACGATAGAGGGCGCACCCGGACTGAGAGACGAGCATCTGGCGGTCTTCGACTGCGCCACTCCCTGCGGCAAGTACGGCAAGAGGTCGATTGCCTGGCCCGCCCACGTGAAGATGATGGCTGCAGCGCAGCCATTCATATCAGGGGCGATATCCAAGACCATCAACATGCCATCCAACTCTACGGTTGAGGACGTGAGGGAGGCCTACAACCTAAGTCACGCCACGATGAACAAGGCCTGCGCGGTATACCGAGACGGGAGCAAGCTGTCGCAGCCGCTGATGAACCAGCTCGTGGACAAGCCCAATCTCACAGATGAGAGCGAGGAAGTGGTCGAGAAGATGGTCGAAGAGGCAGTCAAGACGTTGCCGCTTCCCGAACCGACGGCCAAACCGGTGGCCGAGGCCTTCGTGCAGGATTACATCGCGACTAGGCGTCTCCTTCCGGACAGGAAGAAGTCTGAGAACATCAAGGCCAAGGTCGGTGGACACAGCGTTCGTCTGATTACCGGGGAGTATCAGGACGGTAAACTCGGGGAGATATTCCTGCTTACGTCGAAGGAGGGGGCAGCTTGGAGGGCCATGCTGTCCCAGTTCGCCATAGCCGTCTCCATAGGACTGCAGCACGGAGTGCCAATAGACGCCTTCGTAAAGTCGTTCATATTCTCAAAGTTCGAGCCGAGCGGGATGATAGAGGGCGGTAGCGGCCGGGTCAAGATGTCCTCGAGCATAGTCGACTGGGTGTTCCGGGAGCTGGCTATAGAATACGCCGGCAGGGATGACCTAGCTCACGTAGCGGAGGAGGATCTCGACCAGTTCTCCATCAGCAAACCCCATATCTCTGAGGTCGGCGTGGTTCGCAGCCAAGGCGAAAAGAGGGACGTCCAGATGACCCTAGAAGCATCCGTTGCCCCCCTGGGGAGTCTAGAGGTGCGAGCACGCCAGGCCGCCAAAGAGCGCGGATTCACCGGTGACATCTGCGACGACTGCGGTGGCAGTCAGATGGTTCGGAACGGGACCTGCTTGAAGTGTAACGAGTGCGGTGCCACCACAGGGTGCTCCTGATCTGTTACTCATATCTCGAGCTCGATGTTGAGGTTCTGAATCAGTTCCTTGTACCGGTTCCTAATCGTGACCTCGGTCACTCCAGCCACCTCAGCGACCTCGCGCTGGGTGCGACGCTTGCCGCAGAGTACGCTCGCGATGTAGATGATCGAGGCGGCGATGCCCGTCGGTCCGCGTCCGCTTGTGAGTTCCTTCTCCTGAGCCGCAGCAATCAGCTCGTAGGCCTTCGCTTGGACCTCGGCGTCGAGATCCAGTCCCGAGCAGAAGCGGGGGATGTAGTCCTCGGGCTTGGTCGGTGGAATCTTCATCCTCAGCTCGCGGACCATGAAGCGATAGGTGCGGCCTATCTCCTTGCGGCCGGTTCTGCTCGCCTCGCCGATTTCGTCTAGGGTTCGTGGGTTCTCGCAAATCCTGCAAGCAGCATACAGGCTTGCAGCAGCGACGCCCTCGATGGAGCGGCCGCGAATAAGGCGCGCGTCGACTGCCTTGCCGTAAGTCACAGCGGCAGTCTCCCTGATGGTCTTGGGCAGTTCCAAACGGCTGGCCATCCTGTCCAGCTCGGCGAGCGCCATCGCCTTGTTGCGCTCAGTGGCGTTGCTGACCCGGGAGCGCTTCTGCCACTTCCTCATCCTGTAGAACTGGCTTCGGTACCTGCTTGAAATCGACTTGCCGGAGTAGTCCTTGTTCTGCCAGTCTATGTCCGTAGAGAGACCCTTGTCATGGAGCATGACCGTCATCGGTGCTCCGGTGCGGGCACGCTGGTCCCCTTGCTCGGGACTGAAGACTCGCCACTCTGCACCCTGGTCGATGACTTTGTCCTCGAGAACCAGTCCACAATCATCGCAAACGACCTCCCCCCTTGACTCGTCCTTGCTCAGACTTCGGCTTCCGCATTCATCGCACTTCACTGTGTCCTCAACTAGATATGGCATACATCCTCACCCCCTTTCGTAGAAAGGTAATAAATTCCCAAAAGACTACCTATTTAAGACTGTAAGGTCGCAAACCGAATCTCAATCATTCGACTGTCCTGCGTCAAGCCAATGCGAGAATCGTGATATACGGCGCGACCGTAGCAGAGATTGAGGAAGCGAGCGATGTCGAACGTTCAGTGGCCCCCGAAGCGCGTGGGTCTGACGCCAGGCAAGCGCGTCCTCTTCCTGACCAAGGACCTCAATCTGATTCGCAAGCAGCTGTACGATGGTCTTAACCTCCGAATGGAGGACTTCTCGGTAGATGACTTGCTCGACGACATCAACACCGATGTGATGACACCGGCGTGGGTCTGCTTCGACCACGATCCCTCTGTCATCGCGGAGAACGCCTACGCCGGGCTGCTTCACGAGGGGCGACGGGTGTTCGAGCCGCGGGCGCTGTTGGATGGAGGCTTCGAGGCTATCGTATCTGGGCACCGCAAGGGCACCGGTTCAAGCCGGGAGACAGCAGCCCAGTGCGAACGCTGGTCGGGAGTCAGAATCGTCATAGCCGCCTCTTTCGCACCCATTCACGAACGCAACAACATCAACCTCGGACAGCTGATGGGCGACCACTCGATGCTCAAGCGTCTGCAGCACGGAGAGAGTATCTCGCTGGTCGAGTTCACCTCGAAGTACGACCAAGTGACTAGGATGATCATCGAGAGCGGGGGCATATTCCCCTTCGCCAAGAGTCTCAAGGCGGGAGAGATCGGACTTCCGGAACTGACGACGGGGACTCGCTCGATGACCATGGTAGAGAAGATGATTGCGGGCAAGTTGCTGAGTCAGAACGGAGCACCTCGCTACGTTAAGCCGGGTGACGCTGTGCTGGCTCAGGTCGACGGTGGCTACTCACACGAGTTCACAACAGCTCAGGTTCACGAATTCCTGAAGTTGGAGTATGGTGATGACTACAATCTCCCAAATCCATCGAAATTTGCGGTTTTCGAAGACCACCTCCTGTACGCCACCGGCGTGCCCAAGTACGGTAGGTTCACCGAGAAAATACAGACGCTGCGAGAGATGCAGAAGACGTTTCAGAAGCGCACGGGAGTGCGCGATTACTCGGCCAAGGACGGCATCAGTCCGGGCATCTGCCATCAGGTCGCACGCGAGGAGTTCATCGATGTTGGTGACTTCATACAGTCGACCGACTCGCACACCTGCATGGGTGGGGCGTCCAATGCTCTGGCCTATGGCGTCGGCTCCACAGAGTACGCCAACCTCATCCACAATCAGTTCGCCTTCGTCAACGTACCCGAGAGCATCCGCTTCGAGTTGGTCGGCGAACTAGACCCGGGCTGCACTGCCAAGGACGTCATACTGCACATCCTGTGGCTCTATGCGGCGAACTCTGAGACTCTCGACCGCAGCATGGAGTTCGGTGGGCCCGGCCTTACCGGCCTGTCAATGGACGAGCGGGCGACTCTGTGCAACATGGCAACGGAATGCAGCGCCAAGACCGGTATCTGCGAGCCCGACGACCTCACCGTCGAGTGGCTGCTGGCGCGTCGTGATGACCTGATCGAAGAGGAGGCGCGCGCGCGCTTCGTGCTGCCGGATAAGGGAGCAGTATACGATGGGGGCGTGCACACAATCGACCTCACTGAAATTAGGCCGATGGTCGCTCACCCCGGAGACCCAGACAAGGGCATCCCCTCTGACCCGACCAACGGGGCATACATCGACGAGATTGGCGAAATCGCCATCGACATCGCCTACGCAGGCTCCTGCACGGCGGGAAAGGACGATGACTTCTCCTACTACGCCAGAGTGACCGAGGCGGCCCTAGACGCAGGACTGTCCATACCCTCGGATGTTGACTGCTACATCCAGTTCGGCTCAAAGACGGTCAAGGACCTCTCGGCTCAGATGGGGTGGACCGATCTGTTTGAGCGAGCTGGCGTGGAGCTAATCGACCCGGGGTGCGGGGCGTGCATCGGTGCCGGGCCAGGCATCAGCGATGACCCCACCCAAGTCACGGTCTCTGCGATCAATCGCAACTACCAGGGGCGTTCGGGACCGGGCAGACTGTACCTCGCGAGTCCGCTGACGGTTATGACCAGCGCATTCACCGGGAGAATCACGGCTTGGCATCCTGACATCTTCACCTAAATTCTGCTTCATTCGCCCATCGATGGGGGATTGTTCAAGAGCGGTCTGCGAGCCGTCGGAGGATACCAAAGCAAGCCTCATGTCATCAGGACATGGGAGGACTTGGTGGAGGGATGCGCGTGGACACTGCAGAACAGTTTTCAAACAAGCAGAAGCAGATTTCCATAAGCGAGTTCTTCGAGAAGAACAAGCACTACCTCGGCTTCGATACCCTGCAGAGATCCATCATCACAGCCGTGAAAGAGGCAGTGGACAACTCCCTAGATGCCTGCGAGGAAGCACGTATTCTCCCCGATATCAGAGTCGAGATTAGTCGTCTGAAAGGTGACCGGATCGAGCTAATTGCTCAAGACAACGGACCAGGAATTCCTCGGGACGACATCGAGAACGTATTTGGCAAGTTCCTGCTAGGCTCACGCTTCCACGCCATTCGTCAGACCAGGGGACAGCAGGGCATTGGAATCACTGGAGTCGTGATGTACAGCCAATTGACCGCCGGTGTCAAGACTCACGTCGTCTCGAAGATTAGGAGTGACTCCTCTGCGGTGTATGTCGATCTAGGCATCGACACGAGGAAGAATAGAGCTACTAAGTCTGGGGAGCGTCGTGACCTATGGCTTGACGATCGTACAGATGAGCCCATATCGCATGGCCTTAGAATAAGGACAGAGATGAGATCGAAGTACCAGCGTGGCCGTCAGTCCGTTCACCAGTACCTTAGAATGACGTCCATTGTGAATCCACACGCCAGCATCTCGCTAGTGGTCCGCGACAGGAACGGCGAGATCATCGAACAAGGGGATTGGGCAAGGACCGCCGAGAAGCTCCCCCGGGAGGTCAGTGAAATCAAGCCTCATCCTCATGGAATCCATCTTGGTTCGCTCCAGAGGCTACTCCGTGAGGCAGAGGAGCGGAAGATGACCTCGTTCCTGCGGCACAATTTCTCAGGTGTGAGCATGCGCGCCGCCCGTGAAATCCTCGCAGCTGCGGGCATCGCTGAGGGAAGGACGCCCAAACGAATCAGGTCCGAGGAGGCTCAAGAGATGGTCTCGGCCTTCCAGAAGATCAAACTGCTCGCCCCCCCGACCGACTGCCTCTCTCCTATTGAGGACCTGCTAATCAAGAAGGGGCTCTCAAAGGCCATCGACTCCCAATTTGCTTCCACCGTCACACGCGACCCCAAGGTAACACAGGGCAATCCGTTTCAAATCGAAGTCGGTCTAGTGTTTGGTGGGAATCTCAACGCTGAGGGTCCCATTGAGGTTCTAAGATTCGCAAATCGTGTCCCGCTGATGTACCAACGGGGCGGATGCCTACTCACCAAAGCCCTAGAGGCGGTCGATTGGAAGCGATACGGGTTGGATCAGCCAGGCGGCCGCGGCATCCCAAAGGGGCCCGCTGCAGTACTCGTCCACCTTGCCTCCACAAACGTCCAGTTCACAAGCGAGGCAAAGGAGGCCGTGGCGGACAACGAGGAGGTATTCGAGGAGATTCGCCTGGCAATGCTGGAGGTAGGCAGGGGCCTGAAGAATCACCTTAAGAAGAGCTCCCAGAGGAAGAAGGCTCGCGAAAAGTTCGAACTAATCAACATCATTCTTCCCGAGATTTCCAAGAAGTCTTCACAGCTGCTGTCGAGGGAGGAGCCAAACCTAGCTCCAGTGATTACGAAAATCATGGACGCTGTGTTCTGCGAAGAAGAGCTCAATTGGGACGACGAACGCGAACTAGCCACCTGCTCCATCACTGTCTTCAACTACACCGCCAGAGCGCGTGCGTACACGATTCTCGCAAAGTGGCCAGAAGGCGATGACATTCGAATAGCCGTGAACGCACTGGGAGGAAGGAAAGAGGCTAGGGGATTATGGGCATGGAGGCTGGACACCTTGAATCCCGGTTCATCAACGACAATTCACTTCGGCGTCTCTGGCCTTACCAAGGGAGAATGGACTGAGACCGACATCTTCTACAGAGGGAATGGAGAGATTATAGGAGCGTCGAAGATCGACGAGAGTCTGCTTGAGGAGTTACGCAATACGGAGGCGCTAGCTGCTGCCGAGTTAGAGTTGGAGCAACCAACAGAGTCGATGGATCGCTTGAGCGACAGGGCCGAGCAGAATACCTCCGACCCCACGCCAATTCCTGACGAGGGAATGCAGCTCACCCTCTCCGAGAGTTACGAGGCAGAAGAATGACTCTCAACAAGCAGAAATCGAAGGATGAAGTAATCGAAGCCTTGCATGGCGTTGCATCGGAGATGCACGACAGGATGACGAGGGGGGACCCTCCGAGAATGACGCTCCCGGTGCGATCGAAGAGCAACATCAGCTTCGACAAGAGACTCGGCGTGTACAAGTACGGAAAGAAGAGGACTGTGAGAGACGCCACTGCCCTCGGTTCTGCGAGACAACTGCTGAGAGCGCTGCACATTACCGAGTTCGTCGAGACCATGATCACCGATGGCAAGACCTCCACACTGAGGGAGATGTACTACATCTCGGAGGGCTGGGGGCATGGCAAGTTCTCGACCCAAAACGAGAGCAACAACCTTGCCGAGGACCTTGAGATAGTCACCAAGTGCCTGAGGGAGGACTTCGGCCTCAGGCCAGAGGAGGATGGTGCGAGGATCATCGGCAACGTAACCTTCGAGGAGCGGAATCGCAAGGGCGATTGGATGCGCATCAACTGCCGTGACGACGTCGGCGACTCTGGTTATGGGGTGCCCTACAACGTCGAGTCGGAGAAACTGAATCTCATCGAAGAGGACGTCGACTTCGTGATGGCGATCGAGACAGGTGGGATGTTCGACAGGCTCGTCGAGAACGGCTTCGACGAGGAGGCACGGTGCGCTCTCGTGCATCTAAAAGGCCAGCCAGCGCGTTCCACACGACGCATCATGAGGCGCATGAGCGAGGAGTGGAGCAAACCCATCCTAGTATTCACCGACTGCGACCCGTGGTCCTTCAGAATCTTCGCTAGCATCGCCTACGGCGCCATCAAGACAGCGCACATCTCGGAGTACCTCGCCACCAAGGAAGCGACCTATCTGGGAATTACTGCAGACGACATCCTAGCCTATGACCTGCCTAGCGACGAGCTCTCCAAGCAGGACTCAAACGCACTTTCCGCGGAGCTCAGCGATCCGCGCTTCTCGACGGTGTGGTGGCAGGAGCAGATTCACCTCATGCAGGAGATCGGCAAGAAGGCCGAGCAGCAGTCGCTGGCTAAGTACGGTCTCGACTTCGTGACTGACACCTACCTTCCTGAGAAGCTCTCCGCCATGGGACTTGGATACTGATTACGAAGCCTGATAGATGGCTGGCTTCAGGCGGTGCTGTGACTAGCAAGAGGAGGCGTTGGGCCCGTTGGACCACTGGCTCCTCGTTGCTGCTACTCGTGCTGGCCGTTGTCTCCTTGGTCCAAGTGTACCCCCTCCTAGTCAGCACCTTCGACCCAGAGTCCAACTACGTGGTCAAGATAGACCCAGAGGAGGAAAAGGGCTTCTCGCTGGAGGGACCGACTGTGCTGACGGCTCTCCGAGTGACCGACGGGGACACTCCCACGGCGGAACTGAGGTTAATCGACCAGAGCGGAAACGAAATCATCGGCAGAGCCCCCGGATTCTTGGACTCCGACCGTCCAGGATCCGACAGCGAGACGTTCTATGCCCCAGTCAGGATTTTCGACGTAGTCGGGTCGGGTACTTACACCCTGCATAACGACGCCGAGGAATTGCATCTTTGGCTGGTGGACGACGGGAACCTAGCTGCCCAGATCGACGGTAATCCATGGTTGTATTTGTTCTACATTGGGTGCTGCCTAGGCCTTCCGCTGGGCCTGATCGGCTTGGTCCTCGCTGTCATGGTGTGGAGCGACAAGCGCAAGGCGCCCGACCAGTACGTCGTAATCCAGGACGGTAGCGTCATCCTGACCGACGTGGACAGCATACAGACTATGCAGGCCCAGGAGGGAAGCGTCATTGAGACCGGGGTCGTTGGTGGCGTTCCAGGTCCCTTCATCGGCGAGGAGTCATCGGTCCAGGAGGCGAAGACTGAGGGAGCCGAACAGGAATGGAAGAAGTGGGACGAAGGCTGAAATCGATACTGCAGGTTATCCGCAACCGAGCCAATTGGGTTTTTAGAGGACTCTGACTACCCAACCTCGGGTTGGTAAGTCGATGGTCGGGTTCGACGAGTCTCTGAGCATACTCGAAAATACTACCAGAAGAAAGATTCTGAGGTGCCTCGTCAAGGAGCCCCACTACCCCCTGCAACTCTCTGAGTTGCTTGACGTAAGCCAACAAGCGGTCGTGAAGCACCTCAGGGTGCTCGAGGGCGCTGGCTTCGTGGACTCCGAGATGACGAAATCCAACAAGGGTGGGCCCCCGAAGAAGGTCTACAGGGTAAACCAGTCATTCTCGATTCGCCTAGACCTAGGGCCAGACCTGTTTCGAGCCGAGCACAGGAAGATGCCGAAGGGAGGCGCGATTAGGCTCTCTGGTAGGCTCCCTAGTGAACTGGACAGCGTTGTCGAGAGGATTGGGACACGCAGGCGGCTACCGATGGTTGATGCGATGAGTATCCTATCAGACCTAGATGCCGCTTTGGAGCGAATCGATGAGCAGCGAGATGCCATAATCGCGCTTCACCAGCAAGTGATGCACAAGGTCTCGCCCAGCGTTGAAGAGCATTCCGAATCCTATGAGGAAAGGCAGCTCGCACACGCGATGATGAGCCACCCGAGGAGACCCCTCGACCTCGATGCGTTCTCCAACGGACTGCGAATCCAGTCCATGCACGCTGAGAAGATGATGGACAGCCTGCGAAATCGTCTCATGAGGGACTTCGCAGCCACTCGGGGAACCTTCGTCGCTGCCAAGGAGAGTACTCCCCTACCTTGGTGGATGGCTCGATAATCAGAAGCGCAGGTCGTCGTCTTCCATCCCTGGGAGCAGGCTGCTCAACTCGGCAAACCTGCTAAGTGCGGCGATTCTCCTGCCATAGATGACGTATCCGGAGACGCCAATCAGGGAGAAAGTTGCCCCGAGGATGATTACTGGGACAGAGTACTTGGCAATCACATCGACGCCGACATCGACAACACCGAGCGTCGAGCTCATCTTTCCACCGGGGATTCTGCGTATGTTGTTCGTCTCGTCCGTTTCGACTATGACATTGTCAGGATCGACGACGACTACGATATCATGGTTACCGGCTTGGACCATGTACAGAAGGGTAATCGAGTTGGGTTCCTCCGTATCGTCCTCGGCTATCGGCATTATCGCCTTGACAATCTGCCTGTAGACGATGTTGGTCTCCTCGCAGCCGTTCCTCTTGATGTCGGTCTCTGACTGGTCCTTGCAAAGAATGATGTTTACGTCGGTCGCATGCGCATTGCCACGGTTGACAACCTTCACGCTGACCGAAAGCATCTCACCAATCTCACCCTTGGTCTTGGCCGCCTCGACTTCTATGATCTCTAGGTCCGGGGCCCTTAGCCGTAGTTCGAGTATCTGCTCGTTGGTGTCGCACGCGGGTGGGTAGTTGTCAGGCAGGCCGTCCTTATTTGCATCGAGGGTACACGAGTCATCCCATATCGGCGTCTCGTCGTGGTCACCTCCGACCTCCGAGGAACCAAACATCGATTTCGTCTTGATGCCGATGAATCGATCTTGGAGGGCGGCGTCGGGGGCTATGGTGACTATCACAACGACCTGGAACGTCGTGTAGGGCTCCATCATGGGGAGCGTCACGGTGAGGCCGGGAGTGACGAAGCACTCTCCTTCAGGAGGAGCCTCGCCCACGATTATCTCGACGCATGGCTTCTCTCTGGGATATTCAGTCCTGAAGCCTTCGAGCAATGCGAAGTCGATACGCCATGTGCTCAGGGCGTACATCCCCGGGGAAACGCCCCAAACACCTGCAACATCGACAGTGTGGTTGTGAAGCGTCGGTTGATCGGGGATGTTGCCGTGGTTGGTGACGTTGACGGTGAATCTGACAATCCTGCTTGGAGCTGTGGTCTTGATCTTGCTCTCCACGGCTGGGTCGAGAGAGATTCTCATGTCGTGGAACTCCACGATGGTAATGCGCAGAACAAGATTGTCCTGAAGCCTCGTGCCCTCGAACGGTTCCTCGCTGAGTACGTTGAAGGTGATGGTATACTGGCCGGCTAGCGTCTGCTCGGGGACGTTCACGAGGATTGGCACGGTCTGGGACTCGTCCCTGTCCAACTCCTGGAAGAGGATTCGGGGGATATTCATGTCCCAGACGTGCGAGCCGCCGCTCGCATCAACGATGGAGGCTATCGAGACGTCATATCGATCGGGTCCATTACCAAGGTTTTCAATCGTCGTGTCCATTTGGTACGACTGGCCGGGGTAGAGTTCCAGGATGGTGTTGGGTATCGCAGCCTCGAGTTCGTACCTCTGCACGACGTTCGTGAGGATGACCACGGAGTCGCGGACTTTCGGGGATCCGTCGAGGTGCGCCCGCACAGTGATGGACTCTCCTATGCCGGCTGTGGAGTTGTAGGGAGCACACATCTCCGCTGTGACGGTATAAGGGGTGTCGATCTGGGCCCAGTACCTTGGTGCTTTGTCAGGTATGGAATTGCCTCCCGGGGCCTCGGAGAAGTCGAGGTCGACGGTCCAGTGGTTGAATTGCCAGGTCAGAAGGTCAAAGCTCTCTGGCTTCTCCTCGGGAGCGCCGGGGGTGGTGAACACAATGTGCCCGGGAGTGAAATGCTTGGTAACTTCGATAGCGAAGTAAGCGCATTCGCCAGGCAGAACATACTGCTTGGTGTCACCAATCTGGAAGACGATGTTGCCCGTGGTACGGATTGAGACGTTGATCCACAACTCCAAGACATCGAATGTGCCTCTGTCTATGGACAGCACCGGCTCTCCCGTCGACCAACCTTTGAGGTAGATGACGAAGGTCCCCGGGTCCTGCGACTCCGGAACACTGACCTTGAGGTTCTTGGTTGTCGACTGACCTGGGTCTAGGGAGAGTGATGTTGGGAAATCGATGCCCCATCCAAAGGGCAGGGCCCACTCATTCTGGCCTTCTAGGGTAGAGGGGTCGTAGAAGGCGAATGTATCGTAGACGTTGCCGGTGTTCTTGATGGTGATTGAGAACACCGCCGACTTCCCCTGCTCTACATCCACTTGGGAGTGACTGGTGTCTAATTCTATACCGTGAACCACGTCCATCAGAGTCAGTAGTAGTTGCTGGTTGCGAATCGCGGGGTCCTTGTGGGACGTTGCCAATATCGTGATTTGCGCCAGTTCGTCCTGTTTGGCCTGATATATCGTAGGAGCTCTGATTCTGATGTAAAGCGGCACCACCTCGCCTCCCTCTAGGAAAACTGGGGTCGAGTCGAAGACGGGTGTGTTGTTAGTCGCGAAGAACAGTGTGGCCGTCCAGTTGTTCGGGACGCCATCGACGGTGACCGTGAAGGTGTCCTTAACGAGTTCTGCGGGGCCGGGAGTCGGGTTGGCAATGGTCATGTTGAACGTCGTCAAATCGCCGGGTTGGATGGTGTGGTAGAACGTCTCGGCATCTATTGGGCAGTCGTAAGGGTAGCCCAAGAGGTTCGGGTTGCCTTGTACCTTGTCATCACAGGCGAGGGAGACATCGACTAAGCCCGTTAGAACGTGGACGTAGCAGAGTGTGTACCTGTTCGAATTGTGGTCTTCGTTGCACTTGTTGGTGTCGGACCAGCCCAAGTGAGCGCCGCTACCCAAATCGTTAGCGAATGCAGGAGGCATGCCATAGTCGGGAGAAGCCGGGGAGTTCGGTCCTAGCTTGTCTGACTGCCACAAAGTTACAGGTACCTTCTGCCAGGGATCGAAGATCGCCGAGGCGATGGAATTCAGCGGGAAGCCGTCTGGGTAGGCATCGTTGGTGTGGTTTAGCCTCGTGTACATCACGGTCTCGCCTTGGGTCTCGTTGTAGTTGTCGAGCCAAGCGATGTGCACGTTATCGAAGGAGTCGGTAATTATCGCTGGAAAGTGGGAGTTGGCAGCAAATGGCCTATCTGCCGGAATTCCTGCAGGGCCTTCGACATCGGAGATTGCCCCATCTGCAATCAGCTTGATTCCGAAGGTAGGGAGCCCCCCTGGTGCTCCGTTCCACGCTGCTGAGCCTCGCAGCCTCAGTTTGGTGTAATAGACCTCGTAGTTGACATCAATCTCGAATCCGTAGACTCGTCCGTCCTGCCAGACGAGATGGGTGTTTCCGGAAGAATCAATGGAAATCGCGGGATGGAGACTGTAGGCGTCATCGATGGTTATCCTCGTGTCATTGACGACTACGAGGTGGCCGTATCCTTGTTCGTCCTCGGAGGGGCCGAGGTCCTCGGAGTAGTATCCGTATTGGTTGTTCATCTCTGTTCCCGAGTCCCCCGGCACCCACCCAGGCCATGGGTTTTCGAGGAGCGAGAGAGGGTCGAGGACGGTCATGTAAATCTCGCGGGAGTTGTTGGTCGCAAGGTAAACCATCGCCTCGACCATGATCTCCAACTCGGTGGACGAAGAGGAGGTGGTTGGGAAGCTGTACATCTGGCCGCCTGCGTTGGTGAGTCGGGTTGTCGAGCCGGGGCATGTTCTGGTGTTCAGGCCGGCGCCGTTCGGGCACTGGGCAAGATCCTGCATGTAGGAGCCGACTCCAGTGTCCGAGCCGGCCCAGAGCGGAGTTGGGATGATGTCTGCGATGACGCAAGCGTCGTGGGCTTGGTTGATGCTCTGGGTGTCATCGTTGTCCATCGGCGTGCCGCCGTAGGGGCCCTCGTCCGAAATCGGGATTATGATCTTGGTCGCGTTGGGGTTCCACGGGTGGTCTGCCGAGGTCGGAGGGTTGCCGGGGACGTTGCCTGAGATGTCTCGCCAGGACAAGCAGGCCCAAGTCGAAGCAGGGCCCCAGAACTCGCTGTAGTAGCCACCGTCGGCGGGTAGGTCGACTGCTTGGTTGTTGTAAACCACTTGTGTCAGCTCCCTGATGCCACCAGAGTCGTCCCCGGGAGTTATTCCCAGCGGGAGGTTCCTCGGCCCTTGACTCCCAGAGCCACCGGTCTGGTAGGCATCAGCGCAGGCTCCGCTCGTTGCGGCTGACGGCCAGTTGCCGCTGAGTGCGTACAGGGTCTCGTACACCGTCATGTTAGCACTCACTAGCAGTGGCTTGAGCCCGGGGAAGAATCCTCCGCTAGCGAAGTTGCCGCCGTAGAACACGACGCACATGTCGGCCCACTCGGTGTTCATCGATCCAGAGGTGTCGATGGGAACGGCCATCTCCACCTTTCCTCCTCTGGTGTCGTCCCACACTATCTGAACGAAGTCGTCGACATCGACGGCGATGTCGGGATGGCCCTTGTGGCCGAGAATTGGCGTCAACAGTGTGTCATCGACCTCGATGATGGCTGTCCTAGCTATGTGGTCTATCGAGAGCATCTTGTAGTATATCTGTGGCTGCTGGTAGAACTTCTCCAGCGGCTCGAAGTGGTCCTCCCAAACGATGTGGGGGTTGTTGTTGGAATCGACGTCGATTGCGGGCCAATCACGATTCTGGGGGTTGTTGGTAACCTCGTAGTCGTCGGGTAAGACCGAGAGCACCGAGTCGAGTGACGCGTCCCCGTTCTGATCGTCGAGGGATGGGTCCAGTAACGTGTACATGATCTTGTACTGGCCCGCCTTATCGGTCCAGACGATGTGGACCATGTCATTGTCGTCGACCTTAACGTCGGGGTGCCAAGCGCGTTGCTGACCTGGATCAGATATCTGTGTCTGCTCGATTAGGGTCTCTCCTCTGGGGTCGAGCATCTTGTAGTACAGGTGGTTGGTGTTACGACTCCAAACGACGTGAATGTTGCCTTCGGAGTCAGCATTAAGCGCAATCATCCTGTCATTGTGAGTACCGCTATCGACAACCTGGACTGCATCTGTCAGCACGATATCGGTGGCCGAAGCCGTTGGAACAAAGGCTGAGAGGAGGCTGACTAGCATGAGGGAGGCGAGCGCAATGCTGCTCCTCTTCACTCCTTGATATTCGAGTTGGCCCGAGCAAGGCTGCTGCATTGGACAAAGTCGATTTTACTGAATACTTAACCTAACCCCTCTGCGGTCACTATTTGGGAAATCTTGGGGCTCTCACAGAATCCTGCCTAGGCCCACTCAAGGGGATCGAAGTCCTTGCCGAAGCCACCGGTCTCGTCGGTGTCGATTTCGGATGTCCTAGGCTGGGATTGGGAACTTCTTTTCACAGCGCTCTTGGCAATCCAGTCATCGACCGGTCCTGGCTTGCCAGTTCCGGTTCCAAATCCGTACTTGATCTGGTGGATGAGAGAGAGCTTGGTCAGCCAGACTTTCCTCATCGTATGCATGAATTCGTTCTGGGACAGACCGTCGAACCAGACTGGTCTTGAGAGGTTGAACGCCTGAAGGGGTCCTGCAACCCCGTCACTGCTGCGGCCGACGTGGAGGACCCAGTCGAGATCTGAGGAGGTCAGATGGATTCGGGTGTCATGCAGCCACTCCTCCCAGCCGTCGGAATCCTCCGAAGCGAGCTCCCTCATCGAATTCTGCTGTCCTTCGTCGACTCGTGTGATGGAGTAAACAAGTGCTAAATTCCTCTTTTTCGGAATTACGACGTTGAACAAGTGGCCCTGCTTGGTTGGGGGGTACCTGACATGGAGATGCAGGATCGCTTGTGGGTCTCTGACTTCGCGAGCCTCCAATCGCTCACTGTCTAACCACGCCCTGATGGCCTTCCCAGCTTCTCGCGGATCCACGGGCTCTGTATGGAGACCGTCCTATTTGAGCACGTTGAGGTTAGAGCGGGTCATCTCTAGCAACTCAACGATGCGGGCACCGTTGGCAGAAGAGGCTAGTTTAGCCCTTCTCCTCGAAGCCGTGAAATCAGTCCAGAGGTCATATCCACGAAGGAAAAATAGATTGGAAATGTGGAACACCAACATGATTCCAATCGTTGTGATGGGAACCATCCAAGTTAGTCCGAGCGCTAGATACGCAAGGGCGAGGGCGATGGGGGGCCACACTAGTACGGGAGAGAACATGGCTGCTAGCATGTGGTAGGTCGTCCTCGCGTCAACCCCCTCATCGGTACGGTTACCCAGATACCATGCGAAGAAGGCCTGTATGCCCGTGGACAGTAGGGTGATGGGGGCGGTGAGAATCATGATGAGGAGCCCTGTTAGTC
>Ga0209019_1000298_pt1 | contig 25455 bp, 29 predicted proteins | sample METZYME_3_300m_FD_187549 | JGI IMG/M metagenome (GOLD analysis project Ga0209019, IMG submission 187549) | Marine microbial communities from oxygen minimum zone in mesopelagic equatorial Pacific - METZYME_3_300m (SPAdes) (version 2) | ecosystem: Environmental > Aquatic > Marine > Oceanic... | reverse complement strand
CCTTGCAGCAACCACACCCGCCACGGAGTCATCACTCCAAGCTCTCATAAATGCTTCAGCACGTGTGGCCGGATCACCCGCAACGTACTCACGCTTATAGAACACCGACGGCTCATACACCGGTTCGAACGACAAATCACGTAATTCAGCTAAACCTAGCTCAAACAAGTCACGTTCGAACGGACTAGCTGGTGCAATTACAGACAAGCGATCGCCTGCACGAAGCGCCCGAGGCTTCAGCATAATCCGTTAACCATCCTGCTCAATCTCCTTCACGATAGCCAAAGCCTCTTCGCAACCCAGAATATTCTTTGTCCTCTTTAACGATTGCTGTGAAGAGACCCGAGGCTGCAAATATTTCACCTTTGCCTTAACTTGTCGCTCCATAGCTGCTTCAATTTCCGGTATCGAAAGAATCTTGGATTCAACAGCATGAATTAACGATTCGAGAGCATTCGCCTGCTCATCATAATTCGGAGGGCATAGTAATAGTAAATCGCAACCAGCTCCAACCGCAGAGACAGCCAACTCTTCAATTGGATGTATCGCCGCTACAGCTTTCATGCCAAGATCGTCAGTCACAATAAGACCATCGTATCCAAGTTTCTTACGTAGAAGACCATCGACAATTGAACGTGACAATGTAGCCGGAGACTTATCATCCAGCGCTGGCACCAACAAGTGTCCAGTCATAATCGCCGCCACGTCTGCTTCAATGGCCGCACGAAACGGAAGAAGCTCACGCAAATTCAGTTGAACAGCATCGGTTTCAATGCAAGGAAGTTCGTGATGAGAATCCTGACCCGTATCCCCATGACCGGGAAAGTGTTTTCCACACGCAGCAATCCCAAGCGATTGAAACGTTCGAATCATCTCCGCACCTAAATTTGCAACCACCTCGGCGTCTTCGGAGAGAGCTCGATCGCCTATGACCGTGTTGCGAGAATCGCTGCGCACGTCAAGAACAGGAGCATAATTTAACGAAATGCCAACAGCCGCTAGTTCTTTTGCGAGTGCGCTCGCAAATCGCCGCGCAAGTTTAGCACTACCATTCTGACCCAATTTCTGCATCGGAGGCCACTCGGTAAACGGCTTTCGTAGACGGGCGACTCGCCCTCCTTCTTGATCGATACTGACCCAAAGCGGTAAATCATCCCCAAGCGACTGAATCTCTTGAGAGAGTTCCGCCACTTGTTCAGGCTCTTCAATATTACGAGCGAAGAAAATTACCCCTCCTAGATCAAACTGACGAACTAACGCACGTAGTTCAGGAGGAATCACATGTCCATCGAAACCCACAATAGCGAACTGTCCGATGTGTTTGTATATATCTCGCACTGGCATGCGTCAATGACTCAAGCAAGGTGACTTTACAAACATTATAATGCCTTAGTGATCGTTCAAGCGTCTGCACCCACTCGTATCGACCTAGCTGGGGCTACCATGGATATCTGGCCCTTATACCTCCACCATCTCGGAGCGCAAACATTAAATGTAGCCATTACGATTAGAGCGCATTGTTCGATCAAAACGGCAGAAGAGGGCGGCATTCGAATTCAGTCTCTCGACACTGGACAGACCGTTATCCTCAAGCACCAATCCGAACTTTTGAACGGCAATGAACTGATACTAATACGAAAAATCCTTCATTTTTTCAAATTGGAGAATATTGAGGTGGTGACACGGAGCGATTCTCCAATCGGTGCAGGAATCGCAGGCTCATCAGCTCTGAACGTCGCCCTCTGTGCCTCTGCAGCACGCTGGCAGGGAAAAACCTACTCTCCTGAAGAACTACTGCAGATTGCCATGAACCTTGAGGCACAAGCTATTAAGGTGCCTACAGGAGCCCAGGATTACCGTCCAGCCTATTATGGTGGTGTTTCAGCTGTTGAATTTGATGTCGCTGGGGTACATCGCGTCGCTCTTGATCTAAATTTGATCGAGCTTGAGCGACGCTTAATCCTCGCTTATACCGGATCCTCAAGACAGTCTGCAGTAAATAATTGGACGGTCATGAAGGCTCACCTCGATGGTGATGCTAAGGTGTTCAATCACTTCGAACAAATTCGGGACATAGCTCTCTCAATGCGTCAGGCGCTGCTAAGTAGCAACTGGACAGCAGTTGGTCAGTTAATAACTGCCGAGTGGGAAGCTCGAAAACAACTGACTCCTGGTATTACCACAGAAACTATTGACCAACTCATTTTCAATGCACAAGAGGCCGGCGCGCTCGGTGCAAAAATCTGTGGCGCTGGAGGTGGTGGTTGTCTTGTCTGTCTCGCAGATCCCTCAGCAGTGCAAGATGTAGAAAAGGCATTAACTAACTCTGGAGCCGAAGTGCATAAATGCACAATAGATACTGAAGGATTAAATCTTACAATCGAATAACACTGATCACTGAACGACAAAATCCTCAATATTATCTTGATTGATACGTACCGTTATGACCTGACCGGAATTACCAAGAGGCTTCCCTGGTTGCTGATTCAGAGAAAAAGCAAACGCCCCGGCATCCCCAACGTTCAATACGATTTCCTCACGAGCCTGCAGCACTTCACGGTCACCTGGTTGCATAAGACGGGAGAATGCTAAAGTGCCATCAACCGTCAGGGACACCCAACAGGGAGCCACTGGGTGAACATCAATAAGAAGCAAGTCCGTCTCGTCGTCTTCAAGAGGGTTGGAATTAACACTCACACCTGCCATCTCCGACATAGAAATCGAAGGAGTTGGCTCGCTCAGCGGTTGAGAATTGAGGGGATTCTGGACTGTATCCAACTGCCTACCTGACCCGCAATAAATTATCAGTCCAGCGAGGGGTACGCTAACAGCCAACAACCTTATCAAGGTTCGCGTCATTAGACGCTGGGACTCAAAATCTTCTTCTTTTTCGAAAGTCAACGTTAAATGGCCCGAAGTCGTTGAGCGCGTACTCGTAGATGACTTGTTGATTTCAAATGAAAATTCATCAAGAAATTCACGCACCGCTTTCTCTGGATCTAATCCAACTGCATTCGCATAGGAACGAATGAAGGCTCTTGAAAAAATTCCACCTGGCAGCCTTGATATGTCGTTCTGCTCAAGCGCTTCAAGGACACCTATAGAAATCTTTGTTGCAGACGCAATTTCATTGAGTGTGATCCCTTTCAATTCCCGTGCTTCACGCAGACGAGCACCAAAGTCCAACTCAGTGTCTACGTTGGAAGCATCGGAACCCGAGTCTGAAGAATCAATATTGCTATGCACGCCAACCGTACTTTAAACAAGGGGTTTCGGACTGTCAAACGCCTGTTGCACCGTATCCACCAAATGAGTAATTCCTAGGGTTCGGTTCTCTTGTGATCGGCCTGCCTCAATAAACAGATCGATTGCAGCAATACCAGCTGCACCCGAGTGAGCAACCTCCGCCAGTACATCTTGTGTCACTCCACCGATGGCCAAAATTGGCACCGCGATCAATCGGGAAGCATGAGCCAACGCACTTACACCAAGCAACTTTTGAGATGGCGGCTTTGAGCGAGAATGGTAAACCGTACCTAAGACAATATAATCCACATAAACACTAGCAGCTACCGCCCCGTCGAGGTCATGTGCCGAATAGCCAATCAGAAATCCTTTTGGCGTCCTCATTCGCACACGGTCAACATTAAACGACTCTTCGCGAAGATGAACCCCTGAAGCTCCGGTCCCCAAAGCAACGTCTAGTCTGTCATTAACAACCAGTTGTGTTGATGTTCCCTTAATTCTGTCAAGACATCGTACAACTAGTGCCTCAAGCGTGCGCACAGAAAGATCTCGTTCACGCACTTGAATCAAATCAACACCTGCTGAAGCCGCTGCACCAACCATAGTTACTACGGATTCGAGTTGTTGCTCGTTTGACCCGTCAGGCGCGTAACGACGACGATCTGTCACAAGACAAAGTAAAGGCCGATGGTTTAGCAATCCCATAATATTTGTCATTGAATGCACATCAAAACACCTTACCTCATGCAGTGAGATTTCAATGGCCTTGTTTATCAGTGTTACAAAATAAGATGCTTCGACGAATTCGATTAAGTAGTTTCGTGTTCCTCAACAAGGAAATCATTTCTAGAACAGCAACTCCTAAATTTATTACCCCGAGACCAGATACTGCCCCTCGAACAAAATGATTATTTAACATCCTTTGCAACGAGGCACTTGATTCAATAAACACATTCTGATCCCAGAACGATGTCCATGGAACAACGATTAACAGGGCTCCTATTTCCAAAAAAAAGACCGCAAGCAGCATTCGACGAAGGGATAGGATATGAACCTCCATTCACAATGCGTAGCAAAACTAGATAAAAACTTCTGCCTCAATGTTCAAATCAAAGACCTTCAAGGATCGTATCAGACAAGGCTTTCGGTCGAAACGATCGACGATGAGCGCTTGAGTAACCAAATTGTCTGATTGCTTCAATATGTGCAGCTGTTCCATAGCCCTTATTCTTATCAAATCCATATCTAGAATCTTGCTTGTGCAATATACACATGTAGCGATCACGGGTAACCTTTGCAACAATCGAAGCTGCTGCAATTGCAGCACACCGTCTATCTCCTTTGATAAGACCTCGCTGAGCAATCGGAAGCGAGGGAATACCAGAGCCATCTACAAGAACAAAATCAGGTGGTGGCTGTAGAGCGAATATAGATTTACGCATCGCGGCGAACGTAGCTTCACGAATGTTGATTCGGTCGATTTCTCTAGGCTCAATCTCCGATACATTCCAAGCTAATGCACAACCGATTATCTGCATGTAGAGATATTCTCGTGCAGTAGATGTCAATAGTTTTGAATCCCGAAGACCAGGGATATGCTGACTAGGGTCCAACACGACAGCAGCCGCCGCCACAGGTCCGGCGAGGCATCCTCGTCCTACCTCATCAACACCTGCAACACGAGAAAAACCACGACGCCTGATAGTACTTTCTATCGTGCGTCGAGCACTTGTCCGAGCCATCAACAACCTAAGTGATCTATTGGAAGAATCTCTCTGATAAACCGTAGCCTAAGAAAAATCAAAGTCTAGGCATACAGCTCTAGTTCGCACGCTTTCGTTCACGTATCCTGGCTGCCTTACCGCGCAAGGCTCGCAAGAAGTACAGCTTGGCTCGTCGCACACGGGCAGAACGCACAATATCAACACGGTCAATCACTGGTGAATGAAGTGGAAATATACGTTCAACACCCTGTCCGAACGATACTTTTCTAACCGTAAATGTTGCCCCTGCACCACCCCGATGCATGCCAATTACTACACCCTCAAAAATCTGGATTCTTTCTTTTTCACCCTCTCGCACCTTGACATGTACTCGAACGGTATCTCCAGACTTGATCGCTGGTCGCTGAAGCAATTGGTTCTGCTCAACTGTGTCGATGATCGCAGTCATACACCAACTCCCTTCTTGCGCTCGCTTAATAGGTTATCAAGAATTCCACGTTCCTCATCATCGAGCAAAGCTTCTGACAGCAAGTCAGGACGCTTATCAAGCGTTCGACGTAACGACTCTTGTTTTCGCCATCTAGAAATTTCTTTATGATTCCCGGTCAGAAGTTCTTCTGGCACCTTCATTTCTTGAATCGTTGATGGTCGGGTATAGTGAGGAAAATCAAGCAAGCCTCTAACAAACGAATCTTCCGCAATCGATTTCGCTTCTCCAACCACTCCTGGCACCAAACGTATTACCGCATCAAGCACAACAAGTGCGGGTAACTCGCCTCCACTCAGAACATAATCCCCAATGGATATTTCCTCAGTTACCACCTGTTCGCGAACTCGCTCATCCACTCCTTCATAGCGTCCACACAACATCACTAAATGAGATTGTCGACTTAATCGTTCCGCCATTTGATGCGTGAATCTTTTTCCTTGGGGCGAAGTCAAAATGACTTCTGGCGGGCGCTCAACCGTCGCTACGATTGAATCAACCGCACGAAAAATTGGTTCGCATTTCAAAACCATACCTGGTCCACCACCGTACGGCATATCGTCGACCACGCGATGGCGGTCCTCAGTGAAATCTCGTAGATCGTGTATTCGAACATCGATCAATCCACGGTCAATCGCACGCCCAATCACACCTTGTTTTAGACATGATTCGATCATCTGAGGAAAAATCGTGACAATGTCACTTCTTAACTGTTTCACCGTCTACCTTGCTACTTAGTGGTCTTATTGAGTTCCAGTAGTCCAGAAGGTGGATTAATCACAATTACACCAGCTTTTGGCTCAATTTTAACGCAAATATCATTCACCAGTGGTACAAGTAATTCATCGCTACCTGTACGTACAACTAATCGGCTTCCTTCAGAAGAACCCTCAACTTGAATCACTTCCCCAAGTACCAGCCCGTCCGAAAGCTGCACGTTGCAACCAATAAGCTCATGGCGATAGTACGTTCCTTCTGGCAAAGGCAACAAATCTGTTGCTGGCACACGTAGTTCTAGGCCCAGGAATTCCTCGGCTTTGGTCATTGTTTCAATTCCATGAAAACCGACTATCGGTCGCCCTTGATGCATTCGTACGTTTGTCACGATTAGTTGCTCAGTTTGTCCAGACCGATGCACGTGAAGCGTTGCACCAGCATAAAACCGTTGCTCAGGAAAATCTGTTTCGAGATCGACGATAAGGTGCCCGCTGATACCGTGTGTTCTAGCTATGCGACCAACCATCGCCATTTCATTCCATGGTGCCAGAGTCATCCATCCTCAATGAGATCATCTCGAAACTCAACAGTCACACTTGATCCATCCACTTCCGTCGCTATAGCTGCCATGGTCCTTATTGCAGCTGCCATTCGTCCTTGTCGACCGATCATGCGTCCCAGATCACCAGGCCCAGTTGTCACTTCAATAGTTTTGGCCTCACCTCTCTGGACTTCTCGAACAGTGACGGCTTCAACATTATCAGCTAGCGCCTGAACCACAACCTCTACTACCGCTGCTGCTCTGGTCACGATGACGCAGTTCCTGCCTCTTGAACAGATTCACGTTTACGGGACCGTGACAAGAGGGTACGTACGGTGTCAGATGGTTTTGCTCCCCGACCAACCCAATGACCTAGCCGATTTTCGTCAATGTCGAACGTCTCAGGATTCGTTCGAGGATTATAGTGACCCAGAATCTCAATAAATCTGGCATCTGGAGTCTTGGACGAATCGATTACGACAACACGATAATGCGGTTGCTTCTTAGATCCAACTCGACGAAGACGAATTGCGAGCATTCCATTCCTCTCTATACAATTACCAAAAACATCTAAACACTTTCATTATCAAGAACTGTGTCAACACGTCACGACCTATTCTTTTGATTCGTCATTAGCCGTGTCTCCATGAATGACACCTTGGTAATCTGTTGCAAGTGCTGGCAAAAAGATTCGAACAGGTGGCGGGACAGAATTTAGACTACAACTAATCAAAAAACAACTACAACTTCCTCGATAACAATTCCTCTAAGCTACTCTTAATGCAATGTTTATGGTATCCCAAACTAAACAATACTGTCAATTAACACCTATAGGTGCATTTTTTAGATGTTGAGTTTATCTGTTTCTTGCTTAATTCAGCTTTAGAATCAAAACTTTTATGCAGAAGTCGTCACCGGAAACGAAACCGATTCCACAATAGACAATCCATATCCTTCGAGTCCAACAAACTTTCTTGGATTATTAGTCAAAAGTCGCATAGTCTGCACTTCTAGATCTCTAAGAATTTGTGCGCCGATTCCATAATCGCGCTGATTCGACAGCAAACCTAGCTTGCTACTTGCCGCACTATCATCCAAACCTTTATCTTCAAGTTCATAAGCACTAATTTTACTTGCCAGAGTCATACCTTGACGATCTTGATTAAGGTAAAGCAAGATGCCGCGGTCTTCATTCGCGATCCGGGCTAATCCAGCTTGCAGCTGTTGACCGCAAGAACATCGCATAGAATGAAAAACGTCTCCTGTTAGACAGCGAGTATGCACCCTAACCAAAATGTTTTCACCATCACTAATGTCACCTCGCACTAGTGCTACATGCGTCTCTTTTCCGATGACATTTTCATAAGCTATAACCTCAAACTCTCCATATTCTGTCGGCAGCTTCGCAAGAGCGAGGCGTTTTACTAACCGCTCGTTTTGCATACGGTACTTAATAAGGTCCGCAATAGTAATCATCAACAGTTCGTGCTGCTGTGCAAACTTTATTAGGTCAGGTACCCGAGCCATTGTGCCGTCATCATTCATGATTTCGCAAATCACACCGGCTGGGGTCAATCCTGAGATCCTAGCCAGATCAACGGCAGCTTCTGTTTGACCGGCGCGTACTAGGACACCACCTGGCTTGGCTCGTAATGGAAACATGTGTCCTGGTCTAGCCAGATCAGAAGGTTGAGTCTTTGGATCTATTGCAGCACGAACCGTAATCGCCCGATCTTCTGCAGAGATACCCGTACTGGTTTCGTTCTTGGCTTCGATAGAGACGCAGAACGCTGTATCAAATCGAGCTGTATTTTGGCTGACCATAAGTGGAAGATCGAGTTGATCCAATCTTTCAGTTGTCATGGGCATACAGATAAGACCGCGACCGTGCTTTGCCATAAAATTAATGGCTTCCGGTGTCACATACTCCGCGGCAATCGTTAGATCTCCTTCGTTTTCCCGCGTTTCATCATCAACAACAATGATTATCTGACCATTACGCAGAACCGCAATAGCCTCTTCAATCGAGGCAAATGAACTTGAATCCCTAGTCAAATGGTTCCTCTCTCGTCCAGTCTTTATGATTCAATAATCGACATCAAACGAGGTTCCTGCGCAAAAAATACCAGTCTTCTTTTATATGATTGTTAACTCTTGTCTAATCTTCCTAACTCCATGGCATGAATCACGTATTTGCCAAGAATATCGCATTCAAGATTCACAGACTCGCCTGTACGATAGGTATTAAATGTCGTGTGTTCCCAAGTATAAGGTACAAGTTGAATCTCAAACTGACTTACATCTAGATTAATAATCGTTAGACTAACCCCATCCACAGCTATCGAACCACGTGAAACCAAGTAGGTGCGAAGGTCTGTGGGATAACCAATTGAAACCCAGTGGAAATCCTCATCTTTCCTAATACTTCCTACAGTGCCGATGGCATCTACATGCCCCTGAACAAAATGTCCACCAACCAGGCCATTCGCACGAAGAGGACGCTCAAGATTAACCAACTTGCCTGGTGTAAGACCGCCTATAGTGGTAACACTGGATGTTTCTGGAGACACCTCTGCGTACATAGTGTTTCCATCGATTCTCGTTGCCGTTAAACAGACTCCGTTTACTGACAGACTATCGCCACTAGATAACTGAGAACACAAGGTTGAAGTCAACTGCAGGTGATGCCCAACATCGCCTAAGGTCAACTGGTCGATCGTTCCAAGTGCTTCAATCAATCCTGTGAACATAACCCTCCATAAACATGTCTTCTCCACATGGCTTCACGCTTACATTAGTCAACGTGCTTAAAGACACTTCTTGTGAGGTCAACCAAGATAAGCCTTGAGAGCCAAGCGACGACGGTGATAAATACATCTGAACACGATCAACGACATCAGCGGCCCACGCCGCTCGATGAATAGTCGTTCCGCCTTCGAGTAATAGCGACATTATTCCCAACTCACCCATACGTACTAAAGCCATCTTTATCTTGCGAGATTCAAGACATTCAATTTTCGCGCCGGCTTTTACCAGAATCTCGACATCCCCAGCCCTAGAATCCACCACCTTGGTCGTTGTAACGATAATAACGGGTCCATGATCGAGCGTGGAAAAAATTCTGGCAGTCGGAGGGGTCCGTAGTCGTGTGTCAAAAATCACGCGAGTCAGTGGTCGCCTCCGATGAACCTCTCGAGCTGTTAAAAGAGGGTCGTCAGTTGCAATGGTTCCTGAACCAACACCGATAGCATCCACTTCAGCGCGCAATAGATGTGCGTGTCGATTTGCAGTCGTCGAAGTTATAATTGCACGACTACCCTCCTTGCTCGTTGTACAACGATCTTTACTTAGGGCAATCTTCATAGTAACAAATGGCCGGTTATAACGGATAAAAGTGAAGAAATCTCGATTAACTTGGAAGGCTTCCCGACCACAAAGACCCACTTCTACCTGCACACCTTGATCTCTAAGAAAAGAGATTCCTCCACGTGCGACGAGCGGATTAGGGTCTTCAACCGCAACAACCACTCGTCTTATACCTGATTCAACAATTTGCTCAACGCAAGGGCCAGTACGTCCAGTGTGACAGCATGGTTCTAGAGTACAAAACAGCGTCGCTCCTTTTGCTGCAGGTCCAGCAGCACTCAGAGCGTGAACCTCAGCGTGTGGAGCGCCAGCTTCTTGATGATATCCTGAACCTACGACAACTCCATCTGATACGACAATGGCCCCGACGATTGGGTTTGGGCTTGTTCGCCCCCGTCCTCGCAATGCGAGGCGCAGCGCCTGATTCATATATTCAAAGTCAGATAGAGCCATAAAACACTAACCCTTGCAGAAACCAAAGCGTCAATCAGGCTCGGATTCAATTCTCTGTCGACGCAACATGAGAGCCTCGACCGCTGCTCGCGGCTCAATGCGACCAGCGAGCACTTCACTCATTTTCGAGGTAATCGGTAGTTCAACTCCCTGACAAGCCCCAAGCGACAGCGCGGCATCCGTCGTACGAATACCCTCAGCCACCATCGACATTCCAGTTACAATTTCGTCAAGAGATTTCCCCTTACCAAGTTCAAACCCCACACGCCGGTTACGACTCAGCTTACCAGTGCAAGTTAAAACAAGGTCACCCAGTCCACTTAGACCAGAAAGCGTTTCCCTGCGAGCTCCCAGTGCATACGCCAAGCGCGATACTTCGACTAATCCTCTTGTTATTAGTCCAGCCAGAGCGTTCTGACCAAGTCCCAATCCTTCAACAACCCCTGCCGCTATAGCAATCGTATTCTTAAGCGCCCCACCAATCTCCACGCCAATGACATCATCACTGCCATATAGGCGAAAATAGCGGGATCGGAACTGTTGCTGAATTAAATCACGCATGTCGGTTCGAGAAGAGGCGACCAGAACGGCTGTGGGTAATTCGTGTGCTACCTCAAGCGCGAAGCTCGGACCCGACAACACCGCGATGGCACTCGATGGATTGACTTCTTGCTCAATTACTTCAGACATTCGAAGCATTGTTTTTGGTTCGAGGCCTTTCGTTGCACTAACGATAGTGGTACGGGGTGCTAGAAATTCAGCAGCCTGCTCTACTACAGATCGCAACCCATGTGAAGGAACTGCCACGACGACACAGTCGGCCTCACTAAGTGCCTCCTTGAGCGAGTCCATAGGATTAACGTTAGCCGGTAACACAATTTCTGGAAGGTAGGCATCATTTATACGATCACGTAATAATGTTTCAACAAGTGACTTGCTCCGCGCCCACAAATGCACCTTGTGCCCAATACGACCCAAGTGAATTGCCATAGCAGTACCCCAACTGCCGGCTCCTAGAACTGCTATTTTTTGATCCATCGTCTTCTTAACCTTGGACTTCAGCACCAAGTCGAGGCTCTATACCCAACTTTAATCTGGTGATGTTTTCCCAATGCCGGTAAACAATTAACGCTGCCGAGAATGAAGCAACGACGACTATATGTAAAGGTTCAGCAATAAGATAAGTCAAGGGCACGAGAGCAATCGAGGCAACAATGGAACCTACCGATACATACCGAGTTCGCCAAACCAAGACGAAAAACAGTCCAACCGCTGCAGCAACAGCGATCGGCGCCAGCACACCAAAAACACCAGCTGTAGTCGCAACTCCTTTCCCTCCACGAAATCGTAGCCACACTGGATATATGTGACCAATGATTGTGGCAAGCCCAACTGCAGCACAATTCATATCGCTTGCACCCATACGCTCTACAACTAGAACGGGCGCCACACCTTTAGCCGCATCTAACATCACCACCGCCAGAGCTGCAGACCTGCCCGCCGCACGGAGAGTGTTTGTTGCACCGACGTTTCCACTTCCAATTTTTCGAACGTCAATTCCAGAGAACTTCCACGTCAATAAAAATCCAAATGGAATCGAACCAACAATATACCCAAGCAAAACAAGTGTTGTATTCATAGCTGGGCACGCACCAAGTAAATCGAGTCAACGGCCCCGACCTAAAAAACAATCTCGGTTATTTCAGTCACGATCTTCCAGTATTCGACGAACCATGTCGAGTGCGAACTGGGATGCTTGGTACTTGACAAGCTCACGTCCGCCATAAAACCTCATCGTTCTGATCTCCTGTCGATCAGGGGTTTCTACCGAAAACACCACCGTACCTTCGGGCTTCTCTTGCGTTCCCCCAGCGGGTCCGGCAATACCTGTTACACCAATACCCAGTTCTGTTCCTGCATTGCTTCTTACACCGGAGGCCATCGCTGCTGCCACGGACTCGCTAACCGCGCCGTGGTCATTGAGAATAAGTTTTGGTACGGCAAGCCGCTTAATTTTTGTGTCGTTTCCGTAAGCCACTACACCCATTTCAAAGTAAGCTGAACTACCAGGCACATCCGTGAGTCTTGATGAAATAAGCCCTCCTGTGCATGATTCAGCCACTGCGATCTTCCACTTCCGAGCGCACAAGAGATCGCCAACCACTTGTTCCAACGTGCGTCCGTCACTGCTATAAAGCGATGAACCCAACGTCTGGGCTAAATCCTGAACTGCCCGATCTAGTAACGCTAATCCTTCAGTTTCTGTGGCCGTGCGTACCGACAAATGAATCTCAATACGACCAAGAGTTGCCAAAATTGAGGTTGCAATAGGAGGTTTCTTGTTCTGCCAACGCGAATAGATTGGTTGCGTAAGCTCCTCGACCTGAGATTCAGCAAGACCAGTGATCCTTAGAACTCGCCTAGACAAACTCATATCACGGGTCCGATTTCGCAATCGAGTCAACAATGATTCATCAAACATTGGCTCCAATTCGCGAGGAGGACCTGGTAAAGCCACGATGACTTTATCTCGCCAGTGAATCCATAACCCAGCCGCTGTGCCCCGTGGATTTGGCAGGAGTGTTGCACCTTTAGGTAAAAGCGCCTGACGCCGATTGACATCAGGCATCTGCAAGCCTCTAGAAGAAAATCTCGCGCGGATCTGATCAACGATTTTAACGTCTTCTACGAGAGGAGTCTCTAACACTTGAGCAATTACTTCACGCGTGAGGTCATCTTCAGTGGGTCCTAATCCACCCGTCAAAAACACCGCATCTACGCGACCCAGCGCATGCCGAAGTTCATTTCCTAACTCTACATGGTTATCGCCAACAATAGTCTTGCCGCGTACCTCAATTCCAAGATCATTCAATTTTTCAGTGATGTAAATTGAGTTTGTATCCCGACGAAATGATGTCAACATTTCGCTCCCAGTCGCAATAATCCAAGCTGCCTCGATCGGACGCGGCATATTCATACTCACATCAACCATTGGGGTACTATCCATAGAGTGATGTGAAGTAAAACGTTAACGTATAATCCGGCTACAACATCATCCATCATAATGCCCCAGCCACGTGATAGCTGTTCACACCAACGAGCAGGATACGGTTTGACGATGTCAAAAAAGCGAAATAAAAAGAATGCTAGAAATATAACTGTAGTCGTTGGAGGCAGAAGCATCAGAGCAACCAGCATACCGACAACTTCATCGACAATGACAACTCCAGGATCTTGGCGCTGAAGAACCTGCTCCACAATCGTTGAAGCCCAGACCCCTACAAAAAATAAAATGGTGACGACAAGCACCTCAACCGTGAAAGATGCAGAATCCTTTATAAGCCAAAACACTAACAGTCCAACGATTGATCCTATAGTCCCTGGAGCTATCGGAATGTAACCAGTCTTGAATACTGTTCCAATCGCAAAAGCTAATCGAATCATTCACTATTCCCGATAATTATCTAATCCTTTGCACTGAACTGAACTAGCAACGCCTATTCAGAAGATCTGAATACCACCCAGTTAGAGAAAGAATTTATTTTGTCAGCCATTAAGTCTTATTCATGATGACTTAACCACTCTGGTCGCAGCGACACGATCATGAAGGGTACGATCTTGCCGATCAAACAAACCAACCACAAAACCGATCCCGCAAGGCAAAATCGAAATGAGATAGGCAGCCGCTCGCAGCAAGCCTCTGCTAAATCCTACGGAATTTCCATCAACACAAATTACCTTGATACCAAAAGCCATTTTCCCGAGCGTCTGACCGCCCGCCACTGTAAACGCTACAACATAGCCCCCGGTTAACAAGAAAAGGAAGCCGGCTAGTGGTGCAACGGGAAGGTTCGACCATTCAGTGACTGCTAACCTTGACAGCTTTAACGTCATGTACACGACAACCACATTGATACAAACCATCAGGACAATATCAAGAACGGCTGCACACAGACGACGAGTTCTTGAAGAAGCACTCATTGAAGACCTTTCAACGCCGGAACCAATTGATTCTCTGGCGTCTCTATCCAAGGCTTCACTGTTTGATGCTCCATCTGTTGGATACTCTAGAAACAGCGGTAGTTCAAGATTTGACAAATTCTCTTCAGACTCTGCCTTGAAACGCGAAGTCCCAGATTTAGCCTGGTGTTTCAACGGTTTAACCTGGTGTTCCAGATGAAGTGGAAGTTCGGCTAGGTCGCCACTCGTTAGATCGGAACGAATCACTGGATCCGATTTCGTGAGAGAAGCAGCTTTGAGAGATAAATCGTAGCCGCAATGTCGGCATCGCTCAGCAGAGCCAAAACCGACGTAATGACATTTTGGGCATCTCATTACAAGTCAAGTGTACTCCACTAAAGGCATACGTCTTTTGTAAAGAGGCCCAAGAATAACGCTTTGCGAACAGTCTAAGAATCTTTATTGTCCAGCAAATCCTTAAGTTCAGTCATAAATTCACCAATATCCCTGAAATGCCGATAAACGGAGGCAAATCTAACATAGGCAACTTTATCGAGTTCCTTAAGTTCACGCATGACGAAACCGCCAACTTCAGCTGCCGCAATCTCTTTTTCAGGTTGTTCCTGTAAGGCTGCTTCCACGCGGTCCGCAATAGCTTCCAGCATCGCCGCACTGACAGGCCTTTTCTCACAGGCCTTCAATAAACCAGCCATAACCTTCTGTCTATCGAATCTCTCACGATTCCCATCTTTTTTTACAACCATGTAAGGAATCTCGTCGATTCGTTCGTAACTCGTAAAGCGACGGCCACAACCGAGGCATTCCCGTCGACGACGTATGACCTGACCTTCTTTCCCCTCGCGAGAATCGACAACCTTGTCACTTAGATGATTACAAAACGGGCACTTCACCGTGAACCCCTTTCAGTTCAAGTTAGTACCGAGTACTAGTCATCACTTCTAGAGAGCACAATAGCGTCCATGCGAAACAGATTCAAACCATCTTGCGCCATTAGAATTGAACCAGTAATTGCGACTGGTATAAATAAAATGGCATGCAGAACGATCGCTGTGGCCACAGCTTGGTCGTTCGGCACTCCATAAAACAGTGTACAACCGATTTGAAATGATGCGTGAAATCCACCCACTCCGGCTGGTGTAGGCACCGAAAGACCCACAACCATGAGAGATAGAAGCAAAAACGCTCCCGTAAAAGGTAAACCAAGCCGAAACGCCTCGGCAGTAGACCACACTCCTGTTGCTACAATTAACCAATGAAGAATGGACAGCACCATGGCCAAGGACAGAATACCTGGCCGTCGAGCTGCACCCAAGCCCAGCACAAATGTTCGCAAAAGTCGTCCAAAAACGGTGGCTAGACGCCTTGAAAGGATTTTCTCGGCCTTCAGTACTAGCCGCTCAACCGATTCAGGATGTTTTGTGATGAAAAAAGCCAATGACAAGGCTAGGGAAGCACCTAGCGCTCCCAAAACTCCACCGATTTTAATTGTCTCAAGCACTCGCCCTGCCACAACACCACCAGTTGGTTCAAAATTTATTAAGAAAACTCCAAATAGGAGCAGTACTGTTACGAAATCAAGCAACCTTTCGATAAGGACTGTTGCAAAAGCCGATGAAGCACTCACACCCTCCTCCCTAGCGAGAAGATATGGGCGTAACACTTCACCGGGACGTGCTGGCAACAGCGCTGAGGCTGCGAACCCAATAATGGTAGTCCGCAACGCAGTTATGAAATGCGTTTGGCCAATAGGTATCAGGATAATTTTCCAGCGTAGAGCTCGAACAAAGTAGGCTAACGCTGTCGTCACTACTAAGATGGCAAGATAACTTAGACGAGCATTTCGAATCTCAAACAAGACAAGATCTAAATCAATGTTCCACAGAAAGAAAGCTAGTAAGCCTCCAGTCACACCCACGATGAGAATGGTTCGAAGATGACGGGACATCAACACATATATTCAGTGGTATTAGTTCAATACGCTTTTGACTATCCACCACAGCATAATCATAAACCTGCGTAAATATCACGGTGTCGGACGTTTCGACGCGGACTGTACTACAAGCCCGACAGCAAGTCGACGCCCAATCGATTTACTACTTGCCGGCTCAACATAATCAACTGTAAGCTTGCATTTTCACATTGGCCTACAGGAGGGTCTGCCGTGTCGATGCACCCAATCCTCGAGACATCGCTGTCTGGACTTACCAGTCACTCACGTGGAAAAGTCCGGGACATGTATGAAATTGAAGATAAGTTATTGATGGTCACAACTGACAGAATTTCAGCATTCGATGTTGTCTTGGAATCTGGAATTCCTGATAAAGGAAAAGTGCTGACTCAGCTTTCAGCATTCTGGTTTGACCAAACAAAAGATATCGTCGCGAACCATTTCATTACCATGGAGCCTTCGGAGTACCCGGTGTCTACACACGTTCACGAGTCTGTTCTGAAAGGGCGCTCCATGTTGGTCAAACGCACTGAACCGATCCTTATTGAGTGCGTTGCCCGAGGATATCTTTCAGGATCTGGCTGGAAAGACTACTGCAAAACAGGTTCCGTCTGTGGAGTGCCTCTTGCTTCAGGCTTACGTGAGTCAGAAAAACTACCTTCACCAATTTTCACCCCTGCAACAAAAGCTGCATCGGGTCATGACATAAACATTAGTGAGGAAGAAGCTGGACAATTAATTGGACGTGAGCTAACCACCCGCCTTAAGGAAATCACGTTGTCTCTTTATGCAAGAGGTGCAAGCCACGCGGAATCGCGCAATATAATCGTTGCTGACACGAAATTTGAGTTTGGTCTAATAAAAAATGGCGAGGAAGAAACAATCATTCTTATCGACGAAGTACTTACACCAGATTCCTCAAGATTTTGGCCGAAGGCTGAGTACGAGCCAGGTCGGGCCCAACCGAGCTTCGACAAACAGTATGTAAGAGATTATCTTGAGGAGATAAAGTGGAACAAGCAGCCTCCAGGGCCGTCACTACCAGATGAAGTCGTAAGGCGAACACGTGAGAAGTACCTTGAAGCCTTCCGAACGTTGAGCTCCAAGGACCTAGCGTAACAAAATGCTTTATTGTTTAATCCGTCGAAACCCGTTTTAAAAAAGGCAGCGAAAGGTCATAGTTTGTGCAAAATAGATTAAAACACCTAGTCGAGGAGATGCTGGAAAAGGGTCTCGACTATGATGATGCGCGACAGGCCTTGGAGCGTCAATTCATTACGAGCGCATTGAACCGTTCGAATGGCAGTCGAGGAAGAGCGGCGAATTTGCTTGGAATGCACCGCAACACACTTAGTCGAAAGGTCTCAGAGTACAACTTAAAAAGACAGTTGTAATTTCACTTTACTCACCAAAGAGCGAGAAGTTGGGACGCCCACGGAACACTTCAAACACAGTCCTTTACCTCTGTTGACACCCACTGTACATCAGCTATAATTAGCAGTTGTCCACAGCAACTGCCAGCGCACAGAGAACACTCTAGGTGCCGTAAGTAAAGTTGTTTAATTAATTTCACGGGAGTATGGAGTTTAGTCTATGAAAGTCAGACCACTACATGACCGCATCATCGTGCGACGCGTCGAGGAAGGCGAACAAAGAATCGGCGGAATCATCATTCCTGATACGGCCAAGGAAAAGCCCATGCAGGGAGAAGTCGTCGCGGCCGGTAAAGGCAAGGTGAGAGATGATGGCAAGGTCGTTCCAATGGGCGTCAAGACCGGGGATGTCATATTGTTTGGTAAGTACTCCGGTCAGGAAATCAAACTGGATGGCGAAGAGCTGCTGATCATGCGTGAGGACGAAGTCCTTGGCGTAATCGAGGGAAAGCCTTCCAAAAAAAAGAAAAAGTAACAAAGCGTTAAATGGGTGCGTGACTACGCGTAGCCTAATTACTTGACGCTAAATCATTATCTTCCTTCAGGAGTACAGTCATGGCAAAGCAGATCGTCTACGGTGAGGAGTCGCGACAGGCAATCCTACGCGGCGTTAACGCTCTCGCCGACGCCGTCAAGGTAACACTCGGACCTAAAGGGCGGAACGTAGTACTTGATAAGAAGTTTGGGTCACCAACTATCACCAAGGATGGCGTTACGGTCGCCAAAGAAATCGACCTAGTAGACGCTGTTGAAAATATGGGCGCACAAATGGTGCGGGAAGTCGCGAGCAAGACATCGGATATCGCCGGTGATGGCACAACAACAGCAACAGTACTCGCCCAGGCCATGTATCGTGAAGGTGCGAAGAATGTGGCTGCAGGTGCGAATCCGATGGAACTTAAGCGCGGCATTGAAAAGGCGGTTGAGGTTATCGTCGGTTCACTTAAGAAACAGTCCAAGGGCGTGAGCGGTGACATGATTGCCCAAGTCGGCACGATCTCAGCAAATAATGATGTGACGATAGGCACAATTATCGCCCAAGCGATGGACAAGGTCGGGAAGGATGGGGTCATTACCGTCGAAGAAGCTAAGACCCTCGAGACCTCGCTGGACGTTGTCGAAGGCATGCAGTTTGACCGTGGATACCTCTCTCCCTATTTCGTGACTGACCCAGAACGCATGGAAGTCAGTCTCGAAAATCCAGTCGTGCTAATCCATGAAAAGAAGATTAGCTCGATGAAGGACCTTCTACCATTACTGGAACAGGTAGCTCGACTTAGCCGACCACTCCTCATAATTGCTGAGGATGTTGAAGGTGAAGCCTTGGCAACGTTGGTCGTGAACAAGCTTCGTGGCACATTAAATGTCGCTGCAGTCAAAGCGCCTGGGTTTGGTGACCGACGTAAGGCGATGCTGGAAGACATCGCTACATTGACCGGTGGCAAAGCTATCACTGAAGATCTTGGCTTGAAACTTGAGGGGATTCAAGTTGAGGATCTTGGAGGAGCCAAGAAAATCACGATTGATAAGGACAACACGACTATCGTTGAAGGTGACGGCACGCAAAAAGCCATTCAAGGTCGTGTCAAGCAGATTCGTGCGCAGGTCGAGGATACAACCTCAGACTATGATCGTGAAAAACTCCAAGAACGGTTAGCTAAACTGGTTGGTGGAGTAGCAGTGATTAAAGTCGGTGCTGCAACTGAAACTGAAATGAAAGAAAAGAAAGCTAGGGTTGAGGACGCCATGCACGCGACGAAGGCTGCTGTTGAGGAAGGAATCGTGCCAGGTGGTGGCGTAGCTCTGATTCGTGGTTCCAAGAGCCTGAGCAAGCTCTCGCTCGAAGGAGACCAACAGATCGGTGTCAACCTAGTGAGGCGAGCTGTCGAAGAACCACTTCGATGGATATCGATTAACGCAGGACATGAAGGGTCGATTGTAGTAGCCAAAGTTAAGGAAATAAAAGATGCCGAGTCCGGGTTTAATGCGCAGAATGAAACCTACGGGAACTTGGTCAAAGCTGGGGTTATTGACCCGACCAAAGTCGTACGAACTGCACTGCAGAACGCGGCATCAATCTCATCACTGCTGCTAACAACTGAAGCTTTGGTTTCAGAGATCCCTGAGGAAAAGCCGGCCGCGCCTGCTCCAGGTGGCGCACCTGGTGGTATGGGTGGTATGGGCGGCATGTACTAAATACAGCGCCTAAGCAGAACATACAGATAGAAAGCCTGACGGGCTATAGCTCGTCGGGCTTTTTTTGTGATGTTTACATACCTGTAAGGAACGCCCAGATAATAAAAGCTAATCAGCGCAAGGTGAATGTTAACTCGATAACAACCAGCACTGGTACAGGCTGACCAAAACGCGTACCTGGCACAAACCGCCATTGTCTAGCCGCCTTTAACGCTTCTTCATCAAGTCCGAATACTCGATCGAGCGACTTGGTGATACGAACTTCGGCAATAGTGCCCTCAGGAGACACCACGGCTTCAATCCATACAGAACCCTGCACCTTAGCTCGCATAGCATCCGCCGTATATTTAGGTTTAACTTGTTGGATAGGTTGTGGCAGAACAATACCAGCACCTGGGCGATAGACCCCTCCACCCGCTCCTCCACCCTCGCCTGGACCAAGTCCAGACCCATCACCAGGACCAATACCTGAACCTTCTCCAGTTCCCCCTCCTCCACCTGAACCTATTCCTTGGGAAATGGAAACGGCCTTAGCGACTGGAAGACCTTCAAACACACCTGGAAGAGTCTGACTCGATGAAGCTAGCGTCCTAGCTGGAATATTTAATTCCGGCTGAGGTTCTGGTTCATCCTCACGCTCCTCTTCAGGATTTTCTAGATCCGCAGGTTGACTGACTGGCACTGAAGTCTCATCCGGCCCTTCCAGTTCAACCTGTCTAGGTGGCTCTGGCAACTCATTTCCACCACCACCACCACCACCACCGGGTCCAGCCATAGGCACCCAGACTATGTCGAAGTGTCTTAAGTCTGGTAAAAGAGGAGTCACACGATTACGGGCTAAATATCCCGCAATAAAGAGACCAACCAGATAGATTGAAATGTGACTTGCGACCGACACCACCAGCGCACCATTAATTCTCTTACTTGTCCTTTCTGCAGCGAACAAGCTGTCGACCTTTGGCCCGTCATCAGACCTAATAGACAACTCACTCGAAGTTCTACAAAAAAGGTCTCTGTCGAGAATGGTCGATAGTATGAAGCCGACGCGGCTCAGAAAACTCAATATCCTTTTACGATAAGGTTCGACCTGTGATTTCCAGGACACCACGACAATTACCTCGACTTGGAATCCGGCAGGCGCTTAACTCACCAGGAGACGCACTTCCTCGCCTATATCGCACAAGGCTAATGCCATTGATTTCTATCTAGTAAGACGACGAACTCTTCTGATTAGTCGTTTTACTCAGCGTTTTATACACGGCCCGCCCAAGCTCCGATCGACGCATTACCACCACCATAGGCGTGAAGGACACTCAAAGCATCCGCAGCCCGTGACTCACTTTGAATCGCAATAAGAACACCGCCACGACCTATCAAACTCTCAAATATGAAGCCATCATGGACTTGGAATCCAACTTTACGCATCGTCGCAGCCAGCCCATCGCTACCAAAATCATGTTCGCCACCCTCTTGTAAAGCTGTATTAAGAGCGCCGAATGTCCGTACAACTCCCACGTTCTTAACATCCAGTGTTTCACCAGAGTCCCCAAACGTTTCTTCGACAAGTGCATTCACCTCAGGTGATTCAACTGCCATAAGACTAAGCTCTGCAATAGTAAAATCATGACTAACGAGTGCGGAAAGGCCCCGTCCCGCTGACCCAACATCTTGAAAAACACCAACCGTGTATTGACCCATCTCTATTGCTTCCATTAATCGATATAACCTTTAGCTATATCCCACTACAGCGCACTGTCTATTATTCATCCATCGAAAAATTTATAACAGGACACCAAGTAAGTTTCCTATATGCAGTGTACAAGTTTCATAGAGGCTTTTGCAAAGTGCAGCCCCGCATCGCTAACCCGTACGACATCTTGATTAATGTTAATATGCACGACATGAGGGAGAGTCATTATGAATATTGGCATATTGGAAATACTGGTTATTCTGCTGATTATTGTCTTTATTTTAGGCGGCAATAGGCTTCCTGAACTTGGACGAGGTTTAGGACGCGGCATTCGAAATTTCAAAGAAGCAAATCGGGGAACCGAGCAGAGCAATCGGGAAACTAAATAGCACCTTAGATTACGATTCGAAAATCTCCAACACGCCGTGTGATCCGCTCTCGATCAAGGTATCCAAGAAGTGGTATTGCGAACTTTCTGGTAATCTCGTAACGTTCTTTAAATGTTGTAACATCCAACTTAATTTCATCTTGCAGATTATCACTCCTCCCTTGTTTAAGAGCTTTCACTTCCTTCTTCAATCGTTCTAGATTCAATGCATGAAACAGAAGGGTTTCGACTTTAATGAGCACCTTCTTCCGAACCATTAAATCCGTAATGCGGTCAGTTGCCTCCTCGTCTAATTTCGTTATTGAGTGAAGCGACCCGCGGTCTGGTGGTTTCAATCCAGCCTTGAAATATGTCTGTTCAATCGCTGACTGTGCTTCTGACTCATCAGATGAAAGTGAGACACGATGACCAGTAAGTGCCAGGCGATCCTTAGCAGTTATTAATCCGCCTTCCACTAATTCACTCAACAATAGATCAAAGAGTGGAAGCTTTCTTCTCCCAAACAAGCGTTCACGGGCTTCTTCGCGAGGCAACCCTTCGGATAGTGGTTCTAATAAATGAAATTCCTTTAGTATCTCTAACAGTATTTGTTTGACGTCTCTCAGAACTCCAGTCGACACCACAGCTTCCGCTACACGCACAGCGTGCCCAAAAGAGACCAGTTCAAGCATTACTGCTTCAACATTATCTGGCGATACCCCAGCACGACTCACCAATGTTTTAGAATTAAGTCCAACAACGCTCTGTTCTTCAAGCATTACTAAAATAGCTTCGTCTAATTGTATTTTTTTTGCGTTATCTTGATAGGACGGATCCAGTCGCTGAAAACGTTTCCAAGCTGACTCTGTTCTTACTGCACTTCGAGGCACTTGTGGATCCAGAACCATCCCACCCGCAATAGTAACTGAAGGTGAGTAGGCCCGCAGAATGAACCGATCGCCTCGAGTCAACACCGTAGGCGCTTCGAGATTTAAACGGACGTACGCACGTGCTCCTGGCATGACCTGCGCCATAGATTTACTAGCTCGTTTCGCATCATTAGTAAATGTATCAATTCTTGAACTAGAACCTACAACCGTTACGCGACCAAGCGTTTCAGACGTTCCATGATGAAAACGAATTCGTGTGCCCTGTCGTAGAGGCTTCGCACTTGGTAATAACTCCAAGACCGCATCGATACGATGTGTCAAATCGAAACAACTTGGCTGCGTCAACGCATCTCCTCGGGTTACATCACTAAGGTCAAGCCCTCCCAAGTTAAGTGCGACCCGCTGGCCTGCCTTCACTAGGGTTTCCTTTTCACCGTGAACTTGTATTCCACGCACTTTTATCTTGCGATCAGATGGTAGCAACTCGAGATCGGTTTCCATTGAGATCTCACCACTTACCAATGTGCCCGTAACAACGGTTCCAAAACCTTTAACAGAAAATACACGATCAATCGGTAATCGCACAGCTGTTCCAGTTGTAGTGCTCGATACTTTGGCAGTTAAGTCTCCTAAGGCAGAACACAGTTCCGGTATACCCGAGCCGGTATGGGCCGAAACAGGAACAATTGATGCCTCAGACAAAAATGATCCAGCAACTAGTTCACGAACCTCGAGACGAGCAAGCTCAATCATTTCTTCATCAACCAAATCACATTTTGTAAGCGCAATAACTCCAGCTTCAACATGAAGAAGTTTGCATATATCAAAATGCTCTCTAGTCTGCGGCATAACAGATTCGTCAGCTGCCACAACTAATAAGACAGCATGTATCCCACTAACACCAGCGAGCATGTTCTTCACAAAGCGTTCATGACCAGGGACATCGACGAAGGAAAGCACTGTTTCATGATCCTGACGGTAATGGGCAAAACCAAGATCGATCGTAATCCCACGTTCCTGTTCCTCTTTTAGGCGATCTGGGTCAATGCCGGTTACCGCTCGAACCAAGGCGCTTTTTCCATGATCTATGTGACCCGCCGTACCAATAACAAGCGTCCTCATCAAGTCGAAGCTCCAGAATCGGCAAACCGTCAGCGAGGTCTGCGTTTACCTGCCACTCGATTACGCGAAACGCGCTTCTGCTTAGAATTCTTAGATGTTAGCGCGCGACGACGACGTCTTGTATCACGCTGATGAGAAACAGAAGCTTTTAGAATATCCACTAAACCCAAATCCACCTGCCGTCGCTCAAGATCCACTCGTATGACTTGCACTCGAACAGAAGCGCCGAGTCGATAGGATTTTCTTGTCTTTTCTCCTTGGAGTAGGTGTTCTTTATCAACAAAACGATAATAATCATCGGCCATACTCGATATATGTACGAAACCTTCAACAAAATGCTCAATAAGTTCAACGAATAAACCGAAAGCCGTCACACCAATTACATAGCCGTCATACTCGTCACCGACTTTATCCGCCATAAAACGGACTTTCTTCCACTGCAATAACTCTCGCTCTGCCTCTTCAGCACGCGTATCACGTTGAGATACCTGCTTAGCTATTTCAGATAGCTCCTCGAAATTCTTCTCGCGGATCGACTTATTTACCTCTTGATGTCGACTTCGACGTAATACACGGTGAACGACGAGGTCTGAATATCGGCGAATCGGTGAAGTAAAATGTGTATAGTGTTCTGCCGCAAGCCCAAAATGACCAAGACTCTGAACGTCGTACCTCGCCTTCTGCATGGTGCGAAGCATTAAAAACACAATGGGCTTTTCTTCAGAGGTTCCTTTCACTCGATCAACTAATTGTTGAAAATGTTTAGGGCGTGTTCCACCTCTAGACACCAAGGTATGCCCTAACGTTGAAATAAACTCTTTGAATTGTCCTACTTTCAAGGGATCGGGGGATTCATGAACGCGGTAAAGTGTGTCTATTTGATTACTATTCAGATGGTCCGCCACAGTCTCATTAGCAAGAAGCATGAACTCTTCAATGATTTTTTGGGCAACGTTCCTCTCACTTGCTGTAATCGCCTCTATAAGCCCGGCTTCATCAAGAACAAGCTCTGCCTCCCTCACATCAAAATCGATTGAACCACGAAGACGTCGCCGTCGTTGAAGTATATGAAACAACTCATGCATTAACTGAATCGGCGGAATTAGGTCGCTATACCGATCTCGCTCGACCGACTCTGTGTCAGTTAAGATGCAACTTACTTCGTGATAAGTCATTCGAGCAGAACTGTTAATAATGCCGTCGTGTATCTCGTAGTTCACAACTTGACCTTGCGGATCAATTTCCATCAAGCATGACTGAACAAGCCGATCGACTTTTGGATTCAGACTACACA
>Ga0209019_1000289_pt1 | contig 25874 bp, 18 predicted proteins | sample METZYME_3_300m_FD_187549 | JGI IMG/M metagenome (GOLD analysis project Ga0209019, IMG submission 187549) | Marine microbial communities from oxygen minimum zone in mesopelagic equatorial Pacific - METZYME_3_300m (SPAdes) (version 2) | ecosystem: Environmental > Aquatic > Marine > Oceanic... | reverse complement strand
GGGAACGCTAAGAATCTCTTTCAGAACTCGCGCACAACCGTCTCGCCACCGTTCAAGTTGGTCAGAATCTAAGAGATCGCGTACCACCACAAATCCGTCGCGAAAATATATGCGCCGCGCCCGATCGATCTCGTCCGGCGAACAAATTTCTAGACCTTTAATTCCAGTGTTTTCCCGGAGGTAGCTTCGCAACTCGTTTACATCTGAGTCGTCGTATTTTCGCCGAAGAGGCGCATGGGGATCCCCCGCCGCAAATCCGGGTCGATCGATATAGTGGTTGCCGTCCTCATCGACCGTCTCATTGGTAAGCGACTGTTCATCCCAGCCAACACTCGTCTCGCGATGGACGGTCATCGTTGCAAGTTCGTCCATAACCGACTGGGTCATACAGCCGCCTCCAAAAAACGACTATTGTAGCTCGGTTATTTCTGCCTCGGCCTCAACAAAATGAGCGTCATTCCCCTGTAGGCACCCGATCAACACTCACAAAACAATGACTGGGTCGGCCATCTAAGCGCGGGGTAACGATACCAGAGCGGAAACATAACCCCGATATGACATCATGCGTACAACTAAGGAAGTTACTCGCCAAACAATTTGTCTCGACCAACTAAGCATGACAGCGGCGATGACCGTGACCCAATTTACGGCTGGTTTATGGTGGGCATCGTCTTCACCCTTAGCGGACTCGCCTTCGGCGTACTAGGATCCATCTCGGTCTTTCTTAAACCCCTGGCCACCGAGTTTCTGTGGACGAGGGCCGAGACTTCTTTGGGCTATACCGCCATCGCATTATCATCTGCTCTGTTTGGTGTCGCGTGGGGATTTGTCGCCGACCGTTTTGGCACGCGCTGGTTTGGAGTTATCGCAGCAGTGGTCATGGCCGCGAGTCTCTTCATGCTTAGCAAGCAAACGAGCATCGTGCACTTTTATGCGTTTTATTTTATCTATGGCGCGTTCGGCAACGCGTTAGTCGGTTCGCCCTTGTTTGCAAACGTCGCTTACTGGTTTCGTCAACAACCCGGGCTAGCAATTGGTATTACTGCCGCCGGAGGGGCTTTCGGACAAGGGGTAGTTCCGTATCTCGCCGGCATCATGATCGAATCTTCAGGTTGGCGTGAAGCATATATGTACATGGCGTGCGGCTACCTACTCATCGCCCTACCTTTAGGCCTCCTCGTTCGCGAATCGCCTATCCGAATCCGAGCAATGCAGTTTCCCGACGAACAACCCCACACTTTCCCACTTAAAGAAACCGAGGTTCTCCTTTGGTTGTCCGCAGCGGTGCTGTTCTGCTGCAATTGCATGTCGGTACCTATTGTTCATTTAGTACCTTTGCTAACGGACGCCGGACAATCATTGTCCTCAGCAACAAGTGTCCTCGCGGTGTTGATGTTTTCTGGCGTTCTGGGCCGGATTTTGGGCGGAAAGCTAGGCGATGTAATCGGGCCACTGCGCGCCTACCTCCTAATGTCGCTTGGACAGACCGTATTCGTCTTGTGGTTCCCCTTCACAGATGACGTCGTCTCGCTCTATGTACTCGCTGTGTTTTTTGGATTCGCCTACTCGGGCGTTATGTCTAGCATACTGATGTGCACGCGCATGATGGTTTCACCAGGATTTGCTGCTCGAGCAATGAGTATCACCTCGTTCTTCGGGTACGGCGGGATGGGCATGGGCGCCTTCGTTGGCGGCTTACTGTTCGATATCAACGGAAATTACGCCGGTTCGTTCGTGTTCGCGTCCATCATGGGAATCATCAATTTGTTGATATTGAGCCTGTTCTACTACCGTATTAAGTGGCAGCAGGGCCAATCATCGGACGACATACAATTCACGAGTGCCACCTCGACCTGACATGTCTCATCACGCAAACGGGTCGGTACCCGTTTGCATAAATGGACCTACGCGTTCGGGATGTGGGTTCTGCTCGCGGTACGGGTAGAGGTGCTCCCCTAACACCCGCCTCAGTTCTGGAAAACGCCTCATCAATTTGGGGTCGACCTCGCCTTCCCAATCGTGGATCGGTCGCATATGAAGTCGCATCCAGACCTGCACCAAAGTCACCCGAAGGCCTGGGTTGCTTCGGGGAGTCGACCCATGCCAGGTCGCCCCATGCCATATAGCGACTGACCCAGCCTCTCCATTTAGCGTGATTGTCTTAAAAGGCGTGGTAGATGGATCTTGTTCATGCGGTAAGGTCGCCCGACCGTAATGATGACTGCCGGGAACGAATATCGTCGGGCCATCCTCTGGGCCTGCATAATCTGTTCCAAGCCACGACACATTACACATGTGAGCGATATGACCACCTCCGGGAGGAATGCCATGAGCGTCACTGTGGAGATTCAGCTGGTGGCTCGTAGGCGGCTTAATAATCCAGGTGTGGCCAGTGAGCACCGCGCTTTGTCCGAGGAGCCAGCGCGTGAGGGCGAGAGCCGCCGGATTCAGGGCAGCTTCAGCAAATACATCATCCTCTTGCAACAGATACCAAGAGTTCTTTGCCAAGCCCTCCCCACTTACCTTCGAGTTGCGGTAGTTGCCGATCTTTACTCCGTTGCGTTTTTCGCAAGTATTTAGAATTGCGCTTCGCAGCTTGGATGCCCAACGTTTCGACACACCCAATTTCTCGCGCGGGACGATCGTGACTCCGTAGGCTTCAAGCTCAAGTGCATGTTGAACAAGATCATATTTCTCAAGCTCGAGCATGACTGCGTCGACATTGGGAGACGTATTCAGTTCAGCAATACTCATGCTCTTCCTTCCTTAGCAGGTAGTTATCTGATCGCTACTGGGTTGATTATCCCCTGAACGGCTCCCTCAAAACGCGCCTGCCCAAGAACAAACAAGAATTCCCAGGCCTCGTCCAAGGCAAGCTCACCAACGTTCATGTTCTCTAGGATGTATACGCCGTTCTTGGCTAACAGAATCGGGTGCACTGGAAACTGCATCGACTCGTCCTCAAACGGCACTACCTCCAAACCCCATGTATCGGCCCCCACAGCGACAACGCCAAGCGAGGCCAAATACTCCGCGCCTTCAACTCCAAGTCCGGGCTGCCCACTCATAAAGCGGGTGTTGTCGTGACCCGCCAGTGTTTGCCAGCCCGTGTGAAAGAGCACGACATCGCCCTCGCTTACCGTCACGCCCTGTGCCTCGGCTTGGGCAACAATTTCCGAGCGATTAAACACTGTGCCAGCGCTCAACATCTTCTTGCCGAAGAAACGCGCCATATCGATAAGAACACCTCGCGTGACAATGGGGGGCAGCTTATCAATCGATAACTTCGTCAATCCGGTGGGCGCGACGAACTCGGCGGCCTTATGACCGTTGTAGTAGACATGGTTGAGGCCCATGTGGCCTAGTCCATCAATCTGACTTCCAACACCCAGCCACGCGAACATTAGATCGTCGTTACCCGTTGCTAGATTGGCGCCTTGAGTCGCTCCTGTGCCATCCCCACCCTGCAACACCGTGAGCGAAAATGATCGTGGCGGATAGGCCGGGGTGTCCCGCCCCGTAACCACCCCTAGCGCATACGTTTTTCCCGTCTTAACCAGTTGGGCTGCTTTGATGACGCCCCCTGGCGAAAGATTGTTGATGGCTCCAAGGGTATCCCCTTCACCATATTTCGACGGATACCAATCGTCTTCCGCGGAAATTACCGTCGAGAACCCTAAACAGACCGCGCAGACTATCCAGTACTTCATATTTCATCCCCCAACTCGTCTGGAAATACTACACCCACGGATCTAAAAAACTCTTTCATGAGTCTGCAATCCAAATTTCAGAAAAATGAGCGGGACATACGAGATTCCGGCGATTGGTCGTGACCACCTCTTATCGAGCCTTTCTAAGCTCCAACGTCCACGCTATGATCATCGGCGATAAACCCTCTCTTCTCATTGGAAAGGCGATGGCAAAAAAAGCGCATTGGTATTACTACCGCAAGGGCTGAACGACTTGCACAAAGGCATCCAAGTTTTTGGAGGCGAACAAAATCGAGGTTGGCGAAACCATTCCCGCAAGCCGTAAGCTACAAGCGTCAGATGCACGCGAGCTGCTTAAGTCAGTATCCAAATTAATCGTGGCGAAGGGTAAAAAAGTCAATGAATTTGCCATAAAGGATCGAGTTAGCCGCGACGCGGTCGAAGCCATGCTCGGACCCACCGGGAATTTACGTGCACCAGCGATTCGATCAGGAAAAACGATGTTGGTTGGTTTCAACGATGAGGTCTTCGGCAGCACGTTTGGCTGAATCCCGACTACGCGGAAGGACTTGAGACCCAACGCGTGGCATGAAATGCGTATACGGGCTCCCGTCGAGATACAGGGACCTCGTCGTCTCCGATAGTCCACCCTGCTTCGATCTAGCACGCGCAATTCTCGACCATCTGGTCACGCAACACGGGCAGCATGGGGTCACGCTCATTGTTTGAGAGGAATTGCTGAACGCACGGCCTCATTTCTCAGACGAGCGCGGCGTGCCGGTATCCCACTGGGGCTGAATTAATATGTGTTGTAATAAACCCCGTGAAGATAGTGACCACGAGTGAAGACCTAGACACAGCCATAGAGAGAAGATCATGAGTCTCGCTGATTACAACGTGTACCCCGACGTCGACAACTTGATGGAGACGGTCAAGAAATATGACCTCTTCGAACACGTGGTCGAACTGGAGGCGTACGGTCTAACCGTCGTGCCAGTTGAAAAAATGCAGACGAGTGATGGCTTTGCTGACCGATTGCGAGACGCCATCATTCACGCTTGCGAGAAACGCAACAGCGTCGAGCTGGGCGACTACCGAACGTCGACAATGAAACAAATGCAGGTAGGTAAAAACAGCTGGGATCTACTTGAGGAAGACGAAGTATTTGTCGAAGCGGCGACGAATCCCGTCAATTTAACCTTGGTGCGTTGGCTACTAGGGCAAAGCGCCGTCTTCTCCGGACAAACATGGATCATAAAAGGCGAAGGTGATGGAGCTCTAGGGCTACACAGTGATTCGCATGGAATTCCGCCAGGGGCCGGCCAAATTGCGCACATGTGCAATGCGTCTTGGATCTGTACAGATTACGGTGGAGCCGACGATGGGCCGACCGTTTTCGTCCCCGGGAGCCACCGCCATGGACGGGCCACGATGCCCCACGAAGCCAATCTAGAAAATACACCGTTTAAATTCGTCCCTTTAATCGCCAAGGCAGGGTCGCTCGCCATATGGAATGGTGCGACGTGGCATGCTTCGGAAGCGCGCACCAATCCCGGGCTTCGCGTGACCCTCGTGCAAAATTACATGCGCTCCTATATGCGGGTGCAAAAGAATTACGAATCAACATCGCCACAATTACTTAAGAAGTACCCGGAGCTGGAACGTATCGTTGGCAAGTCACTTTATCCCTACGAAGACAGTCAAAATCCAGACTACGGTCGGGTGGGAGGCATGATGCGCACGGGGATCGATCCGTTCGCATGAACGGGTCGCAAGGCGTTAGAAGAAGCGGCGAAACTATGGATACGATTGATTGCCTAATCTGACTGGACTGCAGGAGCCGCAACATGACTGAGCGGATGGTCGAGGCCAACGACATCGATATTTGGACGGAGGATTTCGGCGACCCGTCTCATACCCCACTATTGCTCATCATGGGTGCTACGGCATCGGGTATTTATTGGCACGAAGACTTTGTGCAGCGACTGGTTGAAAGAAATCGCTACGTGATCCGGTACGACAATCGAGATACGGGACAGTCCACGTGTTTCAACTTTGACCAGACGCCGTACACGCTGGACGATATGGCCAGGGACGCGGTGGGCGTATTGGACGCATACGATATTCCTTCGGCTGACGTTGCCGGTGCATCCATGGGCGGCATGATCGTTCAGGCGCTGGCACTGCAGCACCGGGCGCGCATCAATTCGGCGACCATTATTATGTCCTCGCCACTGTCCGGGGGTGGCGAACAACCTGAACTATCGACCGACGACCTACCTGGCCCAGATCCAGACTGGATGGCTCGTTCAATGGCCATCCAGATGAATCCGGAAGAAACAAGGGAGGCCCGAATCGAACAGCGAGTACAGCTCTTTGAGATGCTTACCGGGAACGCGGAAGAATTCGATACCGAGCGACAACGCAGTATTGCGACGCGTGAAGCCGACCGGGCCAACAATTTTGACGCGATGAATAATCACGCGTTAGCAATCGGTATCAGCTCGCCCATGGACCGCCGTAGTGGTCTCAGCCAGATCAATGTACCGGCCTTGGTTATCCACGGGACTGAGGATCCGATCCTTCCTTACGCACACGGTGTATCACTTGCAGAAACTATCCCCGGGGCAAAACTCCTCACGCTTGACCGAGCGGGACATGAGATGCCCGACATGTATGTTGACGAGATCGTCGACAGCATGATCCAAATCAGTGGCGCATCAACTGAATCTGACTAGAGCGGGATCGTGATTTAGCCGTCTATACAGCCGTACAAAGCGCTCCCGAGTCCAGTCCCCCGAGGATCACCCACGATATGGTTGTCCATCTGATTCATGACGTACGAAAAGCAAAGATGAGCGTCGGTATCGATTGCGATCAGCGACCCTCCTGCCCCACCCCACCATAACGTGTTTGCATTCGGACTGATCGGTATGCCTTCAGTCGGTAAGGCGAAGCCCATGGCGAACTGAATCGGCAGCCCCAACACAACGTCGACTCCATCAATCTGCGGTTCAAGGGCTTTTCGGGCCCCGTCGGGTGAGAGCAGCTCGACGCCAAACGCCCTCCCATTATTTGCCAGCGCGGTCTGCGCACGGACCACCGAACGTGCATTACCATGGCCATTCGCCGCCGGGATTTCGGCTCGACGCCAACCATCCGTTCGAGTCACGTCAGTCAGATCGCCTTCTGTCATCTCACCCGCAAACACCCGCGCCGTAATCGAATCCGGATCCATCTGAAGAATGGGCGCGATTTCCAAGGCGGGAATCAAATCTGCGATGCGATCAAATTCGGACGGTGGTACACCAATATGGAAATCAACCCCTATTTTCTCAGCCACCTCTTCGCGGAAATAGGTTCCTATGGTTCGACCCGTGATCCGCTGTATCACTTCGCCGATCAGATACCCTTGCGTGATTGCGTGGTAACCGCTTTGGGTTCCAGGCTCCCACCACGGTTCTTGATTTGCGAGGTTAGCGCAGGCGAAATCCCAATCGTAAAGTTCCGCATTGGAAAAGGGTCGACTAAAACCCGGCACGCCGGCCGAATGGCTAAGTAGGTACTTGACCGGTATTCGTTCTTTTCCGTTGGCGGCGAACTCTGGCCAATAGTCCGCAACGGGTGCATCGAAATCTAATCGATCCTGATCAGCCAACATCAACGCACATAGAAACGTCATGGTCTTGGTGGTGGAGTACACGTTAACGATGGTGTCTTCAAGCCACGGTCTGGTGCGCGCCTCGTCCTGGTGCCCGGCCCAAAGATCAACGACGTATTCACCTTCAAGTGTCGCCGCAAAACATGCGCCAACGTCCCCGTTCTCTTCAAAATTTCGCTCGAAGGCTTCCCGCACCGGCAGGAAACGTTCATCGCAGTGGCCGTGGACTTCCATCGTTCTTGTCTCCCCTATTGAATAATCATTCTAAGGGGTAGGAATTGGCACAGTCACGAGGAAATGCAATCCCCGATGACTGTGCCGACAAAAACTAACCGCCAAATGTATGGCTTAGCTCTATCCCAAACATACGCGGCGGCATCGTGTACGTCGAGTTGAATTGCAAAGGAAGCGTCTCCGGATCACCGGTGAAGTCAAGGGCTCCGGAAAAGTACTCCTGGTCCGTCAGATTGCGCGCCCAGACGGCAACTTCGGTGCGCCCGTTGGCAGCCGTCCAGGTCACTCTGGCATCCATCAGCCAGAGCGGATCCTGTTTAGAAGCCAGCTTATTTTCGAGGGAATTCCATGACCGACTTGTATAGTTCGCACCAAGGTGAGCGGCAAGATTGTGGCCACCGTCCATATGCCAAACGTACGACCCACTCAACGTGAGCGTCACGTCGGGAGTTTTAATGGGATCAACGTTCGTTAGGTCCCGGTCGACAACAATTCCCTCGCCCGTCACTGGATCGAGCAGATTGTCTTGCACATCAAACTGCTTGTATTTACCGTCTAGGTACCCCCACGAAGCTCCAAACGTCAGATCATCCGTCGGTGCCGCAATGATCTCGACTTCGATCCCGTATAAATGGGCCTCCTGAGCGTTAATCAAATCCGCGGTCGGTTGGCCTTCGACAACACGACCCACCGTCAGCTGTTGCTCTTCGTATACGGTATAAAAACTGGTCGCATTGGCCTGTACCCGCCCGTCCCGTATCAGGGACTTAACGCCAAATTCCCAATTTCCTGAGACTTCGGGTTTATACGGACGCATGGCTATGTCCTGATTAAAGCCGCCGCTCGAGTAGCCCATGCTGTATCCGCCATAGACCGTAACGTTCTCGCCCGGCTTGTAACTCGCAATCACCCTCGGCGTAATCTTGTCGAATTCTGCCTCCTGGTAACACGAGTTGCTGGTCGGTAATCCGGTCGCTGCATCAAACACCATACCCGGGCAGTTGTACGTCGGATCGAACGCGCCGCCGTGCAAGGTCTGCGTCCGTCTGAATTCCCGTTCATCCTTGGTTCGACGCAGACCGGCGGTCAAATCGAATTTGTCATTTACTTGGTAGACGCTTTCGACAAAAAATGCGGTCGACGTGTTCTTGGTGTCGTACCTTTGGTCTCGGCTACCAAACATCTGCGTGCCCATCACGATGTCAGCAATCCCCGGCACGTAAAAGAGAGGCCATGCCTCCGCGCTCGGTGGTACATACCCTCGCAATATCGGAACCCCATCACCTGAATGGGATTCTTCGGTGTAATAGTAGAAACCGGCAACCCACGTCAATCGACCGTCCAGCGAACTTCCGTCCAACCGGATTTCTTGGGAAAAATAGTCAAAGTCGTAAAGGATGTCTTGGCAAGTATCGCAAGCAGCGATCACGTCGATATAGTTCACCGTGCCACCATCCGACGCATTGCCCCACGATGAATTCACGTGTTCGGTAGCACGGTAAGAACTCACTGACGTCAACGTACCGCCACCCAAATCCACGTTCATCACCAGACCGAACGATTCCGAATCGGTTGTACTCACGGCGGGATCAAGTTCGTACGCGCTATACGCGTCACCCATATCGCACCCATTGGCGATCGTGTCGTAAACACCTCCTAAAAATAGGACCGCCGGAAGGCCAGCAGCCGTGGACCCATCCGCTGGTCCGAACCATTCGCAACTTGCGAGCGACGGTAATTCGTCACGCCGTACGATATCGGCAGAAAATCGTGCATCGAATCGATCGGAAGGTGTCCAAGCAACGCTCGCTCGAACGGCCGTCTCGCCTTCGTCGTTCCATTTTGCCCCCGTGGCTAGGTTGTTCATGTAGCCATCGGCATTACGCGTCTGAAAGTTAACGCGAGCTGCCAGAGTGTCCTCCTTCAAGGGAATATTGACGTTCGCAGAAACGACGTTTGACGAAAAATTTCCAAATCCGACTTTCACCTTGCCGCCGAAGTCGGTATCAGGTTTCCGAGTGATCACATTGACCAGACCCGCCGTAGTATTCCTGCCGAACAGCGTCCCTTGCGGTCCACGCAGCACCTCGATACGTTCAATATCGAGTAGGTCGAATACACCGCCCTGGGGTCGACCCATGTAGACGCCGTCAATGTAGACCCCAATCTTAGGATCCATGGTCGCGCTCCAATTCACTTGACCAATTCCTCGCAGGAACACGTTCATGGTGCCCCGGTTCACGCTGGCATAATTGAATTGCAGGTTCGGCGCTAACCGTGAAATATCTTCAACGGAGACAATATTACGTTCCTCCAGCTGATCTTCCGACATCGCCGTAATGGGAATCGGGACGTTTTGTGCCGATTCGTCCCGGCGCCGTGCCGTGACCGTAACTTCTTCAATAGGCGCAGACGCTTCAGCATCTTCGGCTATCGCCGGAGACTGGACCACCAGCGTGCTGACGGAAAGTAAGATTGAAAGAAACCAAAAGGGAAATCGCATATTTGGGCTCCGGCAGGTTGGATCAGCTATTTACGTCAGCGCCTTATAGCTTTTGTTGGAAGCAAAAACAACTGATCTAACAACGACGCCTTACCGTAAATTGGCGCGTAAGCCCCGTATCTATTGACGTCCAGATGCCACTGACGACTACCAGCAGACCCGCTATCCGACCGTCCTCACAAGCGCGTTAGATAGCCGACGGGTCGAATCCGATTACCCCCCAAGCTTGCATTTCGCGGTACGATTTAATCGAATCTGAGGCCACTACTACTGAGAAATCGTGTAACGGCGAGACCAACTCTGCCCGAGCACCAAAAACGACCACGGAGACACGACATGGCTCACGGCAAGATACCCGAAGATCCCCGGATCGATCCGCGCATCAAGGCGTTATTCGGTTCATTTCCTGAAATCGTCACCGAAGACGCTGGCAGTCGAGAAGAGATGCTTGCAGAAGCAAATTCGGATGAAGCCAAAGCACGCGAACAAGCTATGCAGGCGTTTTTTGAAATGTGCGACAACGAAGATATTGCGCCGAGCGAAGGCATCAGTATCAATACGCACACGGTCACATCCGAGCCCGATGCCAATTCCATCAATATTCAATTCATTCGTCCAACAACAGACGATCAACTTCCCTGCGTCTATTACATCCACGGCGGCGGGATGCAATCGATGTCGTGTTACTACGGCAATTACCGTGCTTGGGGGAAGATCATTGCTGCGCAGGGTGTTGCGGTGGCCATGGTTGATTTTCGCAACGCGTTAATGCCCTCATCCGTCCCTGAGGTGGCACCTTTTCCCGCTGGCTTAAACGACTGCGTTTCCGGCGTGAAATGGGTCGCAGCAAACGCCGCGACACTGGGAATCGATCCGAAACAAATTGTCATCGCTGGCGAAAGCGGTGGTGGAAATTTGACCCTGGCGACGGGGATGCAGCTCTTGAGAGATGGGGATATCGATTTGATCACCGGTCTCTACGCGCTCTGTCCTTACATCGCTGGAATTTGGCCACTACCCGAAAACCCTTCATCGATTGAGAATAACGGCATCCTTCTCGATCTCCATAACAATCAAGGCGCCATGGCCTACGGGATAGAACAGCTTGAGGCTCGTAACCCACTCGCGTGGCCGGGGTTCGCGACGGCCGAGGATGTTCGCGACCTGCCACCTACGGTGATCAGCGTTAACGAATGTGACCCGCTGCGTGATGAAGGCATCAACTTTTATCGCTTGCTCCTATCAGCGGGCGTCAAGGCGAACTGCAGACAGGTGATGGGAACGATTCACGGAACCGAAATATTCCCCATTAGCTGCCCGGAAATTAGTCGAGAAACCGGCCGCAGCATCGCCGATTTCTGTAAGGGAACGACCATGTGATCGTGGCTATCGACTTCGGAGCAATCACCCGAAAAACCTAAACTTTGTGACGAAGCTAACTTCCCTAGAAACCTAATTTTTTCTCTTGGCTGGCTGGATCAAGATTCTGCCAGTCCAATTTGGCGGTTAGCTGCATCAGAGCGAAAAGAGTCACCACGGAAACGATCGTCACGATCAGACCGGTTATTCCTAGTCCCGAATCGGTCTGGTAAAAGAATGACCAGGAAAAGACCACCAAATAAAGTAACTGAAGTGATGTGACGACCAACGCGTACTTTTGATCCTTCACCCTCGCCACATAGTTAAATGTCAACAAGCACGCAACCAACGATGCAATAACGAACGCGAGATACATGGAAATGTGGTCTGCTGAGTACGAGAACATCAAATGAAACGACAAAAAGGTCGCTGCCAAGAACGCGTAGTGCATTGGATGCAGCCTATTTTTCGCCAGAATGCCAAAGATCGTGAGCACGACGAAAAAGAACAGCAGTGATATCGGTGCGAAGAAGGAAATACGCGACGCGATATCCCCTGGAATCATTTCTCTTGGCACAATCAGGCCAATATTCTTACCTGTCACAGTTTTATCGAATCGCCACTCAAATTCGCTTCGTCCATCACGCTGGTGAAGGGCCGAATAAGGAACCGTCCGTTTCGGAAGCTCGTATTTGATAAAGTCGGTCGTCAAGTTGAACGAAAAATTGTCCAGCCGCGTTAATCGCTCTTTTTCTAGATTGTCTAACTGCTTCTCTTCTCTCCCCCTCAATCGGCTCGTACCTTGATTGGATAACAAATAAAGCATGTATTCCGTCCCTGTCGTTTCGTAATCGAAATCGATCACCAATTTGCCATCAACGTAATTTGCCGTAGTGATCTCGACGGGGCTGTTGGACACAAGGCGCGAGAGAGGCTCGACCAATGTGTCATTAATCTTGAATTCGATGTCACGGAATATCGACTCAGACGAGCTTAAACCTGGGAGGAGAAACAAAGTTTCAACACGCAAATCCTCGGGAATAGCCTCAATGTCGTATTCGTAGTGACCTTGATATTTCGCCAAGAACACGGGGAACCATAAATTACCTACTTTTTTCCGCTCTAACGAAAGATCGACAGCCACGTTGGATGCCGAGGGATCGACAGTTTCTCTCTCTATATATGCCGTTATCGTCTCGAGACCGGCCACCTCGACCTTTCGTTTTTTGGTTTTCTCGTAATAGATGCGAGGCGGCGTAATGATGAGCGGACCACCATACGAATTTTGAACACGTTTGAGTAGACGACTCGCTTGCCCCTCGGTCCTATCGGCATTTGCGGTACCCAAAATCATCCATGCAATCGAAAAGCCAACAAAAATGATCCCTACAGCGGCAAACAGACCGAGTGTTCTCAGCATTATTCAGAAGCCCTTCGTTGAACAGACAACCCTAATGCGAACACCAACACCTCTCGTGGTAAGACTATTTCCCGATTTCTCTGACTGCGTCTATCGGCGTCGACTTGGTAGAGGCCATCACGGCATCATAGAGAAATAAGCAACGCCGGATTCGCAAAGTTTGTGCAATTCTCGGTGGTGAACAAAGGCAACGGTTCTTACCCAAATTCTTTGGCCGAACGGGTCCGTCGTGCTACCCCAACATGCCGACGAACCTCGCTCAAGGAGCGTTTTCTCTCGAGGACTCCCTATCCAGTCACCGTTATTGATTTACCGCGTGCACTTGACACTGCAACGTGGTCCCTCGTATCCACTTCCGCATGCCTTCGAATTGAGCCATGGATTCTTGCGCCCATGGCTCCTCCAGCGCGTCGATAATGGCTCCGACTCGATCAGGCGTCGGCGCTGAACTCGATACCATGATATTTCCGGAGTAATCGCCCGTATTCACGCGATAGGCTGCGATATGAACATCCTCGAACCCATTGCTGTGGTACGCGGCTTCCAACTCGTTTAAGACCGCGAGGTACGCCGCCGGAGAATCCGTTTCGATAAGAATATTCCACGCCGCATAGGTGTCGCCCGCAGTCAGGACTTGCTCAGACGATTTCACTACGCTCCAGATATCACGCTCCCGAACGGTGCGAATATCCTTAACTTTTTCCGTTTCTTTTTGCACAGCAGGATCTTGTGGACTTCCTGTAAAGAGATTCGCGTGACTTGGTGCGAGTGACCACCAATAAGCGTCCCCTTCTTCTTCAGCTCCCGCTCCGGGCAAGCAGGTACCTATTACTCCTGGAAGATTATTGATTTTTGCAAAGACCGGGGCAGAATCCTGAGCCCAAGCCACATACGCTGCAGCATCTTCAGTATTGACAGTTACAACCTGCACGGCGGGCTGGCTGAACGCAGCGATGGAAACCAACAGCGTGGCTGTCTGGAAAAACCTTTTCATCTCATGTCTCGACTTTTGTTAACAAAACGCGTAACCGGAACACACATCCTCAAGCACCGCAACAAAAAAGTTCCTGATGATCTCCCCTCTCGTTTGGTGCGGTAGCGACTCGATTTTTTGCGATGGTCGATTTGCCGAGGAGGCACCTCGCACGCTTGATTCTTGTCGATGTACGAGAAAAAGAGCATCAGTGCCTTTGACCAGTTGGACCGACCAGCGTAAGTTTCAAGAAGAACCTTGGTGACAAGCGATAACGGCCTGAAAAAACTACCCACGGATAGCTCGACTCTCTTAGTTGATGTGGTAGACCGCCCCGCATCAGACAATGGCGTTCGAGCTAAATGAAACGGCCGACGAAAAAGACGACTTCGACACAGGAAGAACCGACCCGAGCCTCCCTTCTCAAACAGATACGCAAACTCAACGACGGCCGGTTCGATATGAAATCTCTGTCGAGGACCAACATCCGTAATCTGTCGTGGACGCTTGAGCTACTACGACGAACCCAGGGTCGATCAAAAAAATAGCCGCGTTCCCGAGCGGTGGCCCGGTATGCGTTGATACGGGCCGAGCGCTGCTCTAAAAACCGCTCTCGCCGGATAGCTCTTTGACCAAATCACCGACGACAGTTTTGGCGTCGCCAAAAAGCATCCAGGTCTTCTCATCAAAATAGAGGCCGTTATCGATCCCGGCAAATCCCGGGTTCTTCGAACGTTTAATCGCAAATATCGTGCGTGCTTTGTCGGCGTCGATGATAGGCATGCCATAGATCGGACTCGCCTCGTCACTCCGAGCGGCGGGGTTCACGACGTCGTTGGCACCGACCACCAAGGCGACATCGCATTGCGGCATCTCGCCGTTGATTTCATCCATCTCAAGCAAACTGGTGTAGGGAATGTCGGCTTCCGCCAGGAGTACGTTCATGTGGCCAGGCATGCGGCCAGCGACCGGATGAATGGCGAATTTCACTTCAATACCGCGCTTCAGCAGTTGGTCATAGAGTTCGCGAACTTTGTGTTGAGCTTGCGCAACTGCCATCCCATATCCCGGAATGATGACCACTTGATTCGCCTGCTCCATAATCTGTGAAGCACTTTCGATCGTGTCCGCTCGGTACTCCCCTTGTTCGCCGCCCTCTTGAGGAGGTGCCACGGAACCAAAAGCGCCGAACAAGACATTCATGTACGAACGGTTCATCGCACGACACATAATGATCGATAAAATAAGTCCGCTCGCGCCGTCTAGCGCACCTGCCGTGATCAACAATTTATTTTCTAGCACAAACCCCATGGCCACGGCGGCTAGCCCCGCGTACGAGTTCAAAATGGCAATGACGGTCGGCATGTCGGCGCCACCGATCGGGATGATCAGCAAGATACCGAACAGCAACGCGATCACGATCACGCCACCGAATAACAACGGAGCGATTTCGGAGGCAGGATCGTTTACGAGCATGGCACCCATACCGATCGCAACAACCAACAAGAGTCCATTGAAAATATTCTGACCGAAGTAGGTCACCGGTCGCTGTGGAACCCAATTGAGCTCCTGTAATTTACCCGCAGCGAACAAACTTCCAGTGAACGTAATAAACCCAAGAATGACTTCAGCGATGATTGCAACCATACGGAAGGTCGTCAGCGCTTCCGGTCCATCACCCAACCACGCAAAATACTTGGCGGTACCAACGAGACCAGCCGCCAAACCGCCGAAGGCATGTGACAACGCTGTCCGTTGTGGGGCTGCGGTGAGCGACACTCGAGACAGTGGCCAACCAACAGCAATGCCTGCCAGAACCGCTAGCACCATCCATCCATGATTCTGGACAAAGGGCTGGGCCCAAGTCGCCGCCATACCGATTGCCATGGCCAATGCGCCGGCGATGACGCCTCGACGCGCCGTCTTCGGATCGTTCATCCAATGCAATGAAAAGACGAACAATCCGGTCGCTACTAGATAGAAAAGTTCTACAAATGAAGGGCTCACGAGCGTCAGTCCCTCTTGAACATTTTTAGCATGCGATCAGTAATCAAAAATCCGCTAACGATGTTGGTGACCGACGCAAACAAAGCAATCAATCCAAGCACCCTAATTTCGATCGGGTAGTCGGGGCCTGCGACTAGGATCGCCCCAACCACCGCAATCGCCGAGATGGCATTGGTCAGTGACATGAGCGGTGTATGTAGCAATCTGGAAACCCGTCGAATGACGCCCAAGCCAATAAACGCCGACAACAGAAACACGAACACCATGCCCCAGTAGTCGACGTCTCCGGGGCCATGTGACGGGGCCATGGCTGGACTCGCCATCAACACCGTTGTGGTCGTGCTATTCGCTGCTAGCCCGACACCAAGAATCACTATAACGGTCGCCATTGCGACGATGACGGATCGAGGAAGATACCTTTTACTTTCCTTCATGGAGAAGAACCCTCTTTATGCTTAGTCACCGCCTCCCGCGTACGTTCATGGACGATCTCACCACCTCTGGTAATCAGACAGCCCACTTGAATTTCGTCTTCGAGATCCAACTTAAACTCGCCCTCCTCAGAAAAAGCCTCGAGAAAATTCGTCAGATTGCGCGAGAACAAAAGACTCGCGTGATCCGGCATGGTCGAAGCCAAATTGAGAGGCGCTAGAATACGGACCCCGTGTGCCTCGATGGTTTCGCCGGGCGATGAAAGCTCGCAATTGCCGCCACCATCAGCGGCAAGGTCAACTAATACGGATCCAGGCTGCATCGATGCGACCATCTCAGCAGTCACCAAAGTCGGTGCAAATACGCCGCCGATGAGTGCCGTGGTAATCACAACGTCCGATCGAGCAACCTGCTCAACTAACATTTCGCGTTGACGTGCTTGGTCTTCTTCCGAAAGCTCCTTGGCATAGCCTCCACCAGCAGAAGCATCCTCGGTCAGCTCAATCCCGACGTATTTTCCACCCACACTTTCGATTTGTTCTTTCACTTCGGGACGAACATCCGTCGCCGTAACCGCAGCGCCAAGCCTCTTAGCAGTCGCCAGCGCTTGTAGTCCAGCCACGGCCGCCCCGATGACAAAGACTTTTGCCGGAAAGACCGTACCCGCAGCCGAGCTCAGCATCGGGAAATACTTGCCTAGTTCGGCCGCCGCTAGCAACACGCCCTTGTATCCCGCGATACTATTCATCGACGACAATGTGTCCATAGATTGAGCGCGTGTAGTCCTCGGAATCGCATCGGTCGAGAACGCAACGGCGCCGCTTTCGGCAAGGGACTCGATGTCGCTCAAATTTCTGAGCGGCATGAGGGAACCTAACACGAAGGCTCCATCGCGCATCCAGGTTATTACGCGGCGCGCGTTATCAGCATCGTTTTCGGGCGCGTTAACCGTCAGTAGTAAATTGGCCGAACGGACCAGGCCTTCCACAGCGGACTCAACGGTCGCTCCTGACTCCTGGTACGCCTCGTCTGAATACCCGGCGCGTAGGCCAGCGCCAGTTTCCACGCCCACCGCGAATCCGGACTTAATCAGCTTTTGACATGACTCGGGAACCAAGGCAACCCGACGTTCGAAGGGACGACTTTCCCGAAGCACCGCTATCTTCACCGTTGCTTCCTTCTCGTGCACCTTCGGGGGCGCAACCCAACAACGAAATGTCCTTCATATGCCCGGGTAGTGTCAATACCCAATGGGAAAAACGAGTAATTTTTCGGCGGCGCGTCATATGCACCCTGTCTAACCCGACCAGCGCTCTCACCTTTCCTGTCCGATGCTGTGGGACCCACATCACTTCTTCCGTTCGCCGAGTTCAGGAATTTCGCTTGCTCGCGCCGACGCCCCACAAATGCACCTCGTTTTCCTCGAGGTTTTTATCTTCGCCCAAATCAAACGCGTGTCCCCATCCATGCTGTAAAACTTCTGTGTCTTTCCCGTCGTCTGTTTATCAAGTACCCAGCTTTCTTCGAACGTTCGAGTACGAGCCTCGCCACTCTCACCTAGTGTTCGGATTCGTAACGTATAAACGCCTTCCGATGTAGGACAGTCCTCGTTCGACACTTCTTGAACGATCCGCACCCTATCGTTCATTTGTGTGTAAGAAATAGAAAGATCCGCGTCGCAAAGATTCGAAATCTTTTGCTGTGGCAGTGTCACCTTGGTTGTTACTTCGATGCCCTTCGCCACCTTGGCAATCTTTTCTTCACCCAAAACCGTTTCCTTGAACGTTCCTCTCGCACCATGCGCTGCTATCGAAACGCAGAGCAAAATTAAGACGATACAAGCCTTCTGTTTCATAATTATCCTCCTAGCTGCGTTGCACTCTCAGTCAGCGATCCGCTGATTTCCTCCGGTTCCCACCAACGCGAATCTGCGGCGAAAGGCACCGGTGGCAACATGTTCTGCTTCAAGGCGTCATCCAACATAGATGCATCAGGATGCGGAAATTCCGCCTCGATAAGTATTCGCGCGTCATCTAGGTTTCCCACGCTCATTTCGGTGAATGCGAGTGTTAGGCGCATATCGGGGTCAGAACGTTGCTGCAATAACGCCAAGGCTTTGCTCCGCGCCTTCACTCGTTCTGGACGAGCACCGCACAGCGCATAAGCGCGGATCTGAACGACGTGAGCCTCACCCCAATTCGCTCGCAAACGGATCACTTCCGAAAGGCTCAACAGGCCGCCCGCACAATCCCCGTCCGCAAGTCGAGCCATCGCTAACCAATAGAAGTAGTACGGATTTTTGGTGTCCCTGATCGTTAGCTTTTCATATACCGCACTGGCCAACTCGTACGACCGAGCTTTCATCGCCAAGGCCGCAAACAGTGCGTGCGAAGCATCATCGTCGAGGACTGTCCGAGCCATTTCAGCTGCCTCTAAGGCCGCCGTCATGTCGGCTGGATGAAGCAGGGATGCGAGGTGTCTCCATACCGCCCCTTCATCAGGACTCTCGTGAACGACCCTACGGAGTTCACTGATCGCTTCAGCCGAACGACCTTGACTCTCCAACACACGAGCAAAGCCTAGTCCGATGACTGCATCGTCGGGTGCCAAATTCGCTGCAAAGCGATACGCTTGCAACGCTTCGTCGACGTCGCCACGTTCCCACGCCCACTTTGCGGCCTTCACAAAAAACTGCGGACTGACACTAAGTTCTGCAACCTCAAGCAACTGCGGATCCCGGATGGTGGGAGCTGTTGGGCTTCGTCGCGCGACCCATTGTCTGGACGCCTTTAGATCGCCCAGTCGAGCCCATACCAACCCTAGCTTGTAGGCGACCTGTCCGGATTCTTCTACCCGCCAGCATCGTTCAAGATACGCTTTCGCTAGATCCCAGTTCTTTGCCCCGATCGCGACGTCAGCGAGCGCAGACAGCAAAGCGGGACTCTCTGGCCCATGCAACTCCGCCCGCAGCAATACGGCTCGAGCTTGTGAGTAATCGCCGGTAACCGCCAATGCGACGCCCAAGCGATACAACGCCAGGTGGTTGTTCGGCTCCTGCTTAATAACCGTGGTGAAGTCCTCGATTGCCTCGTGAACACCGCCCCGATCCATTCGAACAACGCCTCGCAGGTAGTGCCACCGGGGGAGCGATACTTCTTCAATCGCTTTGGTGTACTCAACTTCCGCCACATCCAGAAGAAACTGGGCGTGGTACAGCATCGCGAGGTCACCACGAGCGTTAGATCGCTCTTCAGGTGACGCCAGTATTTTTACGTCCCGTTCGACCTTGTCTTGTGCCGTCCGCAACGTTTCCGCCATCGGCAACGACAATCCCTCTAGATCGACTGCGTATAAAAACCCCGAAGTAACAAATACCGTTACGCGAAAACCCCAACTGCAGGTCTTCGGCGTCATGACCCGAACATAAACAGTCAACCGCCGTACAAAGTCGCGTCGCATGCGCTCCACCGACATATCGGGTAAACGCCAAGTCGACGGCATCTACCCATTGAACCCATTATGAACTCAAAAACCCAACCCCACACTCGAAGCATTCAATCAATGGTCCCCGGCCTCTCGGTAGCCGATCGGTCATAGGCTTGCACTTTTCCGCTAGCTCGACTACACACGCAAGTACCAACACAAACTGGATGGATTCGTGGACCTCTATTACGCCGCCGCCTGTCAAACCGATTTTGCAGCGCCATCAAGCCGCGAAGAAATCGTCACGCGCACGGAACGAATGGCCGAGCTCGTTAAACAGACGATCACAGGATATGAACCTTTTTTCGATGTGCGATTGCTGGCTTTCCCCGAGTTTTCGCACGCGGCCCCGATCTACCAAACCGTTGACGAACTCCGAGAAAAACTCGCCATCGAAGTTCCAAACGAACACACAGAAATCTACACGCGTCTTGCCAAGGAATACGGCTGCTGGATTCAAACCGGTAGCTTCATCGAACACGATCCCAATTACCCGGACCACCTCTTCAATACAACTGCATTGGTTGGACCCAACGGCGTCATTTCAAAATATCGGAAGATCAACCCGTGGATCCCATGGGAGGTCCACGCATCGCCACACGATATCCCCGGCTACAACGAAGAGCCCTTCCCCGTTGCCCAAACCGAAATTGGCAATATCGGTGTCGCGATCTGTTACGACTGGCTGTTCCCAGAAACGATTCGACAAATCGCGTTCAATGGCGCTGAGATCATCGTTCGGGTGTCGGCTTATATGGATCCGTGGGGGACAGCTCAACCCATGGATTGGTGGACTTCGGTCAACCGAACGAGAGCGCTGGAAAACTCGACCTACGTCGTAGCCGCGAACCAGGGAGCGAGCCTCTCGCATTACCCGCCCTTTAGTTGGCCCGGTGGAAGTATGGTGGTGGATTTTGATGGCCGCATTCTCGCGCAAGCAGATCCGGGGCCGGGCGAAAAAGTCGTCGTCGCACCGATCAATGTTGACACGCTACGTGCAGAACGGATGCGCCGTAGAGGACACGACATGCGCGCGCACCTTCGGAGCGACATCCATTCATACCTTTCACGTAATTATTTGGATGCCGGCATTCAAGACCTCTCAATCGAATCCAACAACCAACGCATTGCCAATGCGAAAGAACGGCTCCGTTGACTGAGGCAAGGACACTCCGCCTCTTGCTCGCTGGCGGGCTAATATGGCTCGCTACCGCCTGCGGTCAGCCCGAGGCGTATTCTACACTCGACGCCGAGCTTAACGACCAGGGCGTCGCTCAAATGGGGCGATACGAATACGAAGATGCACATGCAACGTTTGCTGCAGTGGTCGATTCAGCGCCGACTTGGCTGGACGTCCAGGTCAATCTCGCGATCGCCACGCTAAACCGTCAGCGCGAGGGCGACGAATCACTCGCGCTAGGGACGCTGGAAGGAGTTCTCAAAATAGAGCCTCGACATCAACGAGCGCTCTATACGAGTGGCCTCATTCATCTCTACCTGGGTCGTACGGAACAAGCCATACCGTTGTTTCGAGCGGTCGCCGTGGCCGATCCTAATGATGCCTACACCGCCTACTTTCTAGGCCAGTCATTGTTGCAAGCAGGCGCTCATGTTGAAGCGTCCCAATGGCTACTCCAAGCGGTTCGACTCGACCCATACTTACGCAGCGCGTACTGGGCAGCGGCACAAGCGTTGCGCAGAACCGAACGCGCGGATGCAGCGAGCCGGCTGATCGAGGACTATCAGCGGTTCGAACCCAATCCCGCAGCAAAGCTTGCAGGATTCTCGTACAAACGCATGGGACCCAAGGCCGAAGCCACCGCAACCCCCGCACCTCCAAAAAGTTCGCCCCAAGTTCCTATAGGCGCCCTCTTTACCGAACCCCAAAATCTTGATTCCAGGGACTGGAGTACGGCGACGCTAACGACCGTTGACCTCAACGGTGACATCCGACCAGATCTTGTCGTCAGCACGAACCAAGGCACAACCATCTTTCAGGGAGTTCCGACAGGAAACTTTACGAGTATCGACGCTCACCCAATCATGGAGCAAATCGGCGCGCCTCTCTGGGGTGATATCGATAACGACGGTCTCGTCGACGTCGCCTTTTGCAGTCCAACGGGAAGTCGGTTCTGGCGACAAGCAACATCTTCACGGTGGGATCCGATCGGACTCAATATCGATGAACCTTGTACAGCCGGCGCTTTGTTCGATAGCGACCACGACGGCGATCTAGACCTCTTGGTTACTGGTCCAAACGGCAATCTACTCCTCTCCAACAATCGCGACGGAACCTTCCGGTCACTGGCCGAAGACATCGGCATTCGCGGTCGGGGCGGCAAACAAATTCTAGCAACTGACCTCGATGCCGACCGCGACCTCGACCTGATCATCCTAGGCACCAACGACCGCCACGACATTTGGCGCAATGACCGAACATGGCGGTACGAGGCCGTTCCGGCATTAGCCGACCTAGGCAACAGCGCCATAACGGCACTGAGCGTCGCTGACGTCGACGCCGACGGCTACAACGAAATATATGCGTTGCGAAAGACCAATCGATTAGAGGTATGGCAATACGATGGGTCGACTTGGCATCACGAAACAGTAGTCACGCCATCCCAATCGACGCGCGCGTGGGACGAGATGGCATTCAACGACTTCAATGGCGATGGCCACCCGGACTTGTTGATTTCAGGTCCCACCGGCTTTGACGTCTTTGATCTCGCCGGCGGCGCCTTTTTGTTCTCAAGCGATATTGAGGTTGCGTCGGCGATCGCTGTAACCCTAGACGTCCGGCAGGGGCCCGCAGTCGTGGTCGCGGGAAAGACAGGCCTCCATGTGTGGCATCCCGGCCCTGGGCGTCATCCTTTTCTCACCTTGATCCCTACAGGAAAAAGTGAAGCCGAACAAATGCGCTCTAACGCTTCCGGCATTGGAACACGTATTAAGGTCCGTAGCGGCGGCCGTTGGTCCATCGTCGATTCGCTAGATTCGCATTCGGGACCTGGCCAGAGCCTAAGCCCGATCAGTGTCGGCTTGGCTGGCGAGGACACGGCTAATTTTGTCGCGCTGGAATGGTCTGATGGCGTATCTCAAACGGAAAGCGGTTTAAGCACGGACGAACTTCACACGCTGGCCGAAGTCCAACGGCAACTCGCAAGTTGTCCCGTCGTCTTTGCCTGGGACGGATCATCGTATCAATTTATCAGTGACGTCCTCGGCGTAGGCGGTCTCGGATTTCTTGCCAAACCCGGCGTCTATGCGCCACCCCGCCCTTTCGAGCGGTACTTGATGGATTCGGATCAACTGCGTGCACGTAACGGTCGTTACCTCATCAAATTGACCGAGCCAATGGAAGAGGCCGCATACCTTGACGCGGCGACGATCCAAGTCTACGACTTGCCGGATGACTGGTCGCTCGCCCTCGACGAACGCATGGGTGCTGGCGATCCAGTAGTCACCGGCCGCGCGATTACCTACCGCCGTTCGACCCTACCCAGCCGCGTCACCAATCAACAAGGTGACGACGTCACGAGTCTAGTAAGTTATCGCGACACGCATGCCCCAGACCCGGGCGCAATCGATCGTCGATTCGTCGGCCTTTTGGCGGAGAATCAAGTGCTCACGGTCGAATTCGAAGAACCCATTGATACCACCGGCGCCGTGCTACTTGCGGACGGCTGGTTAGAATACGGCTACTCTCAAACCGTGTTCGCGGCGTGGCAGGCTGGGAAAAGGTATCAGGCACCCAGCCTAGAGGCTAAAGATCGTAGCGGTAATTGGCACCCGCTACTCCAGGAGTTTGGGTACCCAGCCGGCATGCCGAAGCAGATGGCAATTCCTCTAACCAACTTGCCGCTTGGCACGAACGCTATTCGACTCTCATCGAACATGGAAATATATTGGGATCGTCTCCAGATCGTATGGGAAGAACGCCTCGAGGACACCTCCCCTATAACGATTCAACCTATCACCGCACGAATCGCAAAAATCGGATTTCCGAAACGCACCACTGGTGCGCAACGCCTGCCCCACTATGACTACAAGGATCGCAGCCCTTACTGGGACACTAAGTTTCAAGCGGGCTTTTACACATCGCTCGGCGAGGCAACCGAACTAATCGAAAAGGTCGACGGCGCCCTTGCAATCATTGGAGGCGGTGAGGAAATTCATCTTGAGTTTCCGGCAGTGGCGCCCGTTCAACCGGGTCACCGACGCTACTTTGTACTCGACTTCCGCGGCTACGCGAAGGATATGGACTTGTATACGCAACACGGCGAGACCATCCGGCCGATGCCAAATGGCAACAAATTAGATCCCCAGTCATTGGCGCGCCGGAACCGATTGCACGAGCGCTACAATGTTCGTTTTCAGGCAGGCCTTTGACATTTCATGTCACAACGTCTGACACCACCGCGCGGTCGGTGTTCGCCGCATGGCGTATCCGTCCATTTAGTTAGCAGGACAAATCTTGCATACCGCTGAGGTCGTCAGTCCGGGACTCCGTAAACTGCTGCTCGCGGTTTTGGTGATTTTTTCCCTGCTCGTGGTTGACTCCGTCTACCTCGCAACTATCACGTTCCTTCAGTGGCTGAACGACGTAACTCTTGAGAATGCTGTCTACCAGTCAGCGTTTTTAGCGCACCTTGTCCTTGGAATCATCGTTATCGTGCCGTCAATCGTTTACGCCGTACTCCACCTGCGTCGTGCCATTGATCGCCCCAATCGGATTGCCGTACGTCTCGGACTCGCACTTTTTTTCACGTTGGTCATCCTATTGGTCAGCGGCATTGTCCTAACTCGCGGTATGCCTCTTGTTGAAATACGACATCCTGTCGGCCGCGAAAGCCTCTACTGGTTGCATGTCGTCGCACCCTTAGTGGTTGTTTGGCTCTTTATCCTTCATCGCCTCGCTGGATCACGTATTCGCTGGGAAACGGGCATCGGGATTGGTCTGGCAAGCATCGTACTCAGCGTCGCCGGGGTATGGGTGAGCGAAGCCCAACGTGTCGATCGCGAACTCGCGCCAGAACCGTATTTCTTTCCTTCCTTGGCACGGCCCGCTGACGGGAGGTTCATCGATTCGGCTGATCTGATGCGCGATGAATATTGCGCAGAATGCCACCAAGATATTCATTCGCAGTGGCAATACAGCGCGCATCGGTTCGCTTCATTTAATAATCCGGCGTACCTATTTTCGGTACGCAATACTCGCGAAATGGCGTTGGCACGCGATGGTGACGTTCGTGCCGCTCGATTTTGCGCGGGCTGCCATGATCCGGTCCCGCTTTTTTCCGGTGCCTTCGACGATCCTGAGTTCGACGATGTAAATCATCCGACCGCTAATGCGGGTATTACATGCGTGGCGTGCCACGCGATCGAACATTTAAACAGTCCCCGCGGAAATGCTGATTACCTCATCAGAGCGCCAGAGCACTATCCGTTTGCATTCTCTGACGACCCTCGACTCGTCTGGCTCAACGGCATCCTGATTAAAGGGAAACCGTCATTCCACAAAAAGACTTTTCTAAAACCGCTCCACAAGAGTCCAGAGTTCTGTGGTACATGCCACAAAGTTCACTTACCGAAAGAACTCAACCACTACCGCTGGTTACGGGGTCAAAATCATTACGATTCGTACCTCCTGAGCGGCGTCTCGGGTCACGGTGTTGCAAGCTTCTATTATCCTGATCGCGCCATCGACAGTTGCAACGAATGCCACATGCCATTGACGCCATCCGCGGACTTCGGCGCAAAACCGGACGGAATGATGGGCACGCTGGCGGTTCACGGTCATCACTTTCCTGCGGCCAACACTGCGATACCACACTTGCTCAACATGCCATCGGGCGTGAACGAGAAACATCGATCGCTCCTGAAAGACTCGCTCCGAATCGATGTCTTTACGGTTCGCGAAGGTGTCAACATCGAGGCGCCCGTGGATGGTGCACTACGCCCCAGCATCCCCGTACTCAAACCAGGGTCCACTTATCTCATCGACATCGTGATCCGAACGCTAACGCTCGGACATCTATTTTCCGAGGGGACCGCCGATTCGAATCAGATCTGGCTCGATGTTACTGCGACGA
>Ga0209019_1000282_pt1 | contig 26083 bp, 18 predicted proteins | sample METZYME_3_300m_FD_187549 | JGI IMG/M metagenome (GOLD analysis project Ga0209019, IMG submission 187549) | Marine microbial communities from oxygen minimum zone in mesopelagic equatorial Pacific - METZYME_3_300m (SPAdes) (version 2) | ecosystem: Environmental > Aquatic > Marine > Oceanic... | reverse complement strand
TATACTGGCTGGATCCTAAATCAGTCACTGATACCGTATCACCCATTACAATAGCAAATGTAGATAACAATGTTTCTAAAGAAGTAAAATTGATCGTAACGATATTTTCTGCTTTTGCAATTGCACCTGATGAGCAGGAATTATCGGAAGTGATTGTAGCAGGATCTAAGGTTGGCTTTGTCTTATCAAAGGTAACCTCAGACGCATCTGTTGTTGCATTCGTGCCCGTTAATGGATTTCCCTGGACATCAATAAATGAAATCTCAAACTCTATAACACCTTCCGGGTCTCCCTCAGCCATTGCATACTCTGCCTTGAACTGATTACTTCCTAAGCCTGTGATAGTTACACTATGACCAGAAATACTCACAGTAGTATCAATTAAGATCTCACTGGTAGTAAACGAAACTGTTACCGTATCTCCCACTTTGGCTAAGGCAGTGTTATCATTATTAGAAATGATCGCTATAGGTGTAATACTTGCAGGGGTCTCATCTATTAAAATTTCCGTGGCACTTTGTGAACCTTCCGTACTGTTACCTGGGCGATCGGTCATTTCCGCTTTAACATATATGATCTCTCCTTCTGCAAATCCGGTTAACCCTTCAATTAGTTCTCCTGTAACAGAAATGGTTTTGTCCGTATTTATTTCGGTGGATAATATTGTTGAAATGGATCCAAGAGGTCCAAAATCATTAGAACCAATCTTACCATAAAGCTGCACCGTCCCATTTTTTAATGTTGTGTCGTTCGCAACAGGAATAATGACATCCATTCCCGTATTAGTCAAATTCCAAATCCCTGCTACTTGATTGCCACCGGTAGGAGTTAATAGGCCAACCGTAAAGTCAGTAGGCGGAGTTCTGTCAAAGATTACTTTTGTATTATTTGTTGATGCGGTAACAGGGGTTCCATCATTGCCTGAGAGATCTGAGAATTGTATCTCAAAAGCCGCTTCTCCTTCGCTATCAGAATCCGTAGGTACATAAACAGCGCTAAATTTGTTATTCTGAAGATCTGTAACACTAGCTGTCTGACCCAGAATAGCAACACTAGGGATTAATGCCAAACTATCTAATGATATAACCTCGTTGGATGTAAATGCTATGCTAATGAAATCATCCACCTTTGCCCATGCCGTGTCTGCATTATTAGAAGAAATATTTACATATGTAAGCTCTGGAGGGGTTTTATCGTAAGTAACCTGAGACCCATCTGTTGTTAGACTATAGCTCCCAGGATTTCCCATGTAGTCTGTAGCATCTATCACAAAATCCAGTACACCCTCTGGCTCAGAGCCTGTCAGCGTATACTCTGCCTTAAACTGTTCGCTACCAAGGTCTGTATCCGTAGCGGCATTACTTTCTATTGAGCTTGATGTAGAGATTATATCCTCGTCATAGGACATGTTTATCGTAACCATGTCACCTGTTTTTGCATAGGAGGAGTTTGTGTTATCTGAGGTTATACTGGCAGAGGTTGGATCATTTGCAATGAGATCAATCTCTAAACTCATGGCACTTGTGTCACCCAATGAAAAATTACCCGACTGATCATATAACAGTGCTGAGATCAATGCTGTCTCATTATGCTGGTATCCATTTACACTTGTAAAAGAGCTGGCCGCGCCAGAAATTGTTTTTGTGGTTGCTACAAAATCAGCATTCGTGATCTCTTGCAGATCATCAAACGTTTGGAAATCATTTAATCCCATTTTAGTTCTAAGCTGATAGTTTGATCCAATGATCACAGTATTATCATATACTGGAGTAGAAAAATTGATTGGAGAATTAAGAGTTACAAAAGTTGCCCCACTAAGTGTTCCATCGATATCGTTTGCTGTCATATCGCTCAAAGTAATGCCTAAAGGCTCATCTGCTCTCCAATAGCCAACCAACCCCGTTTCATTACCCTGAAGAGTAATAGACTTGTTTCCCTTGATCTGAAGACCTGTTCGGACAGTGTTCCAAAGGCGAACCTCATCAATTTGACCATCAAAATATTTGTTGGAGCTGGAGGAATTAAAGTATCCTATATACAAGTCTGCAACATTATCCCATTCAATATTCCCTGTCATATTCTGCTCATCCATCAAAATACCATTTCGATATAATTTTGCTTTAGAGCCATCATAGGTACCGGCCAAATGCGTCCACTGTGCTGTTGGAGCAGATGCCGCAATCATAGTTGGCCAGTCGGGTATACTGTCAGTAGTTTTCAAATAAAAACACCAACCAGTTGCAAAATAAGCAATAGCAAATCCAGCATCATTAACAGCATCCATTCCATAACTAATAGCGCCCTCATAGTCTTGATAGCTATTAGGTTTGACCCACAGCTCAACCGTAAACTGATCAGAAAACTGATACAAAGAATTACTGGGTATCGTTACCCTGTCATCTGATCCATCAAAAGAAATTGAATTTCCTTGAAAATAATTGAATTCAATTACCGCAGAATCTTCAGGAACACTTACTTCTAGCTCCAGGCTTGTGTTTGTACTGTTCCATTTCCCCTCAAATACGTTTCCGCCTAATGTTGTAACAGTTTCTCCAACTGAAAAAGGTGGTGGTGGTGTTCTATCAATAATCACTTTGCTATTATCTGTAGTATTATTAACAGTTGCCCCATCTATTCCACCATCTAGTGATGTAAAATCTATTGAAAATGTTACCGGACCATCATCATCGGTATCGCTAACAATATGCGTTGATGTATATGTATTACTTCCTTGGGGAATAACAACAGTCTCACTCCCATTTACCTGAATATAAGGTGGACCAGTCAGTGTTACCTCACTGGTTAACGTAAGCGTAACCTCATCGCCTTCGATCGCAGTCTGATTGTCAGTAGCATTGTTTGATTCTATGTGCACAGATGATAGCTTAGGTAAGCTGATCACACGAATATTATCAACAAACCATCCGTCAATATAATAACTATCTGTACCATAAGCGGTCCAACGAAGTTGTAGGGTTCCTCCTTCAACATCTGTTGTAAATGATTCAGTTCGAAAATTAATTTCCACAAAACCTGCTCCGGGGCCGATCTCATATTTTAGCATCTCGACCCAGCCATTACCGCCATTAGCCTCGATAATCATTCCATTTGTATGGGCTGATGCATTGTAAAAATCTAAGGATATATCAAACTTAACTAATACAGCATCGTTATCACCGACATCTATATCTGGACTTTGCAACGATAGGCTATACCACGTATCTGTATCATATCTTGGCAGAGGCACTGCTGGCGACCACCAAAAAACAGCTGCAGGTGGAGTAAAACCTTCTTCCGTAGGTTGAGATCTGTCATCTACTCTCCAGTTAGACACTGATTCTTCACCAGTATCAGGGTCTATATACTCATCATGGGTCCACCCATCAGGCCAAACACCATCCTCATCAAAATTCTCAGTATATAAAATATCAGCGCGCAGGAGAGCAGAAAATATAGCTATGGTCAGAAAAATATATTTATGTATCATTGTACATTGATAGAAGCTTCTCGGGCTCCGTTTATTGGAATAATTGATTCATCATACTTAATGATCTGGCACTGGGATGTATCATACTGAACAGTACTCTCACCAGCCGATAGTGGTTTGAACCATATTTCTGCGATATGGGTTAAACTATCAACGGCAACATCACTAGTGCTCAAGTAATAGGCATAAATATCTAGCAGGCCTTGTCCCACGGTATACGTAAAAAGAGGTGTCGTCTTATTTGAGTCAGTAATACTCCCAGGACCTATCCAACCAGGAGCTAATGAATCAACCTCTAGCATTGACGCATCAAACTCTATATTTAAGTGGGTTCCTGAAAACGATATTGTAGATGTATCAGAAAAAACGATGTACGCACCTAAGGAGATAGAGTCAGACATTGTTTTTGTCTGCTGCTTTGGGAAAAAAACTACAGAGGGAGGATATACTCCGAGTTCTTCATTCGCAGTATTATCATTCGGATTGTCGAGCTCTTTATCATATATTGTACAGCCGGAAGAAAAAAATAGAAGAAAAAAAATGAATAAAGAAAAACGATTCAACTTTTTAGTATTAGTTAGGTTTCGGAGTGACAATGTCCCATTTTTGAATTATGTCTTTTTTGGGGCGAGGTCCAACAATGTATGCGTGAATACCATTTACAACCCACAATGAGCCAGCTGTAATCCCACTATAAATTAGTGCAGCGTTATAGACCTTATGCTTTTCCCACTCACTCTCAGCAAGAGCTCGGTATTCGTCAAACTTAACCTGTTCTGATGATTCTTCATAAAGCTTGGTATAAGATCTAAGTCCTTTTACGGATTTATTATAGCTTAAATAACTAACTAGAACTGCAGTAAGCAGGGTCGTCTCTAATCCAGAAAACATTACTCCAGAATTATACTCGTCTGAATAAAACTGCCCCCACCCTGGTACCATAAAAGACCTCGCCATTGCCCCTTGGGGTGTCTTATCTTGTATAATAGCCTCAGGATCCTGAAATAGAATTAGCTCACGGTATTCCACCCAATCTTTATCGATCTCTTTAAATACTTCACCTATCCAAAGCTTGAGCTCATTCATTTGCCCTTTATAATAGTTAGTTATATCTACGATCCTTCTCCGAATCAAACCACCAGACTTTGTGTTAAACATTTGTCCTTCAAGCAAAAATCTAGAACTATCATTGATTATTTGATGAAATAAAATATAGTCAACATCAAAATCTTTCCCCATAGATCGAACAAGTGGCATCCTCCCGGAAGCAGGATTTTTCAAACTGTCTAATGAGTTTAAAAAAGGAGCAGTATCATCTCCCGCTACAAAATTTTTATTGGGAAAATATTCGGATAATTGTAAATCCTTAATACTAGAATCAAATTCGTTTAGAATTAATATAGATGGGGAGTTCTTTCCACCAAACAGTAATCCAAACCAGAAAAATATAATTAAAGAAAATTTCATTCTTAATTCTCGGGGTTAGCAACTGTACCTTTATTAAGATAATATTGAAAAGTAAGCGGCTGGTCCGCTACAATAACCTGTTCATCAATAATCTCACCAAGTTTATAGACCCGAAGATGATGGTCACCCGCTTCAAGCTGCATGCGAATCAAATCCTCTGTCCAACGATGCGTATTATTTAGTTCAAAAATAAGTCCCACCTCATCCGTCTTGAATCTTACATCATAAACCGGATTCATAAAAAAATCAAGGCTGACTGATTTTGAGGGGTTAACACTTAAATCATAGGAGATCGGAGCATAGCCTTCTTTTTGAATCTGAAAGGTATGACCACCTGCAGATATTTTTTTACCAGAAATTGGTGTGCTCCCTAATATATTACCGTCTAAGCTAACCTCAACATTTTCAGGGATCGTATTGATCGAAAGGCTTACCTTAGGAGTTACCACCTTTTCTTTGGTGACTATTTTTGGTTTTATTTCTTTTTTTATAGCTAAGGAGTCAACACTTATCCTATCTGCGATCTCTGTTTTGGAAAGATCAGGGTTTTCTTCATCCAAAATATTTACACTTAAAGAATCAGTGCCAGAGCTTTCTTCTATTGTTTCTTCTACATTTGGTTTGGATCTTTTACTTTTTTCTCTTTCTTTTTTTGCTCGAAGCCTTGATATGTTTTGAGGAAATACTTGTGCACTGAATAAGATTATAAATATTAGAAGTTTAAAGAGCTTGGTCATTTTCATTCTCCTCTTTAAAAATATTTTCAAAAAATAATAGATCCGTGTCTTCTCTTTCTAGCCAACCACTCATTTTTACATTTTTCCCTGAAGACACTAAGATCTCGATTGTACCATAATACAGTCCTTTTGAGACTTGTTCTACCGCAATAGGTTCACCCTCTGGAAGTAAAAATAATGTCATTCCACCTATATGAGGCTTATCTCTAAAGTGTACATTATTTTTGTTTGTGATATACAGGTTACCTAAATCAGCCAGATCTTGACTAGGTCCTAGACCAATATTGACAATCAAGTCTTTACTTTTTTTAAAATTGATATCTTTTCTAAATGGCGCAAAAACTAATTTTTCACCTGCAATAATTCTTAAGAACTCCTGATCCTTAAACTCTCCAGGAAGCGTTAGGGCATACTCTCCTTTCTCATTGGAGTACACTTTCTGCAAAAGTTCATCTTTTATATAGAGAGATACATCAACCCCTGCAAGAGTACTATCTGTAAGCCTGCTTGTGACTACACCAGCAACATCTAACGGCTCTTGTACTATGTGTACTGGGTCCAGCACAATGCTACCAAAGTCTATACCAAAAAATGGTACGGACAAGCTAACAAAATCAGGATGATGGGGTATTATCCTAATAAAATTATTTTTTGTATCAACACCAAGTACACCTTGAGGCAGAAAAACTTTCATCAGGTTAGTAGCCTCATTCTTAACCGTTAATAAAGGATGAGCGCTGTCGCCTTTGGCAAACACCTCAAATGTCAGTTCTTCCGGTATTAATCCTGGAAATACAATAGGGATTTCTATATCTATTTCACCATACTCATAGGTCACAGATACTAAAGGCTGTCTATAATTGTAGATCACTTCAGGATATTGCGCTGTTTTCATTGATGAACAACCAGAGAAAAAAATAATGCCCCAAACATAGAATATGATATATTTATAATAATTATATTTCATAAAATTTATCTTAAATATTTTTCAAACCACTCTATATCCCATTTCAACTTAGCCATACGATGAGAATGTTTTGAAAGGCCATGCCCTTCGCCTGGATAAATAACAAGTTCTGTGTCAATCCCTAGATATACATTTAGTGCTCTGTGGGTAAAGTAATCATCAATATCGACGACCTTACCATTATCATTACAATAAACACTTGATATAAAAACTACAATCAAGTAATAAACTATATTTCTCATTTAATAGATTCCCTCGAACTACTTATTTTATTATAACTTATTTTATCCGCGCAAAAAGTGAATCTAATACCTTTTTACCATTGCTACGTAATGCATTATGCTCCAATGATTTTGTTTCCCAAACGTTTATATTGGCAATAACATCTGCTATCCCCATAGAATATTCTCTATCTACATACATATCATGTGTATAAACAGCAGCAGCCACTGGAATTTTATTTTTTTTCAGAGTTTTTTCACTGTATAACATAGGCCAATCACTTTTCTCAGCTAATATCTGTGCCGCACCTTTAAAAGGCTTTAATGATTGATAGATATCTAACATCCACGGATATAGCATCTCTCCTGTCAAAAATAGCTGATCATTTTTATCTGGTATAAATTCTGGATACTCATTTAGAATACGATATGCAGACCAATTTGTAGAAAACTTCTGGGCATAGCAGGCCTCATGAAGCACAGTAAAAATTGGATTTGTATCAAAGGTTTGCAATGATAGAACACCCTTTAAAAATGAATATGATAGTTTTTTATTGATAAAAGCTTTTTCAAATAAAAAATTTAACGTTGCCATACCATCGCTAAAACCAAGATTTAGACCAAGCTGTTGAAATCTATCTACAGATAATTGATCTCCATTTGGAAGAAAAACTTTATTTTCCAGCAAATAATCCGCGATCTTTCTAGAATTGATCTTTGCCTCAGGAAAGGTTGCATAGAATAATTTATTTTTTTCGAGTACTCTATTATATGTTGCACGATAAATATCATCAGGGTGCGCATTTAATGGGGGTAATCCTCCTGTGATAAAAACCTTATCCAAGCTATCAGGATAGAAAGATAGATAATGAGTTGCACAAAATCCTCCAAAACTTTGGCCAAGAACCGACCATTTATTTTCCTCAATAAGGTTTTCTCTTATTTGTTCAGCATCTCGAACAATATTATCAGCTCTAAAAAATGTCAAATAACTTGCTATATCACTGTCATTCATGCCTAAAAATGATTCTCCTGAAATAGGAGTACTCAAACCTGTCCCTCTTTGATCTAATAATAAGACTCTATACTCTTCACTAGCTCTCTTTATCCAACCAGAATCTGTAATAGGTCTTGGAGATTCATATCCGGGGCCGCCTTGAAAAAATATCAAATAAGGCAGATGTTTATTTTCATATTCTTCCCTTAAAATTTCTCTGACGAAAATAGAGATTTTTTCTCCATCTTCATTTTCGTAGTCTAAAGGAACTAGAAAATTATAATCTGTTATTATCATTTCAGAATATTTATATCTATTTACTTCCATTATATATCCATAATTAAATTTGTATTTAATCTATTATCTGCACTATCATGCAGATAGACAATTAATATTAAATTAATAATAATTATTACCACTTTTAATGTTTTTTCCGTTGAATAAATATGGTAGATAAAGAACAAGCACTATTAGAAAAAGTCAAAGCTTCCGATAAAAAAGCATTTAAAGAACTTTTCTATAGCTTCCATGACACACTATTTCGTTTTGTTTTATATAAAGTTCAGGATCAAGATATTGCGGAAGATATCGCTCAAGAAACTTTTTTAAGAGTGTGGAAATCAAGGTCTAAGCTTACACCAACCAAATCATTCTTTTCCCTAATCGCACGTATAAGCTCAAACTTATGTTACGATCATTTTCGTCATATTGAAGTTCGCCAGAGGCATGAATCAACAATTCCCATAAATAATGAATCTCACTATGATAATCCAGAGTCGATGGTCTTAGCAGATTCATTAGAAAAACAAATACAAATGATTGTAAATAATAAATTACCTGAAAAATGCCGTGAAGTTTTTATTTTGAGCCGGATAGAAGGGCTATCAAATGGAGAAATATCTGTTTCGTTAGATATCAGTATCCGCACAGTAGAAAACCAGGTGTATCGGGCAATCAAAATTTTGAAAAAGAATTTGAAAAATTATTTATGAGTAAAAAAGTGATATCTATCGTTAATACCTTAGAAATATGAACAAACTAAATAATAAAGATAAAAAACTCTGGGATATATGTGCTAATAACACACATACTCCGGCTCGATCTAAAGATGAAGTCTGGATGCGACTAGAACAGCAGATTGATATCTTAGACCAAACGGCATTTAACAATAAACCTTTAGTAAAACCCATAGCTATCAATTGGCAGCCAAGATTTATCTATGCTTTTTTGCTAGCGTTTCTATTATTGATGCCAACTACTATCCGTTACCTTAATACGAAAAAGGTGGTTTCTGAGTTTGGAGTTACAGATAAAAACATTATTCTCTCTGATGGTACAAATATTCAGCTTAACGCTGGTAGCACATTATCATACTCAAAAGACTATAATATCAAAAACAGAAAAGTATTTTTGGATGGGGAAGCATACTTTGATGTAACAAAAAGTCAATTCCCCTTTATTGTATCTACAGACTACGCACAGGTTACAGTATTAGGCACAAAATTTAATGTCAGATCAAGAAGTGACGGGTTTGAAACTGGTGTTAATGAGGGCTCTGTTGAGGTTAAAAAGGATAATGACTCAAAAGTTCTGGTTAAGGGTCAACGCGTACTTATCCACTCCAAATCACAATCGACTATTGAATTATCACCTACTAATGATTTTTACCCTGGATGGTTAAATAATAAAATCGTATGTGATAATACCTCACTAGAGACAATATGTAAAGAAATTGAACGTACGTACAATATCAAGATTTTATTTAAAGATATTTCTCAAAAGAAAATTTCTATCTCAGGTATCATTAACCTATATCCAAATAATTTAAAATCTGTTGTGAGCAGTATTTCCTTATTGTCTCAACGAGAGTTTAAATTAAAGGGTGATACCTACACCGTCTTATAAACAAACCCAACGCCTTTTAGCTCTTTTATTATATTTGTCTATTTCTTTTTTAAATGGACAGAGTAACTCTATTTCTTTTTCATATAATCAAATTAATCTCCAAGATGCAATACAGCAGTTAATAGATAATTATCAGCTCCCTTTAATATATCCTAGCAATATAGATGATAACAAAATATCGACTGAGTGTATTAACTGCGAAATAGATAGTGTATTAACCCTACTTTTATATAATACAAACTATAGCTGGAAAAATATTAATGAACAATATACTATCTATAAGATAGATCGTGGGCCATATACAATTACCGGACAAATTATTGATAAGTTATCAAATGAAACGATCCCGTATGCAAATGTGTTTATCCCATTATTAGATATGGGGACAATATCAAATGATGAAGGTATTTTTTCACTCTCTGGTATAGAATCAAGGATTTGTACCCTATACGTTTCTTATATCGGATATGAAACGCAGAAAGAACCTATTTATTTTTCAAATAATAAAGAACCTCACATCGAAATTGTTTTAAAACAAAAAATAATTAACTCCAAAAACATATTCATCAGAGGTAAAGCTCGAGAGTTTATGGGCCTAAGTAATGATCCTGGGAGAATTTCTTTTTCGCCAAAACATATCTCCACTCTACCAACTATTGGAGAGGTTGATATATTTAGAGCTCTTCAGCTTCTACCTGGAATACATCAAGGTTTAGGTGGGACAGCCGAGCTATATATTAGAGGTGGGAGGCCTGATCAAAATTTACTTATCATAGATGGGATGCCCATATATCAGAAAACCCATATGTTTGGATTTTTGAGTAGTATACAATCGGCGGCTGTAAAAGATATACAGGTCTATAAAGGAGGATACCCAGCCAGATTTGGTGGGAGAACATCTGGATTAATTGAAATAACAAATCGTGTTGGGAATACAATCACACCTCATATAAAACTCTATACAAACTTTACGATAAATAGTGCACAAATCGAACTCCCAATATTTTCAAAAGGTAGTTTCATAGTTACAGCAAGGCAGTGTAACAATATAGTTTCAACGCAATTATATAAATCTGTAAAAGATTTTATAACAGGAGACGACAATTTTAATCTAATAAGTATATCCGCGAATGACGAGCAAAAAACTACCTATAAGCCCAAGTTTACATTTAAAGATATTAACGCAGTCTTATCATATCTAATCAGTCCTAGAAACAGGATTTCTTTAACGTATACAAACGGCGCAGATTTAATTAATGAAAAAAGGGTATTTTATGGTTTTGAGACAATATTAGAAAATGATTCTACTAGCATCAATGAAGAAACAGAATGGTCAAACCAAGGCGCTATTTTAAATTGGTCTTACTATTTGAACTCTAATTGGCGGACAAAGCTCTCCATTGCAAAAACAGGTTTTATTAGTCAATATAATTCAAAGTTATTTAATGATGGTAATGATCTAGATAATTTTCCACAACAAACATCAGATGAGAAAAATATATTTTCTAATCAAATATATAGACTTCATCAAATTATTAAAGTTGTTCCAAATCACCGTATAGAAATAGGATTAAATAGGTCTGTATTATCTACTGATTATAAAACGGAGAGGAGATTAGAAAGTAGTTCTGAGCAAAATAGTCTAAATCAAAATTCATATTTACAATCAGTCTATGCTCAAGATAAATGGTTTATTTCAAAATTATTAACTATTAACGTAGGTTTAAGAAATACTTATTATTCAGAAACTAAGTCAAGCGATTTTACGCCTAGGCTATCAGGCTCTTTTAAGCTCACGCCATCAATCACTATTGAAGCAGCTATGGGTAAATACAATCAATACACCCATCAGTTTAATAGTAACTTAAGTACAAGAGGGACTCATGGAACATGGTTGCTCTCAAGCGGAAGGGTCCCAGTTATTAGCTCTACTAGTTCTCATAGCAGCCTTTACTGGAAAAACTCTGACTATGACTTAAGTCTATCCTATTATCAAAAAAATAGTAGTGGTCATTATGATTTTGGAAGATATATATCTCCTATTCCTATATTATCTGATCAAAATAATAACGAATACAATTCACCAAATGACCTGACAGGAAATGAGGAAACCACAGGAGCAGAACTTTTTATTCGTAGAAAAAATAAACAAATCAACGGATGGGTTTCTTATCAGTCTAATAATACAGAATACTCATTCAACGATATTGATGAAGGACGTTTATTCAAAGCAGATCATGATGTTGCACATGAGTTTAAATCTGTTCTGATGACTTCAGTCTTAGATTATGATCTTACTGCAAACTGGTCTTATTCATCGGGTAGAGTCTATACTCACCCTAATGATATAAATAAGACAAATGATTTCCAAATCGTTTTCAACCCCGGTTCCCGGAATAATGAAAGGCTGGATCCAGTACACCATTTAGATATAAGTATATCAAAAAAGTACATCTTTAATCGTTTACAATTAGATATCGGTCTTTCAATATATAATATATACAATAGAAAAAATGTCAGTCACAAAAGATATAACCCCTATGCCTCGGGAAGTATTATCTCAGATGTAATTATGTTAGGGGTAACACCTACCTTTTTTATTCAAGCAAGTTTATAAAGTGGAGGCGGGGAGAATCGAACTCCCGTCCGAAATAGTTTAGTGATAAACGTCTACATGCTTAGTCTTCCGATTATTATCTTACTCTTTTATCAATCAGAGACATAAAATAAAAGAGCCAGTCTGTTTAATCTTATTTCAAACTCACAGACAGATTTGAAACCAGCCTATGTTGATGACGCTCCATAAAAAAACCATAGGCGAATTTTTTAAGGAACGGGCTACCTCAACTAAGCTGCAGCCATATAGCCGTAATCGGCATATATTGTTTTTATCAGATGATTAAGGAGGGAACTGATATCCTCCGCATGCAGTTAAACACCGCGCATATCCCGTCGAATGCCGGTCGCCCCCATTGTCAATAAGCAAAAAAGTTCTATATATAAGAAAAGGCCCCAAACGCCAACCCGAAGCCTTCTCTTCCCACACTATATATCTATAATGTGGATCATATGTCAGCCTCTTCTTTCAAAATCTTTTTGTTAAAAAACTTTGTCAAAAGAGACCGTCAATTATAAGCTCACTTGAAAATTTAGTGCAATAGTTAATGTGAGGTTTTTAAAAATAATTATTTTATTAAAACGTTGTTAGGGCTTTTTCAATTTTTGATGATGTCAAATGTTTGACTAATTGTATAATTTTTTTATTAGTCCAATTCGTCACAAGAGGACTTCTTTTTATCTGAGATAAAACACTATTTAGTAAAGGTTCATTATATTCTATACCTAGCTTATCTAAACGATGGCGTACAGCCTCCCTACCGGTATATTTATCAATAATGATTTCATGCTCACGATTAAGTTTCTTAGGAGATATGGACTGGTAAGAACTGGGGTTTTTTAGCATTGCTTTAACATGTAATCCTGCTTTGTGACTAAAAGAATATTTTCCTGTAATTGGTCGAGTATCCTTATTATTAATTTTTGTTATTTTATCTATATAATTAGAAAGTTCGTTTAGTTTTTTTAAGTCCCATGAATGTTTAATCTTATATAATTCATCGAGCGCCACAGTCACCTCAGCTAATGGGGGCAACCCGCATCTTTCACCCAAACCGTTTATAGTAACATCAACACAACTTGCGCCTGATTCTATTGCTTGTAAAGCATTTGCAGTAGCTAAACCAAAATCATTATGACAATGCATGTGTATTGGTATATCTAATTGAGAAACAAAATATTGTACAAGTTCCGATGCTTTATTTGGATGAAGAATACCTACTGTATCAGCCAGACTAAAACGATCTGCCCCAGCTCGCTCAACTAGTTTTCCTATTTTTAATAGAAATTTTAAATCAGTTCTAGAAGCGTCCTCTGCCGTAAATCGTATTTTCAATCCTTTGCTTTTACCATATTTAATTGTTTCTTCTATCTTTTTCTGGGCTTTGTTTTCATCTAATTGATACTTATCATAGAGATAGTCTCTAGATGTGCTAAAAAACAAGCCTATCCAAGGTACTCCTAACTCTATTGCATCATCTATATCAGATTTTGTTAGTCTACCATGAACCATTTTTTTTGCATTTAGTGATAATTGATTTAATGTCTCTATCGTTTTATATATATCAGGCGAGACTGCTGGATGACCAAGTTCTATAAAATCAATTCCAAAACTATCTAGCATCTTAGCAATAGTAATTTTTTGAGATTTCGTGAATGAAACGCCTGGAGTTTGTTCTCCTTCTCGTAGCGTAGAATCAAGAATTTCTATTTTGTTATTTACAGACATTATTAACCAATTTAATCAATACTAAATAAAAAATTCAGTCTAATTTGAATCAAGCCAATCTACAACTGAGCAGATTCCTGATTTTAAAGAGGTTATTACATTATCTAGGTCTTCAATATTGAATTGATCATTATCCATTAACTTTTTACTGGTGCGTAATGCTTCTGTCCCATCAAAATTAACATAGGCTAGTCTAGCAGTGAATTCCTCTTTAGGCCTTCCAAATACCTCCCCCGGAAGTAAAGCTACACCCGTATCTTTTAATAATTGGCTGCAAAACTGGTTTGAGGTATTAATATTTTTCAATTTGAAAAAATCTAAATGATTGGAAAAATCAGGAAATAAATAAAACCCTCCTTCTGGAGGATGTATTTTCACTTCGGCATCATTTAATATTTTAAAACAATAATTTCCAATGACGCTTAGTATACGTCTGCTATGAAAAAGATAATCATCACTCATTTTATCATTACTAAATGCTGTAATCGCAGCATATTGAATCGGGGATGCAACGCATGAAAATGTTTCGCTTGATACTGCAGCAATACTATCCTGAACTGATTGCAAATTATTAGGTATAATCATTGTACCTAACCTCCATCCTCCAGCGCCACACCATTTTGATAATCCTGAGGTTATTATCGTGCCTTCAGGAAAATATTTTGCTATTGATTGATGATCATTCGTATGATGAAGTCTACCATAAATCTCATCCGATAAAATTAAGGTATTATTTTCACGACAAATATCTGCTATAATCTCCAACTCAGAGGTTGAATAGCTCAGCCCTGTTGGGTTCCCAGGATAATTCAAGATTAAAAGTTTTACCCCACTGATTTCTTTGCATTTTTGCATAAGATTTTCAGGAGATATTTTCCACTGATTATCAAAAGATGTATTTAAATAAGAATAGTTTTTATTCAGAATAATAGACTGAGGTTCATAGGATACCCAACTGGGTGATGGAAAGATTATTGTACAATCCAACACCATTTGAAGTAGGAATATCAGCTCCTTAGAACCAGGACCTATTAGTACATTATCTGGTAATATAGAAATATTTTCCTGATTTATATAATAATTAGCTACAGCTTCTCTTAAAGGATACAACCCCTCGACTGGCAAGTATGCTTTTTCATTAGCATATTTTTTTAATTCATCTATTACAGTTTCAGGTACGGGAAATGGTGACTGCCCAAACCCAAATTTATAAACAGTTCTCCCTTGGTCTTCAAGATCAGCTGAAATTTCATTGATATTTAATGTGGGTGATTTCCCGATTTCTTTTAGATGATTTTGGATCTTTACCATTTTTTATTTATAGTTTTTTTTAACACCTTTTGGTTTAAATACATCAAAAGGGATTTTGCTAGAACCATCGTTGAATCAATCAAAGGAACCGATTTATATGATGGCGAATTAATTGCAAGAGGTAGTTCAGTACAACCTAAAATAATAATTTCCGCTTTTTTTTCAATTAATGATTCTATTGCTAATTCTATATTTTTTAGGGCATTCTTATGAACCGGATCAGACTTGGATTTTATACCAAAATCTTTATTGTAGATAGATTCATCTATTAATTCTTTCTGTTCTTCCTTAGCTAAGATAATAGGTATTAAATTATTTTTTATTAGCTGATCATTATATACATTTGCTTTTATGGTACCCGCGGTAGCTAACACACCCACTCTATCTACACCCTGATACTTATCTTGAATAAATTTTATAACCTCCACGATCATATTAATAAACGTAACACCTTTCGGCATTGTATTATATACTTCTTTTATAATAGCTGGTGAATGGGCTGTATTGCAGGGCATCCCAATAAAAGAAGCTCCTTGTTGCGATAGTTGATTTACAATTCTTGAGATCTCAATGCCTGGGTTTATATCCGTCGCACCTTCAAGAAATTTTGTTCTGTCTTCTATCTTATGTGGAACAGATATCATTGCTAATGGAACGTGATCCTGGTCTTGATCTGCTTTTGTGAGGTCAAATATCTTTTTAATAAGATCTAATCCTGAGTATGGCCCCATTCCACCGACTACACCAATCATTTTTCTTTTTTCAATTTGCATAGATAGTTTTGATTTTAGAGGCATCAATAATTATATAAAATAAAAAAGGTGGCGGTATAAACCGCCACCTTTTAGTGTTAGCCTTTATTATTAATAAAGGACTTAGAAGTTATATGTCAGTCTTGTAAACATCACTCCACCATGATAACCAATTGGAGTACGACGTGGATAAGGCATACCCTGTGAAGCACGTGTCTCAATCTCAGTTGGGTAAGTATTTAATGCATTATTTGCACCAAAGACCACTGATAGATTATCACTAAGGATATAGTTTACTTCAACATCAATCAGCTGTATAGGATCAACTTTTTCCATTCCACCGCGCTCATCAATAGTTTCACCATAATGGTTCATCCTAACCATTAATGAAAGAGCATCACTAAAACTATGATTTACATTTGCTGACATACGTAGCTGAGGCAGATTGTTTTCAAGATTAAAAACAGTACCATCAGATACAGGAGGTTGGCCATTGACATGATTCTGTGATACAACCTCAGTTGTGTTTGTATTTACAGCACATCCAATCTTAGTACCACCACCAAGTGTATAGGTTGCAACTATGTCTATTCCTGATGTTTTAGTATTTAACGCATTCGTATAGAAAGCAAGCTCAGAAAATTCTGTGCTACCTTCAACAGGAAGTGAGCGAGATTTAATAATCTTGTTATCTATATCTACACTATAATAATCAACAGATAGATTTAGATTATCAATAAAACTCGTTGTAAATCCTGCACTTATATTTTGAGCATCCTCAGGAACAAGAGCTGTCCCACCCAGAGCAATACAAAGCGGATCTGTTGGCTTTAATGTCCCTTCATTAACCTGCATTCCTGTCACACCATCAAATGATGTTGTCACGCCAGTATAGTTAGACTGACCTGGCGTAGGCGCACGAAAACCAGTTGAAAAGTTACCACGTAATGTTACGAGATCTCCAAGCGAGTATCTTGCAGCAAACTTAAAATTTGAGGTGCTTCCAAAATCAGAGAAATCCTCAAATCGAGCCGCTGCCTGTACAAGTAGAGCATCCATATCATACTCAACATCAGCATAGAAACCAGTGTTCTGCCTTGCAAACACGCCAGCTGCATCTGGGCTTGTACCAGGCATACCATTCGCAGCCAATCCTGGTGCGGTATAGCCGTAGTTTACCATGTTACCAGTTCCTGCTGAATCATATGTCAGCGTATGAACTGTGGCCCAAGGTCCTGGCATCCAGGCTTCTTTTTGGCCCTCATACATGATATACTTTTCCTCACGCCACTCAGCACCAAATGCAACATTTATGTCGCCCATTGGATAGGTAAAATCAGCGTTCCAGTTTGTTTCTTCCTGCTGCAGATCTCCGATCTCAAAATTATGAGGCGAGTTTGGTCCCCAAGATAGGTTTAACGAATTACGAAGATTATAATGTAAATAGTGTGTACCGTAGCTTGTGCTAAAATCATAGTTCACACCAAATCCACCAAGGTTTTCTCCTCTAACACCAATGACAGAACTAAAATCAGTTCCATGCCCTTCTAGGCGAGGAGTAAATCCAAGAGGATATGTATCTCCCCAAGAAAAATCCCCCTTAGTTGGGTCTGCTGGATCTAATGGAACAGGTGTTAATGCACCAGACTTTCCAGGCGCACGCAAGAAAAAGCTGTATTCACCGTAAGTATCTGCATAGTTACCAAATGAATATGCTTCAACATTATCGCTAACCTGCAAACCAGCATTCCAAACAGATCTAAAGCCATTATTCTCTGGACGGCCCCAGTTCATAGCAGTCTCCCAATTATCTACGTTATCCTTGTCATCTGTACCCCAGCTAGCGTCCCAACCTTTATAACCATCGGCAGCAGATAAATGCTGCGTACCACGAGAAAGTTCTGGTCGAACAGAATATTCTGCACTAACATTTAAAAAACCATTGTCACTTAAAGGCATACCAATATTTGCTGCTGCGGTAATATCTGCTTCCCCACCACGACCATTTGGTGCAGTCATCCAGGTTCCATTAGTAACCTGAAACTCAACACCTTCTGCATTATCTTTTAATATCATGTTCATTACACCAGCGATAGCATCTGAACCATATTGAGCAGATGCTCCATCTCTTAATACTTCTAAACGTTTTATAGCAATACTTGGGATCATACCTATGTCAGATCCTTGTGCGCCAACATTCATCGCAGAACCAAAATGGGCGATCAAAGCAGACCGGTGACGACGCTTTGAGTTTGTTAGAACCAAAACATTATCAGATGGAAGTCCTCTCATAGATGTGGATCTGACAAATGCTGAACCATCACCAGTGAGTGGAGTAGCATTAAATGAAGGAACCTGGTTCTTTAACGTCTCCGTTAAGTCTCCATTGCCCTGGCGTCTAAGTGCCATATCATCAAACCCATCGATAGGTGTAGGTGACTTCATCGCAGTTCTTCCTGCTGCACGAGTACCCGTAACAAATACACCTTCACCAGATACTGCAGAAACAGCAAGAGCAAAGTTCAGGTTTGCACCTCCAGCACCAACCTCAACACTTTTTGTTTTTGTTCTATGCCCGATGTATGATGCTTTTACATTCTGCACCCCTGGAGTTACTCCAGTGATCATGTAAGAACCTGATGCATCAGATGAACTTCCTTGGCCTGTACCAACTACTTCCACATTTGCTCCCGCTAAAGGATTACCATCACTATCGGTGACAGTGCCCGAAACGGACTGTGCAAATAAAGAAGAGGTTATTAATAAGCCTGATAATAATAGAACTATTTTTTTCATAGTCTACTCCTTCTTATGTTTATTTTTTAGATTGGACCCAGATACGATTATCTATATATATGTAAATATTAGAAAGGTATGTGGATTCCCTCTACTTTGGAATATTAAAACATACAATACATAGTATACAAGAAATAATTGAATCTCATAAAATTAGTAAAACTTGTTAAATCACCATTATTTATTCAAAACTATTCATTATTATTAGTGATAATTATTTGTATTTATTCATGAGTTATGATCCCAATAAAAAACCAATTAATCAATCTAGGATTGATGATCTCATTATGGATGACAAGCAAATTGTGGATCTATTAGATAGAACAATGGTTGGACATGTAGCCACGCGAGATAAGAATCAACCATTTATAATTCCTACTACGTATTGGTACTCAAAAAAGAAACATGAAATCTATTTTCACTCGAATGCTTTTGGAAGAATTCGACATAACGCCAATCATTATCCAGAAGTTTGTTTTGAATGCTTTGAGTCAGGGAGGCTTCTCCCATCAAATATTCCTCTAGAAAAAAGTATTCAATACAAAAGCGTTATGATATTTGGAACTGTTCATATTATAGATGACTCTAGTCAAAAAAAAGAAATATTAAATGGACTATTGAAAAAGTATTTTGGGAAAATGGAATCTGGAAAAGACTATCGACCGATAACAGATAGCGAACTAAAACAAACATCTGTCTATAGAATAATAATTGATCATTGGAGTGGAAAAGATAATTGGCCAGAAAAAACTGAACAGGCGGAAAATAATGAATGGCCCGATTTAGAGTCTAAATGGTTTGATATATACTAAATCTTCTTAGCTTATTCCATCAGTGCATTACAGAGGATTTCTAAGCCTTCATCTAAATTAGCTTTATCAATATTTAATGGCATTAGCGTACGTATTACATTCCCAAACGTTCCCGCGGTGATCATTATAAGTCCATGTTCTAGAGCATATTGATGAATACGATTAGTTCTTTCTTTATCAGGCTTACCAGTATCTGGGTCACATATTTCAATAGCCATCATTGCACCTAATCCTCGAACTTCCTTGATCCATGGACATTGATCCATAATGCTGTCTATTTTAGAACGAAACGCTTCTCCGATATCAATGGCCTTGTCAGACAATTTTTCAGTTATCATTATATCTAAAACCTCTAACGCAGCCTCACATGCTAATGGGTTACCACTATAAGTTCCACCAATGCCCCCGACATGTACAGAATCCATAATCTCTGACTTACCTATGACCCCACTTAAGGGAATACCCCCTGCTATTGATTTAGCTAACATAATGATATCAGGCTCAACATCAAACTGCTCTATTGCAAAAAAGCTACCAGTCCTTCCATAACCAGTTTGAACCTCATCGACTACAAGAAGGATTTCATTCTTTTTACAAAAATGATCAACTGCTTTCATACCTGACTTAGAGGCTGGAATAAAACCACCCTCTCCCAATACAGGTTCAATCACTGCACAAGCAATATCCTTTGGATCAAAATCAAGATTATCAAAATTAATTTCATTTTTATTAGATGGGTATGGCAACCGATAGACCTCAGATACAAATGGCCCAAAACCTTTTTTATAAGGGTCTTCCTTATAGGTCATAGTCATGGTCATAAGAGTTCTTCCATGATAGGCCTCAGAAAACACCAATATGCCCGTCCTTTTCGTATAAGACCTGGAAATTTTTATAGCATTTTCTACCGCCTCAGCTCCAGAATTAAAAAAAGCCGCCTTACAACTACCTGATATTGGGACTAAATCTGATAATTTCTCTGCTAGTTCAATATAACTTTCGTAAGGAGCAACTGAAAAACAAGTATGAGCATATTTATCTAATTGATTTTTTGTTCTATTTAAAATTTTTGGATGGCTGTGGCCTACATTCATTGTCCCAATACCACCTGCAAAATCAATAAAGATGTTTCCATCAACATCTTTTAATAGGGATCCTTCCGCTTCTTCAATATATACATTACAAACAGTGCCATGTCCTTTAGCAACACTATTTGCTCTTCGTTCTGTGAGTTTAATAGACTTAGGTCCAGGGATTGAGGTTTTTATTTTTGCAGGCATCTAATCTTAGACTACGTTTTTCTTCCTTCGTCAAGATCATAAGGGAACCAATAATCCTTATCTCTGATTTTATAATCGATAAGAATATGCTTTGGCTCCCGAAACTCATCCAAGCCTTCTATACCTAGCTCTCTACCCCCGCCTGACATTTTCATCCCCCCAAAAGGAGCTGCCTCATTATCAGTAAGTGGGTCATTGATCCAAAAACTTCCTGCTTTGATATCTTCAGCTGCCGTCAGAGCTTTTTCCATATCGTTAGTATAAATATTGCACCCGAGTCCATACTCTGAATCATTGGCTAGGTTTATGGCTTCCTCAAGGTTCTTTACTTTTTGAATAGGTATTATTGGGCCAAAGGTTTCAATATTCATCATTTCCATATGGCTCTCAATTTTGTCAAAAACAGTAGGCCTGTAAAAGTAACCTTTTTCAAAATCTGCTGGCTTTGATCCTCCAGTTAACAGTCTTGCACCTTCTTTTTTTGCTCGCTTTACTTTATTCTCCACCTTTGTAAGTGCATCAAGAGAGGACATTGGACCCATATCTGTTTTACCATGCATTGGATCACCCAGACGAACTTTTTTTGCAGCTTCTACAACAGCTTCTATAAAATCATCAGCAATGTTATCCATTACAAACACTCTCTCAAGTGAGGTACATACCTGACCAGCATTTAATAGCCCGCCCCATGTCGTACCCCTTGCAGCAATTTTTATGTCTACATCATCACAAATAATAATTGGATCGTTTCCTCCTAATTCTAGGGAAGTTTTCTTTAATTGTTTAGCGGCCATCATTGCTATCTTTTTCCCAGTATCGACGCTTCCTGTAAATGCAATTACCCTTGTGTCTGAGTGTTCAACAAGATAAGAACCTGTGACACCATCACCAGTAATCATGTTTACAACCCCTCTAGGCAAATGATCACATGCAACCTCAAGCCAACGCATGATTGATAATGGAGTATACTCAGAAGGTTTAATAACCAGAGTATTACCCGCAGCTAAGGCAGGTGCAGCCTTCCAAGCCATTAACAAAAGAGGGTAATTCCAAGGAACAATACATCCAACGACTCCATATGGTTCTTTAACAACCATACTCATGGATCTACTCACCACAGGAGCAACAACACGACCTTTTTGGTCTCTTCCAATTTCAGAATAATATTCGAAAATAGAGGCAATCCACTCGATCTCATCTAAACATTCAATAAGCGGCTTTCCGCTTTCAGCAACAATAATCTTGGCGATTTCATGATCATGCTTTCTGCTTTTTACAGCAACCTCACGAAGCAAGTCTCGCATATCAAGAGATCCAAGAGTTTTCCAATCTTTCCATGCAGATTTTGCTACGGTGACAGCATTATCTACATCTTTTTCTTTCGAGTAAGGAACTGTTGCTATGATTTTTTCATTAAATGGATTTTCAACTTCAAATGAATCTCCGCCCGCAGCTTCGACCCATTCATTATTTATATAATTTTTATTTTTTGTTTTCATTTATAACGCTCTAAAGGAATCATTAATGATTTGTAGTGCCTCATCAATCTCATCTGAGCTAATATTTAAAGCAGGAGCTATTCGTAAACTGTTCCCATAAAGGCCGCCTCGACCAATAAGCAATCCTCTCTTTTTTGTTTCTTCCATAATTCTATTTGTTGAATCCAAGTCTGGCGTTCTGTCCTTTATTGTTTCATCTTTGACCAGTTCTATACCAACCATCAACCCTTTCCCACGAACCTCCCCAATCGTTTTGGGATATTTTTTTTGAATTTTTTTGATTCCATTCATAAGTCTGTATCCCATATTTTTAGCATTGGCGGTCAGATTATCTCTTTTAATTATATCTATAGTGGCATTAGCTGAGGCGCAGCTTACCGGGTTTCCTCCAAAAGTTGAGATTGTGTTTTTCTCTAATGAATCAGAAATTTCTTTTGTAGATATGACCGCTGCAAGTGGAAATCCATTTGCAATACCTTTTGCAACTGTGATCATATCAGGCTCAACTCCATAGTGCTCCATGCCCCATGTTTTACCCGTACGACCAAAACCAGTTTGTACTTCATCCGAAATAAAAATACCGCCATACTTTCTGACAATATCAGCAACAATACTAAAATACTCTTTTGGCGGTGTAATAAATCCTCCTACTCCCATTATTGGTTCTACAAGAATCCCAGCGATTTTTCCTATCGTTGTAGTCTGTATTAATTCTTCAACATCTGTTGCGCATGCCGTACCGCAATTTTTTGGAGATAATTTTAATGGACATCTATAACAATATGGAGCCATTGCATGTTTTACAGAAGCAATCTGTGTAGGTATTGCTCTCCATGGCGCATGCGCAGTCAAAGACTGAGCAAGCATTGACCTTCCAGAATATCCATGTCTTAGTGCTAGAATTTCTGTATTACCGGTATAAAGCTGTGCAAGCATTACAGCTGTTTCATCAGCCTCGGTACCAGTAGCATTTAAAAACACTTTATTTAGATCTTTTGGAGCAAGGTTTACCAACCTTTCTGCCAGCTCCACAACAGGTATAGATGGATATAAAGAAGAAATATGTGTTAGGTCATTAATCTGTGCTTTTACTGCAGAATTCACCTCTTCATTTGCGTGACCAATTGAAACCGTAAGTATTCCACCAAAAAAATCTAAATATGATTTTCCATCTAAATCTTTTACGATAGAACCTTTCGCCTCAGATACAACAATAGGCTCTTCATAATAATTTTTTACTGCATCAAAAATATACTTTTTTTGTTTTTCTCTTATTTTTTGGCTACTGGTCATCTTTTTTTACAAACCACCAATCTTTTGACTCTTGTTTATAATCAATAAATATATGTTTTGCCTCTCTAAATTCATCCAGTGCTTCTTTACCATGCTCTCTTCCAATGCCTGATTGTTTCATGCCGCCAAATGGCGCAGCAATATTTTCCATTAATGGACTATTTATGCATACTGTGCCAGATTTAATATCATCAGCAGCTGTTAATGCTCTCTCTATATCATTCGTAAATATTGAACAGCCTAATCCATAAATAGAATCATTAGACTGCTGGATAGCTTCTTCTATTGAGGATACTCTTTGAATTGGTAAAACAGGACTGAATGTTTCTTCGGTTACGATTTCCATATTTGGTTTAATCTTATCTAATACCGTCGGTTGGTAAAAATATCCATTTTCAAAATCTTTAGGCACATTGCCTCCAGTTAATAAACGCGCACCATCACTAACTGCTTGTTCAACTTTTTGAATCGCTTTTTCTTGCTGTGTTTTTGATGCCATTGGGCCAATATCAGTATTTGGATCCATAGGATCACCTAACACTACTTTTTTTGCTTCTTCTATTATCGCCTCTGTAAACTGATCAATCACACTTTCAAAAACATAGACGCGCTCAATACTTGTACATACTTGCCCAGCATTTACAAAGCCTCCCCAGGAGGCACCTTGAGCTGCAATCTCGATATCCGCATCATCACAGATAATCATCGGATCTTTCCCACCCAATTCTAGAGAAACTTTTTTAAGATTATCAGCTGCAAGGCTAGCAATCTTTTTACCGGTGGCAACTGACCCGGTGAAAGTAACTACCGGAACATCTGGATGCATTACTATGGGCTCTCCAGTAGATTTCCCATAACCAGTGACCACATTAATCACACCAGGCGGCAGTACAGAATCAATTATCCTACACCAATGCAATATCGATAATGGAGTGATTTCAGATGGCTTCATGACCACTGTATTACCTGCAGCTAGAGCTGGTGCCAGCTTCCAACCCATAAGGGCTAAAGGATAGTTCCACGGGATGATACATCCAACCACGCCAACAGATTCATAACGAACCAAGGACATCGTCTTTCTCTCGACAGGAGCAACTATCCTACCAACCGCATCTCTTGCTAACTCTCCATAATACTCTAAAAAATCTGCAATAGTCTCAATCTCATCTAAGGCCTCAGGTAAAGGTTTTCCCATCTCCATAGAAATAGTTTTTGCTAATTCTTTTGAATTTTCTCTAGACTTAGTAGCCAGCTCTCTCATTAAATCTCTTCGATCTCCAGCACTCATTATATGCCAATCTTTGTATGCTGTTTTCGCAGCAGACACAGCTTTATCTATATCGTTTTTATCACTATCTGGAACATGGGCAATAATCTCTTGATTGAAGGGATTTTCTACTGGAAAATTTTTTCCAGATTTTGCATCAACCCATTGCCCATTAATATAATTTTTATAATTCATGATTATTCCTTGGGTTTATTATTTAAGAGCGATGGTAAGTCAAATAAAAATAAAACAAAAACAATTACAGATCCGACGCCAAGAATAACTGTACTTATCCAAGTAAAGATTTCCCAACCGCTCATTAGCTAACTATTATTTTTTTCAATTAAAATTCCCAGAAAAAAACCAAAAAATGAAAATGGAACCGTAAAATACATTACATATTCTTGTAATATTTCCCAACTACCAAAGTGCAATATATATGTCTCTTCTACAGGGTCAAAAGTTCCTTGAATCATAATATATATATTTAATATTAGTGTGGACAATAAACCAAAACTAGAACTTAATATACCAGCTAATTTTTTTCTTAATGAAGGATAATAGAGTCCAAGAAGTATCGGCACCATAACGCTTGATATTAATATAGAAGCAAGAAGCACCCAAAGACCCAACATTTGTTCAAACGCGATTGCCATCAAAAATCCTAAGATCCAAGAAACACCAATACCAATTCTGGTCATTTTTATTAATTCTATATCTGAGGCATTAGGCTTAAAGGCAGGTTTATAGATATCATATGAAATATTGCCCCCAGCAACTAGACAATAGGAATCTAATGTAGACATCTCTGTTGCAATTACTCCTGCTAAAAATAATCCCAAGGCACCTGCCGGAAGCGCAGCAACCATAATCGTTAACAGAGCTGCATTAGAGTCTACATCTACAGTAATCGTTCCCTGCAAAACTCCTACTTTCGCTGCCATAGC
>Ga0209019_1000279_pt1 | contig 26271 bp, 19 predicted proteins | sample METZYME_3_300m_FD_187549 | JGI IMG/M metagenome (GOLD analysis project Ga0209019, IMG submission 187549) | Marine microbial communities from oxygen minimum zone in mesopelagic equatorial Pacific - METZYME_3_300m (SPAdes) (version 2) | ecosystem: Environmental > Aquatic > Marine > Oceanic... | reverse complement strand
GGGGAACTCGGCAGCCTCGGTGCTGGGGATCAGGTTACTATAGAGGGAGTCTATTTAGAGACCAGCTCGTGCATGGAAGGAAGCACAATTGAGGTGGTCCGAGCCATATCGGGGAGGGAAAGACCGTGAAGACATTCTTCCGTGCTTCAGTGCCTGTACTGCTCTCGTATCTCCTGGTGATCACACAGGTGGGTGCACAGGAGTCTCCGGCAAAGGACATGATGACCTTTCCGCGTCCAATCGAGGCACTCGACAATGTCTGGATTGAAGAGCTTACAATGCTTGAAGTACGTGACGCTCTTGAAGAAGGAAAGACCACCGCGCTGATCTTGACTGGCGGTATTGAGGAGAATGGTCCGTACCTGACAACGGGGAAGCATAACCATGTGCTTGCGGTGATGGGTGATGCCATCGCCAGAAAACTCGGGAATGCGTTGGTTGCACCGATCGTAACGATAGAGCCTGGTAACCCTGAACGGGCTGGCACACCGGGTGGCATCCGCCTCTCGCAGGAGACTTTTCAGGCAGTACTCCGTGATATGGCGACCAGCCTAAAAACACAGGGTTTCAGAGATATCTTCCTAATTGGAGATAGTGGAGGTAACCAGCGGGGGATGGCTACTGTTGCCGAAGAGCTATCCGAGGCTTGGGCCGGTCAGGGTATCGTGATTGCCCATATCCCCGAGTATTACAACTACGATGATGTGGTCGAGTACCAGAAAAATGTACTTGGAATAGATGAGGATCCTCGTTTAGAGGGTCTTCATGATGACTACTACATCACTTCGATCATCATGAATGACAACCCTCAGCATGTGAGACTTGAGCAGCGCATTGCTGCGGACAAAGCTTCGATTAACAACATCAATCTCTTACCGGTCGATAAGACTCTGGAGCATGGGAGAAGGCTGATAGAGTTCAGGACAGATGTTACGGTTGCAGCCATTCTAGCAGCTATAGCAGCGTCAGATCGATAGCTAGAGACAAATCCTGGGCCAGCCGAGCCTAAAAAATATTTCCTTCGACTGCCAGATTTTCACCGAAACGGTCGTGCCGGAATCCATTCATTTCCAGCGTATGTGCGTGACCGTCGGCAATAAGCTCGGAGACGGCTAGGCCGGTTGCGGGTGCGTGCATGATTCCGTGCCCCGAGAACCCACAGGCGTCTACCCACTTTGAATCTCCAGGGTTAATCCCTATGACAGGGCTGTTATCTGGACTTACCGCGTAGTACCCCCACCAGCTGCCCTTGCGGTCGATTCCTAAGTCACCCCACCACGGGAAGCGATCTACTCCGGTCAGAAGGACATGCTCCATCCAGTCCCAGTCCATCCCTTCGCTGAAGCCAAAGTCTTGATCAAGATCATCAAGGCCGAACAGAACTCGGTCTCCTTCGCTACGGAGGTATACTCCTGTAGCAAGATCGATCGTGAGCGGGTAAGTACGTGAATCCGTGATTGGAGCACTCAAGAAAATCTGTATGCGTTTCGGGCCTACGGGAACTTCAAGACCGGCGAGCTTACCAACGTTCTCAGACCATGCACCCGTGGCGTTCACGATATGCTCGCAATGGAAGGTGTTGTCGCCACTATGGATCATCCAGCCTTTCGTGAGACGCTCAATTTCAGTGACAGGAGTGTTGAAACGGTATTCGACACCCAGAGTCTTACCCATTGCAACCCAGGCGTTTGTAGCCATGTGGGGATCGATTATGCCATCCCATGGGCCGTACGTTGCACCCTTGAGTCCATCGGAATCGAATGACACGTAGTCTTGAGCCTCTATTGGATCAAGAACCTCAACGGGAGCCCCCAAACTCTGCTGTAACGCAACGGATTCCATGTGCTCGTCCCATCTATCATCCGGGACGAGTAGGAGATATCCAATATCCCGATATCCGATATCGTACCCGTACCGATCGGCGAACTCTCGATAAATCGGGAGCGAGTACATTGAAAGTTGGATATTAGCGGGCGTCGTGAATTGAACCCTGACGCCTGCGGCGCTCTTACCTGTTGAACCCATAGCTGGTGCGATATCTCGCTCGAGCACTACGACGTTCAGGTTCCTAGATGCGAGATGCCAGGCACAAGAGGCTCCGACAATTCCAGCACCTACCACGGCGACATCGGCGGTCCGATTAATCTTTCAGCCCTCCCCATCTGGTTCCCCGCGGAAGGCTTTTAAGCATCAATCTCAGCTGTGCGATCCTGATTGGGGTTCCCAGGAGGTCTCCTTCTTCTGGTTGATAAGCGGGCCAAGATACTTCCCGGTTGCCACTCCGTCACGGCAATATATCTATGCTGAGAGCATGGGCATGGATTCGCCCCATTCTTGCCCTCATAATCCGACTTGTTCGAATGAAAACCCTCTTACAGTTGCACTCTTAACTGAACTATAGCGTTGTGCGTGCATGAGTCACGCACCAAGTTTGCACCTCGGGGTAATACATTAGGATAGCTAATATGTTTGGAAGTTATAGGAGGCATGATGCGCAATAAGTTGCTGCTCATAGTTGGGACGGTGGCGATGGTTGCTGTTAGCACCGTCCCAGTAGTCGCTCAGACCCCTCTCGGGTATGTCGCAGCTCGTGGGCAGACTGTTACACCAGCGTTCGAGGGCTGGTACCTGAATCCTGATGGGACTAAGACGCTCTCATTTGGGTACTACAACCGGAACCGTGAGGAAGTTCTCGAGATACCTCTCGGGTCAGACAATCTTATTGAGCCTGCTCAGTTCGATGGTGGACAGCCGACACGATTTGATGGGAATCGTCACTGGGGAGTCTTCGGGATCATCATTCCAGGGGACTACACTGGCCCCGTCGCGTGGACGCTAAAGAACCGTGGAAAGACGTTCATGATTCCAGCCAATCTCAAATCCGATTGGGCAATCGATGCACTTCTGGGTGAGGCATCAGGTAACATGGCTCCAGAACTTGCCACAGCTGAATCGGGCCCATGGATTGCTGGGCCCGGAGGCTTGAAGATGGACCCCGTTCATACCAAAACATGGACAGAGACTGAATTAACGGTATGGGCTCGGGATGACGGCTATGGAGGAGGGAGTGCCTACGGTGGCGGGCGTGTGACTCCGGTTACGCTGACTTGGTTTAAGCACAGTGGACCAGGCGACGTCACATTCAGCGAAAAATCAGGTCGTATTGATGTCAAAGGCGGCTCGATGGCCACGATTGCTACGTTTACAGAGCCGGGAGAGTATATTGTTCGAGTGCGTGCCAACGACTCCTCTGGGGTCTCCGGTGCAGGTCACTCGCAGTGTTGTTGGACCAATGGATTTGTAAGAATTGCTGTCAATTAGACTAGGATAAGGAGCACCTCATGCGAGGATGTATGTTAGATCAGGCCCAGTTAAGGAGCGCTGTGCTATTATCGGTCGCAGTCCTGGCTGTAGTAGCCGGAGATGCTTCGTCGCAGGAGGTGACGTACGCCAGAGATGTGGCACCGATTATTCAGGAAAATTGCCAGCAGTGCCACATGGAAGGTTCAATAGCACCGATTCAGCTGACGAACTATGACGAAGCTCGTCGGTACGCGCGGAGGATCCGCACCAAGGTTGAAAATCGTGTCATGCCTCCTTGGCACCTAGATCGTACCGTCGGTATCCAGGAGTTCAAGAATGACCGGTCACTGACCGACGACGAAATCGAGAAGATCGTCTCTTGGGTAGACAATGGCACACCATTCGGGGATGAGGGTGATCTTCCGGCTCCATTGGATTTTCGTGATCCCGATGGCTTTAAGTTGTCCGGTGAATTCGGTGAGCCTGATATGATCGTGAAATCAGAGCCGTACACACTCGAAGCAGTGACACAAGATAAATGGTTTCGACCGGTAACCCCTACTGGTGTGACTGAGCCACGCTGGGTCAAGGCGATTGAGATTCGCCCGGTTGGTAAAGACACTAAGACCATCACTCACCACGTGCTCGCGTTCTTAATGCAGGATGAAGAAAATAGCGAGTATAGTGTTGGGCCTGTGATCACGAGCGATCGTGGTGGCTCAATGGGTGGCGCTGGACTCTTCATGGAATGGGCAGTGGGGAAGGATGGTGAAATCTTCCCTGATGGTGCTGGAAAATTGATGCTTCCGGGGTCCCAGATTCGTTGGGAGGTCCACCTCCATGCGATGGGAAAGGTTGTGGAAGACGCTCAGGTTGAACTGGGGGTATGGTTCTACGATGTCGGTGACGAGCCCAAGAATCGCACACGTCTCCGGATGTTCGACGCTCGAGGCAGAAATGGACTTGATATTTCTCCGGACGAGATGGCGGTCACGCAGCAGTTCCACCAGCTTCGTTGGCCGACCAGGCTGGAAAACTTTCAGCCACATATGCATATGCGTGGCAAGATCATGATGATCGAGGCCATGTATCCAAACGGGCGGAGCGAAGTGCTCAGTCGGGTTGATAACTTCCAGTGGAATTGGCACGTCAACTACATATACGCGGACCACGCGGCACCACTGCTGCCGGCAGGCACAACACTGATTGTCACTGCATGGCACGACAATACAAAGGATAATCCGAATAATCCTGACTATACGCAGTGGATCGGATGGGGTGATCGCACGGTCGATGAAATGGCTCACGCTTGGATTGATGTCACGTACCTCAGCGAAGAGGATTACGAGGCCGAAGTTGCTAGGCGTGACGCGATGAAAGCTCAACAGAGTAGCGGCCCCTCTGGGAGTCCTAACCACTAGAGCTTCACCAACTAGTAACCAGAAGCCCCTCCTAGTCCCCGCGGACCGGGCGGGGCTTCTTAGACTCAACGTTTCTCAAGTGAGCAACTACAAAGTGCGTAATACGACACTAGTTCTGGCCGCAATTCTTGTTTCGGTACCCGTCACGGCACAAATCCCGACACCTGCTTCTGTGCTGGGCTTCGAACCAGGTGCAGACTTCCATCTCGCGACATACGAAGAATCCGTGGAGTACTTCCAGTTACTCGATGCTTCATCTGACCGCATCAGCATGATGCGTGCAGGGAGGACATCTGAGGGTCGTGACTGGTGGATTGCTTTGATTTCGTCACCAGAAAACCTCTCATCAGTCGAGCAATACCGGGATATTGCAGACAAGCTCGCACACCCGGCGGAGCTTTCAGACTCAGAGGCTCAATCACTCTCGCTAGAGGGCAAGGCGATCGTAGACGTCAATGGTGGCCTGCATGCCTCGGAGGTTGCTGGCGCACAGCACACGATACAGCTCGCGTATGAGCTCGTGGCCGATGAAAGCCCACGTATTTCAGCGATCCGGCAAAATGTGATCACCGTTTTATGGCCATCACTGAATCCCGATGGTCAGACCATGATCGCGGATTGGTATAGCTCCAACATCGGTACACCCTATGAAGTTTCTTCGATGCCCTGGCTCTACCAGAAGTACATAGGACACGATAACAACCGCGACGCATATATGCTTAACATGATCGAGTCGCGAGTCCTGGCTCGTACGTGGCAGGAATGGGATCCACAAATTATCTACGTCCATCATCAAAGCTCTCCATTCCCAACGCGGATCTGGTTGCCACCGTTCGCAGAGCCGATCGCATCGTTCACGCCTCCCATTATGGCACGCACTGTGAACACAATCGGGATGACGATCGCACAGATGCTTGAGTCCCGAGGGATGCCGGGGGCCGTGCATATGGGTACAGGTTTCGATGCTTGGTATCCGGGCTATGTCGACTACTTACCGATGATGCAGAATCAGGCAGCATTCTGGACTGAAACCGCGCTGTACCGTTATGCAACGCCACACTTTTACACACTCTCCGATTTCCCCCCCTCCCGACGTGACCTGCGTGTAGAATCGCTTTACCCCAGTCCATGGAAGGGAGGCTGGTGGAGGCTGTCTGATGCTGTGGACTATATGAGGGTTGGATCTCTCGCCGTGCTTGACTATGCGGCAAAGTACAAGGAAGACCTTCTATATAACCGTTATCAGTCAGGCCGTGACGTGATCCGGAAGTATGAAACTTCGGCCCCATATGCCTATTTCATTCCGCAAGACCAGCCTGATCCTGTTGCGCCTGTTGAGCTACTACGTCGACTCGCTTTCAATGGACTAAGGATTTACCAACTGAATCAGGATGTCACCCATGAAGGCTTAACCCAAGATGCTGGGACTTGGGTACTACCTCTAGACCAGGAATTTGGAGAACTCGCGCGGCAGGTTCTTTCTGTACAAGAGTATCCGGATCTCAGAGAATATCCTGACGGTCCCCCAGAACAGCCCTATGATGCAGCCGGGTGGACGCTTTCTTACCAAATGGATGTCAATGTCATTGAAGTAACCCAGCCTCTTACCCCTGAGATCCTTTCGGCTATGCAGGAGCTTGAAACCGAGGCCTTAGCCTGGGAAGAAGAGATCGACGACGCTTCACCCTTCGACGCTGTCTCAGGTGTCGGATTTGATTCCCATCCGGTTGCCCGAGCGGTTGAGCCAATTCCGGGTCGACTCACAGGGTCGGGTCCAGGACTCCGGCTTAATCCTGTGCAGAATAATTCGTTTCGTGCATTGAACCGGGCGTGGGATATGGGGGCCACGGTGCGATACGGAAACGGTGAATACATCGTGACCGGGCTCGGAGGCACAGCAGTTGATGGATTGATAGAAGATTATGCCCTTCAGGCAACAAGAGGACCGACGGACGGAGCAGATCTTTCTCGTCCCGCTCTCGGGCTCTACCGTCCCTGGAATGCGAGTATGGATGAGGGGTGGACTCGTTGGCTGCTTGAGGAGCACGGCTTCTCATTCTCGAACTTGAGGACTGCAGACGTACATGCTGAAGATCTCCGTGACCGGTATGACGTCATTGTTCTTCCGTCAGAGGGTTCCGGAAGCCTAATGAACGGTTTTGGCGTTGGCTCCGTACCGCCTAGATATGAGGGCGGACTCGGCCAGCAGGGGGTACGAGCATTGGATGAGTTTGTGCGTGCTGGAGGCACACTAGTCTGTATGAACGCATCGAGTGACCTGTGTATCGATGAGCTACATCTTCCGGTATCAAACGTCATACGTGGCCTCACTCGCAGTGACTTTTTCTCCTCGGGCTCGATTTTCGAGGTCCGTGTCGATGCCGAGCACCCAGTCATGGCTGGGATGCCTGAGCTAGGGAAAATCTTCTTCGATCGAAGCCCTGTGTTTACTGCGGAAGAAGGCTTTGAGGGATCCGTAATCGCAGCGTACGCTCAAGAAGGATCACCTCTGCTCTCGGGTTATCTACTGGGAGAACAGCACCTTCAGGGTCAAGCCGCTGCTGTCGATGTACACCATGGTGATGGGCATGTCATTCTTCTTGGATTCAGACCCCAGTGGCGTGGGCAGCCGCGTGGTACATTCCGCGTTCTTTTCAACGCGTCTCTATTCCACGGCTCAGTTGCGAGGAACGCAACCGGGACCGAGGGTTTTTGGGAGCGCCCAGAAAAGGAAGAAGGCGAGGATCCGAACTAGATAAATTTTCAGAACATGAAAAAAGACCCTAGGCAGCGAATATCCACTGCCCAGGGTCTTTTTTCATGCACCTATACGTGGTGCGCTCTAGCCTAGAACTCGAACTGCACTTGCAGAAGTGCAAGCAGTCCCATATCAGGAACGCCAACAAACTCTTTGTGCTTGTTATTGAAGACGTTGTTGATGGTCGTAGATATCGTGGTGCCCGTTCCTGGTAGGCGATAGCCAGCGTTCATATCGACAACGTTAACCGCCTCGAGGACGTCCCTGTATACACCTGAATTTACAGGGAATCCGGCGCTCATTCTGAGGCGAGCACCGTAGAATAGACCTGAAATTTTGTTGTCCACGTCGAGTCCGATCGCGCCCTTGGCCGTCGGAGCGTTGAGGGCGATATCATCAGCGCCCAGGCAATTACCGTCGTTGTTGGCATCGTAGCATTCGTCACTCACATATGAATACGATCCGGACAGCGTAACTTGATCGGTCACGTGAGCTTCGATACCTAAGTCCATTCCCAGAATACTGAATTGCCCATAATTCCGTGCACTCAGCATCAGGTCTGAATTAGAGCGTTGATCGGGTACGATCGTCCCGAGCGGCACACTGGCCAGCGTCGGTGCGACTGCGGCGGCAAGCTGTTGCGCCACTGACAGAGGAATACCCACCGCAGCTAGGCGTGTGACCAAATAGGTCGCGACTGAGTTTCCATCGAGGAAGACATTTGGTGTCAGGGTCTTTAGTGGCCCGATGAAATTCTTGTACCTATCGGTATATGCGGAGACGTCGAACCGGACCTTGTCACCAATCAGGCCCGTGTATCCGAGTTCCCACGTTTGCTTAGCAAGTGCCTTTAGGCGGTTAACTCCCTGGGGGCCGGCGGAGGGGATAAAGGGCGCCCCTCCTGCCTGACTAAACTCCAACATCGTTGAGGTGAGCTCACCTGGCTGAGGGCTTCCTACGATCGCAGCGAATGTTGCTGCGTTTAGACCCAACAGAGGCAGCGTCCCCGCTATTGTTGCGTTCGACAGCATGAGCGGCACCAACAGGTTGTCCCACAGTGCAGCGCCGTTTGCCGGCAGCTGCGTCCCCGGGGCAAAGGGTGAGTACATGCAGAAGCCGCGGAGTCCACCCGCGCAGGTATTGTTGAACGTGAATCCAGTCGTTGGAATACCGGATGCTCGGACGTTATAGCCCACAGTCGGTGTGATCATGGTCCGGCCAGCAAGGATATCGAGGAAGAGGTTGTTGCTGGTCGGTGTACTGAAAGATCGGTTGTACGTGGCTCTAAACGAATGACCCTCTTCTGGTGTCAGAACAAATCCGAGACGCGGTGAGACGAACGCATCTTCAAGCCAATTGTGAGTATCCCTCCGGATCGCTGCTACGAAGTCAATTTGGTCGGTCAACGAGGTGGTGGTCTGCACATACGCACCAAATAACTTCGTTACGTCGTCGTCTTCATTTGCTCCGTTGATTGTGCCACCGGTCTTCGGGGTCACATGTGAGTAATCGACACCGGCAGTAGCACTGAACCGGTCACCGATACTGAAGTTGTACTGGCCTTGTGTCGCGAATGTAACCGAGTTGTCGACGATTGGATTGCCGGTGCGAAGTAGATACGTGTCCCCGGCACTGCTGTTGTTCAGGAACGCCTGGACGAATAGGCCGCTCTTATTTATACGGGCCTGAAGAGACTTATAGGTCCAGTTTTTTGCTTGACCCGCACCAATTCCTGTCGGCTCGATTGAGCTGGCGAGGGTTTTGAGGCCACCAGTGATGATGATGTTGTCGCTTGGGTCGTCCCAGGGGCGGAGATCAAGGCGTGCCTCACCCCCGTAATGCGACGAAAAGAAATCCCGCTCACCGACGGGTAGGTTCCCTGTGTTCGCAGCCTTAGCTACAGCTTCCACTGGATCCGTGTATTCAAAGTCATTTCCGCGGAAATACTGCCCAGAAACCTTGAGTCCGGCCTTCTCACTGAATGCCCAGGCATGTCGGAAGATACCTCGAAACATGCTGCGGTTACCACCCGATAGGGCCATGCTCGTTCCTGGTCTGTCGATCGGTGACGAGGTGATGATGTGCATTACCCCGCTGCTTGCGTTGGGACCGTAAAGTGCGGCAGCCGGTCCCAGCACGACTTCGATACGCTCGATATCCAGCGGTGTGGTCGGGTGTAGGTTGTAATTGTTGAGCCTGATTGATGGTACCCGAGCGTATCGGTAGTCCGTGAGCACGAGCAGTGATCCCGAAAAGACATTATTGAAGCCGCGTGTAACCGTGTTGCTCTGGTTGATCCCAACCTGAGAAACGTCTACCCCGGGCAATGCTTTCAGGAAGTCGGCAGTAGATGTAGATGCGATTCGTGAGATATCATCTGCGGTTACGATACTCACTTGGGCGGGTGCCGAGAGGCTGCTTGCCTCTTGGCCACGACTCACTGTAACGCTGACAGGAGCAAGAGCTAGCGCAATCGAGGTCATCCCTACAGTAATCTCGGTGGCTGCACCCGCGCTGACGGAGATACCGTCCACGCGCATTGTCTCGTAACCGAGCAACACTGCCACGATCGAGTAGGATCCGGGATCCAGACTCACGGTGAAGTTGCCCTGTGCGTCTGATAGAGCACCTCCCGATGTACCTCCGCCGAGCACCTGAATCTGAGCTTGAGCGAGTGCTTGACCCGTACTTTGATCCGTCACCTGCCCACTGATAGAACCCTGTTGGGCCTGTAGCGGGATGGTAATGATGAGTAGGGTACCGAGTAGAATGCCGAGAGAGCTTGTAAGTCGGTGGCGCATGGTCAGCCTTCTCCCTATGTCCGGGAAGCTTTCAGCGAGTCCTGTTGGAAGGAAAAATACACACAGTTTGGCAGAGATTGCAAAGAGTTTTTCCAGAATAACACCGGTTTTTCAAGGCCCCAGGAGTTCCGAGTTTTGATTTTTTCAGGCTGGGTTAAGGCTTGTCGCGTGCCATCTACCCACTTCTGCCCCATTATTGCGTACCTGCCTGGAGGCGGGTTCATTGCCAGAACTGTATCAATATCTACCGATCGAGGACGATATGCGTTTCCCGTCAACCACATATCTTTTCATCGCTATTCTTGCCCTGACATGGGCGGGGGAAGTCAGTGCTCAACAGCGAACCTTCACGTTTATGGATGTGCAGGAACTTAAGCGTGCTGGGTCATGGGTCCCTCGGTCAGACGGGGCCCTCATGCTCTATACCGTCACCACGCCTGATTGGGCGGAAGCGAATTCTCAAAGTGATATCCATATCGTGTCACTTGCGGATGGGGTGTCTTCGAGTCGAAGACTCACGTTCACGGACGATAAGAATGAAACGCAGCCTACTTGGGCTCCGGATGGCTCGTTTTTCGTATTTCTATCGAATCGCGACTCCGAAGGATCTGAGGGCAACCAGTTGTACATGATGCGTCACGATGGTGGTGAAGCTCAGAAGGTCACGGAAGCTGAAGAAGGGGTATCGGGGTTTGATTTTAGCCCAGATGGGCGCTGGCTTGTTTATCGCAGTGGTGAGTCCGGGCAGGAGCAGCTATTTGGGATATCAGTCGCCGATCTGCCCGCGGGTGAAGCTGGGCAACTCACGGAGGGTGAAGCCGGCATCGAACAATGGGATTTTAGCCCTGACGGAGGCCGTATCTACTTCGTACGTCCTGACAGTTTTGATGAGGATGAGAAACTACGGTTGGAGGAAGGCTTCACTGTGGACGTGAAGAACGCTACGACTCCCCTCTCTAAGCTCTGGTCCCTCGATGTCGTTTCAGGCACTGAAAGCCCGTTGACATCCAGTGAATCGTACAGTGTAAATGCGTTTACAATCTCCCCAGATGGTCGTTGGATGGGCTTTACAGGCGGATCAACTGAGCGTTACGAACGAAATATCACACAGGCTCGTCTCTACACGGACCAGTACCTCTTGGAGGTGAGCAGTGGACGAGTCGAGCGCCTAACGGAAAACTATGAGGTTGGTGAGTCCGGACTCAGCTTTTCGCCGGACAGCCGCTGGATTGCATTCACAGCTCCGGATGATATGGAGCGCTATTCGATGACCAATAGCCGAATGTATGTCCGTGCTGTGGGCGACAGTGGTGGAGCGTTCCGGAAGATTGGCGCGGATTTCGATCAAAGTATACGAGCTGGTTTCTGGTCAGATGATGCCAGCACCATCTATTTCAATGCGGGTGTGACGGTCACTACTCAGCTTCATGCGTTGGACGTCCAGACTGGCCAGGTGCGCCAGCTCACTAACGCGCGAGCAGCTCTTTCGGTTAGCCGCGACGAGGACAGTGGTGTGATCCTGATTGGATATTCCGATCCCATTACTCCGCCTACGGTCTTCACGACTGCGGGCGTAGAAGGAGTAATGGATCGTTCGTCTTGGATTCAGCTTGTTGATGCGAATCCGCAGTTGAAAGATGTGAGCTTCGGCGAGGAGGTTGAGGTCAACTGGACTTCAACTGACGGGAAGACTGTGGGTGGAGTCCTGGTCTATCCGGTTGGGTATTCAGAAGGAACACGCTACCCCCTCATCGTTGCGATTCACGGGGGCCCTGCGTCTGCAGACCAACTGCGATTCAATGGTGGATACAATGCGCAGGTCTACGCGGGAGCTGGCTACGCAGTTCTTAAGCCTAACTACAGAGGGTCTACGAACTACGGTAACGCTCACCGGACGGACATCGTAGGTGACTATTTCACTCTCGGCTTCGACGACATCATGACAGGTGTCGATCACTTGATCGAGGAGGGTATCGTTGACTCCGAACGTATGGGAGCGTTGGGCTGGAGTGCTGGTGGCCACTGGTCAAACTGGATTCTGACGCACACTGACCGCTTCAAGGCCATAAGCTCAGGCGCGGGTACGATGAACTGGATCAGCATGTATGCTCAGAGTGATGTTCAGCGGAATCGTCAGTTCTATATCGGGGATGACTTTCTCTACGAGAACTTCGATCCGTACTGGGATCAATCTCCACTCAAGTATATCGCTGATGCGAAAACCCCGACGATGGTTCACGTAGTTGAGGGTGATCCACGAGTGCCAAGCCCGCAGTCCGTAGAACTCCACATGGCGTTAAAGAAGCTTGGGGTGCCGACGGAATTGTTCATGTATCCTGGTCGTAGCCATGGGATTCCTGACCCTAGAAACCGCCTGGTCAAAGCGGTCAGTGAGATGGCATGGATGGACCACTATGTTAGAGGTATCGGTGACAAATTTGAGTGGAAGCAGGTTCTAGAGACGCTTGAAGCTAACAAGGAGAGCCCGAGAGTGATTTCAGACCACTACTAAGAAGTTCCTTGATTGAGGAGCTGAGCAGGTGGATCTTGCGGCGTCAGGTGGCGAGCACGGTTGAGCCTACGGTCTGGCGGTTCTCGAGGTCGCGATGAGCCTCGGAAACATCTGATAGTGGATACTCTTGGCCAATAAGTGGAGTGACCTTACCGGACAGGACCATATCGAAGAGCTTGGCTATGCCTTCCGCAGCCTCGGTCGGATCGGTGTAGTGATGTGCTAAGACGGGACGCGTTAGGAATAGCGAACCGTTTTGTGAGAGTAGGAGTGGGGGTACAGGTGGCACGGGCCCTGATGCATTTCCGAAGGTTACCATCATCCCACGAGGTCTGAGGGATTTGATCGAAGCTTCGAAGGTGGCGGCTCCAACCGAGTCGTACACGACGTCTACTCCCCGCCCATCAGTCATCTCTCGAACCCGATCAGCTACATCTTCGACCCGGTAGAAGATCACCTCGTCACACCCACTTGCTCGTGCTAATTCACCTTTCTCCTCTGATCCCACTGTACCAATAACTCTTGCACCTAGGGCGCTGAGCCACTGTGAGGCGATTAATCCAACTCCCCCAGCGGCTGCATGGAGTAAGACCACATCTCCGGCCGAGATAGGGAACGTACGGGTCACAAGGTACTCGACTGTGCATCCTTTGAGCATAATTGCGGCAGCAGTGTGATCATCAATTGCATCCGGAAGTCGAGCTAGTCGCGTTCGTGGAAGAACCCTCTTTTCACTGTATGATCCGGGCGGCCCATTTCCTGTGTAGGCCACTCTTTCACCAGGGCCTAGGTCATCTACATTCGACCCGACTGCTTCAATAATCCCTGCGGCTTCTACGCCCGGTGTGAAAGGCAGTTCTAGCGGATAGAGGCCGGTTCTGTGGTATACATCGATGAAGTTGAGGCCTACAGCCGTGTGACGGACCAGCACATCGGTTGGGCCGAGTGGTGGCAACTCGCTTTCTTGCCACTCCAGGACCTCGGGTCCTCCGAACTGGCTTACGACGATCGCTCGGGTCTTTTCATTCATGTGCGCATTTTCTCTGGATTGAGATTGAACGGCTAGCCATATCTGTTGGGGAGAGTTAGCGCCCTCTCCATTGTTCAAGATGTTCAATGAGCAACTCGTTGAGGTCGTCCGTAGCTTCTTCGGCTATCCAATGACTTACGCCCTCAAGGACTTCGAATTGGTAGGGGCCCGTCACGAACTCTTCGGAAGCCTCAGCAGTTCCTCGGTCGAAACAGCAGTCCTCTGTACTCCAGACATAGAGCGTGGGGGTAGAGACCATTGCAGGGGAGGCAGGCGGAGCATCTCCCTGGGAGGGTATCGCGGAGCGATACCAGTTAAGTGCAGCCCGAAGTGCATCCGGAGTACCGAGCAGGCTGAGGTAGAGATTGAGATCTGTTTCTGAAGAGCTGAACTGGGACAGTATGCTCTTGAGAAGCTGTGCCTCATTCGCCAGAAAAAATTGTTCCGAGCCCGCTGATCGGAACATTGTCATGTAACTGGATGCTTGTGATTGTGCGGAATTTGGATCCGACAGAGCCTGTGCAAAAGCAGTCATGTGGGGTGTCGAGAGAGCGGCAAGTGATTGAACGCGTTCCGGTACGGATGAAGCAAGAATCCATGCGACCGCTGCTCCCCAGTCGTGCCCGACTAGATGAAAACGCTCATACCCAAGAGATGTTGCCATCCCTAGTACGTCCCCTACGAGTTCTTCCATCACATAGTCGGATACCTCTGGAGGGCGGGCACCTGCGGAGTATCCCCTTTGATCCGGTGCTACAACTCGAAACCCAAGAGCGGCGAGGACCGGCAATTGATTACGCCATGCGTAGCCAGCTTGAGGAAACCCATGCAAGAGCAGCACGAGTTCGCCATCCAGTGGTCCCGCTGCAAGCGCATCGAATACAAAATCTTCGACTGAAATCTCTATCTGCTCCAATGCATCCTCCGTGGATTGTGCAAGATATGGAGGCGCGATCCACCCCAGCGTGATACTGAGTAACAAGATTGATTTTAACATGGGGATGCCTCGTTTTTGCTGGGATCAGAGGAGTATACGCTTACATCGGTGCCAAGACATCTGGAATAGAGAGTGGGCCCTAGATCCTAGCAACCGAGAGATGAGTGTCTATCTTTCCAGTGATTACTGCTTAGCCGGGAGAACAAAATGCGTCGCATCCGCTTTTTCTTGGCAGCTATACTTGCTGCTGCTTTTGTTGTGCCTCTTTCAGCCCAGTCCGCACCTTCCCAGTTCAGGGAAGAGATTTCGGGTCAGTTCGAGGCTTCGGCACGTAAGCTTGTGGCTCTCGCCCAGGTGATGCCATCTGATACCTATAGTTGGCAGCCCATGGAGGGTGTGTACTCAGTAGCGAGGGTCTACACTCATATTTCCCGCTATAACTACATGTATCCTGACCAGAGCCTTGGTATCGAATCTCCTATGGGACCTGCGGAGTACGGACGCTGGGAAGAAGAAGTTGTTGATAAAGACAAAGTAGTGGAGATCCTTGGCGCCTCGATGGACCACGTCCGGGCAGTGATTGATCAAACGTCAGAGAAAGAACTCAGTAAGCCGACCCGCCTTTACGGGAGGGAGGTCGGCCAATGGGCAGTTCTCTTACAGCTTGTCACCCATATGAACGAACATCTCGGTCAAGCGATCGCGTATGCGAGGATGAATCAAGTAATTCCTCCGTGGTCGAGCTAGGAGAAACTCATTATTTCCCGCCAACCTCAATTGTTCATCAGTGTAGTCATACTCACCACCGTATTCAGTTGCCAGAGCCAACAAATGGAGTCGCCTGACCTCTCGGAGGTGGAAACTATGGTGGACCAGGAACCCGGTTCGAAATTGGCTCGTCTCTTAGCTGAAGGTCAGGCAGTCTTCGGGATGTTCGCACGTCCGCAGAATGCTGACGGTGGTCGGGCTGCTGCTGCTAACGAAGAGACGGATTTCATCTTTTATTCCCTAGAGTCTGGGCCATGGGATATACCAACGATGGAGTCGTTCATGACTGCTATGACTGAAGCGTCCGGCGAAAAGGAACCGCATCCAGTTACGCTTCGAATTCCTCCGATTCGTGAAGATCGTGAGGTTGCGCTCGCCCATATTTCTGAAGGTATCGCGGCTGGTGTTGAGGGGATTGTATTTCCCCACGTTGAGTCACGAGCAGATGCTGAACTCGCAGTGCGTTCGATGGGTAGCCGCCTTTGGCCCATTAGCCCCAGTGGTGATCTCATCAATATCCTGCTCATAGAAGATCAGGTAGGGATAACTGCGGCTCGGGAGATTGTTGGGACACCAGGTGTAAGTGTGGCGATTCCCGGTCCGGGTGACCTTCGCAGGGCATATGAGGGAGATATGGAGGCGGTAGAGGAGGCAATTCAGACTGTACTTGCAGCGTGCAAAGAATTCGATGTGGCATGCGGGATTACGGCTGGTGTCGATGACATTGGTGAGCGCTTGGCACAGGGGTTCAAGCTCATCATTGTCAATCAACCCGAAGCGCTCTCGGTTGGTCTTGAGGAGTCTGGTCGTGGGGGTTGAGCGCGTGGTTGCTACGGTGGGACCATACGGATTTAGGCTGGTAGCAGTGGGCGCTACTCTGTGCATGACTGCGGCGTGCTCTGACGTGCCAGACGACACCAGTGCAGCTGATGCTGGGTCTCCCACCAGGCTAATACAGCTATGGTCTGCAGATACACCCGCGTTCGGTGTCTTTGTCCCAAATGAACGCCCAAGAGGTGAGGTGGCACCTGACGGTTCTCGTCTCCCGCCACTGTATACCTCCGAGGGAGGTGCAAGTCTCGGTGAGAATCCTTTGCTGGACTACCTCTTTTTGAACCTTGAAGGAAATTATGACGCAGAGGCTGTAGCTGCGATTGCAGAGGGCCTTGATGAATCGAATTCGGAGGGAACCCCTTCTCTGCTTGTCCGAATTCCACCCATCGAACGTGATGGTGCTGAAACAGCCCGTGCGCGGGTTCTTGAGGCACTTCAGTTGGGCGCTGACGGTGTTGTGGTTCCCCACGTGCGCAGTCCTGAGGAGGCACGATTGGCCGTGAGCTTCTTCGCGGATGCTGGTGCTAGCGTTTGGTCTCCCGATAATCCAGATGGTGAGACACTAGCCATGATTATGATCGAAGATGCAGGGGCACTTGCAGCTGCGGGTGAGATCGCGGATACGCCAGGTTACAGCGTTTTGGCCTGTGGTATTGGGAGCCTTTCAGGTGATCTCGGGAGCCGTGAAGCAGGAGAAGCCGGTACACAGGAAGTGCTACAGCACTCGGAACGAGTGGGTCTCCCAAATATGATCACTGCCAATGCTCAAGATGTTGAACAGCGGCTTGAGGAAGGCTTTCTAGGTTTACTGATGTCGGGCGCGGGTGCAGATGAGGCGATCCGTATCGGTAGATCGGCAGTCGGACGTTAGCTGCCCCGATATCTGGTCTCAGCAGAATAGTGACTCGCTATGCCGAACTTCCCTGTCCCCCTTCCGCCTGGTCTATCCCTGCCCGTAATGCTTCGACTAGCCGAGGTATCTCGGCCTCTGGGGTGGCACAGAGAGCTACTCGGACAGCACCCTTGAGGGGTATCACATAGACGCCCATATCACGCATCACCGCAGCAGTCTTTTCTCCGTCGGGAGTGAATACCACAACAAAGAACCCGCCATCGTAACGAGGCACGTGAAGCCCTGCAGTGCTCGCAGCACTATTAAAAGCTTCGACCCGCGTCCTTAAGAGTTCGACCAATCCAGCCCGATCAGTATCAGCACGCTTACTCAGTTCAGGGTCTACAAGCAAATCTGTTACGGCGAGTTGGCCCAGATGGTTGGAGTTCGACCACGTCGCTCGGCACGTGAACCCTAGGGCATTTGCAAGCTTATTCCGTTCTTCCTGATCTGGATGCAGGGCAACGAGTGAACCGATTCGAGCTCCGTACTGACAGAAAGATTTAGAAGCTGTCCATGCCAAGAGCACCGTGGTCGTCTCTAGCATTGTGGGGACTGCATCAATCCAGAGGTCCGCGCTCTCTCCACCAAATCGGTGATAGGCTAGATCGAGAAGAACTGCCACGGGTGCTTCTTCTCCAGCTGCACGAACCACTTCGGCGATGCTCCTCCACTCGCCCGCATCCAGAGAGTAGCCAGTCGGGTTGTGACACGGAAAATTCAGGATCAGCAGCAATCGTCCCTGGGTGTCTATATGCTGACGTATTCCCCGTTTCATGGCTTCCAAGTCGAAGCTCAGGTCAGGAGAGAACATGCCAAAAGTGCTGACGTCGCTTTCTAGGTGTTGCGCGATCACGGGGTATGGGCCCCAGTAGTAGTCAGTCGTAAGGGCCTGGTGTCCTGGTTCTACGAAGTTCTTTATTGCCTGATAAATCGCGCCGCTGCCCCCTGGAGTTGTTACTGCTACCGACTTTGGCAAAAGATCTGAATTGCCAAGGAGGTCTCTTCTAACTGCGTCTAAGAAGGGTGGAGACCCAGAGATTGGGGAGTAGCCTGCTGCCTTGCCAGTGGGCACGCGGGCTATCGCTTCAGCCACACTAGGCATGACAGCGATTCGACCCTCATCGTCCATCAAGGCACCCATTGTTGCATCAAGGATTGATTCTCCAGCCGCCGCACGTGCTTTAGCCTCACTATTCAGCCTGAAAATAGGGTCATTGCCCTCACGGGCCTGAGACGCTGAGGTCAGCGCACTGATAGAGTGTTGGGTCACCGGTTTGCACCTGGCAGGCTGCCATCGAGTTCAGTGTAAACTTGTTGAATTGCCCGGGGAGCTTGACTCGTAAAAAGTGACCAACTCTCAAGTTCACCGAAGTTGGCCTGGATTTGTGCGTCCTCAAGGCCGTAGCCCTCCTCGTACTGCTGAGTAGCTAGTTCGATGACACGGATCACCGCACGCCGATACGTGTCTAGCTCTTCCTCGAGCACGGCGGAAGAGTCAACGAACCCATGACCCGGGACGTAGGTATCGATATCCATCGCCTGGGCTTTCTCAATCATTTCTACCCATTCCGAGGGATAAGCTGAGCGCATTGCTGGGAAGACTCGGTTCAGATAGGCCTCACTCATGAAAAGAATTTTCTCTTCAGGCAGATGGACCACGAGATCTCCACCGGTATGGGCACGTCCCAGGAAGAGGATCTCAATCGTTCGACCTCCGAGTTCCAATACCTCACGTTCATCGATTATTTGGCTAGGGAGCACAATTGGCGGAACTCCTGCATCCCTGTTCGGTGCGTTGGCACTAGCCTCAAGCGTGGCCGCTGAAGTAGGGTGAGCCAGAAATTCGGCGTCCGCGGGAAATGCTGAGTTACCGGCCGTATGGTCCCCGTGGTCCGAACATATTACCACATGGGTTATGGGCTGATCAGTAATGTCAGCGATGCGGTCAATCATCCTCTGAGTTTCTTCCACGCTACCCTGGCCGTCAGCAACGAGGACACCCTGATTGGTTACGACGAACATGCTAACCGTCGTAAATCTCTCTTCGCCCGCAGACCTGAGCTGTTCGTATGAGTACACTCCGGTCGCAAGTTCTTTAATACGCGGGAAATCTCCATCAGTGTACCCGCGAGTATAGGGGTTTGCGGTTCGGATTACGTCCTCAGTTAAGACAGGATCAACGCGGTCCGTTGTTGTATCTTCTTGTGTGGATCCACCGCACGCCGAAGAAATGATGGCTACGGTCCACAGGAGGGGTAAAGCCCTAGTCGCCATGCTTGTATTCCATAGGTAAAATGATCGCGTAGACTAATTAAGAGGAACCACAATGATGAATAGGAAACCAGTTGTCACTGCTTTAGTGGCATTTTTAGTCGCATTTCTTATAGCATTCGCTATGACGCGTGAGCAAGCACCTGCAGTTACTCAGGCAACTGATGATGCAGCGCTACAGGCTGAGTTGACTATGGAGCGGCCGATCGATGCCCTTAATTCGATCTGGATCGAAGAACTTACTTGGATCGAGATTCGGGATAGGATGGCTGACGGGACGAGCACCGTGATCATCCCAACTGGCGGCATCGAACAGAATGGTCCTTATGTAGCTATGGGCAAGCACAACTATGTCCTTCAGGGAGCTTGTGAAGGAATCGCCCGTGAGCTTGGTAACGCACTATGCGCACCAATAATGAAGCTTGTCCCAGAGGGTGGTATAGAGGAGCCAACCGGCCATATGCGTTATCCGGGCACCATTAGTCTTCGAGAAGAGACGTTCCAGGCGGTCCTGGATGATGTTGCGAGCAGCCTACAAGCACATGGCTTCGAACATATTGTGTTCATCGGTGACAGCGGCGGAAATCAAGATGGGATGGCGGTAGTGGCCGATCGGCTTAATGAGCGTCAAGGAAAATCTACGGCCCACTATATCCCTGAATTCTACGACAACGCCGGGGTGCAGAGAGTCATGGAAGAAGAGTTCGGGATTTTTGAGGAATCCGAGGGCTTTCACGATACGTACTGGCTTACCGCCATGCAGATGACCGTGGATCCCTCTTCGGTTCGCTACGAGGAGCGGGTCGCTGCCGGTCGTGCCTCAATTAACGGGGTTTCAATTGCCCCGCTCGAGAAGACGATTGAGGTAGGTATGAGGCTCATGCAGTATCGAATAGACAATACATCACGCCTGATACGGGCTGCGATTGAGGGTGCCCACTAATCGTTTGCGAATAGTGAAAATTGGGTGAAGGTGGTGCTACTAGCCCCCCGCCTTCCATAGGTCGTAACGCATTCTAAGCGTGATCACAGGGTTCCCATTCTCGTGTGGCTCGATGTCCTCATCAGTCGCGCTGATGTACATCGCGTAGTCACCATCATTGAATGACGCTCCCTCAGGATCATCTGTATCAGCTTGGAGGATATATGCGACATGCGCATTCCGGCTGTCGCAAGCCGCATCGGGAACGGGCTCTGTTTCACAGGTACAACGCACGTCCCCGCCCGCCCCATCGGCTCCTTCCATGGCTGCCATCACTCGGTCAGCGAGTGACCCGTTCTCTGCTTCGAAGGCTCGCGCTGCGTTATGCACAACTGCATCCGAAGCCAGAATATTACCCTGAACAGAGTAGTATATTTCGGTATCTGTAACCCGACCCTGCTGCGACAGTGATGCAGCACTATTACCGCTGCCAGAAAAGCCAACTGATCGGCCCTGCATGTCTACGATACCAAATTGGCGCCGCTCAATGTCCGGATCTTGTTTGAGAAGTTCCAGGATCTCGGTGGGATCAGCCCCAGCTTTCATTTGCGCATAGATGAGTTGCTGGTTTTCTCTTGTACGGTCGACTCCGGCCTGCGCGGCTGCGACACCGATCCCTGGCAGTACGATTGCCTGGATATCCATAAGGCCTTTCGAGGGGAAGCCAGCGAATCTGCCCTGAGCAACGCATGTTGCTGAGGCAATTACAATCTGTCCCGTTCTGGCGTCTACTGCGATCACTGACCATGTGGCGGATAGCGAGGTCGGCAAGAGTGTGCAGGCAGCGATAAACAAAACCACCGCTTGTCTCAAATCTCGTATGATTTTCATACTTATCTCCACTCTCCATCGATCCAAGTGCACCAAGGCTCCAGGAGTCCGAGCCAATCCATAGCTGGTTGTCCGATTGGGGCTCCTGGAGGAGCACTCACCGAACTCGGGATTTGTCCTGAATCATAAGGCCTTCCGAGAAATCGCCTTATATCAAGCTGGAGTAGCACAGAAGTGCCAGAAGGCTCCATCTCCGCAAGGCGACCGGCCAAGGTCCGAAGTGCCAATGTCGACTGCGCTCTCACCTGCATCATTGGCGCGGTTTCCGCTAGCGATTTCACCCTTTCAATTACTACGCCAGCAACCGTATTTCTGATCGCGGTCTCGTAACTATTGTTTGCCTCTCCCTCAAAAGCGGCCTGGAAAAGTCTTTGTAGGACATCGTTCAAGCCCGGCATCGAAGGATCCAGCATCTTCTGTTCCACCAGTCTCGCTGCTCGGTCTGCCGTGAGGATATTGTTCACGGTGTGGCTTGCCGCTACGAATGCAGGTGTGAGCGCATCAAAGGCGGAGCCAGTATAGCGCGGGAAAAGCTCTCGTGTTCTGCCGTATCCTGGGGGTCTTGGAGGAATCGCCTCGAGAACTGAAGTCGGAAGGGCTAACTCGCTAGAAGAAAGAGTTCTCATTAGAGCATCCAATGCTCGGTTTTGATACTCAGAAGCAATATGCCAGACAGGTCTCAGGCCATCACCTCTAGCCGCATAGATGTAGCCCACCCCACCCATTACCGATGCAGTGGATTCCACCTGATATCGATGATGTAGATACAGAGGTACTAGTACCTCTTCGATCGTTGCCATGGGCATTCCGTTCTTGATGGCTGCCTCGCCGAACCGGGACATGGCCACTGATCTCACATCCATCATTCGGTTCAATTCGTCAGCCATGTCAGTGCCATTCGCCCATTGGTCTGCTTGGGGCGTTGTCTGGACATCCTGGTTTGACATATAGCGCACATCATTATCCCAGGCGTCTTCAAGAACTTTTATCAGGGCAGCTTCGTCATCTCCCCCACCGACGAAGTCTTGATACCCGAAAGTGACAGCGGCCTTATCCCAGTCACCGATCCCCACGTCGTAGACCTGAGAATGGTCTAACGAGCCATCACCGTTAAGGGTGACGAGGGGATGTGGGTAATCCATCACAGAGATACGACCAGCAGTGCTATTGTAGTAGTTGTGGCCTAACCCGATCGTATGCCCCACTTCATGTGCCGAAAGCTGGCGGATCCGGGCCAGCGCCCACTCGGCGATCTCGGGCGTCTCTTCATCGCCTTCTATATAAGGAGAGAGTAAGCCCTCGGCGATCATGTAGTCCTGCCGAACCCGGAGTGAGCCAAGAGTCACGACCCCCTTAATAATTTCTCCAGTGCGAGGATCGGACACTGATCCGCCGGTACTCCAGCCTCGTGTGGAACGGTGTACCCAATTGATGACGTTGTAGCGAGCATCCAATGAACTAATGCTGTCTGGCCTCAGTGTGACTTGGAAGGCATCACGATATCCTGCTGCCTCAAAAGCCTGATTCCACCACCTAGCTCCGTCCAGAAGGGCGGAACGAATCGGTTCTGGAGCCCCAGGGTCCAGGTAGTAGATAATCGGCTCCACAGGATCACTTACCGCTGCAGATGGATCTTGTTTTTGAAGCCGATGGCGCCGGATAAAACGCTGGGTCATTGGTTCGTCGAGGGGTACTGCATAGTCCTGGTAGCTCGACGATCCGTAGCCAGAACGCGGATCGAACATCCGCGGTTCGTAGTCATCATCTGGAAGTTGAACGAATGAGTGGTGAACACGGATGCTTGCCGCTTCGCCGGTCGAGGCAACGCTACCTACACCTTCGAATCCGCCCCCACCTCTCCCGCCACGGCCACCACCACCACCTGATTGCTGGACGAAGGTGAGTTCTACTTCCAACTCTGTATTTGTCGGAAACGAGTTTGTCATGTCCATGTAGACTGAGCTTCGGCTGTTATCTAACTGGTACGTCCCTGGACTCATCCTTTGGCCGGCATTCGTAGCATCTCTAATTAGAAAGTCTGTCAGATCAACGAGGACGCGCCCGCCCGTTTCTGCAGCTGGGGTAAAGCTCCAGAGGATTGATCTCGCAAACGCATCTCGCACTGCTTGCGTCTCAGACGGGTTGTCACTGTTCGCCCTGAAACGATAATTGGGCTGAACCATTAAGATCTTACGACCTACTCGTTCAAACTTGACGATTCTCGAGCCACGTAGGGCCCCACGGTCGAGACCGATATCATTTGATCCGAGTCCCGCACCAAATCCAGCAAAATGGATCATTTCTTCATCAAGCTCCGGAATCTCCATCCAGAGCTGACCGAGGCCGGCGTCCCAGTAAAGGGGGAGAAACCCCTCAAGGCTAGCCATACCATCGGTTTTATCCTCAATGGTAGGAAGATCCCCCATGCTTTGATCCCCACTACTGCCTCGTTGAGCAGAGAGTGGGTTTGATAACACACTCGCCAGGAGTGCAACTATGACGAAGAACTTTAAAGAGCGCTTAGATCCTACTGAGGTCATGCGGTCCTCCTAGATATTTCTACTACTGAATTGTCTTATGGGTACGCCTGGGTGCTTTCAGCGAGAGAAGTCGATGGTTGCATCGAGTATCTCACCGCAGTCGGCGATCTTTACGGCCCCCGATATATTTGCTCCGTGTTCCGAGATCGTTAAGGCACCGTCCATGGTGCCGCCACTGCACCCGGTGGCCGGGTTGTTTCCGTATGCGATCCCTACCGTAAGCTGGTCCCCTGCTAGAATCCCATTGAGTGTACCATTGATCTGGATTGGTCGATTTACTGAAACTGTGCCAGTCACCGCCCCCCCAGGCTGGGTGCTGACTTGTATGGTGCCGGTCATTGTTACGCCAGCTACTGTGAGTGAGCCAGAGTAGTCACCGGCTACGTTGTAGGGGTATCCGGCATCTCCAGGCCCTGGTGAACCAGCACAGCCCACCACGAGTCCGGCCAATACAAGAAGCCCAGGAGTTCTGATTCTCATCCAGAAATCTTCAGACAGAGTCAAGATAGTTTCCCTCAATAATCAGATGTGACCCCACCAAAGAGCCGAGTGTGAATCGGGCTGGCACGATGTGCGGCTAATTCTCGCCAATTAGTTGACCGTAAACGTTACAGTATCAACAACCCATGGCTGAAGTGGGATGTGGATTCCATCGGCTACCACTGCAATGAGTCTGTGCTCTCCGGGGGCTACACCCTCAAACGTGTACTCAGACGAGCCATCTCCCATGTGGATGATACTACCCGGTACAGTCGGAACCGGCTCACCAACTCCCGTCAGGTCAGCATCTAGATACAGGTGATGATGACCTGTCCCGGATGTCATGTCCCCTGCAGGTACAATCGGGAACCCCGCAACCTGCAGGCTCACGGTAACATTTTCGCCCATTACCTGAGATCCTGTAGCGGGTTGAGTGATGGTGACTGTCCCAATGGGATCGTCACTGGTAGCATCTGCGCCGGTTTCCGCTGGGGGCGCATCACCGCAGGCTAACAACGTCGTTATGACAACTGCGAGGCTAAGCTTTGGGCTATTATTCATTGCTCATTGGGAGGGAGGGTCCGAGTAAGGCTATCTTTCACAAAAAGGGCGTATTTATGGTTTGTACCGCAAGAGCGCCCGCCTAGGATTCCGATCAACACCGCTCTGGTCCTCGTCCTCATTTCCCGGAGGTCGAGGTCGATTCATCCTAAGGGATACGCCGCCGAAGAAGCGTGAGCCGGACCGGTTGACCTTGTGATCTCCGTCATTCAGGTAGTCGAGGATCGCTTGGTCCCATGACAGGCCTGCTTTTCCGACTAGCTCCATCCAGGGACCGTAGGCGGTTTCATCAGGAGCTTCCGTTGTACCACTCCAGATTGTTACTCGGGGGTTGTAGCCACCTCCACCCTCCCCGCTTGAGCCCTTCAGCGGCATCTGAATCAAGACACTATCCGTCATGGGTAGCCTGAAAGTCTCAGGATCAAAATCAGCCCCGTAGCGTCTATATCGGCCGTAGTTGCGCTGGTTCATCTCGAAAACCTCCTGATTCGAGTTGATGCCTGACGTGATATAGTCTCGAATCTGGAACGCGGCTTCCTTGTGGCGGGGGAAACTTGGATTGTCTATGAAGCTGAAGCCGGGCATGAACCAGCCTTTGTTGAAGCCCCAGTTACGCTCTGTCACTCGCCCACGTCTGACGAGCCCGGTGTATTCGCTGAATAGCTGCACAACCTGGTGGCTCGGGTAGCCGTGCGGGTTGAGGAAGATGTCTGGGAGCCAGGTAGCCCAGAGTTTCCCTCTGACAGTTGATTCCGGGTAGATCGCGTGATCATCATTTCCACCGGAAGTCGCATCCTGCCCGAGAGACCCAAGGTATCCAGCGTGGAGGATGTAGTCGGGATTTGTTCTATAGAGGTCATAGGCGAGTTGCGCACCATCGGGGTTCGTGAACGGATGCACTATTACGTTGACCCGGTTGAGTTTGGCCCGCTGTAGAGAATCAGTTAGGAGTAGCTCCGCGTGACGTAGCACGTGGCTAGTCGATGAGACCTCATTCGCATGCTGCCTCGCCGAGTACACGACCGTTGGTTTGAACGTGGTCGCCTTGACGTGCGACCAGTGTGTGGCGGAGACCAACGGCATAAGGTCCATCGCCCAGATTTCTTTGCCGAGGTAGGAGCGACCGACCCTGTAAATCGAGGCTTCATCAAAAGAATCCGCCATTTTTGCAATCATCTGGTGACCCTCGGGAGGAGGGATCGGGGTATCCCACTGAACAATGCGGTCACCCTCGTACGACCAGTTCTCAGGCAATAGGCTCCGCCATTCGGCGAGTGGATTTGGCGATCCGTTGCCGTCGAGTGTCACGGTTCGTCGGGAGTTGGGATCCTGCTTGTGAGTCCACTC
>Ga0209019_1000278_pt1 | contig 26307 bp, 24 predicted proteins | sample METZYME_3_300m_FD_187549 | JGI IMG/M metagenome (GOLD analysis project Ga0209019, IMG submission 187549) | Marine microbial communities from oxygen minimum zone in mesopelagic equatorial Pacific - METZYME_3_300m (SPAdes) (version 2) | ecosystem: Environmental > Aquatic > Marine > Oceanic... | reverse complement strand
ATACCCAGAGTCGTGAGACTCGAGCTAACAGTTGGTGGCCGCGGAAAAATGGAATTTACAACAGGCAGTAGTCCCGGAAGCTTTAGCACAGACATTGGTCTACAGAAATCGTTTTTGGACAACAGACTCTCTGTGACTGTTAAACTTGATGATGTTTTTGATACAAAAAAATTCATTATTAACACTGAACACACAATAAACAACCCTATCAATGATGAGGTCTTATACACTCAACTAATGAATGCGGAGCGACGTCGCCAACAGAGATACATGTCTATCAATCTTAATTATAATTTTGGAAAACAACAGAAAAAACGCTGGAACAAAAGAAGTTTTGGTGGCGGCAGAAGTGGCGGCGGCGGCGGAATGGATATGGACTATTAGGTTCTAGTTTATTAATTAAACCGAATATTAATTAATACTTTGCAAAAAATATTTATTGGCCTCCTTCTCCTCTTTACTATAACCTCAAATATTCTAGCGACCAACAAAAACCCAATTATTCTGGTTCATGGGTTTTTAGGATGGGGCAGAGATGAAATTAGCGACACAAAATACTGGGGCGGCTCTCATGATATAGAGACCTATCTAAGATCGAAAGGCTATACCGTTTATACCGTCTCTGTCGGGCCAATATCTTCCAATTATGATTGCGCTGTAGAAGCTTTTTATCAGATCAAGGGCGGACAGCTTGACTATGGAAAAAACCATTCCGAAGAATTTGATTTGGTCCAAAAGCCAGAAGGAAAATACTACCAGGGACTATATCCAATCTGGGACAGTGAAAATCCTGTTCACTTAATAGGCTATAGTTTTGGCGGCCAAACCGTAAGAATGCTCCAACATTTATTGAGTACTAAAATGAATTCTGAACATCAAGAAGAAAGCCTGCTTCTTGGGAATGAACTTAGTGGATGGGTAAAATCGATCACCACAATGTCTGCTCCCTTAAATGGTGCTACTATTGCAGACATTGTAAACAAATTTATTCCATTCACTGATAGTATGCTCCCAATTGTTGATAATATTAGTACAGACTATTATAATTTGGATCTATACCAGTGGGATCTAAACAGAAAAGTTGGTGAATCTTTTATTGGCTATCTAAATCGTATGGTATCCAACCCATCATGGTCAACAAAAAATAGTATCGCCTTTGATGCTACACTCAGTGGTGCAAAAAACATAAATGATATGATCTCAATTGATCCAAGCGTATACTATTTTTCTTATAGTACAAGCTGCAGTAAAAAAGACCCGGTTAAAGGATACCACATTCCAGAAGAAAGCTTAAGCCTCCCTAACTATCCACTATGCTACCTGATGGGTAGAATAAAAATAAACGCCGGCAATGGCCTTGTCACTGACTCTACCTGGTTTGAAAATGATGGAACAGTAAACACAATATCGATGGTAAGACCTTTCACTGGCGAAAAGGGACCTGAACCAATGGTATATCATAAAAAAGGGATGAGACTTAGACCGGGTATATGGAACTATATGGGGAAATACAACCTGGATCATAAAAATTTTATTGGGTTTTTTCTTGATACTCAAGAATTGGTAGACAATATGTATAACCGTTTCGAACGTCACGCTAGCATACTTTATGCTTTGCCTTAATCTTTCATTACTAAGTTTATTTTCTTTATGTTCTGTTAAACATTTTTGAAAACATAAGAAGGGGTTAACATGGGGCACACTGACAATATTAAAATAAGTGATCTAAAAACCATCCCAAATATGTTAAGTATAAGCAGGCTCATACTGATTCCTGCAATGCTAATCCCTGCATACTATATTCAGGATGAGCCTCAGGCTAGATTTGTTTTTCTAATCATGTTTATAGTAATTGGCGTAACGGATAAGCTCGATGGAACACTGGCACGCTATCTAAACCAGACAACAGCGCTCGGAGCAAAGCTAGACACTATAGCAGACATGGTATTTTATCCACTCATAGCTTTGTGGCTCTATAGATTTGAAAGTGGCGTTGTTGGTGAATGGTGGAACCTTGTTTACTTTTTATTGGCTCTATATTTTTTCAAAATGATAACCGGAAAAATAAAATTTGGTTATATGCCAGCCTTTCACACAATAGGAGCTAAAACCTTTTCCGCTAGTCTATATTTTTTTATGATCGCAGCTATACTTGACCCAGTCTTAGCAAAATCAATATTCCCTGTTTTATGTGTAATTGGATATATAAATCAACTGGAAGAAACATATATTTTACTTACCAGAGACAGCGTAGATGAAAATATTAGATCTGTGTTTGATTAGCCCCCGACAATAAAGACAGCGTTACCAAAAAGAAGTTTACCACTGTACCAAAATCCTCTGAACAATGGATTATCTGCCATATAAATAATCCTTCCTCTTCCGCTCTCGTGTACACCAAAAATAAGATTATCTTTTATCTTTTTTTTTACCCTATGTCCCATAAAACCTGAAACATGAGATAAAGAATTTTTTAGTGTCCCCACGTTCCATCCTTTTGGAAGATAGGGGTACATTCGAGAACCCTGACGAAGAGAAAAATAATTTTCACCATAACCAAACATAAGCGGATGTGTGTTGTCTACATCAACCCTGATGATAGATCCATAAGACGCATCCGAAAGCCTAGCCCTGTTTTTATCTTTATATTTTTTTACTCGATTTTCTTTTTGTCTTTTCTTCTTCAATTCTTGTGCTGCTTTTTTTGATTCTTCCGAATCATATTTAATAAGACCATATCCATTTTTATCTACAAATTTTTCCATAGCAGATCCTATAACAATAAGTCGACCACCAGATTTAACCCAGTCTAAAATTTCTTCAGGAGGATCATTAATTATTAATCCATCTGCATTGGTCTCTTCTACTATTTTTTCCGATGGACTGATCTCATTAACAAATGAACCATAACCGCCTTCAGGCATTATTAAAACATCTATCTCATCAAAGGGTAGTGATTGAACCTCCGAAGCATCATATACAGATATTGGATAGCCAATCTGTTGTTCAAAATAATGCCAAACTTCACCAAAATTATAACTGCTAACATCTTCACCACTAAGCACTGCAACCTTAGGAGCTTTCACAACTCGCATGGTTGAGGACCCAAAGTCTTTCCCTTTTGTAACCAGTCCGGTCGTTACGGATCCTAAATTAGTATTATATTTTTTTGAGAGCTTTCTTAATAGTTTGTCAAATTGCTGTTTTTTTGTTTCATTCCCTTTTCTTGTAATCACTAAAGTTCCTCTATCATACACAATACCACCTACCTCAAAGGGCTCTTCAGAAACACGGACAACAATATTATTTTTCAAGACTTCAGATAAAAATTTCAAATCATAAACGCTTTTCCATGGATTTAGATATGCATAAGGCTCATCATCCCAGACATGAACGACCTTACTAATTCCGTGAATATTAAAACTCTCCTGCGGAATAACTGTCTCGAGAGCATATGCCTCTAAACCATAGACATATGGAATAGACCAAGCAGTAATATCATACGTAAGAGAATCCTCATAATGAGTTATTGGCTCAAACAAAACCTGAGTTAAAACTGATTTTTTTTGATCTGCTGAAATGATAATATCATTTTCTTGTATTCTAAACGAATCATACTTACCTAAAAAATAGCTATACCCTCTGACAGAACGAGCCCTATCATCTATAGGGTGTCCATATTTTATTCCATGTGTATTTAGCCATCTTAACAAATCTTCCCTTTTAGGGTCGTTCAGCCCTGCTTTAATAACGAAAGTTTTATACTTAATGATTGGATTATCTATCCCCTTATTAAAAAAATATTTAAACTCTTTTATGATCCTGTCTTTATGCTTGTAAGCAGACTCTACAGTTGATAGCCCAGTAGTGTGGTGATGTTTTATCCTAGATCGGAGCGTCAGAGTATCTCCATCAGAGGTAATCGCGGAAACACCGCCCGCTGCTCCACCAGCTTTTTCATAGGTCATCCCTATCGCACCATTATATATAGGGTAAGTATCGCCATAGCCAGGATACAAAAGATCAAAGTGTTCTTTTGTAAAATATAGCCAGTTGTTATTATCAAAATATCGTGAATGATTTTTCCCAATTATCTTTTGAAAGTCTCTTTGCCACGAGGTTATCTGCAAATGATATGGCTTTGCAGCAGGGGCAAAATAATATGGCTCATTAAAATACTGCTCATGATAGTCTACATGTATATGCGGCATCCAACTATTGTATAATTGCATTCTCTGAATAGTCTCCACCTGAGTCTGCCATGTCCAATCTCTGTTAAGATCAAAATAATAGTGATTTGTTCTTCCTCCGGGCCATGGCTCCTGGTGTTCCCTTGTGCCAATATTAGCATCTGGAGGATGTGTCCCAGTCATAGTATAAAACTGCACATATCGGTCACGCCCATCAGGATTAATGCATGGGTCAATAATAACAACCGTGCGCTTTAACCACTCCATCGTTTTTTTATTTGATGTATTTGCAAACGAGAAAAGAGTTTCCATAGCAGCCTCAGTAGAGCTTGATTCGTTACCATGCACTGAGTAACTAAGCCACACTAACGCGTAATCTTTTTCTGGGGCTATTCCTTCTTCCAGGCCAGATGAAATAAGATGGTTCGTTCTAATTTCATCAACAGAAAATTTATTCTCTGGGTGTGTAATAATAGCAATAAAAAGAGGCCTACCTTCATAGGTTTCTCCATACTGAACAAGGTGGACACTCTCGCTTGAAGAATCAACCTGCTTAAAATAGTCAACTACTCTGTGGTGATATGTAAATCTTTCACCAAGCTCATAACCAAGAAATTCTTTAGGAGAAAGTGGAAACGAGGAATACAGGTACGTGAATGATAAAACAATGTAGACTAATATTATTAACTGTTTTCTGATAGGTACACCATTATTGCATTTTGAATATGCATTCTGTTCTCTGCCTGGTCAAAAACAATAGAATAGTCTGCCTCCATAACACCATCAGTTACCTCGCGCCCTCTTTCGGCAGGAAGACAGTGCATAAATAAGGTTCTTTTTCCAGAGTGTTTTATAAGATCTTCGTTCACCTGGAAATTTGAAAATATTTTTTCTCTTTGGGCTGCTTCATCTTTCTGGCCCATTGATGCCCACACATCAGTGTATACAATATCCGCATTCTGTATTGCCTCCATAGGATTATGAGAAACATCTATATCAGAAATCCTGGAATCGACTGCTTTGTTTATTGTATTTTGATCAGGGTTATATTCTTCCGGGCAACAACATACAAAGGTAATGGGAACCCTCATCGCTAAATGAAGCCATGAGTGCACAATATTATTACCATCACCCATATAAACTATTTTAGGATTATCAATATCTCCGAGATGCTCCCAAACAGTAAAAATATCTGCCATTATCTGACACGGGTGGTTATAGTCTGTGAGTCCATTAATCACAGGTATCGTTGAGTACTCTGCTAGTTCAAGAATATGATCGTGGTCAAAAAGTCTGGCCATTATTATATCATTATACCTACTAAATAATCTTGAAATATCTTTAATAGCTTCTCTCTTGCCAATACCTATATCACTGGGGCCAAGAAAAAGCGCATGCCCCCCCATCCACTCAAAACCGGTTTCAAATGATACCCTAGTACGGGCAGAAGGCTTTGCAAATATCATAGCCAAAGATTTATTATAAAATGGATTGTAGTCTTCTCTTTTATGAAATTTTTTCTTTAAATCTTTTGCAAGATTAAGTATCTCCCAGAGTTCAGACTCATTATAGTCTGATATGTGTAAAAAATGTTTCAATAAATAGTCCCTTATAAAATATATCTGCTTAGATCTTGATCAACAACAATATCTCCAAGAGCATCCTTCACATACTTTGCTGTAATCTTTATGTTTTTTTGTCCAGATTTTGGATGCTCAAATAAAGGGGTTTCAAGAAGTGTGGTCATTATAGTATGTAATCTTCTTGCTCCAATGTTTTCAGTTTTTGTATTAACCTCTGTTGCTATCTCAGAAATCGCCTTAATTGAAGATGATTCAAACTCTAGATGGACACCTTCAGCCTCAAGAAGTGCAACATATTGTTTAATCAGGGCTGATTTTGGATGGGTTAATATTTTAATAAAATCTTTGGTCTTCAGTTTATCCAGTTCAACTCGAATAGGAAAACGACCCTGTAGCTCTGGGATCATATCTGAAGGAGTACTAATATGGAAAGCCCCTGCTGCGATAAATAGAATATGATCAGTAGAAACAACTCCATACTTAGTATTGACATTGCTCCCCTCTACAATAGGCAGGAGATCTCTTTGAACGCCTTCTCTGCTGACATCCGGCCCCTGCCCTCCGTTACCATTAACTACCTTATCAATCTCATCTATAAAAATAATACCATTATTCTCTGAACGCTCTTTAGCAATACGGATAACCTCATCATTATCAATAAGTTTTTGAGCCTCAGCATCTATCAGAACCTCACGAGCTTCCGAGACTGGCATTTTTCTTGGTTTTTTGGATTTTGGAATAGCATTGCTAAGCATATCTTTGATATTTATCCCAAAATCATCCATCCCTATTGGACCTAAAACCTGCATGCCTGTTATTGTCTCTTGCTCAATCTCAATCTCAATGATATTGTCTTCGAAATCACCATTTTCTAATTTTTTCCGTATTCGAGAACGTGTTCTTGCGTGACGTTCTTGAATCTCTTCGGGTATTGATGCATCATTTTTGGTTTTATCTGGAAAAAGAATATCAATAATTCTTTCATTGGCCAAGCTCTCTGCTAGGCCAATAACTTCTTCCTCTTTTTCTCTCTGCACCATATTAAAAGATGTGTCCATCAGGTCTCTGATCATAGACTCAACATCTCTTCCGACATAACCAACTTCAGTAAACTTACTTGCTTCAACTTTTACAAAAGGAGCACTAGTGAGAGCAGCCAGTCTTCTAGAAATCTCAGTTTTCCCAACCCCAGTAGAGCCTATCATTATTATGTTATTAGGCATAATCTCATCACGCATATAACCAGAAACTTGTTGCCTTCTCCATCTGTTTCTCATTGCAATCGCCACTGCCTTTTTCGCTTTAGCCTGTCCTATAATATACTTATCCAGTTCTCGGACGATTTGTTTGGGAGTTAGTTCTTTCATCTAAGCTCTAAGACCGTTATAGAATCATTGGTATAAATACATAGATCGGCAGCTATTTTTAATGACTTTTCAGCAATCTGCTTTGCTGAGAATTTACCTGACTGATAAAACGCTGTCGCTGCTGCCTGGGCAAACCCTCCGCCGGATCCAATCGCTACAATAGGTCCATCTGGCTCTATTACGTTCCCATCACCAGCAATAATAAAACTATTTCCTTTATCCATGACAAGCAGCAAGGCTTCCAAATGCCGGAGGATTTTATCGGTCCTCCAGTCTTTAGCCATCTCAACAACCGATCTCTTAAGGTCTCCCTCATACTCATCAAGTTTTTGTTCAAACTTTTCAAATAGTGTGAGTGCATCAGCAGCTGCACCAGCAAATCCTCCAACCACGCCACCCTTTTGGCTATCAAACTTCCTGACTTTTACGGCCTTTTGTTTCATTGCCATATCGCCAAGAGTGACTTGTCCATCGCCAGCTACAGCGACCTTGCCTTTAGATCGAACACCTAATATTGTTGTAGACCGTATTTTGAGATTGTTTTTGTTCATTTTCTTGTACTAAGATACTTTAAGAAATCTCCATCAGTACTTAGGACTAATACCGTCTCTTTATCTAGAGCTTCTTTATAAATCTCCATTGTCCTCATAAAACGATAGAAAGAAGGGTCTTTATTGTATGCAGCGGCATAAATATTTGCAGCCTCTGCATCCGCTTTACCCTTTATCTCTTGTGAGCGTCTATATGCATCTGATGTGATCTCTTTAAGGTCTTTATCTTTTTGACCACTAATTCGTGCTGACTCACCGGCTCCCTGTGAACGAAACTCTTCAGCAATCCTCTTACGTTCTGAGATCATACGCTCATATACTTTCTTCCGAACTTCGGGAACATAGTTTATTCGCTTAAACTGAAAATCAAGTATCTCAATACCTAGATCACTTGTGCTTTCTTTTGCTAGCCCTAATATTTCTTTCGTCAGCTCATCTCTGCCACTTTTAATAATCGCTTTATCTTTGTTTGATTGATCATTATCAACATTATTACCTATATACTCTCTATTTGAGCTTCTAACTAATTCAATAAGATCGTGGTTCGCGATTGCATTTTGTGTTGCTCCCTCGAGCACTGATCCTAAGCGCGTCAGAGCCTTTGACTCATCAAACAATCTTTTAGCATATTGTAATGGGTCCGAAATGCGCCATCGTGCATAAGTGTTTATATTGATGAAACGTTTGTCTCTTGTAGAAACCTGTTTCGGCTCACCATCCCACGCGAGAAATCTTTTATCAAAGTAGTTTGCAGTTTCCAAGAATGGCTTTTTTATTTTAAGCCCTGGCGATGTTATTGGATCACCAACTGGTTTACCAAACTGAGTGATGACTACCTGCTCTGACTCGGTGACAATGTAAAAAGCGCCTCCAAATATGAGAAGAATAGAAATAATACCAATAGTAATAATTACACTAAAAAATTTTCCCATTATTTTGCCTCCTTTCCTAGTGGCAGAAGAGGGAGAATCCCCTCTAAATCTTTATCTAATATTATTTTTTGTTTTATCTTCGGATAAACATCGGCCATTGTTTCAAGGTAGATCCGATCCTTTGTAACCTCGGGTGATTTTTTATATGCTTTTAACAAATCCTTGTACAATGAAGCATCACCCTTTGCTCTATTGACTCGATCCATCGCATATCCCTCTGCCTGCTGCACTGTCTGCTCTGCCTCTCCTCTAGCCCTTGGTATAATCCGATTATAATCACCGAGGGCTTGGTTAATCATTTTTTCTTTTTCTTGCTCAGCAGTATTCACTTCATTAAATGCATCTTGGACCTGCTTAGGAGGAAGAACTTTCTGAAGCAGGATTCGATTAATTTTTAATCCGTTTTCATATTGGTCACACATTTTTTGAAGTTTTTCTTCCATCTTTGCAGCAATTTCCTGTCGCCCAGTAGTTAAAACCTCATTAACACTCCTGTCGCCAATTACTTCACGCATCACAGCCTCATTCATGTCCCGGAATGTCCCAATAGGGTCTTTCACCTTAAACAAGAACTTGTCTGGCTCTGCAATCCTATACTGCGTTTTCCATGGTACTACTGCAACATTTAAATCACCCGTGAGCATAAGAGACTCTTCTTCAACCTCTGAACGATTGGTTCTTCTGTTTGATTCAGTCTGCCTCCTCTGGCCAAACTCCATCTCCAGTTCACGTTTTGTAGGAATTTTTATTACAGTCTGTATTGGAGCAGGCCACTTAATATGAATGCCTGACTGGGCGAGTCCAGAGTATTCACCGAGTGTCATTAGAACGCCTTCTTCTTCAAGCTCAACTCTATAAATTGAGCTCCAAACCGCAAAGATTAATACCAGAATAAGCCCAATGGTAAATCCACTTTTCGGGAATTTATCTGGGACTACAAATTCCTGATCACCAACAATGATTTTTCTTGCCATGTTAACCTCTCTTTATTTTATATTTCTTTTCTGAGTCTAGCCACAGGGACGCCTAACTGATCACGATATTTTGCCACCGTTCTTCTAGCAAGCTTATAACCCTTGTCTTTTAATTTTTCAACCAATGTATCATCGTTGAATGGGCTCTTTTTATTCTCAGAATTGATTATGTTTTGTAATTCTCTTTTTATTACAAATGTTCCTAAAACTCTACCATCACCTAGGTCTAGCGCATCTGTAAAATAATATTTTAATTCAAAAACTCCATAAGGAGTATCCACAAATTTACCACGAGTTGACCGACTTATAGTAGAAATGTCCATACCAATTTCCTCAGCGATATCTTGAAGTTTTAGAGGACGAAGATGATCCATATTTCCGGAAAACCATTCTGGTTGGTATTTAATTATCGCCCGCATTACACTCACCATGGTTATCCTCCTTTGCTTAACTGCCTCAATAAACCAGTTTGCAGAATCCATTTTTTCACGAACAAATGATTTTGCCTTCCCACTATATTCACTTTCCTTTATTCCCTCAGAATACAACTTGCTTATTCTTAGTTCTGGGATACCTCCATCGTTTGTTGTTATTAACCAGTCGTCACCATCTTCTCTAACGATAAGATCAGGTATCACTATTTGAAAATTATCTGCGTATCCCTCGCCAGGCCTAGGATTAAGGCTAGATATCTTATCTACAGCTTCGTGAAGCTGTTCATCATCACACTTTAGTTTTGTTTTTATTTTATCATAGCGCTTATGCATAAAATCATCGAAATATTTTGTAATAATACTAAATGATAAAGACTTATTATCATCTTCAAGCTGAATAGTTAGACATTCCTTAAGATTTCTAGAGGCTAATCCTTTAGGCTCCATACGCTGGATAACCGATAGTATTGGCTCTATATCTTCCTCTTCTAACTCGAAACTATCAGCGATAAGAACAAGATCTGTGTCTAAGTAACCTCGGTCATTTGTGTTCCAAAGTATTTCTTCAGCGATCTCTTGCTCAATATCTGTCAAACCATAATCTTTCATTCTATTGATTACATCTTCTATAAATGAACTCCTATCTGGTAGAGGAAGATCATTCTTCTCTTGGTCAAGATAGTATGAAGACTCATCCGTGTATACATCTTCAACAGGAGCATCAACCTCATCTAATATTTCTTCAGCCATTGATTTATCTTCAAAATCTTCAGGTTCAACCTCTTCTAGAATAGGATTTTGTTCTAATTCTTTTAATATAGTCTGTTCCAGATTTATTGTATTTAATTGTAGAAGCCTTGCTTGAAGAACCTGTCTTGGTGCAAGTTTTTGCTTTTGTTCAAGTTTCTGTAATAGACGTGGCATTAACTAGTCCAGCTTGAACTTTTCTCCCAAATAAAGTCGCCGGGCTTCCTCATCATTGGCTAAAAACTCAGATGTGCCAGATTTGAGGATCTGACCATTGAATAATAAATATGAGCGATCCGTTATTGAAAGGGTTTCCCTAACATTATGATCAGTAATAAGGACACCAATATTTCTTTGTTTTAGGGAGTTAACAATAGACTGTATCTCTTCTACAGCTATGGGATCAACCCCAGCAAAAGGTTCATCAAGTAGAATAAAATCAGGATCCATACACAAAGACCTCGCAATCTCTACGCGCCTTCTTTCTCCGCCAGAGAGCGTACCTCCCTTACTCTGCCTCAAAGCGCTGACAGAAAAATCATCTAACAAACTATCAATTTTCTCATTTTGTTCTTCTTTCGATAAATCTTTTCTCATCTCAAGAACAAGTTTCAAATTATTTTCTACTGTCAGCTTTGAAAAAATCGATGGTTCTTGCGCAAGATACCCAACGCCTTTTCTTGCTCTCTTATACATTGGGTCACGGGTAATATTGTTATCATCCAAAAAAATATCTCCCTTAGTCGGTTTTATCATACCAGTGATCATATAAAAAGTAGTTGTCTTGCCAGCACCGTTTGGACCAAGCAACCCAACTATCTCATTTCTGCTTACTGATATATCGACATTATTTACAACCATACGTGAACCATATTTTTTATGAAGGCCTTTAGCAATCAAAGAATTTGTTTTTTGAATACTCATTTTTTCACTCTATTTGTAACACCAGAAGGTTTTAAAATTTTCCAATTTTGGAGATCTGAATCAGATTCAAATCCTACCCCGTAGAGTGTATCTTTTTCTATTGTAGTTATCATCACTGAATCTTTTGTGTTCATTTGTTCTTTTTTTGCGTTCCAGAAAAGTGTATCAGTATATAAAGTAATACCACTATCAGATACCGCAACCACATCCCCAATCGCTTTCATATTGTTGGTCTTTTGATCAACCTCTGCCTTCGCACTATTTAGAACTGCCACATGATTCTGTTTCTTATCAAAAAAATCGACCTTTACTATTTGATCAAGCATAATGTGCTGCTCTTGATTATATTTTTCTAAATGGCCTGATTGAACCCTTGCGCGCTCGATCGAAGAGTCCGTAAGTATAATTGTTACACCCCAGCTTTCTTGATCGGGGTATTCTACCCCTTTTTCTAATTGGGTCTGGTTAGATTTATCTGAACAAGCTATTGTTAGAATAATGAAAAATATGATCCAATATGCATTTTTCATTGTTCAACTATTTAAGACTCTATCTCTCATAATTGTATACATCTCTTCCGTCCTACCTTGCTTGTGAATAATCCACTCAACGGCTTCTCTAAAAGCACCGTCACCTCCCTTAACTTTTGTAATATGTTTAGCTAATTTGATTATTTCAGGTGTCGCATTTGCTACAGCGATTGGGAACCCAACTATTTCCATAACAGGTATGTCAACCATGTCATCTCCCACATATGCAATTTGATCATCAGATAATGTATATTTTTTTTTCAGATCATTATACGCATGTAGCTTATTTAAACCCCCATTATATACATCTGTAATACCTAATTCTTTGGCGCGGTGCTCAGTGGCTGGTGAATAACGAGCCGAAATAACTGCAATCTTTAGATCAGCGGCACGGGCATATGCTACGCCCACACCATCAAAAACAGAAAACTTTTTAAATTCCATATTATCGGTGCCCTTATAGATTGACCCATCTGTCAATACGCCGTCAACATCAGTAATAATTAGACTTATTTTCTTATATTTATTCATGATTAACTAACCACCTGATGAATATTCATTAGATCAATTAAAAGATTTTCTAACTTATTAATCGGCCACTGGGTTGCAGCATCCGACTTCGCGGACTCTACATTATCATGAACCTCCATAAAAATGCCACAACAACCAGCTGCCACTGCTGATCGTGCTAATATTGGGATCATATCTCTCATTCCTGAAGAATGTCCGCCACTGCCACCAGGAAGCTGCGCGCTATGAGTCGCGTCAAAGATAACAGGGTATCCATATTCTTTCATAAGTGGTATAGCCCTCATGTCTGCAACCAAATTATTGTATCCAAACTGTGTTCCTCTATCAGTTAATAATATATCATTTGAGCCTGTTTCCTCAATTTTATGGACAATGTGTTCAACATCCCATGGCGCAAGAAATTGACCTTTTTTTATATTTACTGGCTTTCCGGTTTTAGATGCGGCAACCAAAATATCTGTCTGTCTGCTTAAAAAAGCAGGAACCTGGAGAATATCGGCTACTTCTGCCACTATACTGGCCTGATCGGAAGCATGAATATCTGTCAGTACTGGTAACCCCGTCTCAGCTTTTACATCAGATAATATTTTCATTCCTTCATCAATACCCGGGCCTCTAAATGATTTTATTGATGTCCTATTTGCTTTATCAAATGAACTTTTAAAAATAATTGGGAGTTTTATTTTATCAGATATCTGTTTTATTTCAGATGCCATTTTCAATGAATGATCGCGATCCTCAATGACACACGGACCAGCAATAACTCCGAGATGTTTTTCACTAAATATAACGTTACCGATTTTGACTTCTTTCAAGATTTAACCTCTGTATTTATTATATCTATTTGCAGCCTTAATAAACTCTCTAAAAAGTGGATGTGCTTTGTTGACCCTGCTTTTTAGTTCAGGATGAAATTGTACTGCAATAAACCAAGGATGATCAGCAATCTCCATTGTCTCTACAACACCTAGATCTTCATTAACCCCTGAAATGATCAGTCCTTGTTTTTCAAGCTTATTTCTATAGCGATTGTTTACCTCGTAACGATGACGATGTCTTTCTGATATTTTTTTTGATCGGTAGGCAGCAAATGTCTTAGTCCCAGTCTTAATCTTGCAATTATATGCACCAAGCCTCATGGTGCCTCCCTTTATTTTAATAGCCCTTTGCGATTCCATAAGGTCAATCACTGGGTGTTTAGTGCGCTTATTAAACTCAGTTGAGTTAGCACCTTTTAGTCCACAAACATGACGAGAAAAATCAATAATCGCACACTGCATCCCAAGGCATATGCCGAGAAAGGGAATCTTATTTTCGCGAGCATATTTAGAAGAAATGATTTTCCCCTCTCCACCTCGTGAACCAAATCCTGGTAAAATCAAAATTCCATCTACGCCTTTAAACTGTCTTTTTGCAGCTAGATCATCAGTTATTCTTTCCGTTTTTACCCACTTAATATTTACTCTTGCATGATTTTCTACTCCAGCATGAACAAATGATTCTAACACGCTCTTATATGAATCAATTAATTCTGTGTATTTCCCGCACATTGCAATCACAACCTCAGAATCAGGATTCTTATAACTGTGTACAAACTTTTTTAATCGCGTTAAGTCAGGCGCATTATCTAGCTGAAGACGTTCATTTATTAAGCTTCCCATATTTTGCTCATTCAATACTAAAGGCACTTCATAGATACTCTGAACATCTCGGCCTTCAAAAACATGGTCTGCACGAACATTGCAAAATAGAGCAATCTTTTCTCTTATAGATTTATCAATACTGTATTCTGAGCGGCAAAGAATCATATCAGGCGCCAAGCCAATCTCTCTAAGCTTCATTACAGAGTGTTGAGTTGGCTTAGACTTGAGCTCCCCGCTAGCTTTTACAAACGGTAACAGCGTTACATGAACAATCAAATGATTATGATATCCTACATATAATGATAATTGACGTATTGCCTCCATAAAAGGCAAACTCTCTATATCCCCTACCGTGCCACCAACCTCACAAATTATCACATCATATTTTTTGGGTTTATTGATGCTTTTTATTCTGTTTATGATTTCATCAGTGACATGAGGGATAACCTGTACAGTTTGACCAAGATATTCACCCTTTCGCTCTTTATCTAAAACCGTGCTATAAATCTGACCCGAGGTTGCATTATTATTTTTTGTCATACTCACATCAATAAAGCGCTCATAGTGTCCTAGATCAAGATCTGTTTCAGACCCGTCATCTAAAACAAATACCTCTCCATGTTGATAGGGGTTCATGGTCCCAGGGTCTACATTTAAATATGGGTCTAGCTTTAAGATTGTAACCCGTAGACCAGAGTTCTTTAGTAGGTAACCAATTGAAGAGGCTGCAATCCCCTTACCAAGTCCGGACATTACACCACCTAATACAAATATATATTTCGTTGGTTTTGAGCTTCCCATATTATTCTTCTGTTAATATTTTATTTAATTTTTTCATTTTAGAAACAACGCGGTTTATATCTTCAGGAACATCAACAGCAAGTTGTTCAGAATTGGTTATCAGTGCCCTTATTTTAATATTATTATCAAGGGCTCTGAACTGTTCAAGAGAATATTCTACTTCATTATGTGAGGGCGCTAATGAGGAAAGCTCAAAAAGTGTTTCTTTTTGAAACCCATAGAAACCAATATGCCTAAATACTCCACCAATTTCTGAATCATATATGTCACGTTTAAAATCATATGCATTTTGATTTTCATCAAGAAATACTTTTACGATATTTCTATCTAGATAATCTTTAACTCCAATATCGCGACTCACTACAGTTGCCATTGAAACACTCGGGTCGTTTAATAGTCTTACCAAACCATCAATAATTTTAGGATCTAATAATGGTTCATCTCCTTGAATGTTAATAATTATTTCAGCCTCATCAATTGTTTTCGCAACTTGAGTTACGCGGTCTGTTCCGCTAGAATGTCCAACATCTGTCATAACCATATCAAACTTATAACTAGATAATGCTTTCTTTGTTTCTTCTGAATCAATCGCAATAATTACTTTGTCTAACATTTCTGCCTCTAAAGCTCTTTCAGCTACGTGGGCAATCATGGGCTTACCCTCAATATCAGCTAATATTTTTTTGGGAAACCTTGTAGAACCAATTCTAGCAGGAATAATACCGATAACCAAAATATTATCTCTTTCTATAGTCAGTTAAACTATTAACAGATAAATAAGCAAAATAACCTATAGATATTCTTGGTTTATGAATAGTATGATTAATTAGATGTAAAAAGGGCATAGTTTTTGCTATGAAATTTAACTTTTCTTTTAGATAAAGAAAATTTATTCGAAACGCAGTGATTCTATTGGATCTAGCTGCGCTGCTTTCCACGCTGGGTATATTCCAAATCCGATCCCGATGATTGAGCAAACAACCAGTCCGATGATAGCCCAGTCAAAAGGAATTATTGCAGGTATCTTAAAAATAACAGAAACTATATTCCCAGCGCTAATGCCCAATAATATTCCAACGACACCTCCAAATTGACTCAGGAAAATTGCCTCCATTAAAAACTGAGTTAAGATGTCTTTCTTTGTTGCACCAATCGCTTTTCTTATACCAATCTCTTTTATTCTTTCGGTTACAGAGACCAACATAATATTCATTATCCCAATACCGGCTACGACAAGTGCAATAATACTAACTGACAGTGCAAATAATTTTATCCCGCTTGTAAAACCTGAAAATGTTTCAATCATTTCAGCACTGGTAACTATCTCAAAATCATTATCTTCACCAGGCTTCACCTTACGTATAGATCTCATTAAACCAATGGCCTCATCTTTTGTTTTGTCGTAATCGTTCTCAGATGAAGCCTCGATGTTTATACTTAATGTTGTCCACTTATTTGAAAACTTTTCAAGATAATTAGAAATCGGAATCGCAATATAATTATCCTGGCTCTGACCAAATGCTTCTCCTTTCCTCTCAGTTGTTCCTATTACATAGTAGTTAAGGCCTTTGATCTGTATTTTTTTTGAAATTGGATCCTCAAAAGGAAATAGCCGATCAACAACGTCCATCCCCAAGATACATACATTGCGAGAATACCTAATATCATCAGGCGCCAAATTTCGGCCATCTGATATATAAGTTTTGAATATTCTGATACTTCCCTCATCTCCTCCAAATAACTCTACGTAATTTTTTACTAATTTATCTTTGTATTTTACGTTCCTTACGGAGCTGCCTTCGCTTACACTTACTAATACTGGAAGTGTTGCACGATTTTTTAATTTTTTATATTGATCGTAATCAATATTTTTCCTATTTCTATACTTTCCACGACCATGCCCAAATTGAATTTCTGGATATTTTTGAATGACAAATGTATTAGTTGCAAATACGTTAAGACCTGACTGGACAGAGGACTCAAGAGTCCTGATCGCAGTCATTACACCAATAACTGAAAACACGCCTATACTAATACCAAGAAGTGTAAGTATTGATCGAAGTTTATTCTGCCGGATGGCCTCTATGGCCATCCAAAAACTTTCTTTGAAAATATTTTTTAGGCTTCTAGATACCATAATTACTCATACCTAAGGGAATCAATCGGGTCCAACTTTGAAGCCTGATAAGCAGGAATAAACCCCGATAGAACGCCTACAACCATACTCATAACTATGGCAGAAATAGATAAACCAAGGGGCAATGTTGATGGGAAAATTTTGTTGATAAAAATACTGCTAACGTATGCGATGAGTAGTCCAACCAACCCAGCAATCAGACAAATGGTAACCGCTTCCATTAAAAACTGACTTAAGATCATTCCTCTCGTAGCGCCTATAGCCTTTCTGACTCCAATCTCTCTTGTCCTTTCTTTAACAGATACAAACATAATGTTCATTATTCCAATACCGCCAACGATTAGTGATAATAGTGTAATAAAAATCCCTGTCCCACCTATTGCAACTTTCAGTGTATTATACTGAGCCTCAAAAGCTTTTGTCTGGTTGATAGCAAAATTATTTTTATCGCTAGGTCTCAGCCCCCGTATTTGACGCATTACGCCTGAAATCTCATCTATGCCTTCATTGATTTTGTCTTCAGGGACCTTAACGCTTAATCGCATCCAGCCTCTTTTTGAAAAGATTCTTTTGTACGCACCTGAAGGTAATATTGCCTGCTTGTCTACGCTAAAAAGCCCTAAAAACTTCCCCTGTTTTTCTAATACGCCTATAACCCTAAATTTCAGATTATCTATTTTAATATATTTACCAATCGGGTTTTCTTTCCCGAAGAAAACTTCTTTTATTCCGTGCCCAATAATTGTGACTCTCGCTCCGGATTTATCTTCGCTAGTAGTAAAAAACCGACCTTGCTGTATATCTGTGCTTATCGTCTCCATATATTCTTCGTTTGTGCCAAATATCTCTGTCCTCGTTTCTTTGTCTTTATAAGATAATGATGCTCCACGCTGCATTACTGGTGAAACAGCTAAAGCGTATTTTGATCTCTGTCTTATCTTGTCTACATATTCAGTACGCATGCGGGGTCTATTTTTTATTTCCCACCATTCCATATCACTAAACCACTCATACCGACTGATATATAGGATGTCTTTTCCTAACCAAGACATGCTATTCTCAAACGATCGATCTAAGCCTGATATAAGTGTCCCCATCAGCGTAACAGAGAGAACACCAATTACAATACCTAGGGCTGTCAAAATAGATCTCATTTTATTTGCAAATACAGCAGATAAAGATATTTTTAGGTTTTCAAAAAATAAGGAGAACACTATTTATCTTTTATATCTTCTGTGATCTTACCATCAAAAAGACGGATCGTACGTTTCGCATGTTTTGCAATAGTATCTTCATGAGTGACAAGTATGATAGTGTTTCCTTGCGCATGCAGATCATCAAAGATTGCCAAAATCTCATGCCCGCTTTTTGAATCAAGGTTCCCAGTTGGCTCATCCGCAAGAATAATAGAAGGATTATTCACCAGTGCTCTGGCTATGGCAACTCTCTGACGCTGACCGCCTGATAGTTCATTTGGCTTATGATGCATACGATCTCCAAGACCAACATTTTTCAAAGCCCCTGATGCCATTTTTATTCTTTTTTCTTTTCTTATATTTGCATAAACAAGCGGAATCTCAACATTGTGTAATGCGGTAGCCTTAGGAAGAAGGTTAAAAGTCTGAAACACAAAACCTATTTTTCTGTTTCTTATAGAGGCAAGCTGCCCATCATCCATTATATGTACTTTCTCTCCCTCAAACTCATAAACGCCAGAGGTAGGGGTATCAAGACAGCCGATCATATTCATCATGGTCGATTTACCAGAACCCGAGGGACCCATAATGGCTAAGTATTCGTTATCGTTAATTATTAGATCTACCCCATCAAGCGCACGCACTTCTTCACCACCCACATTATAAATCTTATAAATACTATTAAGGTCGATTAATGCCATGATAAATAATTCTAAGAGTTAGTTTTTATTTTTTATTCCGTTCGAAAAAGAATTTGAATCCTCTTCATACTTGACCTTCATACCATGCTGTAATTCTTTACTTAATACTCGGTATCGTCCGGTCACAATCAATTCATTTTCTTTTACCCCAGATTTAACAGAATAATAATCTTCGCTTGATAAACCGACATCAACGGGTCTTACTAAAGCAATTTTCTCACCTTCTGATGCTTTTTCATCCTCAAACTCATCCACAAGAATAAATACTACATCCAAATTTTCCTTAAAACCTGAGTAGTCATTATCTTTGTCATCATTTCCCCATTTTTTATTATCATTTTTCTTATTATCCTTTTTTTCATTATAGTTTTCTGGTCTTGATGTAAGCGCTTGAATAGGGATAGATATAGTATTTTTTATTGTCTCTGAAATAATGTTTACGGTGCTACTCATTCCAGGTCTAATTCGTTTGGGCGGCTCAAGGATCTTTACCTTTACCTTGAAGTTTGTAACCTGTTGCTGACTGCCCATATTTAAATTTTGTGCTGTGTGAGCAATTTCGTTAACAGTTCCATAGAAAACTGTGTCAGGAAAAGCATCAATCTCAATCTCTGTTGTGTCTCCTATATTTATGGTAACCACATCATTTTCGTTTACATCAACAAGGACTTCCATAAAACTTAGGTCTGCAATAGTCATCAGTACTCCAGGATTAAACATACCTCCTAGAGCCATCTCGCCCTCTTCTTTTGTCAGACTGGTAACAATGCCATACTTTGGTGCAACTAAGCGAGTTTTGGAGAGTTCATCTTCCCTAGAAAGGAGTGCAGCCCTGGCCTGCTCTACCTGGCTTATTGCAAGCTCATAAGAAGCCTCAATCTGCTCAATCTCTTGTTTAGATATTAGTTTTTGTGCATATAGCGTTTCAGTACGAGACATCTGTGATTTCGTTTTTTTCAGGTTCGCCTCTGATGATTTTACCTGCGACGCTGTCTGATCATATGCTGCCTGATACTGCTTTCTATCAATACTGATTAGGTGTTGTCCAGGTTTGACCGTATCGCCTTCCAAAACTGTAATATCTGTTATCCAGCCTGAGACCATTGAAGTGATTTGAACCTCTTCCTCCGGTTGGATAACACCGCTAGCGTTAACCTTGTGAATAACATCCCGCTTTTCAATTTTTTCTGCTTCAACAGAAATTTGATCATCATTGCCAGAAAATTTTATTACTGCACTGACCACAGCTATTAATATGATCAATAATGGGACCCATATAGTTTTCTTTTTTAGTTTTTGTATCATAATTATTCTTCTTTGGTTTGGTATTCGAGATCTAAGATTCCTAACAAGGCCTTGAGACTCATCTCCTGCATCCTTGCATCATGGATAGTATTTATAAGTGTTGAGTTTGATCGGATTAAAGAAACCTGGGCATCTAAAACCTCAAGTATGGTTGCTGATCCGATACTATAGCGCTTTTGCACTAGCTTTAAGTCTTCTTCAGCGGATGCAACAACATCTTGGTTAATAGGAATAATTTCTGAATAGTTCATGATTGACTTTCTGATTAGTTCTACCTGAACACGCAGATCATTTAGATAGGTTAAATAGTCATTCTCAGATTTTTGTTTTTCTAGTTCTGCCTTTTGTTGGGCCGTAGAGAGTGAATTTCCAGAGTAAAGCGGAAAATTGATAGACATGTTCATTCCCAGCCGCCAGTCATCTTTAAGTGATTCTTTTAGCTCATCACTATTATCTCCATTAGCAGAATAGTCTACCGACGCAAAAGCTGAAGGAGAGCGCATTCCTTTAGCAATCTTCAATTGGATTTTTCCGATTTCAATTGCTGATAATTGTATTAAAATATTAGGATTTTTTTCTTTTAAAAAGGTTAATGCTTCTGCGCTTGTTGGGACTGAAACTGGTACCCAGTCACTATATTTAGCTACAATAGACTGACCAAAATCAATCATCCCCATATCATTAAACAATTGCCTCCTAGAATTTTCTAATACTGTTTTCCTGTTTAACAGTTCAACCTTTGCCTGGCCCATTGACACTTTTGCCTTCAAAAGATCTGTCTTTCTTACTGCGCCTAGATCAAACTGTTTTTGAACTAGGTCAACCTGCTTTTCAGATAGCACTAGGTTATTTTCTGCAACATCTAACAACTGTTGAGCTTGCAATAGGCCATAGTAGGATCTTGTAACATTTTGTATAACCTCTATCTTTGTATTTCTCTGCCTTAGTTTTGCTATATCTAAATTGATTCTTGCCTGTTTTATAGCATTTACAGACCTGCCACCATTATAGATTGTTTGATTAATAGATAGCCCAGCTGACATGTAGCTGGATTCTCCAGATGTTATTGTGTCAATCTCGAGATTCACTAAGTCTGGGATTATGCTCTCTTGCACTGGATACTTGGTCTTCCCCCCCGATGTAGACAGTCTTAGAGATGGAAGCACACCACTGTAGGAGCCCAGGACTCCCTGGTTGGCTGACTCTACATCTAAACCAGCTGACACCAGAGTCCCTTTTCTATCAAGCGCTATTTTAATACACTCAGAAACATCATACTCCTGGGCACCAACCACGGATATAATTATTATGTACAAAAATAATAATGATATGTTTTTCATATTTATTAAGTAATAATCCCTAGAAAATAAAAGCCCCACAAATAAGCAGGGCTTAAATAATTATTTATAATATATTTTCATTAACTGTTTATTCTTACATCTATATTGACATTTGAATCCTTTTTATTTATATCGTGCTCTTTAAAAAGTCTGTCTAATTCTTTATCAATATCTTCCTTTGTAACGTCACCACTAGCTTTCACAATTACGTCCGTGTGGTCCTGTTTATTTTTAACAATTCTTTCTATGCTAACATCTATATTTTTATTGAAATCATTAGGTTTCTTGCCGGTATTAAAAGAGAATTCAGTTTCTACATTTCCAACTAAAAGTAAAATAACAAAAACCCCTAATACGCCTAATAATGCGCCTAAAAACATACTATTATATTCAATTTTCATCTAAAGAACCTCACTTCGATTTATTGTTAGTACTGTAAAGATTTTATATTGTTCCAAATATAATATATAATCAACCACAAGCTATGATGATAATAGAAAAATTATTGTGGTTGAGCAATCCAATCTGCATTATAAAGGTCTACAAAAGCAGGAGCAATTCTATTTTCATGTATATTCTCGGCCAAATTATAAATAATTCCGATGTGCCCGCTGTCAGGCCCAAAATGTCTACCATTGTTTTGTGTTTTTCCGATCCATTTACCAAGTACAACTAATTCAAAATTAGTAAAAATATCTTTTTTAGTATTAAATACAGCATTGCCAAGAATATTAGTCTCTATACTATGATCTAGATCATGAGTGGGCGTCCAATCATTTTCCCCTAATAGCCATGGCCCCTTTGCAATAGCAAGAGAATTACCAATTATACTAATTTTTATCTCTGACTTTCGTATTTCAACGATCTCAATATGAAGGCTTGATTTCTTAATATCTTGCGGCGCAAATGGAAGTGTTTGACCTCTTACATTGTCAACTAAATGAAATCTAAATAAACGGTCTTTAATAATAGCTGGACATTCTTGAATTTCTCCTTCTTTAATTTTTTGGGGGACCCATTGTTTTGCTTCTGCCTTGTTCAACCAAATATAATCCATATTCCAACGGTCTCCTCTTTCAGAAAACTTTGGAGGATCTGTCAATAGGTCTGCTTTTTCTCCTTTTAGTATTAATCCATCTTTCGGGTAACTAGCTTCCCAGCGATGTTCAATATTTTTTGAAAAATCCTTTGGCAAGTGACGTTCTTTTTTGGGTAGTTCATTCCATCTATCTAGTCCTTTTTGAATTACTTCTAAAACATCATCTGGATTTAGAGAGTTTATGGAGTTTAATAAAATACCACTGGGACTACATATATATATGCCTTGTCTCGATCCTCCTATTTTCCGATAGTGGCCTTTATCTGCCATTTGTTGAAACATGAGCGCATCTTTATCTTGTGCGCCCTGCAAGCGCCAAACTTCATCGGTAGTTGGAATAAACTCCTTAGACAGTTCAATTACTCTAGAGTCCGACCAAACAGACCTCCGGCCCGCTGTTCCATTATTTCATGTACAGCCTAGTGGATGGCCATTCATGACCCAAAGAAGTAATGGTTTTTGCTGATGGTCAGAGTCTATTAGGCCATCATAGAATGTGCTCCTCCAAGGTATCTGAGCCCAGGCCAGTTCATCGCTAGTGGGTTTAATAAAATCTTGCCACATATTATATGTCCCATCATTTAGCTGAAATTCTTGTTTGTTTTTTACACAACTAAAAAAAATAACAATTAACAATAATAATCTTTTCAATGATCCGCTTTCTTATATACCAAAATCTAGAGTAACATCAGTGATTAATTTTATTAAATAATATTCAATGGAGCATTATAAAATCATGAAAAAAATTAGGTTCCATATCGTTTTTACTTTTTGTCTTTTATCTACTTTATTACTATTGGTTTCATGTCATACGGATAAACAATCTGGCCAGGATTTTTCTTTTCCGCTTAACGAGATTACGATTGATGAGATTCATCGTGGCTATGATAGTGGGAGATACACTGTAAAGGAAATCGTCAGCCAATATATTAACCGCATAAACAATATCGATCAAGCTGGACCAGAGATTAATTCTGTGATAATAGTAAACCCGGATGCTGTGAAAATTGCTGATTCGCTCGATCAAATTCAAAAACGAGGAAAAAATAAAGGTCTTCTTTTTGGCATTCCTGTATTGCTCAAAGACAATATTGATACACATGATAAAATGCCTACCACAGCTGGCTCTAGAATACTAAAAGACTCTTTCCCTCTGAAGGATAGTTGGGCCGCAAAAAAATTAAGAGATGAAGGCGCTGTGATCCTTGGGAAAACAAACCTAAGTGAGTGGGCAAATTATCGAGCCTCATACTCATCCAGTGGCTGGAGCGGTGTCGGCGGACAAACAAAAAACCCATATGTATTAGACAGGAATCCTTGCGGCTCAAGCTCGGGATCAGCAGTCGCCGTTTCTGCAAACTTGTGTGTAGTTGCAATAGGGACAGAGACCTGGGGCTCTATCATGTGCCCATCAAACGCAAACGGGGTTGTTGGAATAAAGCCAACGGTTGGACTATGGAGCCGTTCAGGGATAGTCCCAATAAGTTATACCCAGGATACGGCAGGGCCTATGTCGCGCACAGTCAGAGATGCGGCTAAACTACTAGGGGCAATAACAGGCATTGACCCGGATGATGCGAAAACTGGTGAAAGCAAAAACAATTATCATAAAGATTACACAATATTCTTAAATAAAAATGGCCTTACCGGGAAAAGAATAGGCTACCTTAATACCATGGAAGGGAATAATCATCGAGTAGATCAGTTGATGTTTCTCGCAATTGAGGATCTAAAGAATAATGGCGCGGAAGTCATTGAGCTAGACAAGATAGTTGAAGGTGCACCTGGTGGGTTTGGTGCCGAACAAAACTCACTTGAGGTAATGGCGCATGAATTTAAAGATGGGTTAAAAAAATATTTTGATAATCTAGGAGAAAATGCGCCAGTCTCTAATCTTGAAGAAGCCATTCATGCAACATTAGCAGATAGTATTGAAATGCTTTACTTTAATGTAGAAAGACTGGAAAATGCCCAGTCAAAGGGTGATCTGAACTCAAAAATATATAAGAATGCACTTTTAAATATGCTTAAAGCTTTTAGAGGTCAGGGGCTTGACCGTATTATGAAAAAACATAATCTTGATGCGATCGTTTCACCAACCGGAAGCCCGGCATGGAAAACAGATCTCATCAATGGTGATAAATACTATATTTCAACAACTGTCTATGCCGCTCTATCTGGCTATCCAAATATTAATGTTCCAATGGGCTTCATAGGAAACGTACCAGTTGGAATTTCTTTTTATGGAAGAGCATGGAGCGAGCCTTTGCTATTAGAGATAGCCTATGCCTACGAACAAAAGACAAAGCACCGTAAGGCTCCTGAATTTTTAATAACCGATTAATATATTAAATTATTAACCGGTTATTATTTTGAACTCATTGGGATCAAAAATAAATCCTGTATTTTTATAAATAAGGCCAAAACGACAATAGAAAATAATTGAACCGTTATGATATAAATGGGCCAATCACCAATTAAAAAAGGGCTGACAGAATTAGGCCTAACACGTAAAAACATATAATTACTGTCTAATAAATAATTGATTGATGATATCACAACGACTACTAGATTGGTAATTAAGACTACTTTGGGGATTGATTCCAATTTTATTCTCATATTGTGCTTTATCGCTAGCCATAAAACTGAAAAGATTAAGGCGGAGTGATAGACCTGGCTATAAATAAAAAATATCTTTAGCTCAAATAATTCACTGTCAGGAGTTAAAATAGCTTGACTCGCGCCTACAAGGCCCCAATAAAAAATCAATTCAAAAGCTATTTGATTTTTCTTTAATAATGCGACCGCAGCTATATAAATACCAATAGTACATAATTGCAATGGCAAATCTTTTTCTATAGAGTAATAGCCTGTGATATATCGAACTATGTCTTCAGAGATGTCAAGTGATATAATTATAAATGATAAAACGATCGGGAAAATTTCACTTTTATTTTTTATCCCAATTTTTTCATTAAAACAAAGAAAGAGCACATAAAAAATAATGATTAGAATAATGGAAAGAATATGATCATTACCGAATAGGTCAAATGTATATGGAGTCATAAGTTTTTTACTAATATTGAAAAATAAATATTAATATTTTATCTCTCCGATATATTTTTCTTTATGCAGCATAATTGTTTCAGGTTTATCTCCACAATAAAAGTGGCAAATATTTAATTGGTCATCAAAGACTGATAACAATAATTTATTTTCCATCTTAATAGAAGAAATATTATCGATATTAATTATCTCTAGATAGCACCATGTTATATCGTTTTCAATTTCTTTCCCAACCCATGATAATTGTCTTTCTTTT
>Ga0209019_1000270_pt1 | contig 26716 bp, 30 predicted proteins | sample METZYME_3_300m_FD_187549 | JGI IMG/M metagenome (GOLD analysis project Ga0209019, IMG submission 187549) | Marine microbial communities from oxygen minimum zone in mesopelagic equatorial Pacific - METZYME_3_300m (SPAdes) (version 2) | ecosystem: Environmental > Aquatic > Marine > Oceanic... | reverse complement strand
AAACATTCTTTTTACTAAGAAACTTTCCTCCTTATATCAAGAAGAAGGATTAACAACTAACTGTTTACACCCGGGCTTTGTATCAACTTCGATAGGAGCACAAAATGAGAATTTTGCTTTTTTTGCTAGTCTTATTAGATGGGTCTCTCCATTATTTGCTAAACCGAGCGACAAAGGTGCAGAAACTTCAATCTATTTATGTAGTTCGAAAGAAGTTTCAAGTATCTCAGGGGAGTATTTTATAGACTGCAAAAAGGCCAAGATAACAAATGCTGCCAAAAGTAAAGAGGATGCAGAAAGGCTTTGGAAAATTAGTTTGGAGTTAACTGGGCTTAATTAAGCTAATTTTAGACAGTAGAAATAGGATCTACATCAATTGACCATCTAACTTTTCTGGTCTGTTTGGGTAAATATAAGAAGGGCTGCAAATGGTCTACAAGATTATGCAGCGATTTTCTACTTGAAGAAAAAAAACTAACTTCCCATCTATACACTCCAGATTTTTTTTCCATCAAAGATGGTAAGGGACCAATTGTCTTCATACCCTTGGACAAGTGTTGGGTATTATTTAAGTAATCTAGGCAAGTCACTAAAAAGTCCCTCGACTGCAAGCCATTAAAGGATTCTGCTTGTAATTTAATTTGAAAAGAGAAGGGAGGCGATTTTGTGGAAGCTCGATCTTTAATAATTTTTTTAACAAAACTTTCGTAGTCACCTTTCAACAATTCCTCCATTTGCGGGTGTTCCTGACAATAGGTTTGCAAAATGACCTTTCCAGGTTTTTTTTCCCTACCTGCCCTTCCAGAAACCTGAGTTATTAATTGAGCTACTCTCTCACTACCCCTGAAGTCTGCACTAAATATACCTGAATCAGCATCTAGTATTGCAACTAAAGTAACATCAGGAAAATGGTGACCTTTAGCCAGCATTTGTGTTCCTACCAATATTAAAGGTTCGCCTTCATCAATTACTTTTAAATAATTTGTAAAAGCATTCTTCTTCCGAGTTGAATCGCTATCTATTCTGAGAACAGGAAATTGATTAAATCTTTTCTTCAGATAGGTTTCTATCCTTTCTGTACCTAAACCATAAGATTCGAATTCATTATGCTTGCAAGAAGGACATTCTGTGTACAAAGGTTTTTTATGTTCACAATGATGGCAATGCAGTTGGATAGGATTTGAGTGAAGTGTCATGTGAGCATCACATCTATCACAATAAGAAACCCATCCACAAGACTTACAAATTAACGAGCAGGCAAAGCCTCTGCGGTTTAAAAAAACCAACACTTGGTTCTTTTTATTTAGTTCATTGCTGATCTCTTCTAAGAGTTGCTCTGAAAAACCCTCATCCAATACCTTACCCTTTAAGTCTAAAGGGATAAAAGTAGGTAAATCTGCACCCGTGGCTCTATGCTTTAAAGTCAGTAATTTATATTTACCATTCAAAGCATTAGACATACTTTCAACTGAGGGTGTAGCTGAGGCAAGAAGTGTAGGAATCCTGTTTAGTTTAGCTCTGTATAAGGCAATATCTCTAGCTGAGTATCTAAACCTATCCGCCTGTTTAAAAGAAGCATCATGCTCTTCATCAACAACTATAATGCCTAAATTTTTCATTGGGATAAAAACACTAGACCTTGTCCCTATTACTATGTCATATAGGCCTCTTTGTGCTCCTAGCCAGACATCAAGACGTTCTCTTTCATTTTTAGCGGAGTGAAAAGAAGCCACCCTATCTCCAAACATTTCTTTAAATCTTCTTTCTGCCTGAGGGGCCAGACCTATTTCTGGTATTAAAACTAATGCTTGTTTCCCTTGGTCTACTAATTGTTTTATGCACCTTAAATAGACTTCTGTTTTTCCACTACCAGTCACACCATTAATCAAAAAGATCTTGCTGCTGCCAAGTTCTTTAGAAATTACTTCAATAGATTTTCTTTGTTCTGTCGTTAGCTTTTTTTGTTCTGTAGTTTCTGAACCTACAGATTGAATTGGTGGTTGCTCGATGCTTAATTTTTTAATGAGTTCTTTTTTAGATAGATTATTTAATATTGGGGCTGATATGCCATACGCCTTCAAGGACTGCTGAGACATATCTCCTCTCTCTCTTAAAAGCTCTAAGGCTTCCCTTTGTTTAGGAGCTCTCTTAAAAATAGATAAATCAAAGAAATCCCCTTTGTCAGTAACTTTCCAGTAAGTGGATCTCCTGAATCTCGCCTCTGCACCTTTTCTTAAGGTTGGTGGAAAAAAATAAGAAATAACTTCTCCTAGGGGGTAGTGATAATAACGAGACGCCCAATCAGCAAGGTCTAGTAAAGTTTTATCTAAAAGAGGGTCTTCATCTAAAATCTCTTTAATATACTTGTAGCTTGCTCTTTTAGACTTAATCGAATCAGAATATGCCCAAAAAATTCCAGTAACTATTCTATTACCAAAGGGAACTTTGAGTCGTAAACCCTTCTTAAATTTCTTATTTTTATATTCCTTTGGAACCTTATAAGTGAAATTCTCTAGTAAGGGAACTGGAATTAGAACATCTATTAAATCTCCTGACATACTACTATTTTAGTCTGTTTTTTTAAGATTTCTTTGAATTTGCCATGTTGATTTGGTCTGGTATAGTGCGCGATCAAATTTGAAGAATAAAGATTAGATATGAGGCAAGGAATACATCCTGAATACACAGAAATAAAGGCAACTTGTAGTTGCGGAAACATTATTGTGATCAGTTCCACTTTAAAGGAAGACATAAACCTTGATGTCTGTTCTTCTTGTCATCCTTTTTATACTGGTAAACAAAAACTTGTCGATACAGGTGGAAGGGTTGAAAGATTTGAAAAACGCTTTGGGAAAAAAGGAAAAACAGAAAACAAGAAGAAAGAAGAATCAGTAAAAGAGCTTGAGGTTGATGCTGTTGATCAAGTTAAGGCTGAAGAGGTTGAAGAGAAAGCTCCAAAGAAAGAAGAGAAAGCTCCAAAAAAAGAAGCCGCTAAAAAATCAACTTCAAAGAAAGAACCTAAGAAAGAAGAGAAAGCTCCAAAAAAAGAAGCCACTAAAGAATAATGTCTAAAGTTTGTCAGGTTACAGGGAAAAAACCCTTAAAGGGGAATAATGTTTCTCATGCAAAAAACAGGAGCAGAAGAACTTTTGAACCCAATCTTCATAAGCACAAGTTTTGGATTGAGTCTGAAAAGAGATATGTAAACCTAACTGTATCTGCTAAAGGCATGAGAATAATAGATAAAAAAGGAATTGATAAAGTTCTTTCAGAGATTCGATCAAGAGGTGAAAAGATATGAGAGAGAAAATTAAACTAGTGTCAACAGCAGGAACCGGGCATTACTATACAACTGATAAGAATAAATCTACGACGCCGGACAAAATGGAAATTAAAAAATTCGATCCTGTAGCTAGAAAACACGTAATCTACAAAGAAGACAAGATTAAGTAATTCCCGCTGCTTCCTTTATAACTCTTTTCTTTAGAGTGCTGCTCTTAGTAGCCATGTTGAAAGCAAAATTTCTTCCTAATTTTACCCAAGGGTCTGACGTTTCAAATCCCTCTTTAAAAAGTTCCATCATTGCAGCCATTGTTAAATTTGGAATCTTTCTGGAGCTTTCATAATCTTTAAGAGTTCTTTGGGATCCAATATCCTGTCCTCTTCTCCTTTCCTTTATAAGAACAGCACTCAGACTAGTCACATCGGACAAACCTATATTTAGTCCTTGCCCTGCCAGAGGATGAAAAGAATGAGCTGAGTCGCCTACCAAGGCTATCCGCTCAGAAAAATAACTTTTTGCATGCAACTGATTAAGTGGGAAAGATCTTATGTCAGTCTTTAAATCTATCTTTCCCAGTATTTGTTCTGTCTTTTCTTCCAGTTCTTTTACAAATTCTTTTTGAGTTAACTTTTGAAGTTTCTCCGCATAATCAATTTCAGCTGACCAAACAAGTGAGATATTAGATCCTTCCATTAAATCAAAAGGCAAAAGTGCTATTGGACCCGTTGGAGTAAATACCTGCCAGGCGGTGTAGTCATGAAATTTTTCAGTCTTTAACCCTGCTACAAAAGCCCTTTGATCATAACTCCAGGTCCTAGTCTTAATTTTTGCTTTTTTCCTTAAAGTTGAATTAATGCCATCAGCTCCAATGATAAGTTTTGAACTAATTCTCTCACCACCCAAAAAAGAGATGGATATTTCATTTTCTTTTATATCAATTCCTGACAACTCGGTTTGTTGCTTAAGAGTAATTTTGGGAGAATCTTGAATAAGCTTATTAAGACTTTTTAAAATTGTGTTATTTGAAATGACATAACCCAATTCTTTCTTCTTTATCTCTTCAGCCAGAAATTCTAAAGGTGAGCTACCTTTAGAATCCCAAACAAACATTCTTTTGAAGGGTGTGGTTTGTTTTTTAAGTTCATTCCAAATATTCAGCTCTTTAAATAGATCAATTGAAGATAAATTCAAGGCTAATGTTCTATCTTGTAATACAGAGCTTTTAGAAAGACTTAATGGGCTACCTCGATCAAGCAAAGTAACTTTAATTCCTTGTTTTGATAATAGGCATGCTAAAGAAGAGCCAACGACGCCCGCCCCCACTACAGTTATTTCAGAATCCACGCTTATTATCTTAAGCTTTCTATGTCTTTAATGTCTCGAGGAGCATTTGCAGTTATTACTTCATGTCCATTTTCAGTTACTAACAGATCGTCTTCTATTCTGACACCTATTCCTAGCCACTTATCCTCTATGTCCTCAAGTGAGTCCAAAATGTAAATTCCTGGCTCAATGGTAAGAACCATACCTGGCTCTAAGTCTCTCCACTCTCCATTCCTCTTGTAATTACCCACATCATGCACATCCATACCCAACCAGTGTCCTATTCTGTGCATATAGAATTTTGCGTATCTTTCTTCCTTGATTAGTTCTTCAACCTTTCCTTTTAGGAGACCCAAATCTATTAATCCTTCTGTAATTACTTTCACCGAAACCTCTTGAGCTTTTATCCATGGATTCCCTGGTTTAATCTCTGCGCATGCTTGTTGGTGTGCTTCAAGAACCACTTCATAAATCTTTTTCTGTTCCTCTGAAAATTTTTTTCCAACTGGGAAAGTTCTTGTTACATCGGAGGCGTAGTGTTCGTATTCACAACCGGCATCTACTAAGACAAGATCTCCATCTTTCAATTCAGAGCTATTTTCATTGTAATGAAGGATACAAGAATTATTTCCCCCTCCTACAATAGAGTTATAGGCAGGGAATTTTGCCCCTCCTTGCATAAAAGCATGAAGATATTCTGATTCTAATTGGTACTCGTACATGCCTGGACAAACATTAGTTATGGCACGCACATGGGCTTCGCATGTAATCTCTCCAGCTCTTTTCATTAGTAAAAGTTCATCTTTGGTTTTTATTAATCTCAATTCATCTAATAATGAATCTAAGGAAAGTAAATTCTCGGCTACTTCCGAACCGTGTCTTTTGTTGGCCCTAATGTGGTCTAGCCAGTTGTCCAAACGCATGTTAATTCCATTAGGAGAACTCATCGAGTAATAAATATTTCTAGAACCTTCTAGGAGTTCAGGCATTATTTCGTCGATAAGCGAGATACTATAAGCTTCATCTGCTCCGTGAACTTCTCTTGCACCATCTTGGCCCGACCTAAAACCATCCCACTGTTCTCTTAAGGGATCTCGATCTCTACAAAAAATGACGTATTTTCTTTTCTTTGCTGACGGCCTAATAACTATTATTGATTCAGGTTCATTAAATCCGGAAAGATAGTAAAAGTTACTGTCTTGTCTAAAAGGATAGTCAGAATCTGAGTTCCTAGACTTAATGTTAGAAGAAGATAATAAAATAACTGAATCATCTAATACTAGCTCAGATAATTTTTTTCTTCTTGATGAAAAATCAATAGCTTTGTCTGTCATCTTCTTTTCCTTTTTTCATCCTACCAATTGAGATGCCACTGGCAAGAAAAACTCTTCATCTGTAAACTTAAAGAGTTGGGAAAGAAATGTCAGATAAAGAATTTTTGGACTTAGAAGTTCAGGTTAAAAACCTCATTAAACTTAGTAAACAACTGAAAGAATCCAACATTCATTTACTCAAAAAAAATAAAGAGTTATCTATAAAGGAACAACTACTTTCAGAAACACTTGCCTCTTCGGCAAAAAAAATTGAAAGACTTATTAAAGATCTTAAAAAAAAGACGAAGTGACCTAAATGGAAAAGAATATTACAAAAGTAAAAATTTTAGGTCAGGAGTATAAAATTTCATGCCCTCCTGAAGAAAGCGATCAGGTAAAGGATGCAGCAAAATTTTTTAATAAGAGACTAAAAGAGATTAGGCTAAATACCAAGCTAGATGAATCCAAGGCAGCCATTATTGCCGGTCTCAATATAAGCAATGATTACTTAAAAAACCTCTCTTCTTCCAAGCAAGTAGTTCAGTCAAATTCAGGAATTAAATCTTTAAGTAAACAAATTGAAAAACAACTGGAAAGTTTGTCAAAATTAGATTCTTAATAAGTTATACTTTATTTTGCTTCCTGGTTTATTCGATAGCTGGTGAGACCCTCGAGCCGATATTGAATAATTAGGAGATTTTGGAAAGTCTTGTTGAGCATACCCTCCTTGGGGAGCCTGATGGACTGACGAAATCACCGCCTTGGACCTCACGGTTCAGGGCTGCATCAGTAACGGTATTCCGGGAAGCTCTCTTTGCATGACCTATAAGACTTCTCTTAGAAAAGAAAAAATCCAAGAAAGGAATTCAATTTCCAAAAAAGAAAGAGATCTTGCCGAAAAAAATACGGCAGCACATTTTATGAATACTTATAGAGAACTTGATTTCGAGAAAATTTCAATTTATTTCCCCATCAAAAATGAGGTGTCTACAGAAATAATAACTAGCTTTATTAGAGAGTCAGGAAAAAAGTGTTTTTTACCCTTAATTGATAAAGACTTAAATAATAAAGAGATGAAATTTTCTGAATTCACCAGCCAAACTACTTTAGTCAAAAATAAATTCAATATACCGGAATCATCAAACAGCTCTCTTATTATTGCCTCTGAATTGGAGTTGGTCATTATGCCTTTAGTTGCTTTTGATAATAAGGGTTATAGGTTGGGAATGGGGCAAGGATATTATGATTTTACCTTTAAAAATTTCCAGTTAAATAAGAAGCAAGTATTTTTGGGTCTTGCATATGATTTCCAAAAAACAGGAAGTTGCCATCCCGAAGAGCACGATTTAAAAATGGATGCAGTTATATGTCCTTCAGGGATCTATAAATTTTCTTAGCTATTCTAGAAAAGACAAATAGGCTGAGTTGTCAGATTCATTCCAAAATGGAAAACCTGTTTTACTAAGATGTTTAGTTAGTCTTTGAGTTTCACTTGAGTTGGCTTGAAAACCTACTAATACTCGTCCATAGGCTGAACCTTGATTCCTATAGTGAAACAATGTGATATTCCATTTATCGCCTAATGCATTAAGAAAATCCATCAAGGCTCCAGGCCTTTCCGGAAACTCAACTCTGAATATTTGTTCACCATAAGAAATTATGTCTTTTGGTGCCCTGCCCCCCACCATATGTTTAACATGTAATTTAGCCATCTCGTTGTCAGATAAATCTTTAGGTGAGTAACCTTTGTTTTTTAGTTCTTTTATAAACCCTGTCTTTTCTTTTGGACCCCCACTTACTGTACAAGCCACAAATATATTAGCCTCTCCCTCATCATCAATGCGGTAATTGAATTCTGTAATCATCCTTTTACCTAAATCTTTACAGAATTTCCTAAAACTACCTCTTTCTTCGGGTATACAAACACTCAGCAAGGCTTCTTTCTTCTCTCCTAATTGAACTCGTTCAACTATATGAGAAAGGCGATCGAAATTTAGGTTTGCTCCTGAATTAATTGCTACTAGATTTTTATTCTTCCATCCTCTACTTTTAGTCAATTTCTTAAGGCCTGCTAAAGATAATGCTCCAGCTGGTTCCGAAATACTTCTTGTTTCTTGAAAAATATCTTCTACGGCTGCGCAGATCTCATCTACAGTTACTGTAACTACTTCATCTACGCATTCCTTAATTATGGGGAAAGTAATTTTACCGACTTGTTTTATAGCTACGGCATCCACAAAAAGCCCCACTTCTTTTAAAGCCACCCTACGATTAGCCTTAATAGACTCATATAATCCCGCTGCTTCTTCAGGTTCCACCCCTATTATCTTGATGCTCGGTTTTAAGTTTTTAATGTATGCACCTATGCCAGCTATTAAACCTCCTCCTCCAACAGGAACAAACACTGCATCTATTTTCTTGTCAAACTCATCAAGGATTTCCTTACCTATAGTTCCTTGACCTGCAATTACATCTGGATCATCAAAAGGATGAACAAAAGCAAATTTAGGGTTTTTTGATAATTTTATGGCATGTACATAAGCATCATCATAACTATCACCAATAAGAACAACCTGTGCGCCCAAATTCTTTACTGCATTTACCTTAATACTTGGAGTAGTAACTGGCATAACTATAGTTGATTTTAATTTAAGCTTTCTTGCAGAATAAGCTACACCTTGAGCATGATTCCCAGCGGAAGCAGTAATTACTCTTTCAACATCACCTTTCTCTTTGAGAAGAGAAATCTTGTTATAAGCTCCCCTTACTTTAAAAGAAAAAACCGGCTGAAGGTCCTCCCGCTTTAGAAAGACATTGTTCTTTATCTCCCTTGAGAGATAACTTGCTGAAGACAAAGGTGTAATATTAGCCACATCATAAACTCTACTTTGCTGAATCTTCTTTAAATATTTTTTGGATTTAGAAAATTTCATTTTTTTTATTTATCTCCCCATTTGAAGGGAGCGCAATTATACTTACACGACAATTAATTGCACAAAAAATTCTAAAATTATGGATAAAGAGGAAAAAAAGAAGCAATCTGCTGAAAAAGCATACGAAATAGTCAAAAAAGGCCTCAATAGAGACACAGTTTTGGGTATTGGAACAGGATCTACTACAAATTACTTCATAGAAATACTAAATCAGGAGAAATTAGACCTAAAAGGAGCAGTATGCAGTTCAAATGCCTCTGAAGAATATCTAAAAATGTCCAATATAAAGATCCTCAGCTTAAATGATGTACATAAAATTGATTTTTATGTTGATGGAGCTGATGAATTTAATAGTAGAAAAGAATTGATTAAAGGAGGAGGAGGAGCTTTGACAAGAGAAAAGATATTAGCCCATTCTTCTGAAACATTTATTTGTATAGTTGATGATTCTAAGTATTCAGATTTATTGGGTAATTTTCCTGTTCCCATTGAGGTTATAGAGTTGGCTAGAAGTGCGATTTCTAGAGAAGTAATGAAAATGGGTGGCAGGCCTGTTTATAGAAATAATTTTGTTACAGATAATGGTCATCAAATTATTGATGTACATAATTTAGACTTAAATGTTCCATACGAAACTGAACAGACAATAAATAAGATTCCTGGTGTAGTTGAAAACGGAATTTTTTCTTCTAGGAAGGCAGATATTATCCTTCTAGCTACAGATAGTGGCATTGAAGAAATTAAAGATTAATACCTATTAAATAAGGGTACTAGGGTAAGTAAGTACTTACTTTTATTTTATAAAAGAGATTTTATTGAAGATATTAACTCAGAGCTATTTGGCTCTACTTTTGTATTAAAACTAGAAACCTTACCGTCTCTGCCTATGAGGTATTTATGAAAATTCCATCCAGGCTCAATGCCTGTTTCCTTTATTAATTCCTTATAAAAGTTATTAGCTTTTCTGCCCTTTACTGAAGAAGTAGCAAACATTGGAAAAGTTACTCCATATTCTGTACTACAAAACTCCTTGATATCAGATTCATCACTAAATTCTTGCCACAAGAAATCTCTTGAAGGAAATGCAAGAATAACAAAATCTTCATCTTTTAAATCTTTATACAAATTTTGCAAGCCAGTGTATTGAGGAGTATAACCACAACGGCTGGCTACATTGACAGCTAAAATGACTTTATCCTTGTACTGGCAAAGGTTTTTAGTCTCTTTTGAGTCCAAAAGCCTTACCTCATGATCTAATACATTGGGACAGTTAGCTAATAAGCTACCACTCAAATAAAGCAAAATTAGGCTAATAAGTGTTTTTTTCATTGTTATCTTCCTAGATAATCCAAACTTCTGTATCTACATTTACAGTGTTAAATAAAGAAATTACATCAGAATTGTGCATTCTAACACAGCCATCTGAAGCTGGTTTCCCTATTAATCCTTCTTCTGCAGTGCCATGAATATAGATATACCTTGATTTAGAATCTACACCAGATCCTAGATTTTTACCTTCCTCTAGCCCTGTTAGCCATAAAATTCTTGATGTAACAACATCAAATTCAGTATCTATGGGCTCTTTAATGATATTAGCAATTGCTCCTGTCCACCTTCTACCCTTTAAAATAGCCCCTTCAGGAAGTCCTTCACCAATTTTTTCTGAGATTTTGTGTCTCCCTAGGGGTGTTTTATAGCTATTTACTTCTGATCCTGTACCATACACTGAAGTAGAAATGCTATAAATTATATCTATTTTCCCTTTTTTTAATAAAAAAAGTTGTTGAGAGGGGACATTCACAACTATAAGTGACTCTAATTCCTTATAATCCTCTGAAAAGTTAGCTATATTCTCTAAAGTCATATAATTACTGTGTTTTTCTTGTGTAACTGTACAGGAAATAAGAAATAAAGTAATGAATAGTAGCAGAAAATTAGAGTATAATTTATATAATTGTTTAATTTTACTTATTAATATTATTTTATAGAACATATGTTCTTTTATATAGTAAAAGGTACATATAGATTAAAACTATATACCCATATATTAAGAAATTTCCAACAACTGAAAACGGTGTTTTACCTTCATAAATGTAAACATTTTCTTTTATTTTCTTATCCTCAAAGAATCCTTGCCTATTCACTACTTTCCCTTTTCTATTAATAATAGCGCTAATTCCGCTATTTGTTGCCCTAATCAGACTTTTTTGATGTTCATGGGCCCTTGATTGAGCAATCTCTAGATGCTGTTCTGGTCCAATAGATGATCCAAACCATGTATCATTGCTTATTGTAACCAATAAATTACTTTTTTTGGCTGTTTTTCTGACCAAATCACTAAAAGCTATCTCATAGCAAATACTTGCTGAAATAGCTATATTATGGGCTTTTAGAAGGCTATAAGACTCCCCAGGAAGGGTATTTATAAGGTTTATACCTAAAATATCTAGAATTTTGTCTAAATAGCTCCTTAAGGGTATGTATTCTCCAAAGGGGACTAGATGTATCTTATCATAATGGCCTTTTATAGCTCCAAAACCCTCTATTCTGTTATAACTCTCAATTAAGCTAGAATTTTGTACATCTTTAGCAATTATTCCGCTAATTAAAGATATATTTCTTGATTTGGCTTCTTTCTCAATATCTGAGAACCAGGTAGACAAATCCCCTTTATCAAAAATGATTGCAGTTTCAGGAAAAAAGATGAATTCTCCTTCTTGAGCATTAGAAATAGAGCTGTTAATCATATTTATAGTTTTTCTGACACCCTCAGAGCTCCATTTTTCCTTTAAAGTAAGATTTGGCTGATAAATAGATGCCTGAATGGTTGAAATTTCCTTTGTCCAACTTATTTTATTCAGGGTAAATGAGGAGAGGAGAATAATCACTATTATGAGGGCAGGGGACCAATGTATTTTTTTCTTATTTCCAAAAATAAGAACTAAACTACCAGAAATCATTACAGCTAATATTGATGCACCATAAGTGCCTAGTATTGGTATCCATCCGCCCACTGAAGTACCGGCTAAAGATATTCCAACTATAAGCCATGGAAACCCTGTAAATAAATAGCTTCTAATAATCTCTACTGTTACCCAAACAACAGGAAAAAATAACAAGTAATTTAAAGTTTTATTACTGGTTCTAAACTTTTTTATTAGGTAAAAGGTTAAACCTGTATACAAAGATAAACAGAAAATAAATAAAGAAGTGATAAGAAAGGAACTTAATATACCTTGGTTTCCATGATAGTGAATACTCACATACACCCAAGATATGCCAAAGCCCCATTGGCCGATTCCGTAAAATAAGCCCAGTATAAATGTATTGTTCTCTACCTTCTCACTGACTAAGTAAAGAGCTATAGAAATAGACAGAATTGTTAGGGGCCAATAGTCAAATGGAGCGAATCCTAAAGGAAATAATAGCCCACAAAAAAGTGCTAATAAATACTTTCTCATTGATCAGTAATCTTAAGTTTGAGAGAGTTTATCTCAAACAGTTTATTTAGACTTAACTACTCTTATTTTCTTGAGCCTTCTTTTTTCAGTAGATGCAATAACAAACCTTAGACTACCTATTGAGATTGCATCATTGGTTCTAGGAAATCTTGCAAAATGATGCATAACTATACCTCCTAAAGTATCAAAATCTTTATCACTCAACTCACAGTCAAATTCTTTATTAAAATCTTCTATTGGAATAAGGGCTGATACTAAAAACTCTTCATCAGAGAGTCTTTTTATCATCTGATCTTGCAAATCATCATGTTCATCTTCTATTTCCCCAACTATTTCTTCTAATACATCTTCTATAGTTACTAAACCTGTAATTCCACCATATTCGTCTATGACTATCGCCATATGGTTCCTGCTTGCTCTAAATTCATCTAGAAGGGTATTTAACTTTTTGCTTTCTGGAACAAGAACAGCGGGCCTAAGCAAGCTATTTAGCTCTAATTTGACTGTATTTTTAGGGGAAAGAAGGGGCAAAAGGTCTTTTGCTAGAAGAATTCCCTCAATTTCTTCAGTTTCCTTGTTAAATACTGGAAATCTTGAATGTCTTGATTTAATTATCCTAGGAAGAAAATCTTCAGGTTCCTCAGTTGAATCAACAAAGATTATTTGAGGTTTGTGTATCATGATTTCCCTTACTTGTGCTGTAGAAACCTTCAAAGCTCCTTCCATCATGCTTAAAGTACCTTTTTCAAGGACTCCTCTATCGCTAGAATCCCTTATGGATCCAGCTATATCTTGCTTGTTTTGGGGTTTATAAGAGAAATTCTGATATATTTCTTTTATCTTATCTCTAATCTTTTTCGTAATTCCTAGCCTTTGCGACTCTACTAAACTACTTGGGGGTTCGTCGTTCATTAACGCCTTATATTTATAAACACAAGACAATCATAGTTCTATTAGGTATGGATCTTCAATACCTAATTTACCTAGTATGCTTTTTTCTATTTGTTCCATCTTTGAAGCTTCTCTATCTGAATCATGCTTATACCCGAGTAGATGCAATACTCCGTGAACAAATAAATGAATCAAATGATCTAAAAAATCTTTATTTTGTTCTTTAGCTTCTTTTTTTAGAACATCAACACAGATAGCAATATCACCAACAGAATTATTATTCTCATCTGTCTCATTAGGATCTGGAGAAAAAGATAATACGTTAGTTTCCTTATTTGAACCTGAAAAAGAATAATTTAGTTTCTTCATATTCTTAATGTTAGTAAACCTAAGGGAAACAGTTAAACAGGGATTATTGGTTTTAGAAGTCTTTAATTCTTTATTAATGAGATCTAGGCCTTTAATCAAAATCTGTTTTTTTATATTTAGATCTACATCCTTATCCTGACTAATAAGGATATCGGTTAAAAAGAAATTCATCGACTTTTAAAATTTTCGTAAGCTTCTACAATCTTTTGTACAAGTGAATGTCTGGCCACATCTTTAGAAGAAAATCTAACTAACCCTACATCCTTTAGTTCTCTTAAAATATCTAGGGCATGTATAAGGCCAGATGTTATATCTTTTGGTAGGTCTATTTGAGTTAGATCGCCAGTAACTATTACTTTAGAACCATATCCAAATCTTGTTAGAAACATTTTCATTTGTTCAGGTGTTGTATTTTGTCCTTCATCAAGAATTATGAAGGATTTGTTTAAAGTTCTTCCTCTCATAAAAGCGAGAGGAGCAATTTCAATTATATTATTTTCTATTAGTTTATTGGTTTCTTTAAACCCTAAGGTCTGAAAAAGAGCATCATAGAGTGGTCTCAAGTATGGATCTACCTTTTGGCTTAAGTCACCAGGAAGGAATCCTAACTTCTCTCCTGCCTCAACAGCAGGGCGGGTAACAACTACCTTTTCAACTTTTCCAGTTATTAATTCATTAACTGCTGCAGCTACTGCAAGGTAAGTCTTGCCTGTTCCAGCAGGTCCTATCCCAAAGACTAGCTCTTTATTAGATATAACTTCTAAGTACTTTTGTTGATTTTTTCCTTTAGGAGAAACCAATGTTTTAGGTGTCTTTAAGGTAATTTTTTCATCACCTTGATTACCGCTGGCATCAGTAGAAGAGTTCTGGTTCATGACTTCCCTTAAATATAAATGTATTTCTTCGGGTGGAACAACAGTTTTTTTCTCCAATTTTTCATACAGACCCTTTATAACTGTTTCTGCAGCTGAAGTATTCGGACTATCTCCTCTAACTTTAAACTTAGAACCTCTATTGCTTATCTTAATTTCAAGAGCTTCCTCAATCTGCTTGAGAGTTGAGTTGGTAGGACCACAAAGCCTGTTAATTCTATCTTGGTCATCTGGATCTAAATTAAACCTTAAGCTCTTTTCCATTTAAGCCATAACTCCCCGTAATGAATTTGGCTTAATATCTACTATTTCTAAATTGATAAATTGCCCTACAAGATCTTTACCGTTGGAATTAAAGTTAACAACTCTATTATTTTCAGTTCTGGCCTGAAGCTCGCCTGGGTCTTTCTTAGAAATTCCAGTTATTAAACATTTCTCAATATTTCCAACCATTCTTCTGCTTATTCTAAAAGAGCTCTTTTTTAAAGCAGTTTGTAATATCTCTAGTCTCTTTTTCTTCTCAGCCAAGCTGACATCATCTTTTAAATCTTTAGCTGTGGTATTGGGTCTGGGGCTGTAGATGAAACTATAAGATTCATCAAACTCCACCTTTTCAACAAGATTAAGAGTGTCTTGAAAATCTTTATCGCTTTCTCCCGGAAACCCGACGATAAAATCAGATGAAATACTTATATCGGACCTTGCCATTTTAAGTTCTTCTATAATTTGAAGATACTGATCTACTGTATGGCGTCTCCTCATTGTTTTAAGGATGCTATCAGATCCACTTTGAACCGGAAGATGTACATGACTAACCAGTTCTGGAACCTCTTTATATACAGCTATTAGATCCTCTCCAAACTCAAAGGGGTGTGAAGTTGTATACCTTATACGATCAATTCCTTGTATCCCTGCTGACTCCCTAATTAGATTAGCTAAACCCAAGCCTTTGGTTTTATCTTTACTGTCTCTATAAGCATTGACATTCTGTCCTAGAAAAATTATTTCCTTAACTCCATCTTTAGCCAATCCCTGAACTTCCTCAATTATCTCAATTAAAGACCGACTTACTTCATGCCCTCTTGTATGTGGAACAACACAAAAGGAACAGTACTTATTGCAACCTTCCATAATCGAAACAAAAGATGAAGTTCCATCATTTGATGGCTTGGGTAGGGCGTTAAATTTTTCAGTTTTCGGAAAAGATATATCCACCTCTCTTTTATTGAGTTTAGATACCTCCTCATACATTTTGGGTACTCTATGAATTGTTTGTGGGCCAAAAACTAAATCAACAAAGGGAGCTCTTTTAATAATATTTTCACCTTCTTGACTAGCGACACAGCCACCTACTCCTATCTTTAATTTAGGATTTTTCTTCTTTAAATCCTTCCATCTTCCTAGTTCATGGAAAACTTTTTCTTGAGCCTTTTCCCTAATTGAACAAGTATTTAGTAATATTAAATCTGCCTTCTCGGGCTGGTCTACAATAGTTAAATCATGGCTTTCACCAAGAATATCTTTCATACGATTAGAATCGTATTCATTCATTTGACACCCGTGGGTCTTGATGTATAAATTTTTGCCCATACAATCTTATATATAAAGAGGGCGCGAATTGTAATGTCTAAAAAGGGAATCTACAAAATAGTATTTATACAAACGGGTGAAATCTATGAGGTTTATGCCAAATCTATCTTTCAGAGTGATATGTATGGCTTTATTGAAGTTGAAGATTATATATTTGATCAAAATTCGCAAATAGTAGTTGATCCAAGTGAAGAAAAGCTTAAAACAGAGTTTAAAGGAGTCAATAGAAGTTATATACCTATAAATGCAATTTTGAGAATAGATGAGGTAGATAAAAGGGGAAGTGCAAAAATAACTAAAAGTAAATCTGGTAATGTTATGCCTCTTCCTACTCCTATAGTTGATGGCGGATCAAATAAAGATCCCTAAACTACAAATCAATTAAAAAGATTTTCTTTATAGAATTTCAATTCTTTTATAGATTCATACACATCAGCCAAAGCTCTGTGGTTACCATTCTTATCAATGCCTTCTGCTAATTCAGGCTTCCACCTCTTAACCAATTCTTTTATAGAACTTACATCAACATTCCTGTAATGAAAATAACCTGCCAATTCGGGCATATACCTAACTAAAAATCTTCTGTCATGAGATATCGTATTCCCGCATAAGGGTGATTTTCCTTTCTTTGTATGCTTCCTTAAAAACTCTAAAGTCTGATTTTCTGCTTCATCAACTGAAATCTGTGTGGCTTTCATGCTCTCGATGAGGCCAGAATTAGTGTGCTGATTTAGATTCCATTCGTCCATTCCGTCTATGTACTCTTGGGGTTGTTTTATAACAAGATTGGGTCCCTCTTTTATTTCTTCTAGGTCTGCATTAGTCACTACTGTTGCTATTTCAATAATCCTTTCAGAATCTGGATCTAGACCCGTCATTTCTAAATCTAGCCAGATGAGCGGAGGTAGAAGTTTATTTTCTGTCATGAATTATTCTCAATGAATGATGAAAAGTATAATAACTCATCATGGCACCTAAAAAGAATTTACCAAGCTATAAAAAAAGACTTTCGTTAAAATACGCGGCCCTAAAATGAATACAAAGGACTCAAAACCAAAAACGCACTTTGGCTTTCAACAAATAGACTCTGAAGATAAAAGAGAAAAAGTCAGAGAGGTCTTCGATAATGTAGTTGAAGGCTATGATCTTATGAATGATTTAATGTCATTTGGAGTTCATAGAATTTGGAAAAGAGTCGCAGCTGAAATGTCAGAAATTAGACCTGATTCTTGCTTTTTAGATTTGGCAGGCGGAACTGGTGACATGACTAGCTTAATTGCCCCCCGTCTGAACCACGAAGGTTTAGCAATTCTTTCTGATATCAATGAAAAAATGCTTGTATCAGGGAGAGACAAGCTTATTGATTCGGGTCTTAATAATTTTTTACCCGTCCAACTTGACGCTCAACTAATACCGTTTAAACAAAATAGCTTTGATGTAATTTCCATTGCTTTTGGATTAAGAAATGTCACAGATAAAGAGAAAGCATTAAATTCAATATTGTATTGTTTAAAACCAGGCGGGAAATTAATAGTCCTAGAGTTCTCTAAACCTACCAATGAGATAATAAGAGAAATTTATGATTTTTACTCTTTCGAAATCATTCCTAAGCTTGGAGAACTTGTTTTAAGTTCAGAGGAAAGCTATCGATATCTAGCTGAGTCTATAAGAATGCATCCAACTCAGGACGAATTGAAAGAATTGTTTGAAAATTGTGGTTTTAAAAATTGTAATTATGAAAACTTAACCAACGGGGTTGTTGCTATACACACCGGAACCAAACCTAAAGAGCAATGAGAGATATATTAAGACTGATTCGAATAATACATATTCTTGCTAAGGCCAGACTAGATACCCTCATAGAAGACGGTCAAAGAAACAACCTATTGTCTTTCCTTTTAATAATTTCTCCTTGGAGAATCTACTCAACAGAAGAACGTAGAGGGGAAAGAATTAGGAAGGCTCTAGAGGAAGCAGGCACCATCTTCATTAAATTTGGTCAGCTTCTTTCTACAAGACCTGACTTAATTCCGACTGACATTGCCCAAAGCTTACATACACTTCAGGATAGTATCGCTCCTTTTCCTACTGATAAAGCAAAAGAAATAATTGAAGCCGAATTAGATTCATCTATTGAAGAGATATTCACCGATTTTGATCCCAGCCCTATAGCTGCCGCTTCCATAGCCCAGGTTTATTCTGCAAAACTTAAAGATACCAAAGAGAAGGTGGCTATAAAAGTTGTAAGACCAGGTATTGATAAAGCCATAGATAGAGATATCTCATTAATGAAAAAAATGGCTCAAAAAGCGGAAAAATATTCCTTAGATGCTAGAAGGTTAAGACTGTTTGAGTTGGTAAAAGAATATGAGGCTGTTATTAAGACAGAATTAGATATGCGAGTTGAAGCGTCCAATATGAAGCAAACAAAAAGGAATTTCAAAGATAATTCTTTGTTATATGTTCCTGTTGTTTACTTGGAATATTCAACTGAAAAAGTACTGGTAATGGAAAAGATTTCAGGTATCCCAGTGGATAATATTAAAGACTTGAAAGGAAAGGGTGTTGATTTACAACTGGTGTCTGAAAGGGGGGTGGAAATTTTCTTAAAACAAGTTTTTGTGGATAATTTCTTTCATGCAGATATGCACCCAGGAAATATTTTTATTAATGCTCTAGAGCCTACAAGTCCATCTTATATTGCCGTCGACTATGCCATAGTTGGATCTTTAGATGAAGAAGAGCAATTTCAGATTGGAAGAATGCTTTTATCTGTTATAGGCAGAGACTTCTTGGCAATTTCTAATATTTTAATTGATTCAGGCTGGGTTGATCCTAAAACCAGGGCTACTGACCTTGAGCGAACTATACGATCAGCTTGTGAACCAATGTTTGAACAACCTTTAGAGAAAATCAAGTTTGGGGAATTGCTTTTGTACATATTCGATTCTGCGAGAAGGTTTAATTTACACATGCAACCTTCTTTGATGTTATTGCAAAAAACTCTCATCAACATAGAGGGATTGGGTAAACAGCTTTATCCTCAATTAGATTTTTGGTCCATTGCTAAACCTTTTCTTCAAGAATGGACAAAGGACAGGTATAACCCTAAAAAAATAGAAGCCTGGGCTAGAAAAAATGCTGGCTTGTGGTTAGAAAAGGCTAGAAAGCTTCCGGAAGTTGCAGAAAATGTATTAGACCAAATTAATAAAATTGAAGACTACCAAAAAGACAATGAAATTAGACATGAAGAATTAATAACTACACTCAAGAGAGAGAGGAGAGGTACTAGAATTCTTATTTTCATTTCCCTTATAGTTCTTCTAATTCTCTTTCTGTCTTGGACTATAAACTAGGGCTTAAGTATGATAGATGTTAATAAATTACTAGGAGAATGAAATGGGTTTAGGCGGAATTAGTATTTGGCAGTTGCTAATTGTTTTAGTAATCATTTTATTACTTGTCGGCCCTAAAAGACTTAAGAGCTTAGGTTCTGAAATGGGGAATTTTCTTAAAAATTTCAGAAAAGCAGTCGACGACAAAGAAGAAAATCAGAACGAATCAGATAAATAAAATCTACCTGAATGTTTGAAATTGGTTTTCCAGAACTACTTGTAATTGCATTCGTAGGGCTACTGGTCGTAGGTCCTGAAAAGCTCCCCCAAATAATAAAAGCCTCAACACGATCATTTGGTGCCATTAAGTCTTACCTTAATGAGACCAGATCAGAAATAGAAAAAAGTGTGGGAATGGATGAGATCAGACAAGATCTCCACAATGAAAAAATAATGAAAGATTCAAAAGAAAATAAAAAGGAGAACAATTCGACTGAATAATGAAAGAGGAAGATCTGCCATTGTTAGACCATTTAAAAGAGCTAAGGATGAGGTTACTCAGATCTTTTATGGGTGTCATCGTTGTATTTTTACCCTTAATTTTTTTCTCAAATGAAATATATGAATTTGCTTCAAGCCCACTTCAGGCACTTATGCCAGAAAATAGTTCAATGATTGCTACCCAGGTAGCCTCACCATTTCTATCGCCTTTAAAACTAACTTTCTATCTGTCTCTTATGATCTCCTTGCCTTATTTCTTTTCTGAAATGTGGAGATTTATTGCGCCTGGTCTTTATAAAACTGAAAAGAGATTTGCTTTGGGATTAACCTTATCTAGCATCTTGCTTTTTTACTTAGGTATTTTATTTGCCTATTTTTTAGTGTTTCCTCTAGTTTTTGGTTTCTTTACCTCGGTCACACCTGAGGGCGTAAAAGTAATGACTGATATTTCCAGCTATCTGGATTTTATTCTCACTATTTTCTTGGCTTTTGCTATTGCCTTTGAAATTCCTGTTTTAATTTTCTTACTTAATTGGACAGGGATTACTTCTCCAGAAAGCTTAGCCAGGAAGAGACCTTACGTAATTGTTAGTTGTTTTATTCTGGGTATGCTTCTAACGCCACCTGATGTTATATCTCAAACTCTTTTAGCTATCCCGGCATGGTTTTTATTTGAAGTGGGTCTGTTCTTGAGTCGCATCTTCATCAAGAACGGTTCAGAAACTGAAGAACAAGAAACTGACTAGGTTACTTAGAATCAGAACTTTTAAATAAAAAGGTTACTGGGCCATCATTTATTAACTTTATTTCCATATCAGCACCAAAAATCCCTACTTCTAATTTATCGTGTGTCTCTCTTAATTTATTGGATAGGTCAACAAAAAGTAGTTTCCCTAAATCTGGACTAGCAGCTTCCGAAAAACTTGGTCTAGTACCTTTCCTAGTTTCTAAAGCTAGAGTAACCTCGGGAACCAGCAAAAGATCTCCCTTTATGTCTATAACACTATTCTCCATCCTGCCCTTATCATCTGGAAAAATTCGATAATTAAGCAACTTGTCTGCGATTATCTCGCAATCTGACGAAGTATCCCCTTTCTCAAATCCCACTAGTGCAAGAATGCCTCTGTCGATGGATACAATCTTCTTTCCCTCTATATAGAGAGAAGAACTTAATACTCTTTGGGCTATTAGATTCAATTACTTAAATCGCAAAGAAAATTTATTTTTCTAAACTTAGGTCCCATTCGCCTTGGGCTGCTTTCTTATTCATAAGTGCCCTGTGCGATAAAGCCGCTTGAGCTGCTTCAGCATTTTCTTTTTTACCAAGCCATATATTCAGTGCTGGGTGTTGTAGCGCTCGACCGTAGGAGAAGCTTAGCTTCCAATCAAAACCACCAATTTTATTCATTGCATCAAGGTGGGCCGTTGCATCAATATCTGACTGACCACCTGATAAAAAAGTTATACCGGGTAGGTCTGAAGGGACATTGGCTATTAAACACTTTAAAGTTTTTTCTGCTACCTCTTCTACACCAGCTTGCTCGATAGCATCCTTTCCCGAAATTACCATACTTGGTTTTAAAAGGGTCCCCTTGATATTGACTCCGTGTTTGTCTAAATAGTTAAAGAGAGCACTTAAAGTCCTAGAAGTTACTTCAAGACATCTTTCAATAGAATGATTGCCATCCATTAAGACTTCCGGTTCAACTATAGGAACCATCCTATTTTCTTGAACTATCTTTGCGTACTTAGCTAATGCTTCCATATTTTGGTTTATGCAATCTTCTGTGGGTATGCCTTCGCCTATATTTATTACCGCTCTCCATTTGGCGAATTTAGCTCCTATTTTTTCATATTCACTGCATCGCTCATTCAGCCCATCCAAACCCTGTGTAACTGTTTCTTCTGGAGAATCTTCCAATGGTTTTAGGCCCTTATCTACTTTTATTCCAGGTAAGGCTCCTTGTGCAGTAATGATGTTAACCAAGGGCGTTCCGTCCTCAGTTTTTTGACGAATAGTCTCATCGAACAAAATTACACCTCCAATATTTCCTTTCATGCCCTCAGACCGGAAAAGCATTTCTCTGTAATCTCTTCTATTATCTTCAGTCGATTCAACCCCTATGGAATCAAACCTTTTACCACATGTGGGGTTGCTCTCATCTGCTGCTAGAATTCCTCTACCGTCTTCTACTATATAAGCAGCAATTTCCTCCAAGCTCTCTAAAGCCATTCAATTCTCCCTTTTTTATAGAGTTTTATCCTAAGTCTCTTTTTTTTATGATTCAAGAGCTTTTTCTTCAAGAGCCAGTAGGGCGGGTAATGGTTTTCCTTCTAAATAATTTAAAAAAGCACCACCGGCTGTTGACACATAATTAATGGAATCCAAAACCTTTGCTTGCGCGGCCGCAGCAATAGTATCTCCGCCTCCTATTACTGAGTAAGCTTCTGACTCAGAAATTAGCTCCGCTACCGCCTTAGTTCCTAAAGAAAATTTATCCTCTTCAAAGAAACCCATAGGGCCATTCCAGATAATGGTTTTCGCCTCTGCAAAAGTCTTCTTGATTGAATCAATGTAAAGGGGTGATATATCAAATATACACTCTTCTTTTTTTAATATTTCAACACTAACTTCTCTAGGTTCAGATTCCTTATTGGGAGCAACCACTACTTTATCAGGTAATAATACATTGCCTTTTTCTATCAGGTTTCTAGCTTCAGAATAAAGCGAAGGTTCTACTAATGATCTCCCTATTTCTAGTCCTTTTGAACCGAGGCATGTATTCGCAATACCTCCTCCAAGCAATAAATGATCAACTTTATTGGCTAAAGCATTTATCAAAGAAAGTTTACTAGAGATCTTAGCTCCACCTAGAATTGCAAGGATAGGACTGTTAGCTTTCTCAATAGTTTCAAGGGCTTCTAGTTCTTCTCGAATTAAAAAACCTATACATGCTTGATTAACGAAGCTTATCACTCCAGTAGTAGAAGCGTGTTCTCTGTGCGAAGCAGCAAAAGCATCCAAGACAAAAATATCGCAAAGGGATCCTAATTTTTTGGCTAAATCGGAATCATTGCCTTTTTCGCCTTTGAAGAACCTAATATTTTCTAGTACTGTGAAGCTTCCATTGAGGACCCTCAAAGAATCTAAACTTTCAGTTAAAGGAATAGGTCTTTGTAATTTTTCTTCTAAATAACTAACTACTGGTTTTAAACTAAATTCTTCTTGTACCTTCCCTGTTTCTTCTGGCCTTCCGAGATGGCTTAATAAAATGATCTTCCCGCCTTCTTGTAGAATGTGTTTTATAGTTGGAAGAGAACGATCTATTCTTTCTGTGTTTGCAATTGTTCCATGTCTCAAAGGAACATTCATGTCAGCTCTCAACAAAACCCTTTTACCTGACAGCTGGTATTCAGTTAGATCTTTAAGATGCATTTAAAGTAATGAGTCTATGACTTTTATAAGATTTTCTTTATCGAAACCATAATGTTTCTGAAGATCACTTCCTGGCGCAGATTCACCAAATTCACTCATGCCAACAACCTCTCCTTCTAAACCAACATATTTAATCCACCAATCATCGTATGAAGCTTCTACAGCCAATCTACGAATCCCCTTACCCAAAACCTTTTCTTTGTAAGCTTTGGTTTGTTGATCAAATCTTTCGGTGCATGGCATGGAAACTACACGAATATTCTTTTCGGATCCAAGTGATTGGACTGCATCTATAACTGCCCCCAATTCAGAACCTGTAGAAATGATGACTAGGTCTGGTTTTTTCTCAGAGTCATGCAGAATGTAACCTCCCTTTTCTATATCTCGCTTTTGTTCTTGGTTTCTATCTTGAGCTTTCAAGCTTTGTCTTGAAAGAATAATAGCTGTGGGATTCTTCTCATTCAAGAGAGCTACTTTCCATGAAACTGCAGTTTCAACAGTGTCGCAAGGTCTCCAAGTTTCTAGGCCAGGGGTAGATCTGAGGCTTGTTAGGTGCTCTATAGGCTGGTGGGTAGGACCGTCCTCTCCCACACCTATTGAATCATGTGAATAGATGAATATAGAGGGTATCTCCATTAAAGCAGCTAGCCTGACTGCATTCCTTGCATAATCTAAAAATGTAAGAAAAGTTCCTGCGTAAGGCCTAACTCCTCCATGTAAAACCATTCCATTAACAATGGCAGTCATCGCAAACTCTCTCACTCCGTAATATAAATAATTTCCGTTGCTCATTGATTCATTAATGGCTTTTGTGCCAGTCCATCTAGTGTTATTGGATCCACTTAGATCTGCCGATCCTCCCACTAACTCAGGCAGTAAAGGACCTAAAAAATTGAGAACTACTTCGGAAGACTTTCTTGAAGCCATATCTTCTTGGTTCTCTTGTTGATTATTAATGAATTCATCAATTTGATCTAAGAAATCATTAGGTAAGTCATTGGATAATGATCTTTCAAATTCACCCGCTAAATCTGGATATTTTGTTTCATATTCTTTGAATAAGTTATTCCAATCTCCTTCTACTTTATTCCCCAAATCTTTTGCGTCCCAACTTGAATAGATTTCGTCAGGAATAATAAATGCGGGGTGTTCCCAATTCAGTTCTTCCCTAACTAATGCCACTTCTTCTTCTCCGAGAGCAGAACCATGGGCACTGGCAGTCCCCACTTTATTTGGTGATCCTTTGCCTATCTCAGTCTTGCAACAAATTATTGTTGGCTGATCTAGATTTTTTTTAGCTTCTATAAGCGCTTTATCAATCTGGTTAGAATCATGACCATTTACATTAGGAATTACATGCCAACCATAAGATTCAAACCTTTTTGGGATATCTTCGGTAAACCATCCAGAGACCTCACCATCTATTGAGATGTTATTATCATCATATACAACAATTAGTTTACCGAGTTTCAAAGTGCCAGCTAAAGAACATGCTTCGTGAGTTATCCCTTCCATAAGACAACCATCCCCACAAAACACATAAGTAAGATGATCCATTACAGTAAAGTCTTTTTTATTAAATCTCGAAGAGAGTAATTGTTCAGCTATAGCCATTCCAACTGCATTAGCTAATCCTTGTCCTAATGGACCCGTTGTAGTCTCTACACCCGGAGTAACCCCAAATTCAGGATGACCAGGGGTTTTCGAGCCCAATTGTCTGAAGTTTTTTATTTCCTCCATTGGAAGATCGTAGCCCGTTAAATGAAGAAGGCTGTAAAGCAACATAGAGCCGTGCCCATTAGAAAGAACAAATCTATCTCTATTAGCCCACTTAGGATTACTGGGATTGTGTTTAAGATGATTCCGCCAAAGAACTGCAGCTATATCTGCCATGCCCATGGGCATACCAGGATGGCCACATTTGGCATTCTCAACGGCGTCCATTGAAAGAACTCTAATGGCGTTTGCTAATTCACTATTTTCTGGCATATGTACTTTTTGGGACAGTATTTTGTCCGATTCTAAAAAGAGTGTATACATTTATAAGCCAAAAATTGGATAAAACCCTTAATTAAAGGGTAGAATGCCGGTCCTTTTTGTAAAGAGATAAAAAAGAATATGTCTGAATATAAAGTTTTTACTTCAGAATCTGTTTCTGAAGGGCATCCAGATAAAATGGCGGATCAGATATCAGATGCCGTTTTGGATGCTATGCTTAAAGACGACCCGGAATCAAGGGTTGCCTGCGAAACCCTAGTAAAAGATAACTTGGTTGTTTTAGCAGGAGAAATTACTAGTAAATCCGATCCAGATTTAGAGGCCGTTACAAGAAAGGTTATATGTGATATTGGTTATAACGATATTTCAGTTGGGTGTGATGGCAATACTTGTGAAATCATCAATGTCCTTGGAAAACAATCTACCAATATAGCCCAAGGAGTAAATGAAGGTGAAGGGGAAGATAAAGAACAGGGTGCTGGTGATCAAGGATTGATGTTTGGCTATGCAACTAATGAAACTGAGGTTTTAATGCCTGCTCCTATTACTTATTCTCATAGACTAGTAGAACAACAAGCTTTTATTAGGAAATCGGGGAAATTAAATTGGCTAAGACCTGATGCTAAGAGTCAAGTTAGCTTTGTTTATGGCGATGACGGGAAACCTGAATCTATATCAGCAGTGGTGCTCTCAACACAGCATGACCCAGAAATTTCTCAAAAAGATTTAAAAGAAGGGGTTATGGAGGAAATTATTAAACCTGTACTACCTCAGAATTGGCTTAATAAAGAAACTAATTTTTTTATAAATCCAACGGGTAAATTTGAAGTTGGGGGTCCTGAAGGAGATTGTGGTGTCACAGGTAGAAAAATTATAGTTGATACGTATGGGGGAATGGCTCGACATGGTGGTGGTGCCTTTTCAGGTAAAGATCCATCAAAAGTTGACCGTTCAGCTGCTTATGCAGGTAGGTATGTAGCTAAAAATATAGTTGCATCGGGTTTAGCTGAAAAATGTGAAATACAAGTTTCTTATGCCATTGGAGTAGCTGAGCCTACTTCAATTAGCGTAAATACTTTTGGAACTGCAGCCCTAGAAGAAGAAAAAATATCAAGTCTAATCAGTGAGTATTTTGATTTAAGACCCAAACAACTAATAGAAATGCTAGATCTAAAAAGACCAATCTACCAATCAACAGCAGCTTACGGTCATTTTGGAAGAGAGGAAGATGCCTTCACTTGGGAAAAAACTGATAAAGCTGAAGTATTAAAGGCTTCATAATTTTGAGGAAATATAATGGTTAATGAAAAACAAGATTATAAAGTAGCTGATATTTCTCTTGCAGACTGGGGAAGAAAAGAAATTGTTATTGCTCAGTCTGAAATGCCAGCCCTAATGAAGCTAAGGGAAA
>Ga0209019_1000268_pt1 | contig 26845 bp, 20 predicted proteins | sample METZYME_3_300m_FD_187549 | JGI IMG/M metagenome (GOLD analysis project Ga0209019, IMG submission 187549) | Marine microbial communities from oxygen minimum zone in mesopelagic equatorial Pacific - METZYME_3_300m (SPAdes) (version 2) | ecosystem: Environmental > Aquatic > Marine > Oceanic... | reverse complement strand
TAGGTCAGCAAGTTTCTTTAATGATCTAGGAGATAGAATTATCTCGGATGAAGTTTTTCTGAATGTGAAAATTAAACTAAACAAAAACGTTTCATAAAATTTTTTATTAATTGAATTCTAAAGTAAAGACTATAATCAATATAATTGGCTTTTATATTGGATGGTGGGCATGCGTTTTAGGCACAGCTAATGACAACCTATATCTTGGCCCAGCTGCTTTTTTTACAGGAGAAAAATTTGGAGCAATAGAGTTTCATCTTTCTGCTCTCTTTTCTGGTTTAGTCATTGCAATAGTATATGGAATATCAATGCCTGCCATTTATTTTCTAAATAGACATCTTGGTTTAGATTCATAGTATGATTAATAAATATTCCTTTATCCTATTATTATTAATAATTAATTCAAGCTGTGAGGTTCTTTTCGGATACGATTATGGAAAAGAGTGGGAGAATCTCTGATTATAGGTTTGTAAAACCAAGAAATTAGAGCGTAGTTTTAATTATGGTTATTGTGGTTATTTTTGTGATTCACTGGTATTCATCATTATTCTTTCAGACAATATTTTTACATCGTTATGCCTCTCACCAAATGTTTACTATGTCCAAGTTTTGGGAAAGGGTTTTCTTCTTTCTTACATTTCTTGTTCAGGGCTCTTCTTTTTTAAATCCAAGAGCTTATGCAATCTTACATCGGTTGCATCATAAACATAGTGATACAGAAAAAGATCCGCACTCTCCGGAATTTTCAAAGAATATTATTATGCTCAATGTCAATACAGTTAAGCACTATGAGTCGGTAAGAAGAAATAAAAAAGACTATTCAAAATATGATTATAATGTCCCCCGCTGGGAGTCTCTAGAAAAATTTTCTGATTACTTGATAACGAGAGCAGCTTTTATAGCTTTATATACTTTAATATATGTGACTTATTCAACATCACCATGGCAGTATATGCTTTTGCCGATTCATTTTGTGATGGGGCCACTACATGGTTCTATCGTTAACTGGTGCGGACACCGTTATGGATATGTCAATCATAAGAAAACAAATGATAAATCAAAAAATACAATCCCGTTTGATTTTTTAATGATGGGAGAATTGTTTCAAAACAATCATCATTGGAAGCCTAAATCTATAAATTTCTCTTCAAGGTGGTTCGAGATAGACCCAGGTTTTCTTATCACAAAAATTCTTAATAAGATTAATATGATACGTTTAAATAATGGATAATATTGATCATATCGCCTTGCAGACAAAAAATATCAATAAATCTGTAGATTGGTTTTTAAACAAGTTTAAGTGTAGTGTAAAATATCAGGACAAATCTTATGCAATGCTAGAATTTGAAAATATGAAACTTGCATTAGTATTGCCTGATCAGCATCCGCCCCATGTAGCAATATCTTGTGACAATATTGAAGAGCATGGGAAGCCAGGCAAACATCGAGATGGATCAGAATTTTTATATATTGAAGGTCTTGATGAAAATGTGTTTGAGCTAATTCGGTATCCAGACAATAATAATAAAAAAATATTTTAGATTAAATATCCTTAAATAATAGAATAAACAGCCCCATCGGTTAGTAGTAGCATGTGTGAAGATGGTAATAATAAAATAGATTTTGACTTCAGAGATATTGTCAAATGTCATATTTATGTTTAACCTACAATATAAAATTATTATTATATATGTTATATATATAGACAAAATATGTTTAAGCCAATATTTTATATAATTATTTTTATTATTCTATCAATTGAAAATGGAATTGCATCTGATGATGTCATACGGTTTTTAGATAGTAAGAGTGAAGACTATGCGGCCATGTCTAAGACTATATGGTCATTAGCAGAATTAGGATATCAGGAAAAAGAAACAAGTAAGATAATGCAGTCCCACCTTAATCAAGAAAATTTTTCCATTGATTATGGTGTCGCTGAAATACCTACCGCTTTTATAGCAAGTTATGGATCGGGTAAACCAATAATAGCGATTCTAGCTGAAATGGACGCGCTTCCCGGTCTCTCACAGGATGCAAAACCTGAACGTAAGATTATAAAAGAAGGAATGCCGGGTCATGCCTGTGGCCATCATTTATTCGGAGCTGGATCTATCGCTGCTGCTGTAGCAGTGAAAAATTGGCTTATCGAGACTGGAACGACAGGGACAATCCGTTTATATGGCACACCAGCCGAAGAAGGAGGATCTGGTAAAGTGTATATGGTTCGGGCAGGCCTTTTTGATGATGTTGATATTGTAATGCATTGGCATCCTTCTGATAAAAATGACGCTAGTCCCGCTTCGTCTCTAGCAAATAAATCCGCTAAATTTAGGTTTTACGGTATTGCCGCTCACGCTGCCGCAGCTCCAGAAAAGGGTAGATCTGCACTTGATGCAGTTGAGAGCATGAACTTTATGGTTAATCTAATGAGAGAGCATTTGCCAGAGACTGCGAGGATTCATTATATAATAACAAAGGGTGGTGCTGCACCGAATATTGTTCCGGAGTATGCCGAAGTTTACTATTACGCAAGACACCCTGATGTAGATGAATTAGAAAGAATCTGGGTGAGAATAATCAAAGTAGCAGAAGCAGCAGCTATTGGCACTGAAACGACCCTTGAATATGAGGTAATGCATGCGAATCGTCCGCTACTACCTAATCTACCACTTGCCAATTTAGTTTTTGAAAAATTGAGTCAGGTTGGTGGCGTTTATTACAATGAAGAAGAAAAAATATTTGCAAAATCCTTGCGGGCTACTCTTGATAATCCAAGTAGGGACCTTGGAAGTGAAAAAAATATTCAACCTTTTGAAGAGAAAATTGGACGCGGTTCTACAGATGTTGGCGGTATCTCATGGGTTGTACCAACAGTTGGGTTTAGGACTGCAACGTGGGTACCTGGTACCCCAGCTCATTCATGGCAAGCAGTCGCATGTGGAGGAATGAGTATTGGACATAAAGGAATGATAAATGCAGCAAAAACGCTAGCCTTGAGTTGTATTCATTTATTTCAAAATCCTACACTCGTAAAAGAAGCCTGGGAAACAATCCAGGAACAACGCGGTCCAAAATTTGAGTATTATCCTCTTTTAGGAGACCGTGACCCCCCCCTTGATTACAGAGACTGAATTAAAATATAACTAAAACAAAGTTTCTTGAAAAAATTAATTGTATTAAATATTTAACATTATGTTAAATTATATACACTATATTTTAAATATTATAAAGAAAATTTATTATGCCCGATTTTGCTATCCTATGCCCAGGTTCTTTTGATTATATCTCAAATAAAACGGGTAATATGTTAATCCGCTATCGGCCTCAAGATGTTTGTTGCGTGATTGATCCTGACAAATCCGGCCAGACCGCGCAGGGCATATTAGGATATGGTGGAAAAATTCCTGTTGTATCCAATTTTTATGAGGCAAAGGATTATTCACCTAATGCCCTAGTAATTGGTAGTTCATCTCAGGGAGGAAGAATAAGTGAGGTGTATCGCAAAGAAATTACTGCCGCGATAAAAACCGGTTGCGATATATATAATGGGATGCACCAGTTTTTGAAAGATGATCCGGAACTTGCCACTCTAGCAAAAAAAAAATCCATTACTATCAATGACATTCGCTGTCCGTCAGATTCTCCCCATTTTCCTAAAGGATCTTGGAAAAAACGTAAGACTAAAGTAATGCTTATAGTTGGCACAGATTGTAACACAGGTAAAATGACTACTGGCTGGGAAATCTCAGAACGTCTAAAAAAACGAGGAAAAAATGTACAATTTGTTGGAACCGGACAGACCGGAATAATGCTGGCGGGGAATGGAGTACCTATCGATGCTGTAGTCGCCGACTTTATGTCTGGTGAATTAGAACATGCTGTAGAGGCAGTTGATGATCATATGGATTTAATTATCGTGGAAGGCCAGGGAGCTATTACTAATCTATATTATGCAGGAGTGACACTGGGTCTTATGTATGGCGCAATGCCCGACTATATGATTATGACCGATGAGCCAGGTCGAACGTTAGATGTTTCAAATAATAAAATGGTCTCTATCGGGGATGTTATGAAGTTACATCTTTCATTAATGAAACATTTCAAGCCATCTCAATTCCTTGGAATAAACCTTTTAACATATAAAATGGATGAGGAGTTAGCCTTAAAAGAAATTAAAAAAATAGGTGTCAATTATCAACTACCAACAACAGATTTGGTGCGATTTGGTAACAACAAGCTAATAGACCATATTGAACAGGAAATATTTTGTTAGACATCTCGTTTGTGGTCAATACAAGGTTTCCCATGCTAAAATCGTGGTACTAGGATTGGAATAATGAGTGTGAAAAACCTAAAAACAGCAAACGATCATATCTTTGACCATTATACCAGGGTAGGAGAAATAATTTCTGAAAAGTTCTCCCCTTATTTAGAGGTAATAATTCATGATCTTAGAAACCCGGAACATTCAATTATAGCTATTTTCAACAGCCATATCACAGGACGTAAAATCGGTGATGGCACATCTGACATAGGTTATAAAAAACTAGGAAATGAACTTCCCGATAAAATAGTGAATTATGAAAATAAAAGTCCCTCTGGATCAAAAATGAAATCATCATCCCTAACGATTAGAGATGAACATAACAAAATAATCGGGTCAATGGCTTTTAATTTTGATCTTGCTCCATTTGAAAATATTCAAGAATTTTTTAATACCATTACCAAAACCAACATAAGTCAGTTGGGTGATTTTCCAAAACAAGAACAGTTTTTTATGTGGGATATCAGGGACGAGCTTGAACAGGAATTAAATAAATATATTATTGCCAACAGATTACAGGGTAAGGCGTTGACCAAAAAAGATAAATTGAATGTGGTTTCCATAATGAATAAGAGAGGTCATATCAAAAAAAGAGGTTCCGTGAGCATTCTAAGCGAATTATTGGCAATTACACGACCAACTCTATATAAATATATAAAGGATATTGATTCAGGATAATAATAAGAAATATTACATTTTGTAAAATATTTAAAAGTTTTTATATTAGCATGATAGGTGATAAGCTATATTCTCTATTCGCCGAATCTTTTTTGCAAGTGACATTAAATAATAAGGAGTTATCAAATGAAAAAAAGATACTGTTATTTTATTATTGTATTTGTTTTTAACAACTTTATCCTTTCACAGTCTACAATTGATGGTACCGTTTCAGATGAATCTGGTAATCCATTAGCTGGCGCAAATATAACTGTTGAAGGTACATCTTATGGTTCAGCCTCTGGAGGGGATGGGTCTTATTCGATAAGTATTCCATCGGGAGCAGTAGAAGGGACTGCCGCTGTGGTCACGGCTAGCTATATTGGCTATAAGAGTTCCTCCGCATCAGTAGATGTACCAGTTGGGGGTTCTGTTACCCACAATTTTTCTTTAGCTGTTGATGCTATTGGAATGAAATCTGTTAGTGTAACAGCTTTGGGCTTTACGGCCAATCGTGATGAACTGGGGTCCTCTAGCGTTTCTGTGTCAGCGGAAGACATGACTCGTTCAGGTGAATCCTTAATGGGAAATTCACTCGCAGCAAAAGCGTCCAATATAAGTGTTAATTCGGTGGCCGGTGATCCAGGCGCATCCACCACAATAAAAATCCGGGGTGCTAACACCATTTCAGGGTCTTTTCAGCCCTTAATCGTTGTTGATGGAATGCCATTGAACAATTCTACGGTTTATGGCGGTGGTAATAATATTTCTGGTGGTACATCCGCGGGTACCGTACAGCAGTCCAGGTTAAATGACATAAATACGAATGATATTGAATCGGTCGAAGTACTTAAAGGTGCCTCTGCCGCCGCTTTGTGGGGTTCAAGGGCCGCTAATGGCGTGATTATGATCACGACCAAAGATGGTGACGCCGGAAAAATGAAAATGAATTATAAAAGAACCATGTCTTTTGATGAGATTCATGAACGTATTCCTATGCAAGACGTATGGGGACAGGGTCAAAATGGGGCTTACAATAATGCAAAGGCTGAGTCTTGGGGTGATTATATCCCTGATCGCGCTGGCGGCGCAGATGAAGTTGAATCTTCTGGGGAGCATTTCATTTCTGAAGATGGGACATTTACACAGTATAAATTAATTACCAAAAACTCAAAAGAGACTTATGTTGACTCTAACTGGGACCAGGTATTTCAGACGGGAAAATATATACAGGATGATTTTCAGGTCACAGGAGGTGATGCTTCAAGAACATTTTTGTTTAGCTACAGCCGCCTCCGCCAAGATGGAATTATCCGTAACTCGTGGTATGATCGGGATATCTACAGGTTAAATACCAAATTTAGATTATCTGATATGGTTTCAATGGAGTCCAAAGCTTCCTATACGTTCACAAATTCAAACCGCATTCAGCAAAGCTCCAACGTAACCGGGGTAATGCTTGGCCTGCTAAGAACCGCACCTGATTTTGATATTACACATTACAAGGGTACCTATGTTAGCTCAAGCGGGGCCGAGTATGATGGACGTCAGCGTGCCTACCGTAAGTACATGGCTCAATCGACACATCCGATTTATAATAATCCATTGTGGACTGTCTATGATCAGCAGGCGGATACAAAGGTTGACAGGTTTATTATGACCAATGAAATGACCATAACGCCTGATCAGAATACTAGCCTTGTCATAAGAGCAGGGATTGATGCCTGGGGTGATGATCGGTCCTGGTTTTTCCCCATGGGCTCTTCCGGCTCAAGAAGCTCTGGTGTGTTTGCGGAAGACGCTCTGACAAACCGAGAAGCTAACTATGATTTTATCGCCCGAAGAAGCCTGGACCTGGGATCGATTTCTATGAATGTAACCGCTGGATATAACTGGTGGGACCGCGCGTATAATAGGACCAGTTTTAATATTTCCAGTTTCCTGGTAAACACGGACAAACAAACAGTTAACGTTAACACGTCTGCGGAAGCCTCAACAGTTGAGAACAGTAAAATGTTTATTCGCTCTGGCCGCACCTATGGGCTGTTGTCTCTATCAGCAATGGACAATCTGTATGTAAACCTTTCGGGCGTAAGCGAGGACCACTCCACAATCAGTGACCCGTACTTTTATCCAGCCATGGATGTTGCATACCAGTTCTCGGATATGTTGCAAGGAACACCACTCAGCTTTGGAAAGTTCCGGTTTGCCTGGGGTCAAGTGGGTGTGCGCCCCTCGGCCCATCGGTTTCAAACTGCGGCTGAGTCTGGGTTTGCCTATAGCTCATACAGTGACCCTCTTGATATAAATTTGTTTGGCGGCGGCTATCGGGTGGATGATGATAAGGGGAACCCGGAATTAAAACCGGAGCTGAAAACAGAAACAGAATTTGGCTTAGATCTTCGTTTTCTTGATGACCGGTTGGCGCTGAGCCTTACAAGCTATTCGAATCTGGTTGAGGATATGCTGATCAACGTATCAAAATCACCATCCACTGGATACGATACACAGTATATGAATGCTGCTACTATGGAGAATAAAGGTTTTGAACTGGATGGTTCATATTTGCTGATGAACGAGGCTGATAAAGGTCTAGATCTGTATTTTAACTGGGCTAAAAATGAAAACGAGGTTACAAGCCTGGCTGGGACTGAGGTTATCTTTTTAGGCACTGGATCCGTAAACTCGGTTGCGACTGTAGGCTATCCAGTGGGATCCCTTTATGGTACAGGTTCACAAACCGATGATGGTACAGTAGATGGTAAACTAATTTTGGATGTAAATGGTTTTCCTCAAATCACATCCTTGCCTATTGTGCTTGGTGATGCGAACCCAGACTGGCGTGGTACTATAGGACTAAATGCCCGCTGGAAGAACTTCAATATGAATATTTTATTTGAGCATTCTCAGGGAGGTGACTACTCCCCAAGGACACAGTGGGTGTTACGCCGCTTTGGCACAACTGAAGAAACAGCCGGCGCCATTACACTTGATAAGGATTATGTAAACTTTGACGGTGATACTATCGCAGCTGGTACGTTTGTCCGCGGCAATGTCCATGATTTTGGTGGCGGTGACGTGCTGCTGGATGAAGCTTGGTATCGACATGGTATTGGCGGTGGTTTTGGTGATAACCAGGCCTACAACTTTGCTGTAAAGGACGCTACATTCTCTCGTATTAAGGAGCTTTCACTTTCTTATACGTATTCTTCACCTGCGTTTAGGGAGAGAACCAACCTGAGTTCCATTACAATGAGGTGGACTGCTCGTAACCTGTTTGCATGGTATAAAGAGCTGGTAGGTATCGACCCCGCTACCAACCAGTCTGGTGTGGCTAATGGGTTTGGATTGGACTATTTTACTAATCCAAGCACGAAGTCCTATTTGTTCACTGTTTCGGTAAATTATTAAAGGAGGGTTAAATAATGAAAAATTCAATAAAAGTTTATAGACCAATGAAGAACTTTTTTAGCTTAATATTAGCTGGATCAATGTTGATGCTGGTATCCTGTGAAATCCCAACGGATTTAAACGATAACCCCAATGAGATAACTTTAAATGATCCTGCTCCTAATTTGTTTTTAAATGGTGCACAGCTTGCGAATGTTATGGTCCAAAATAGTCATCTCAACAGGATCTCTGGGATGTTTTCCGGACAGCTCATAGGTTACGCTTCCCTTTATTCAAACATTTTTGGATATTCACTGTCCACGGTGGAATCCAATGATGAGTGGAACGGTTGTTATACTGGTGTTTTGACTAATGTGCGGCTTATACGTGAGACTGTTCCTGAGGATAAACTTCTGGTAGGAATTTCAAAGGTGCTTGAGGCTCACGCTGTTGGTACTCTGGCTATTTTAATGGGAGATGTACCCTATTCAGAAGCGATATCAGAAGTGGACGATCCAAAGTTTGATTCCCAGGTAGATGTTTTAACTGCTTTAACATCACTTTTGGATGGTGCTATTTCTGATCTTGGAAGCGCTTCAAGTCGTTCCGATGCTTACGATATCTATTATAGTGGTGATAAGGATAAGTGGCTAGCTGCTGCATACACTCTAAAGGCCCGTTATGCGTTGATTCGAAGTGATTATGCAGGTGCACTAGCAGCTGCGACAAATGGCATTTCTTCTTCTGCTGGTGATATGAACTTTATCCCCCGTGGTGATGCTGCTGTTACAGAAGGTGATAAGAACCTCTTTAATGCAATTTTATCCGGATCAAGAACGGGAGACCTGGGAAACAACGGCAGCTATTTGTTAGAACTGTTGAATGACACCACCACTGCCTATAGAGGCAATGCCAAGACCAACGAGACAGCTCGTCATAATTACTATAAGATTGATGAGACCTCAGGAGATGATAATTTGGGCGTTATTGAACGGTTCGAGCCGATGCCGATGGTGACCTATTTTGAAAACCAACTGATTAAGGCAGAAGCAGCAGCCCGGACTGGTGCAGATGGATTAGTATATTTAAACGAATATCGTGCCTGGTTAGCTACCGGTGGTCGTTTGAACGCTACGTTCAATGATTCGGCAAATATTCTATATGATGCCTATGTACTTGCTGATTTTGCATCCGGCGGTATGGAAAATGCCGATGGTCTCTCTTCTGCAGATGCATTTCTCCGTGAGATTATTGAAGAAAGATATGTGTCTGGATTTGGAACTTATATGCCTTTCAATGATCATAGGCGTCTGCGAGGAGATGGTGAAACAAATCTGATCCCGACTTTTCCGCTAAATACTACGGCAGCAACAGCACATGTCGAGCGGATTCCGTATGCACAGGATGAACTAACTTCCAATGGTACAATGGATGATGACCCGGGATTATATGTACAAACAGAGGTCAATCAATAATTCAGGTATTTTGAATTAAACAAAATGATAACCAAAAGGTTGGAAATAAAAACTTATTTTATATGTACAACCCCCAAGATAAAAAAGCTCTGGTAACTTCTTACCGGAGCTTTTTTCTATAGTCCTGATCTTATAACATCAAGTATAACTCTATTTTGAACGATGTAGGGGCCTCTGTTGTGGGGTCCTTTAGTTTTTTTCATTAATTTTAAGTATATATAAATATTTCCATATGTTTGTAAAGAATGAAGAGAGATAAATTAAAACTAAAATTCCAGTTTTTGATAGTGATAACATTTGTCCTTCTTTTTTTCATAACCTGTGAGGATTCGAGACAGGATAATTTCCCGGAGCTTGACCACGATGGACCCTATATAGAAAATTCGATATATTTTGGCCGCGGTGATTACATTGAATATCATTCGGGATCACTACCAATAATATTATCTGTGCCTCATGGAGGTTGGTTGGATCCAACTGAAATACCCAATCGGACTCAAGGTATTACGGAAATCGATACTAATACCTATCAATTAACAAAAATTATCATGGACACATTAACGGCGCGTTTTGGCGGGAAACCTCATGTAATTCTTTGTTTGTTAAAACGTATAAAATTAGACGTAAATCGAGAGGTACTTGAGGCGGCAGAAGAAAACATTTATGGGGAACGCGCCTGGGCAGAATATCATCACTATTTGGATATTGCGAGAGAACTGGTTACCGTAAACCATGGTAGTGGTATAGTCTTTGATATTCATGGGCATGGCGAAAATCCTGATGGATATTATGATTTACGCACCTGGTTGGGATATTTGATTAAAGGTCATGAATTAGATTTGCCCGATGAAGAGTTGAATACATTGGACTTTAAGGATAAATCCAGTATCCGTGTTTTGGCGGATTCTTCTTCACACTCGTTTATCAATATTCTTCGTGGAGAAACTAGTTTGGGTACGATTATGGATAGTCTAGGATATGAATGCGTGCCCAGTGTCAGTTCCCTTGGTCCCGCTGGCTCACGGTTTTTTAGTGGTGGCTACATAACAGCCCGTCACGGATCATCAGAAGAAGGTATTATTAGTGCAATTCAGATTGAATTACCTCAACCGGGAATTCGGGATACAGAAGAGAATTGGTCTAGATATGCCGGTGCTTTTGCGACAGCCGTAGGTAGATATTATGAATTCCATTTGGGAAGAAGTATTCAGCCTTAATTTATAGTTGAATTAATTTAATAAAAGGAACATTTATTTATTGAATAACTATATTATTTTGACAATTTTTCTTGTTGCTAGCTGTACCCATCTAGCTCATCAAACTGGTGATATTAAACAATCTCAACAGAAAAAAATTGTACGATCCAATAAAGGAGTGGTAACAACAGCCCATCCTTTAGCAACCAATGCTGGTATTAAAATGCTGGAATCAGGGGGTAACGCAATGGACGCGGCGGTCGCAGCAGCTTTTACCCTGTCAGTTGTTGAACCGAGCATGAGCGGTATAGGTGGCCGAGCACAAATTCTGATTTATACTCCCGATCATGAGGTCCACGGAATTGATGCGACGACCCAAGCACCACCATTCTATAAATTTAAGGATACACTAGCAGTTGAATACGGGTACGAAACCATTGCAGTCCCGGGTGTGGTCAAGGGGTTAACGGACGGGTTGTCAGAATTTGGATCGTTGCCGCTTGCACAGGTAATGACCCCGGCCATTAGCTATGCTAATAATGGGTTTACGCTACTTCCAGGGGAAGCATCTCGTCAAGAATCCGTAAATGAAATATTAAAGGAATTCACAGGCACGCAGCAATATTATTTAAATGAGGATGGCACTGCAAAAAAAGAGGGACACAGGATTATACAAAGTGATTTAGCCAAAGTATTAAAGGCCATTTCTGAAAAGGGACCGGACGTATTTTATCGGGGCTGGATTGCTCAAGCGATGGTGCGGGACGTTCGTCAAAACGGTGGATTTTTAACGTTGGAATCCTTAGAAAATTATCGAGCAGAGAAATCACATATTGTTTCCGGCAGTTACCGTGGTTATGGACTCAAGGCTTTATGGCTTCCGGCGTATGGCGCGATTACCATAGAGGCCCTGCAGATTCTGGAGCAGTTACCGGTCAATTTGAATGAGAGTAGGGCATGGGCAAGGGCCGTATATCATGCAATTAAATCAGCCTATTTGGATAAAAAAGAACAGAAAACCTTAGATGATGCGGAACGATTTACATCGAAATCTTGGGCAAAAAAAAGGGCAGCAGGTACGCCGTTTATGACTGGATTTATTAATGATTCATCCAGTAAAGAAATGAAAGATAGTATTCCAAGAATCCAAAAGGATCCAGAGGGGCATACTTCTCATTTAACGATAGTGGATAATAATGGAATGATAGTCTCCCTAACCCAAACCATTGGGCCAACGATGGGATCCAAGGTAGCTACTCCTGGTTTGGGTTTTCTCTATGCTCAGACAATGGGTGGATATCTTGGGAAAGTCGAGCCCAATCTGCGTGTGCCATCGCACATATCGCCAATAATTGTTTTCAAGAAAGATAAACCTTTTTTAGCTCTGGGAGCCGCGGGTGGGAGCCGAATACCATCCTCCATTGTCAATGTAATCAGCAGGATTATTGATCATGATTTATCTTTAGAGGAGGCATTGAATTCTCCTCGTGTTCATCCTCTTGAAGAGGGGATCAGTTTGGAAATTGTTGATAATGTTAGTTGGAATAATGATGATAGCACTTACTTTTCTAAGCTAGGGTATACGGTAGAAATGAAAAGGCTTCCGGGTAAATTTGGACGAATTCATGCGGTAATCTTGGATACATTAACAGGAGAATGGATTGGTTGTGCAGACCCAGACTGGGAGGGTACGTCCGCATTTCCGATTTTAGAATAATTAGGGGATACTGTCTATTGATTGCCTTTCTTTACAAAAGAGATAGGAAAAGTTATCAGGATGTGGAGAATGCGTTCAGAACATTCATTGCAATCGGAATTTTAATCCACTATTAGAAAAATCTAGTATCATGATTATTGTTCAAAACTTTTTACATGTAGATATAAAGAAATTTATGCAAACAAAATTATTATTATTGCTACTCAATACCTGCTTATTTAGTGGTTGCCATCTATTCCCAGTATTAGGGAAGAAAGAATCAGGAAAAAATAGTCTATGGAATCATGGTGCCATGGTCAGTATTGCCAACCCTCATGCGGTTGAGGCAGCCATTGCTATATTGGAAAAAGGTGGTAGCGCGGTTGATGCTGCAATCGGAGCTCATGTGATTCTTGGGTTGGTCGAACCTCAAAGCTCAGGACTAGGTGGTGGTGGATTTTTACTGCACTATGATTATGGAAAAGAAAAATTAACTTTTATTGATGGCAGAGAAACAGCTCCTGGGGAAGCTACTTTTGATATGTTTATGAAGGATGATGGTACGGTTATGGACTTTCTTGAAGCATGGCCAAGTGGTAAGGCTGTAGGCACACCAGGTATTGTAGCACTTTATTCAACTGCACATGCAGCCCATGGTGTATTACCATGGTCCGAACTTTTCAATCATGGAATAGCACTAGCCGAGAATGGATTTATCGTATCTCCAAGACTGGCAAACTTTCTTGTCACTGCACAAACAAAAGGAAGGCTTGCCATTAACGCTAAAACAAAAAAATACTTTTTCCCTGATGGTGAGCCTCTTCAAGAAGGGGATAGGTTAACCAATATTGAATACGCGAATACCTTAAAAAGAATTGCTAAAGAAGGGGAATCTGCTTTTTACAGCGGTCCTATCGCTGAAGCGATCGTTTCTGCGGCGCAAGAAGAACCATATCCTGGATCTCTAACACTATCAGATATCAGAAATTATAAAACGGTAATCCGCCCTGTAATCTGCGGAAGTTTCAGAGATATGAATATTTGTACAACATCCCCCCCCTCCTCAGGTGTAGCGCAAATCATGATTACAGGATTGTATGATCATTTGGTCAAAACTGCAACAAATCAAGATGACAAAATAGTGGCGTTTGTTGATGCACAAAGATTGGCATATGCTGACCGTGATCATTATTTTGGTGATCCAGATGAAGTCGATATTCCACTTGATGCCTTGATTAACCCAACGTATTTGAAACATAGAGCTAGTGAACGATTTGATCCAAGTGAGAAACCAATCCCTGGTAATCCGGCACAGGTTATTGATACGCTTGCCTCTGTTCCCAATTGGGGGAAGGATAATACACTAGAAGCAGCAGGGACAACTCATCTTTCCATTGTGGATGGGAATGGTAATGCGGTGGCTATGACTGCGACAATCGAAAGTGCTTTTGGATCCCAACGATGGGCAGCCGGTTTTCTTCTGAACAATGAAATGACGGACTTTGCCCGAGAAGTACCGGCAGATGGCACACGACTTGCCAACGCAGTTGCACCAAATAGAAGGCCCAGATCTTCCATGTCTCCAACAATGATATTTGATAGTAATAACCAGTTACTTATGATCACAGGTTCACCAGGAGGAAATTCAATTCCTGCCTATGTTTCCAAGACAATTGTTGGCGTATTTGATTGGAGTTTGAATGCACAGCAAGCTGTTGATTGGCCAAATATAATTGCCCGAGGTGACAGTGTTAGGGTAGAAATTGCCAATAATAAAGGGAAAATGATTGCAGCAAATTTGGCTAAACAAGGGTACAATGTAGTAGAGAACTTGAGTGAAAATTCTGGAATCCATTTAATAATAGTGACGCCAAATGGTTTAGACGGCGCTGCTGATAAACGGCGGGAGGGAATGGTAAAAAGTATTAAGTAATATTTATACACTTTGTGAGTGTTGTTTTGTATCGTTGAATAAAAAATTTTTAATATTAGTTTATATTGTTTCAGGAATTTCACTGGTTCTTATTTCGATTACTTATACTGCAGTTGGCATGCTTACCATATTTATTAATCCAGATCATATTACAAATAACTTTGAATTAATATATTAGTTGAACCTTCAACTATAAATTTATTAAACTCAATATATGATAAAGAATGATAAACTAAAAAGTGATATTAATCTTGGTATGCTAATTGGTCAGATACACAGGCTATCAACCAAAAGATTTGTACAAAATTCTCATAACTCTGGGCTAGATATATCTATGGATCAGTGGATAGTATTAGGCCCGATCTGGGAAAATGATGGCGTATCACATAAAGAAATATCGGAATATTGTTTGAAAGATAAAACAAGTGTCACGAAGATAATTGACACTTTGGAGAAAAAAAATCTTGTTGTCAGAGTTTCTGATCAGTTAGACCATAGGGTGAAAAGAGTTGTTCTAAGTAATAAGGGGAAAGAATTATTTTTACAAGCCATTCCTATAATGGAATTGACTCGAGACCAACTTCGAGAGGGGATTACAGAGCAAGATATCGAATCATTACGATCTGTTTTAACTAAAATATATAATAATCTAGTGTCTATTTAATATTCAAAATAGTTGAACCAACAACTAAAAATTTATGAAAAATATTCTTATTCTATTTGCTATTCTACTTTCTTCTTGTGCGGACACAATTACAACAAAAAATTTGTCCGTAACCGATACAATTCCTTATGTATGGAAGCATTCGATTCCGGAATCATCTGAAGTCACCGGAAAATGGTGGGAAGCATTCCAGGACACTATATTAAACAAAGTTTTCACAGAGTTTAATTCTAACAGTCCAGATCTAAAGAGTATCACTTCAAGGATAGAAATGGCGAGGCAGGCATATAAGATAAATATTGCCCCTAGGTTACCGGTAGCCAGTCTAGGCCTAAGCGGCTCAAGCCGGGAACAAAATCTAACAGCTTTTGGTCTTTCTGAAGATTTCTTTGGTGGTGGTCAAAACGGAGACCAAAGTGGTGGAAGTGGTAATGGAGTTACTAGTTTTAGTTCCAATAGTTTTGGGCTTAATCTTTCTATGCAGTGGGAGATAGATATTTGGAGAAAAATATTTAACCAGTCTAAGGCTGCTCGAAAAGATTATGAATCTATTTCGCATGATTTGTCCTATCTTAGTTTTTCTATGCAAGTTCAGTTAGCAAAATTATTTTATTCTGCGTCAGAGGCCTATAATCAATATGATCTAGCGATCGAGACACTTGAGAACATTACGGAGCTGGCTGATATGGTCTCTGCAAGATATGAAAAAGGCCTTAGATCTTCATTAGATGTTAGGCTTACACAATCTTCAGTTTCTTCATCAAAGGCGCTACTGGAAAACAGGCGTCAGGCTTATATCGCCTTAGTAAGAAGGCTAGAAGCTATGCTTGGAAAATATCCTGATGGTAGTTACCTGATAAGTAACGACCTTCCCTCTGCATTGCCTGATATCCCAGCTAGTATACCCGCAGATATATTAAACAGAAGGCCTGACATTAGATCTGCTCTAGCCAAGGCTCAAGCGGCATCCTATCGTTCAGCAGAGTCAATAAGCGCATTTTTCCCTGGGGTTACCTTGACAAGCTCAGTTGGAACATCATCAAGTGAGCTCAAAGATATTTTAAATGAAGATTACCAGATATGGTCACAGGGGCTCAACATAGGGCTTCCGATATTTCAAGGTGGACGGCTTGTGGCTAATAAAAAAATGAGACAAGAGGCGCAGAATGTTGCCGAACAAAATCTAATAAAAACTATAATTAATGCATTCTCAGAGGTTGAACAGACCCTGTTCTCTGAACATTCAAACAAGGTTCTCTTAGAGTCTTATGCTGACGCTGCCGAGCAGGCTGAGGCGGCATATAAATTATCTCGCGAACGATATGATTCTGGGCTTGTAGACCTGATTGCGGTTTTAGACAGTCAGCAGCGGTGGTTTCAGGCAAGGTCACAGGTTCTTTTGGCCAAAAAAACAAAAATTGATACAAGGCTTAATCTTATTTTAGCCTTCGGTGGAGATTTAAAATAAACATAGAGATCAACAATGAATAAATATATAAAGAAATTTAGTCCAATTATAATTCTAATGGGGAGTATTGGGATTTTCATGCTTATGATTAAGCTTAAGCCAGAAGCCGAATTTCAAAAGCCAAAGATTATACCTCAAATGGTGGAGACTATGGTTGCATACCCCTCAGAGGTTCGTGCAAAGATCAGTTCGCAAGGAACCATAAGGCCTGAGCATGAAATTTCTGTTACCTCAGAAGTAAGTGGAAAAGTTATTTGGGTCTCAGACAACTTTCATGATGGTGCAGGTTTTCAGAATGGGGACACGCTCATGAAAATTGAAAAACGAGACTATGAGTTAGCTCTTATATCAACCGAGTCAAATCTTTTCCAGGCGCGGCTTGCACTTGAAAGAGAGGAAGCAGAAGCCAAACTAGCTAACCTTGAATGGGAGCGTGTTGGCAAAGGAGATGCCTCTAGTCTTACCCTAAGAGAGCCTCAATTAGCACAGGCCAGAGCAGTTCTTGCAGCTGCTGAGGCGGCATATGAACAGTCCAAGCGTAATCTAGAAAGAACCGTAATTATTGCACCATTTAATGGGCGAGTTAGGAAAAAATTAGTCGATCTTGGGACAAACCTGGCTCCTGGATTCAGGATAGCAGATATTTATAATACTGCTAGTTTTGAAGTCAGACTGCCAATCGCTGATAAAGATATACCATTTCTAGGTATCCCCTTAGATGGAACAACATTAGGAAAAAGTAAGCGGCCCAGTGTGCGGCTATTTGCAAGTTATGGGGGTGAGAATTTTCAAGCAGATGGTTTTATACTTCGTTCTGAGTCTGAGATTGATCCTAAAACCAGAATGATATCGGTTATAGCAACCGTCCCGGTTTCAAACAATAATATTAGTCTGAAGGTTGGAATGTTTGTCAATGCGGAGATTGAAGGACTTTCTTATTCTGGGATAACGGTTGTTCCCAGAAATGCTGTAAAAAATGATATGATTTGGGTGGTAGAAAACCAAAAGCTTAGAAGAAAATCTATAGAGGTTATTAGACTTGAAAATGACTTTGCTTTTGTTGCAGATGGGTTAAATAAGAACGACAGGGTTCTAATCACTAGACTGTCTTCATATGTGGATGGAATGCCAGTAAGAGAAAACTAGTCTAATGAAAAATATTATACGATGGTTTATTGCCAATACTGTGGCCGCAAATCTGTTAATGGGTTTTATTCTGATTGCAGGTTTTTTTACGCTCTCAAGACTTCGGATGGAAGTATTTCCTGATATAGCCATACCGATCATTAATGTTTCAGTAATATATCCAGGCGCGTCTCCAGAAGACATTGAAGAATCTATATGTGTTAAGGTAGAGGAACGAGTACAGGGTGTCAATGGGTTAAAAAGAATAACCAGCTCGTCAAATGAAGGATATGGTTCTATAAATATTGAGGTAGAGAACGGCTATGATATTGATGAGGTCAAAGATGAGGTCAAGTCTCAGGTTGATGCAATAACATCTTTCCCTGATGGTGCCGAAAAACCATCTATAAGAAGCTTTGATGGTCAGCCTGAAGTGATAACTATTGCTGTCCATGGAAAGGTTGATGAGGTAAGCCTCTTGAGCATCGCTGAAAAAATACGTGATGAAGTAAGCGACTTACCAAACATAACACAGACACGCTTAGGGAAAAAACCCCGCGAAATTTCAATTGAGGTTTCAGAGAACACTCTCCAAAAATATAGTTTGTCTTTTGATTATATCGCAAACAGAATAAAATCTTCTTCAATGGACGTGCCTGGAGGTGCGATCGAAACCTATGATGGAGAAATTTTAATTCGCTCCAAAGGCCAGGCATATACAGGTGATGATTTTGGGCTGATCCCGGTGTTGTCAATGTCAGATGGGTCTACACTATTGTTAAGAGATATCGCAAAGATCAATGATGGCTTTCAGGATGTTGACTATGAAATAAAATTTAATAGTGAGCCGGCAAAATTAATTAGGGTATACAGGACTGGAGAACAAAACGCTCTTGATATCGCAGATGCTGTTCATCATTATCTGGAAAAAAAGCAACCTCTAATGCCTCCCGGGATTTCTCTTACTCCTATGAAAGATGAGTCAGTGATCTTAAGAGGTAGAATCAAACTGTTAACAGATAATGCTTATTTAGGTCTTGTGCTAGTACTGATAGTGCTCGCTCTTTTTCTCAAGCCCAAGTTAGCTGCCTGGGTTGCCGTAGGTATTCCTATCTCTTTCATGGGAGGATTTTGGCTACTTCCTGTGTTTGATGTATCAATTAATATGATTTCACTTTTCACATTCATCCTTGTACTGGGGATTGTGGTTGACGATGCTATTGTTGTTGGTGAAAATATTCATATATTCAGGAAGAGAGGGCTGAAAGCCGCGGACGCAGCGCTTGAAGGGGCTTACCAGGTAGCCAAACCAGTGATATTTGCAGTATTGACCACCATGGTTACTTTTTCACCGATGATATTAGTCGAAGGTGCATTGGGGAAGATATGGAGGATTATTCCAGTCGTAACGATTCTTGTCTTAGTGTTCTCCCTTATTGAATCTTTGACCATTTTACCAGCTCACCTAGCTCACATGAATGAGGATACAAATGAAAAAGATAATTTTATTTCGAAATGGTGGGCAAATATTCAGTTAAGTATTCACAATAGTCTACAGAGCTTTATAAAGAATATATATGAACCCACTTTAGCATGGGCTCTTGCTCACAGAGCAAATACAATCTCGATTGCCGTAAGTATTTTTCTAATATCTATAGGCATAGTTGCCAGTGGTATTCTAAGATTCAATTTCTTTCCACCGTTAGAAGCGGATATTGTTATTGCGGGAGTAGAATATCCAGAAGGGACCCCGGTATCGATAACCAAGAATGGTTTAGATCAAGTTGAAAAATCAGCTTTTAAGCTAAAAGATACTTTGGAGGTATTATATCCGGAACAAAATATCTTTATTAACATGGTATCAACGGCAGGTGATCAGCCAATAAAGACACAGTCATCAAGGGGCCCTGGAAATCTAGATGCTACTTTTTTTGGATCTCATTTAGCGGAGTGTGTGATAGAGCTTGCTCCTGGTGAAGAAAGGCCGTTAGGCACTAAAGAAATATCAAAGATTTGGCGAGAATTGACTGGCTCAATCCCCGGTGTTAAGCAGGTAACATTTGACTCTGATCTATTTACCACTGGCGCTCCGATCGAGATAAAACTTTCCAGCATAAATAGGGAAGATTTAAAAGCTGTAACATCGGTACTCAAAGATAGACTTCAGACCTATGCTGGTGTTTTTGATATTAAAGATTCGTTCAGCGCAGGAAAGGATGAGATCAAGCTGAAACTTAGGCCAGAGGCGCAAAACTATGGTATTACCATGTCTTCATTAGCTCGTCAGGTAAGGCAGGCTTTTTATGGAGACGAAGTCCAACGAATCCAACGTGGAAGGGATGAGGTTAAGGTCTTCTTACGGTACCCAAAGGCTGAGAGAGTCAGCCTAAATAATCTAGAGCAGATGAATGTAAGGGTTGGGAATAATATAGAAGTGCCACTCGGTCAAGTTGCACAAGGGGAACTCTCCAGTGGATACTCTACTATTACTAGAACGGATAGAAAAAGGTCCATAAATATTACTGCTGATGTTGATCTAACGGAGGCTAATGCGAATGAAATCTTAGCCAGGTTTGAACAAGAGCATATAAAACCTTTGCTAGAAGATTACCCAAGTATAGGCTATAGTTTTGAGGGCGAACAGAGAGAACAACGTGATACACTGGGATCATTATATAAGAATTTTGTCTTGGCTCTTTTTGTGGTCTATATCCTTCTAGCTATCCCATTTAAGTCTTATTTACAGCCTCTAATTATTATGTCTGCGATTCCATTTGGATTTACTGGAGCAGTGATTGGGCATCTGATAATGGGTATGAACCTTGCTGTTTTATCTATCATTGGTATTGTGGCGCTATCAGGAGTAGTGGTAAATGATAGCCTGGTAATGGTGGATTTTATTAACAGGTATAGAAGGGAAGAAGGAAAAACTGTTATGGAGGCTGCCTTGGCTGCCGGGCCAAGACGATTTAGGCCTATTCTTCTTACGTCTGTCACCACTTTTGTTGGTCTTTTTCCACTTTTAATTGAAAAAAGTGTCCAGGCAAAATTTTTAGTTCCGATGGCGATCTCTCTTGCATTTGGGGTGCTGTTTGCAACACTGATCACCCTGCTTTTAGTGCCAACCAGTTATCTGGTTATTGAGGATATAAAAAAATATTTTGGTGATATGACAAAATAGGATGGTTCAAAAGCATACTAAAATTAAATTTTGGGCTTATCCTTAGCATGAAGATATACGAGTTAATAACAAAGCAAACAATTAATAAACCAATACCAGAGGTATTTTCCTTTTTTGCTAGGCCGGAAAATTTAGCGGTTATTACTCCTAAAAAGTTGGACTTTAGAATTCTTACTCCTTCGCCTATCAATATGGAAAAAGGTACGGTTATTGATAATCTATTTAGTTCAGAAAAATACAAGCTATATACTTCTGACACGAATCAGGGAGCTGTCGCGTGAAGGTAGCGCTATTTGGTGGAACGGGTTTCGTTGGCTCTTACATTATTGATCAGCTTATTGAGTCCGGTCATTTACCTAGGATTCTAGTTCGATCTGATTCACACAATAAAATTATTTCTCCGGATAGGTGTGAAATCGTGGAGGGTGATATTGCCAACGCAGATGATATTATGAGCGTTCTTGAGGATGTGGAAGCAGTTATTTATAATATTGGAATTATTAGAGAGTTTCCTGGCCAAGGTATTACTTATGAAAAGCTTCATTTTGATGGTGCTGTCAATTGTATGGACGCTGTGGTAGAAAAAGGAATTAAACGTTTTATTTTGATGAGCGCTAATGGAGTATGCCCAGATGGCACAGGCTACCAGAAGACAAAGTGGATGTCTGAGCAATATTTAAAAAATACAGATTTGGAATGGACAATATTTCGTCCTTCTTTAATATTCGGTGACCCTAGAGGTCACGATAGGCCAGAGTTTTGTACACAATTAAAAAAAGATTTGATAAGTCTTCCATTCCCGGCGCCTCTTTTTCATGAAGGGCTTTTGCCTTTGGACGCAGGCAGTTTTGCAATGTCACCAATCCATGCAGAGAATGTGGCTGATATTTTTGTTAGTTCTATTGAGAAAGATAATCATTATGGAAAGACAATTGAACTTGGCGGGGAAACTGAACTAAGCTGGAAAGAAATTATTAAAATAATTAGCAATGCTTGTGGTAAGAAAAAATGGGCTCTACCTGCACCTATTATAGGAGTAAAAACTGTTGCTGCAGTTTTTGACCGATTTAGCTGGTTCCCTGTTACAAAGGACCAATTAACAATGCTTCTAGAGGGAAATACCTGTGACTCAACAAACTATTTTTTGGAGAACAGACTAAAGCCACTACCGTTCGATATTAATAATCTATTTTATCTAAAGGATTCATAAACGTTGAAACTATTGTTCATAATTCCTGCCGTCTTTATTCTTATGGTCTACCTAAATTTTTTTTCTAATGATAAGATAGTTTTGTCTGAGGGTGATGATGCGCCATCTTTTTCGCTAAGAGATCAGGATGGAAAGATTCATAATCTTTCTGACTATAAGGGGATGAGGATCATCGTTTATTTTTTTCCAATGGCAGACACACCTGGATGAATTAAAGAGGCTTGCGGGTTCCGCAATATTTATAGTGAGTTTGAAAAAAATAATATTATCGTTATCGGAATTAGTTATGATAAACCTAATGCTTTAAGAGATTTCAAGGATAAGTATAATCTACCGTTTGACTTTCTTTCTGATTCAACAAAATCTGTGGCATTGAGCTATGGTGCGAATGGAATATTCACCCCTAAAAGAGTGACATTTGTGATAAACTCAGACTTAAAAATAGATAAAATCTATAATGAGATTAATGTTAATACGCATGCTGAAAAAATTCTTACTGACCTCACTCGTTAGTATAGTATCAATTAACACGTATTACTTGAATGCTCAAGATAGGTCGGGCAGTGTCTATGGGTTTATAACTGATGAGGCTACTGGTGAGGCCCTTATAGGTGCGAATGTGATTATAAAAGAAACTGGTGCCGGGATGGCAACTGATATGAATGGATATTATGTCATCCAGGAAATTGATCCTGGTGACTATACAGTATTAGTTTCTTATGTAGGCTATCAGGTGCTGAACTACGAGATTAAAGTTAGTGGACAAGAGCCTCAAAAATTAGATCTTGCTCTGACTTCGCAGGCGGTGTCAATGGGTGAGGTAGAGGTTTCCGCAGAAAAAATACAGAGAAAATATAATATACAGCCTAGCAGGATTAATCTTTCCCCTAGAATGCTAAAAGCGGCTCCCTCCTTAGCTGAGCCTGATTTGTTTCGGACTATACAAGCTCTTCCTGGTGTTTTGACAACGTCAGAGTTTAGCACGGGTCTTGTGATCAGAGGCGGAAACACAGATCAAAATCTTATTTTATTAGATGGTATCACGGTCTACAACCCCTCTCATCTAGGCGGAGTATTTTCAAACTTTATTGTAGACGGGGTGAAAGAGGCTAACCTTATTAAAGGAGGTTACAATGCAGAATATGGCGGCAGGCTATCAGCCGTACTTAATGTGCTCAGTAGAGAAGGAAACCGAAATAAATTTGACGGGAAAATGAGTGTGTCCCTTTTGTCTGCCCAGACCACGCTTGAAGGGCCGAGCTATAATGGTGCCTGGTTAGTCTCAGCCAGGAGGACTTATTTTGATCAGATCTTCAAAAACAATCCTAATATTCCTCCATATTATTTCTATGATTTTCAGGGGCATGTATTTTCTGATTTATCACCAAGAGATAGACTCTCTATCAGTTTCTATAGTGGTCTCGATGATTTTACCTTTAATGATCTTGGGCTAAGCTCGGACTGGGGAAACAATACTATAAGTTTAACCTATCGCAGAGTATTTAGTGAGAGACTCATAGGGAACTTTTTACTTGCCTCGAGTGAGTTTTTTACAAACTTTGGTCTTGGAGGTAAGGATGGTCTAAACAATGAAAACATAATTGATGATAAAACATTCTCAGCAAATATGTCCTACTTTCAGTCAAAGGATTTTGAGTGGAGATACGGTGTACAGGTTAAACAGCTTGGTATAAAATATAGGACCACCTTTGAGGATGAGGTCTCCTTTGATATTAAGGAGGATCCAATCGAGGGTGCTGCCTATGCTAAGCTAAAGTGGAAACCAAGTCTGAGGATGGTTGTTGAGCCTGGGCTTCGATATAATTTCTATAGTGTTTATGCTGACAAGCCGTTTATTGATCTTCGTTTGGGAACAAAATATTTGCTGACTGATGATCGATATATAAACTTTGCTTTTGGAAATTATCACCAATTTATTGAGACGATTCAAGATGATTTTAACCCACCTCTATTAGATAATTGGCTAGCGGTTGATGAGTCAGTGGATCCTGCTTCCGCACAGCAATTGGTACTTGGTTATGAAGAATATTTCCAAGATATATATAAGGTACAGGTTGAAGGATATTATAAAGAAATACAAAACATGCTTACGTATGAAGAGTTTAGATCATCAACGGATGCAGACGTATCCGATGAGAATGTGCGTGATACTTTTACTCCTTCAGATGGTTACGCCTATGGTTTAGAACTGTTCGGTCAAAAAATGGTAGGCAAGCTTACTGGTTGGATTGGCTATACGTATTCAGTATCTCGCAAAACTATGAATTCTCAATACTCCGATGGAGAAGAAGAGTACTACACAAACTGGGACAGGACACATGCCCTAAGTATACTGGGAAGTTATGTCAAAAATAAGAAATGGGATATTAATTTTAAATGGGCCTGGCAATCAGGACAGGCTTTTACACCTATACTAGGATTTTACTTGGAGAAAACGCCTGGCGATCCAAACACAAGTTTTCACACTATACCGGGAGTTAGAAATAGTGGAAGGTATCCAGCATATCACCGGCTTGATCTAGGAGCAGTCCGTCATGGAAAAATATTTAATAAGAAAGCTGAATTTTTCATTCAGCTTATTAATACATATAACAGGAAAAATATTTTTAGGTACGTGTACCAACTTGGTAACGTGTATAATGGTATTGATGATGATGGAGACTGGGTCGAAAAAGATCATGATACAAATGATAACGGAGAACCAGACGTTGGCGAGGTTAATGTAGATGAGGAGGATGAAGGTCGGATGCAGCGCAAAGATATTAGTCTGTTTCCTGTGATCCCGACTATTGGTATAACTATATATTTCTAATGAAAAGTTTTTTAATCATAATAATTATTTTTGGGTTTATCTTGATCCAGAGCTGTATGGATAATGATAACGTTTACGACTATGAGCAGAGGCTATCAGTCTGGGCACATTTCCAGTCAAGCATGCCTCTCTCTGATACTGTTTTTGTTTCCCGTACCGCAAGTATTGATGAAGAAACGCCTGCTGATTCTTTGTGGATCAGTGATGCAATAGTTAAGATTACTGGAGATACTCTTGATATGTTATTAGACCCTGTTGACAGAAAACCTGGTCGGTATTTTACTGAGTCTTCATATATATTTCTTCCTGGAGTTGAGTATACAGTTAGTGCCAGCTATAACGGATTATCTGCTCAGGGTAAGACAACTATCCCGAATGATATAATCATAGAAACAGTAGAGCCGAGCGTCTATACCTGTAGAGGCGTTGGTTATGATGTGCCATCAATCAATATTGAAAATTTTTCTCACTCATCACCCTTTCCCACAGGCGCTATTGACACCGTTTATCTTCGTCAGGGAAATTGTTTTACAGAGAGCTTTGCGAGTTACCCTCTTTATAAAATTAATTTTAATGAAGATGATTATCAGACAATAAGAATTATCTCACTCGCGCTCGAGGCAGATCAAAAAGATCTTGAACCTTTTTCGGATGGCAATAGCAATGAAATTTGGGATATAGATGAAGAGTTTGAAGACTGGAATGAGAATGGTGTCCGTGATAGTATCTATTCTAATCTGATTTATGACACAACAGGAACCTATGCCAGGTGGAAAGGACCTTATTTGCGGGATAAGGATAATGTCCCCTTCAAGCTAAATCCGTGGCCGTGGAACATAGAAACATCCCCCGTAAATATGTCTTGGCTATTTTATGATTATTATGGATACCATTTAATGACCTTCCAGGCGACTGATGAAGCATTTTTTAATTATTTTCAAGGGCTTCCAGAGTTTAATACATTTGTTCTTCCAGCATCAAATGTAGTGGGAGGGTATGGGCTTGTCTCAAGCTCTGCGTCTAAATCTTTCCTTGTTTATGTTGCACCTTATAAGGAAGAATAGAGGGAATTTGTAGCCCGTAGGAGAATCGAACTCCTGTTGCCAGGATGAAAACCTGGAGTCCTAACCACTAGACGAACGGGCCAAATACATTAAAAGAGCAACTAGCTCGGCGAGGAATTTATTTAAACATCTATATGAGGCCAACAATTTTTCATATGAAAAATTTATTATTCATTTGCCTTATCAAGGATATCTAACAGCTGTCCATTTTGATGAAGCTCGATCGTGATATCAGCGCCACCAATAAGTTCACCCTTAACAAATAATTGTGGAATAGTTGGCCATCCTGAGTGTTCACTTAGTCTTATTCTAATATTTGGGTCTTCTAAAATATTAATATCTTTATACTCAACCCCATAATGGTTGAGAACCTGAACTACTGAGTTTGAGAAACCGCACATTGGCATTTCTTTCGTTCCTTTCATATAAAGGATTATCGGATTATCCCCAATGTCATCTATAATTTGTTGTTTTAGGTCCATTTTGTTCCCTTTTATAGTTTATTAAACAATTAACAATAATAAAAATTTAGTTTGTTTACGGGTATAGCTAAAAACCAATAATCATAAATTATTTATTTTTTTTATTTATCATATATACTGCAATAATTGATAAACATCCTCCTA
>Ga0209019_1000259_pt1 | contig 27206 bp, 33 predicted proteins | sample METZYME_3_300m_FD_187549 | JGI IMG/M metagenome (GOLD analysis project Ga0209019, IMG submission 187549) | Marine microbial communities from oxygen minimum zone in mesopelagic equatorial Pacific - METZYME_3_300m (SPAdes) (version 2) | ecosystem: Environmental > Aquatic > Marine > Oceanic... | reverse complement strand
TGATGAACCTTGGTGATAAATTTGGAGAGATTCTCGTTCCAACCGAGGAAGTGGTTGAAATGAAGGGCGGGAGCAAACGTTCCTCAGAAAGAAAATTTTTTCCGGGTTATGTTCTTGTGCAGATGGAAATGAATGATGAAACATGGCACTTTGTCAAAGAAGTGCCAAAAGTACTGGGATTTGTAGGAGGATCTAGTGATAATCCGGCACCCATATCTGATGCTGAGGCGCAACACATCCTTCAAAGTGTTGAAGAAGGCGCTGATAAACCTCGTCCAAAAATACTTTTTGAGCCAGGCGAAGTAGTACGTGTTATTGATGGCCCATTTAAAGATTTTTCTGGGGTTGTAGAGAAAGTAAATTACGAAAAAAATCGTTTACAAGTTTCAGTTCAAATTTTGGGAAGATCAACTCCTGTTGAGCTTGATTTTGTTCAGGTAGAAAAAGGATAAATAGTTTAGTAAATAAAAATTGGCTATATAAATCTGATGATATAGGGAGTCTGAGTAGGGTGTTCTTACTCAAAAAGTAATTAAGATGGCAAAAAAAATTGAAAGTTATATAAAATTACAAGTACCTGCTGGCCAAGCAAATCCAAGCCCACCGGTGGGACCTGCTTTAGGGCAGCATGGCCTAAATATCATGGAATTTTGCAAGACATTCAATGCAAAAACTCAAGATGTCGAAGCGGGATTACCTATACCTGTGGTCATATCGGTATATAGTGATAAGAGCTTTACTTTTATAACTAAAACACCACCAGCTTCAATTCTGATAAAAAAAGCTGCTGGGATAGAAAAAGGTTCAGGTACTCCTAATACTGAAAAAGTCGGTAAGGTTAACAAGAGGCAATTAGAAGAAATTGCAACAATAAAGATGCCAGATCTTACTGCAGCTGGGATGGATTCAGCCATTCGTACTCTATCCGGGACTGCTAGAAGTATGGGTATTGAAGTGGAGGATTTGACCTAATGGCTTATTTAAGCAAACGACAAAAAATAGCTTCTGAAAAAATTGGAACTAATACTCAATACGCTATAGACGAGGCGCTTAGTTTAGTTAAAGAATTTGCTACAACAAAATTCCCAGAGAGCATAGATATTTCCGTTAACCTCGGTATAGATTCACGTAAATCAGATCAGGTTATTCGGGGATCCACTGTGTTACCAAATGGTACTGGAAAAAATATCCGTGTTGCCGTTTTTGCTCAGGGAGAAAATGCTATTAAAGCAAAAGATGCTGGGGCAGATATTGTTGGTTTTGAAGATTTAGCTGAAACAATTAAAACAGGGGAGTTAAATTTTGATGTTGTTATAGCAACTCCAGATAGTATGAGGCTTGTCGGACAGTTAGGGCAAGTTTTAGGACCTCGAGGTTTAATGCCAAATCCAAAAGTAGGAACGGTTACAGCTGATGTTCAAACTGCCGTCCAGAATGCTAAAGCAGGGCAAGTGCGTTATCGGACTGATAAAGGTGGGATTATCCATTGTTCTATTGGGAAAGCTAATTTTGAGATAGGAGCTTTAAAAGAAAATTTAATTACTTTGTTGTCTGATCTCAAAAGAGCGAGACCATCTTCTGTTAAGGGTCTATTTTTAAAGAAGATGACAATATCCTCTACAATGGGCCCCGGCGTTAAAATTGATCAAGCAAGTATAGATATTTAAGTGAATTAATAATCTGGGTTTTTTTGACCTCAGATTGTTGTGTGATTAAGTAATTTTTTTGAATGAGTTTCATTCATGAAGAATGCTTAATCCTAGTCGAAGACCGTAGGTGATTAGAGTGATAACTAATCTTAATAACATGCCTACGCAGATGGTGTTACCTGAGTCAAACTAAAAGACAATGGTCACTATCAAAATAGGGAGGCGGAGGAAAATTCTGCCTAAAATGTGTGACCATAAGTCAGGAGATATAAATGGCGTTAAAGCTTGAAGACAAAAAAACATTTGTCAAAGAGATAAGCGAAGTTGCCAGGAAATCTATTTCAGCTATTGCAGCGGAATATAGGGGTTTATCTGTTGCAGAAATGACTGCATTAAGAAGAGAAGCACGTAATGTTGGTGTCTATCTTCGAGTTGTTAAAAATACACTAGCTCGTCGAGCTCTTGAAGGAACAGAATTTGAGTGTATGAAAGATACACTTGAAGGACCTATTTTGCTTGCCTTTTCTGAGGATGACCCTGGTGCAGCTGCAAGAGTTATAAAAGATTTCTCAAAAGAGCACGATGCTCTTAAAGCGATTTCATTATCGACAAATGGAGAGTTATTACCAGCTACTGATCTTTTGAGATTAGCTGATTTACCTTCTTTGAGCCAAGCCCAAGCAATGTTTCTTAGAGTTCTGATTGGACCTTTAACAAAAGTAGTCTACGTACTCACAGAACCACCTGCACTAATTGTCCGAGCTATGTCTGCACAGGCTAGTAAGGATGCTGCATAAAAGTATTGTTTAAATAAGGATTGATTTTACCTGACTTTAGGAAATTTAATTACAAGAGGAAATAGACATGGCGATGTCAAATAAAGATTTGTTAAAAGAATTGAGTGATAAACCTATCATGGAAATTGTGGAATTAGTGAAACTACTAGAAGAAAAGTGGGGTGTTTCTGCTGCAGCACCGGTTGCTGTAGCTGCAGATCCTTCGACAGCTGATGGAGCTCAGGCAACTGAAGAGAAAGATATATTCGATGTAGTTATGACAAGTTTTGGAGAAAATAAAGTTTCAGTTATAAAAGCAGTTCGCGCACTAACAGGTTTGGGTCTTAAAGAGGCTAAAGACACTGTTGAAGGTGCTCCATCCACTATAAAGGAAGGGGCAACAAAAGATGAAGCTGAAGATTGTAAGAAGCAGCTTGAAGAGGCGGGAGCAACGGTAGAGCTTAAATAAATTGGAAATTTTAATTTTTGTGAGGTCTTGGATAGCCTGTTTTGATCCATTGAAGAGCTTATTTAGATTTTTAAAGATTTATTGTCTTAAAAAATTATTTTTTTAAATATAAGAGAATAAATGGTTCTACTAACGGGTATTTAATAATTAATGTAAATCTAAGGGTATAAGAAAAGCATGACATATTCATTTACTGAGAAAAAGAGAATTCGAAAGCATTTTAGCAGAAGTTCAACAATTTTGGATATTCCTTACTTGTTGTCGATACAGCTTGATTCTTATAACGAATTTCTACAAAAAAATATATCTCCTGAAGATCGCGCCAATATTGGGATTCATGCAGCTTTTAAAACTGTTTTTCCTATCATGAGTTATTCGGGCAATGCATCTCTCGAGTATGTTAGTTATAAACTTGGAGAACCTTTATTTAATGTTAAAGAATGTCAAATACGTGGGCTTACCTATGCGGCACCTATTCGTGTAGCAGTGAAACTTTTTATCTATGACAGAGAAGCCGCTGGAAAGGAAAAACCTGTAAAAGAAATACGAGAACAAGAAGTTTATCTAGGAGAAATCCCATTAATGACAGACAATGGAACATTCGTGATAAATGGAACTGAGCGAGTTGTTGTATCTCAATTACATCGTTCCCCTGGAGTTTTCTTTGATCACGATAAGGGAAAAGGCCATTCTTCAGGAAAATTGCTTTTTAATGCACGAGTAATTCCGTATCGCGGGTCTTGGTTAGATTTTGAATTTGATGCAAAAGATGCTCTATTTACCCGTATCGATCGAAGAAGAAAATTACCTGTAACTATTTTATTAAGAGCTCTTGGTTTTACTAATGAAGAGATGCTAAATATTTTCTTTGAGTTTGATGATTTTTATCTCTCTAAAAGAAGCATCAAGATGAAGCTTATTAGCGGGCATTGGAAAGGTGAAACAGCCACTTTCGATATTAAAGTCGGAAGAAAAACAGTCGTAAAAGCAGATCGTCGAATTACAGCTAGAAATATAAAAGAGATAAATGAATACAGTGATACTGAAATTGTTGTTCCTGCTGATTATCTTGTAGGAAAACTTCTAGCAAAAGATGTGTTTAATAAAGAATCAGGAGAGCTTTTAGCTTCTGCAAATGATCAAATTACAAACGAATTAATTATTACTTTTAATGAAAATAGTATTGAACATATTCAAACAATTTACGTAAATGAATTAGATCAAGGTTCATACATTTCTAACACACTTAATATAGATAATTCAACAACACGTTTAGAAGCTTTAGTTGAAATATACAGAATGATGCGACCAGGGGAACCCCCAACAAAAGATGCAGCTGAAAATTTATTCCAGAATCTGTTTTTTAATTCTGTTCGTTACAATCTTTCTGATGTAGGTCGAATGAAATTTAACAGGAGGGTAGGACGCGAAGGCTCTGAAGGTTCTGGTGTTTTAGATGAGAATGATATTTTAGATGTTTTAAAAACTCTCATAGAAATACGTAATGGAAAAGGCAGCGTTGATGATATAGATCATCTAGGTAATCGACGCGTTCGAAGTGTCGGAGAAATGACAGAGAATGCATTTCGTGTGGGTTTAGTAAGGGTTGAACGAGCTGTTAAGGAGCGTTTAACTCAAGCTGAAGCCGACAACCTAATGCCGCAAGATATGATCAATGCTAAACCAGTTGCGGCTGCAGTTAAAGAGTTCTTTGGTTCGAGCCAATTATCGCAATTCATGGATCAAAATAATCCTCTTTCTGAGGTGACGCATAAGCGACGTGTTTCAGCTCTAGGCCCTGGCGGGCTAACACGCGAACGTGCTGGATTTGAAGTCCGTGATGTTCATCCGACTCATTACGGGAGAGTATGCCCTATTGAAACCCCTGAAGGACCAAATATTGGGTTAATAAATTCTCTTGCTGTTTATGCAAGAACTAATGATTATGGTTTTTTAGAAACTCCTTATCGGAAAGTCGTTAAAGGCAAAGCAACAAAAAAAATAGATTATTTGTCAGCCATTGAAGAAAGTGGTTTTGTTATTGCACAGGCAAATTCTAAATTAGATAAGAACGGGAGATTCACTGATGATTTGATATCAGTCCGTCATAAAAATGAATTTACTATGTCAGATCCTATGTCTATAGATTATATGGATGTTTCGCCAAAACAAATAGTTTCTGTTGCTGCATCACTGATTCCTTTTCTTGAGCACGATGATGCAAATAGAGCCCTAATGGGATCTAATATGCAACGTCAAGCTGTCCCTACACTTCGGTCAGAAGCTCCTTTTGTAGGTACTGGTATGGAAAGGATTGTAGCCATTGATTCAGGCGTAACGCTAATAGCAAAGCGAAATGGAGTGGTTGATTTGGTAGATGCTTCAAGAATTGTTGTTCGAGTAGATGATGACGAAACTGGCTCATCGGCTTCTGGAGTAGATATCTATAGCCTAACGAAATATACTCGCTCAAATCAGAATACTTGCATCAATCAGAAGCCTCTAGTGAAGCCCGGCGATAGTATCAAAAAAGGCGATGTTTTGGCTGATGGGCCATCTACAAATATGGGGGAGTTAGCATTAGGTCAAAACTTGATGGTCGCTTTTATGCCTTGGAATGGCTACAACTTTGAAGATTCTATTCTAATTTCAGAAAGAGTTGCCGAAGAAGATCGTTTTACAACAATTCACATAGAAGAAATAAAGTGTACAGCAAGAGACACAAAACTTGGTGCCGAAGAAATTACATCTGATATTCCGAATGTGGGTGATTCTGCTTTAAGCAAGCTCGATGAATGTGGTATTGCATTTATTGGCGCCGAAGTAAAATCAGGAGATATATTAGTAGGAAAAGTTACTCCGAAAGGAGAGTCTCAGCTTACCCCGGAAGAGAAGTTGTTACGCGCTATTTTTGGCGAAAAAGCATCAGATGTTAAAGATACATCGGTACGTGTCCCTTCTGGAATGGATGGAACTATAATCGATGTTCGTGTATTTACAAGAGATGGTGTTGAGAAAGATGACCGCGCTTTAGCAATTGAAAAAATAGAAGTGGATAGAATAAAAAAAGACTTGGATGACACCCTAAGAATTCTTGAAGATGACATCTATGAACGAGTTGAAAGAATGTTAGTCGGAAAAATAACACTTGGAGGTCCAGATAAACTCAAATCGGGCAGTAAAATTACAATTGATTATTTACGTGCATTATCCAGAGATCACTGGTTTGAAATACGTCTTAAGAACGACAGCATTAGTAAAAAATTGGAAAAGGTTTCACAGCGTATTGATAAACAACGTTTAGATTTTGAAGAACGTTTTAAAGAAGAGAAAAGTAAAATTACTGGTGGCGATGATCTTGCACCAGGCGTTCTTAAGGAAGTTAAGGTGTATTTAGCTGTAAAAAGAAGAATTCAACCAGGTGATAAAATGGCTGGTAGGCATGGAAATAAAGGAGTTATATCAACTATAGTTCCAGTTGAAGATATGCCATATCTAGACGACGGTACACCAGTTGATATTGTACTTAATCCACTGGGTGTTCCTTCCCGTATGAATGTAGGTCAGGTATTGGAAACACACTTAGGTATGGCAGCTAAAGGTATAGGAAACATAATCAGCAACATGCTCAAAAAGCAAGTCTCTATTTCTAAAATTCGTCAGTTTTTAGAATCTGTCTATAACACCACAGGCGGAAAATCGGAAAATATTAAATCTTTGTCAGATGAAGAATTATTAGAACTCGCAGGGAATTTGGTTAATGGCCTTCCAACAGCAACACCAGTTTTTGATGGTGCCACCGAAAAAGAAATAAAGAATCTCCTATCAATAGCAGGTTTACCAACAAACGGGCAATTAAAATTAAATGACGGGAGGACAGGTGAACCCTTTGATCGTGAAATAACAGTTGGATATATGTATATACTTAAATTAAACCATTTGGTTGATGACAAAATGCATGCTAGATCCACTGGGCCTTATAGCCTTGTCACCCAACAACCTCTTGGAGGTAAAGCTCAATTTGGTGGCCAAAGATTTGGTGAAATGGAGGTGTGGGCATTAGAGGCTTACGGAGCTGCATATACTCTTCAAGAGATGCTAACTGTTAAATCAGATGATGTGCTAGGACGGACTAAAATGTATAAGAATATTGTGGATGGCGAGCATGAAGTTGATGCTGGTATGCCAGAATCTTTTAATGTTCTTGTTAAAGAAATTCGTTCTTTAGGAATTAATATAGATTTGGAAGCAAACCAATGAGAGATCTACTAAAACTGTTTAAATATCAAAATAACGACGATGATTTTGATGCAATCCGCATTGGGTTGGCTTCACCTGATATGATCCGATCATGGTCATTTGGTGAAGTAAAGAAACCCGAAACAATAAATTATCGAACATTTAAGCCTGAGAGAGATGGCTTATTTTGTGCAAAGATTTTTGGGCCTGTAAAAGACTATGAATGTCTTTGCGGTAAATATAAAAGACTTAAGCATCGAGGTGTTGTTTGTGAAAAATGTGGTGTTGAAGTTACTCAAACAAAAGTTCGACGTGAACGTATGGCTCATATCGAACTGGCAAGTCCTTGCGCACATATTTGGTTTTTAAAATCTCTACCTTCACGCATAGGCCTTATGTTAGATATGACTCTCAGAGATATTGAGCGAGTCCTTTATTTCGAAGCTTTTGTAGTTATAGAGCCAGGTATGACTGAACTTGAACGTGGCCAGCTTTTGACAGACGAGATGTACCTAGAAGCAATGGAGCAGTACGGAGATGAGTTCGATGCCAAAATGGGGGCTGAAGCTATTTCAAGAATGCTATCAACAATGGATCTTCAATTAGAAACAATTCAAGTGCAAGATGGTATTAGCGCAACTCGATCAGAAACAAAAATTAAAAGATTATCGAAGCGTCTAAAATTACTTGAATCTTTCATTGCTTCAAGCAATAAGCCTGAATGGATGATTTTGAAGGTTTTACCAGTATTACCACCGGACCTTCGTCCTTTAGTTCCTCTTGATGGAGGCCGATTTGCTACTTCTGATCTCAATGATTTATATCGGAGAGTAATAAATCGAAACAATAGATTACGAAGACTTCTTGAGCTGAATGCACCAGATATTATATGTCGAAATGAAAAACGAATGTTACAGGAATCTGTTGATGCACTCTTAGATAACGGCAGACGAGGAAGAGCAATAACAGGTACGAATAAAAGACCACTAAAATCTCTTGCTGATATGATCAAAGGTAAACAGGGTCGATTCAGACAAAATTTACTTGGAAAAAGAGTTGATTATTCAGGGCGCTCCGTAATAGTAGTTGGTCCAACTCTAAAATTGCATCAATGCGGTTTACCTAAGAAAATGGCTTTAGAATTATTTAAGCCATTTATTTTCTCAAAATTACAATTTAGAGGAGAAGCTACTACTATTAAAGCTGCTAAGCGAATAGTTGAACGCGAAGGATCAGAAGTATGGGATATTCTTGAAGAAGTAATTAGAGAACACCCAGTAATGCTAAATAGGGCTCCAACACTTCATCGTTTAGGTATTCAAGGATTCGAGCCATCACTTGTAGAAGGAAAAGCAATACAATTGCACCCGCTTGTATGTACTGCTTTTAATGCTGATTTTGACGGTGATCAGATGGCTGTGCACGTCCCACTCTCAATAGAAGCTCAAATTGAATGTCGCGCACTTATGATGGCCTCAAATAATATTTTATCTCCAGCTAATGGAGACCCCATTATTGTTCCCTCTCAAGATGTTGTCCTAGGCCTTTATTATATGACTCGTTCAAAAGTTAAAGGTCGTGGGGAAGGGATGTTTTTTTCTGATGTTGAAGAATGCCGTCGTGCTTATGAAAATGGCGTTGTTGATTTACAAGCGCAAGTCAAAGTTAGAGTAGAACTTACAGAATCCGATCAGGAAGATGAAATAGGACTAACTAACCGTCTGGTTGAAACTACCGTAGGTCGCGCCCTTTTATCATCTATATTACCTGCGGGATTAGGATTTGAATTGATTAACCGTAATATGACAAAAAAAGCTATATCTGATTTAGTTAATTCTAGTTATAGAAATCTTGGGCTTAAGGAAACAGTTATTTTTGCGGATAAATTGATGTATACGGGATTTAGATTTGCAACGATTGCGGGTATTTCAATTGGTGTAAATGATATGGTTGTTCCTGAGGAAAAAAATAAAATTTTGAATGATGCTGAAATTGAAATAAGGGACATTCAAGAGCAATATTCCTCAGGTCTTGTTACAGATGGAGAACGTTATAATAAAGTAGTTGATATCTGGTCGCGAACCAACGATCAAATTGCAAAAGCAATGATGGATAAATTAGGTTCAGAAATTGTTAAAGATAAGAATAACAAAGATATAAAACAAGAATCCTTCAACTCTATATACATGATGGCAGATTCTGGGGCACGAGGATCAGCAGCTCAGATAAGACAACTAGCAGGTATGCGTGGGCTGATGGCTAAACCTGATGGTTCTATTATTGAAACTCCAATCACAGCTAATTTTCGTGAAGGTCTTGATGTTCTTCAATATTTTATTTCAACTCATGGCGCACGAAAAGGACTTGCAGATACTGCACTAAAAACAGCTAATTCAGGTTATTTGACTAGACGTTTAGTCGATGTGGCCCAAGATCTTGTAGTTACTGAACTTGATTGTGGAACAACAAAAGGTATTTCAATATCTTCTGTGGTTCAGGGAGGCGATATTGTTGAGCCTATACATGAACGTTTACTTGGAAGAGTATTGTCTGAAGATTTATCCAATGTTAGTGGCGGTGAAATTATATTCAAAGCAGGTACCACGCTCGATGAAAATAATGTTTCCCGTGTGGAAGAATTAGGGATAGATAGCGTAATTGTAAGATCAGCTATCACTTGTGAGTTGAGATATGGAGTATGTAGTAAATGTTATGGTAGAGATCTAGCACGTGGCCATGATATTAATCTAGGCGAAGCTGTTGGTGTAATTGCAGCACAATCTATTGGGGAACCTGGCACCCAATTGACGATGCGAACTTTTCATATTGGCGGCGCAGCAACTAGTTCTGCAGCTGCTCACAATATCGAAATAAAAAATTCAGGTATTGTAAGACTCGAAAATATAAAACCAGTTATAAATAAAAAAGGACACATTGTTTCTGTTTCACGTTCAGGGGAGATAAAAGTTACCAATGCAGATGGTCGTGAACGTGAGCGCTATAAAGTTCCTTATGGTGCTACTCTGACTATAAAGGATGGTGATGACGTACAACAAGGACAGATTATTGCTCAATGGGATCCTCACACTCACCCAGTAGTTACGGAAGTTGCAGGAAAGGTAAAATTTGTTGATTTTATAGATGGTATAACGGTTACTGAGCAGGTAGATATTGATACTGGATTAACAAGTATTGTTGTCGAAGATCCAAAAAAGAGAAGCGGTAATAATAAGGACCTCCGTCCCAGTATTAGATTATTAGATAATAAGGGAGAGCAATTATTTTTTGCAAATACTGAAATACCGGCTCTTCATCAGTTACCGCCAGGCGCAATTGTTAATATGAAAGATGGCGCAAAAGTTTTAATTGGTGACGTAATTGCAAAAATTCCTCTGGAAGCTTCAAAATCAAGAGATATTACGGGAGGTTTACCTAGAGTAGCTAATTTATTTGAAGCTAGAAAGCCGGAAGATAACGCTATTATGGCAGAACATACTGGAACTGTGAGTTTTGGTAAGGAAACAAAAGGAAAGGTTAGGCTAGTAATTACAGATGAAAGCGGTGTTAGTCATGAGGTATTGATTCATAAATGGAGACATTTAAATATTTTTGAAGGAGAACAAGTCACTCGCGGTGAAATTATATCTGATGGTGAACCAGTTCCCCACGATATTTTGCATTTACATGGAGTTGAAAAGCTTGCAAGTTATTTAATACAAGAAATTCAAGATGTTTATCGTCTTCAAGGTGTAAAAATAAATGATAAACATATTGAAGTTATTATCAGACAGATGTTACGCAAGGTTATTGTGCTTGATCCGGGCGATAGTATTTATTTGAAAGGCGACCAGATTGATAAAGCTGGTTGCCTTGAGACGAATGACAAGTATGAATCTCAGGGAAAAAAACCAATAATCTTCAAGCCAATGTTGCTTGGTATAACAAAGGCATCATTGGCTACAGAATCATTTATTTCTGCTGCATCCTTCCAAGAGACAACTAGAGTTTTAACTGAAGCCGCAGTTCGAGGGATCAAAGATGATTTAAGAGGATTAAAAGAAAACGTTGTTGTGGGCAGACTTATTCCTGCCGGAACAGGATTTGCTCATCATGCTGAGCAAAGAAGGTCTAGAGAACAAGATTTATCCGATCAATTAAAAGAACTGGAAGAAAATAGTAATGATGAAAAAAACTCAGAATCTAACACAGATAAGGAGAGTGTCATTACAGCTAGCGATAATAAAACTGATGATAGTAGTTCAGTAACAGTTTAACGTATTATACTGTTAATAATAAAAACGAACTTGACACTATCTTACGACCATCAATACAATGACCGACCCATTTATAGCTAGATAATTAGATTGTGAGAATTATTAATATTATATATAAAAGAGTATGTGTGAATGTCAACAACAAACCAATTAGTCAGGAAACCAAGATCGACTAAAAACATTAAGAGTGCAGTTCCAGCGCTTGAAGGAAGCCCTCAAAAAAGAGGGGTATGTACACGTGTGTATACGACAACACCAAAAAAACCAAATTCAGCAATGAGAAAAGTAGCTCGTGTACGATTAACTAATGGGTATGAAGTAACTACATATATCGGCGGAGAAGGACATAATTTACAGGAACATTCCGTTATTCTAATTCGAGGTGGACGAGTAAAAGATTTGCCAGGCGTTCGTTATCATACCGTGAGAGGAACTCTCGATTGTTCAGGAGTTGGTGATCGTAGACAAGGCCGTTCAAAATATGGAGCTAAACGTCCAAAGTAACGGAATATAAAAAAAAATGTCAAGAAGAACACAAGCCCCAAAACGAGTTATATTACCTGACCCAAAATATGGAAGTCAGTTGCTGGCTAAGTTTATGAATATGATTATGACGGATGGAAAAAAATCTGTAGCGGAAAGAATTATATATGGCGCAATAGATCATATAACTAAGAAGGAAACTAAAACAGATGATAAAGCTCTTGAATTACTCCAGCAGGCTCTTGATAATGTTAAACCAATAGTCGAAGTTAAATCTCGTCGTGTAGGTGGAGCTACTTATCAGGTGCCAATAGAAGTACGTCCAGCTCGCCGTCAAACGTTGGCTATGCGATGGATTATTGATGCTGCTAGAGATCGCACCGAAAAATCTATGTCCCATCGATTAGCGCAAGAATTACTTGAAGCTAGTCAGAATCGTGGAACGGCAGTAAAGAAAAGAGAAGATACGCATCGAATGGCAGAAGCAAATAAAGCCTTCTCTCATTATCGCTGGTAGGAAAAACCAGAACTGCAGGAAAAATAACGTGCCCCGAATAACGCCCATCGAACGATACCGAAATATCGGTATTATGGCTCACATTGATGCTGGCAAGACCACTACTACTGAAAGAGTTTTATTCTATACCGGTGTTTCACATAAAATTGGTGAAGTTCATGATGGAGCAGCAGTGATGGATTGGATGGAGCAGGAACAAGAAAGAGGGATAACTATTACCTCAGCAGCAACTACTTGCTTTTGGAATGGTATGGAGAAACAGTTTGATGATCACCGGATCAACATAATAGATACTCCAGGACATGTCGATTTCACTATTGAAGTTGAAAGAAGTTTAAGAGTTCTTGATGGGGCAATTACCGTTTTATGTTCTGTTGGTGGCGTTGAACCTCAAACAGAAACAGTATGGAGACAGGGTAATAGATACAGTGTCCCCCGAATGATTTTTGTTAATAAGATGGACAGAACTGGTGCTAATTTTTTACGAGTAGTTGATCAGGTAAGAGATCGTTTAGGCGCTAACCCAGTTCCAGTACAGCTCCCGATAGGATCCGAAGAAAATTTCAAAGGTGTTATAGATCTTATTGTTATGAAATCATTTTATTGGGACGATTCCAACATGGGCACCACTTGTAAAGTTAAAGATATACCAAAAGAATTATTGGATGACGCTGAATTTTGGAGAGGGAAAATGCTAGAAGCAGCGGCAGAAGCAAATGAAAATCTTTTAGAAAAATTTCTTGAAAATGGTGAGTTAAGCATAGAAGAAATTCGTTCAGGGCTTCGTGAACGTACGTTAAAAGGAGAAATTGTACCAGCTCTGTGCGGTTCAGCATTTAAAAATAAAGGCGTGCAAGCAATGCTTGACGCTGTCATTTATTATATGCCATCACCAGTAGATGTGCCGCCAATAGAAGGCATTCTGGAGAATGATGATCATGGCCAGCGAATTGCTGACGATAATGAACCATTCTCAGCTCTTGCTTTTAAGGTAGCAACTGATCCTTTCGTAGGAAATTTGACATTCTTTAGGGTCTATTCAGGTGCACTTAAATCTGGGGAGACTATTTATAATCCAACTAAAGAAAAGAAAGAAAGGATTGGCCGCTTATTGCAGATGCATTCAAATGATAGAAAAGAAATTAGAGAAGTATTATCTGGAGATATAGCTGCTGCTGTTGGCTTAAAAGATGTAACAACAGGCGATACTCTTACAGACATGAAAAATATTATTACATTAGAGCGCATGGAATTTCCGGAACCAGTTATTTCTGTAGCAGTGGAACCAAAAACAAAACAAGATCAAGAAAAAATGGGTATCGCACTACAGAAATTATCCAAAGAAGATCCTTCTTTTATCGTTCACACAGATGAGGAATCTGGACAAACAATTATTTCCGGAATGGGAGAATTACATTTGGATATTATTGTTGATCGAATGAAAAGAGAATTTAACGTTGAAGCAAATATTGGAAAACCTCAAGTGGCATATCGAGAAACAATTAAAAATTCTGTACAACAAGAAGGTAAGTTTGTACGTCAATCTGGTGGGCGAGGTCAGTATGGTCATGTTTTCATAAAAATTGAACCACAAGAAAGCGGAAAAGGATATGATTTTGTAAACAAAATCGTTGGGGGGACGATTCCCAAAGAATATATACCAGCCGTTGACAAGGGAGTGCGTGATCAGGTAGAAAATGGTGTTGTCGCAGGTTACCCGGTAGTCGATATAAAGGTTACTCTTTATGATGGTTCTTATCATGATGTAGATTCAAGTGAGATGGCATTTAAAATTGCTGGTTCAATGGCCTTTAGGGAAGGAGCATTAAAGGCTGATCCAGTTTTATTGGAGCCTATTATGAGCATCGAGGTAGTAACTCCAGAAGAATATATGGGCGATGTAATGGGTGATTTAAATCGTCGTCGTGGTTTACCTCAAGGTATGGATGATTCACCATTAGGAAAAATTGTTCGTGCTGAAGTGCCTCTTGCTGAGATGTTTGGTTATGCAACAGATCTTCGCTCTATGAGTCAGGGGCGAGCTGTATATTCTATGGAGTTTTTGAAATATAATGAGGTTCCAAAGAATATATCAGAAGTAGTGACAAAAAAAATTATCTAATGTAATTTTTAGTATTTAATTTATTTTTAAAAAGAGTTCAAAAATGGCAACAAATCAAAATATACGTATTAGATTAAAAGCTTTTGATCATCGATTAATTGATACCTCAGCTAAGGAAATTGTTAATACAGCAAAAAGGACTGGGGCAACAGTTAAAGGACCAATACCATTACCAATGAGAATGGAGCGCTATACCGTACTTATATCTCCACATGTGAATAAGGATGCTAGAGACCAATACGAGATTAGAACGCATAAAAGATTGATGGATATTATTGGGCCTACAGATAAAACTGTAGATGCTTTGATGAAACTTGAATTGCCAGCTGGGGTTGATGTTCAAATTAAACTAAATTAATTCCTATTTTTAATTTATCCCTATCTACGCCGCAAGATTAAAAAATGCGCTTTTTTTTAATGAAAACCCCTAAATATGGTGAAAATTCCTAATAAATAAGAATTTTAGCTTTTTTATTGTTGCGGATGTCGTAAGCGAGGTTATAATGACCGATCCTATAGCCATTCTGGGAGTTGGCTGCTTGGGGTAAGTAGGATGGCTTGTGTTTTTTAAAAGTTCTTCTCTTATATCGTTAGGTCGCTAAAAAGAAAAAGGCGTACTCGGCAAATCCTAGATCCGGATATTTCCGGTTAGGGTCAGTTACAGAGCATAGAACACCATTATGTTTCTTTGCATATTAGCTGGCCCTTTCGTGTGTCTAAAGGGTTTGTTAGTTGTTAGGTATTTTGAATAATGCAACAGAATTTACTGAAAAAATATTACGAAATTATGCTGTCTTAGAGATAAGAATTTATTTGAGGATTTTGGAAAAAATGTTAACCGGTTTAGTAGGAAGAAAATGTGGTATGACACGTATCTTTTCAGAAGAGGGCGCTTCTATTCCTGTAACTGTCGTTGAAGCACAACCCAATAAAGTTATCCAGATTAAAACCCATGATATAGATGGTTATGATGCTCTTCAGGTTACATCAGGTAATAAAAAATCTTCAACTGTCTCGAAACCTGAACATGGTCACTTTGCTGCTGCAAAAGTAGAGGCTGGTGATTTGATCACCGAGTTTAGAATTAACCAAGGAGAATCGGAAAAAATTGAACTTGGCGCTGAATTTAAAGTGGATATATTTGTTCAAGGTCAAAAAGTTGATGTTGTTGGAACCACTATAGGGAAAGGCTTTGCTGGCACAGTTAAACGTCACAATTTTCACATGCAGGATGCTACTCATGGAAATTCATTATCTCATCGAGCGCCCGGATCAATTGGACAAAATCAAACCCCAGGCAGGGTTTTTAAAGGAAAAAAGATGTCTGGGCATATGGGCGATGTTAAACAAACTATCCAGAATCTTGAGATAGTTGGTATAGATTTAGATCGAAATTTATTACTAATTAAAGGAGCTGTTCCTGGGCATAAAGGAGGAAAAGTTATAGTGCGTGCAGCTGTCAAAAACAATATGACAGAGATGAAAAAACCACTCAACGAAACAAAAGATAAAGAAGATAAGGCGAAACAAAGTACTAGAGATACCGGCAAGAATGATAAGGAGGAACTTAACAATGGTTTATCTGATATCAAAGAAGTCGAAAGTAACGAAACCAGCATTACTCCTTCTGAAAAAGATTCTGTTGGCGAGACTTTAGATTCTAATGAACCGGAAGAAAAAAAGATTAAAGAGACCCCGTCATGAAAATTAATGTGAATGGTGGAAGCGGTTCAATAGAAATAGCAGATACTGCATTTTCAGTAGATTTTAATGAACCTCTAGTGCATCAAGTAATAACAGCTTTTTTATCTGGTGGCCGTGCTGGTACAAAAGCACAGAAAAGCAGGTCTGAGGCTTCGGGTGGTGGAGCAAAACCCTGGCGACAAAAAGGGACCGGAAGGGCTCGTGCAGGTACTATAAGAAGTCCAATATGGGTCGGAGGCGGAAGAACATTTGCTGCTAAACCTCGCAATTTTTCTCAAAAGATCAATCGTAAAATGTACCGAGGAGCAATGCGCTCAATGCTATCAGAGCTGATTCGTCAAAATCGTCTTTTTATAGTTAACTCGATAGATATTAAGAATTCAAAGACGAGAGATCTGACAAAGATTCTGAAAAAACATAATCTTGAGAGTGTATTAATTATTATTGAGAATTACGATGAAAATATTTTCTTGGCATCACGAAATTTGCCCAATGTAAGTGTTTGTGATGTTAAATCAATGAACCCAGTTGCACTGATTAGATATGAAAAGGTATTAGTTACAATAAAATCAATCAAAATGATCGAGGAATATCTGATATGAATTCTATAGCAACTCAAGAAAGACTTATGACAATTCTTTTGGGACCACATCTTTCTGAAAAGACCACAATTGTTGCTGAAGAAAATAATCAGGTTGTTTTCAAAGTAAGAACTGACGCAACTAAAGCCGAGATTTCTCAAGCTGTAGAACAGCTTTTTGAGGTAAAAGTAGATGGCATAAATATTGTTAATTGTCACGGCAAAAAAAAATCTTATGGCAAAACGTCTGGTTCTCGTTCAAATTGGAAAAAAGCATATGTAACGCTCTCACCAGAGAGTCAGATAGAATTTTCGGGTAATGAGTTGAGCTAAATAGGGAAATGGAAAAAAACAATGTCGTTACATAAAGCAAAACCAACTTCAGCGGGGAGAAGATTTCAAATTGCAGTTAAAACTCCCGGTTTATATAAAGGAAAGCCTCTCAGAAAGCTTTTGGATAAGAAATCTAAAACAGGAGGCCGGAATAATTCTGGACGTATTACGGTACGTCACCATGGAGGAGGACACAAACAGCGTTATCGGTTAATTGATTTCAAGCGTGATAAGCATGGTGTTGAAGGGCAGATAGAAAGGATAGAATATGATCCAAATCGTAGCGGACATATTGCCCTGGTGAAATACATTGATGGGGAACGTCGTTATATTCTTGCTCCTAAGGGAATTAAAATTGGGTCACCAATAGTTAGCGGCGATGATGTCCCAATAAAGTCTGGTAATGCTTCACCCTTGAAAAGTATTCCTGTAGGAACTTTGATACATAATATTGAGCTAAAACCGGGTAAGGGAGGTCAGCTGATTCGCTCTGCTGGAAGTTCGGCTCAATTGATTGCAAGAGAAGGATCTTATGCATCGATTAGACTGCGTTCTGGCGAAGTGAGAAAAATTCATGTTGATTGCATTGCAACAATCGGCGAGGTAGGCCATGGAGAGCATAATCTTCGTAAACTTGGGAAAGCTGGAGCTAAAAGATGGAGAGGAGTTCGTCCTTCTGTTAGAGGCGTTGCAATGAATCCAGTTGATCACCCTCATGGAGGAGGTGAAGGACGTTCATCAGGAGGACGTCATCCGGTGAGTCCATGGGGCACACCAACAAAAGGTTATAAGACTCGAGCAAACAAGAGAACGGATAGTATGATTATTAGGCGTAGAAGAAGAAAATAAAGATCAGATTACAATGAATAATAAAATATTAAGTAAGAGGACGTTTTAGTGCCACGATCAGTTAGAAAGGGACCATTTGTTGATACGCATCTGGAAAAAAAAGTAGCAGTAGCTATTAAAAATAGTGATAGACGGCCAATAAAAACTTGGTCAAGACGCTCAATGGTTCTACCTAATATGGTTGGCTTAACGATTGCAGTGCATAATGGAAAACAACATATTCCTATTCTCATATCTGAAAATATGGTGGGTCACAAGCTAGGAGAATTTGCTGTTACACGTACCTTTAAAGGTCATTCAGGTGACCGTAAAACATAGGGTATAGGAGAGAATTTATGATAGTTGCAGCGACATTAAAGTATGCTCGAATATCACCGCAAAAATGTAGACTTATGGCGGATACGATTCGAGGTAAGAGCGTTGATGAGGCCTTGAAATTACTTAGTTTTACACCAAAAAAGAGTGCTCGAGTTATGAAAAAAATCTTGGAATCAGCTATAGCTAATGCCGAACATAACCATGGGTCAGATATAGATGAATTGAAAGTATCAGTTGTAGAGGTTAATGAAGCACCTATGTTTAAACGTTTTCGAGCACGTGCAAAAGGAAGAGGCGATCGAATTATTAAACGGAATAGTCACATTACTATCCGTGTTGGCGATCAATAGAGAAAAAGATTATGGGTCAAAAAGTACATCCAATAGGTATAAGATTAGGTATTGTTAAGGATTGGTCTTCTAAGTGGTACGCTGATTCAAAAACGTTTTCAAAATATGTTTTTTTGGATCATAAAATTAGGGTATATATCAAGGAAAAACTTAAAGATGCTTCAGTAAGCGCTATTAATATTGAGCGCCCAGCAGCGAAAGCGAATATAACTATTATGACAGCTCGGCCAGGTATTGTTATTGGAAAAAAAGGCGAAGATATAGAAAAACTTAGAAAAAATGTTGCAGATATGATGAATCTGAGTCTCAATGATGTCCGTCTCAACATTTCTGAAATTCGAAAACCTGAACTTGATGCTCAACTAGTGGCAGAGGGTATTGCTCAACAACTTGAACGTCGGGTTATGTTTCGTCGAGCAATGAAAAGAGCTGTGACAAGTACCATGAGATTGGGAGCTGGAGGTATTAAGGTTAAAGTTGGTGGGAGATTGAATGGCGCTGAAATAGCTCGATCTGAATGGTATAGAGAAGGAAGAGTTCCTTTGCACACGTTACGCGCAGATATAGATTATGGTTTTGCTGAAGCTAACACTACCTACGGAATCATTGGTATTAAGGTTTGGATATTTAAAGGCGAGATTTTTGAAAAGCCTAAAGTTGAAGAAATAGAAACTCAAGAGAGTTAATTTAACAATTTTGTGAAAAGTAAAAAGGTTCTAAGAGAAAAATAATGCTACAACCAAAACAAACAAAGTATCGAAAACAAATGAAAGGACGTAATCGTGGATTAGCTCGTCGCGGTAATTCTGTTTCTTTCGGCGAGTTTGGTTTGAAAGCAACTGAGCGTGGACGAATAACTGCTCGCCAAATTGAAGCAGCTCGAAGGGCTATGACCCGTTATATAAAACGTGGCGGAAAAATTTGGATCAGAGTATTTCCTGATAAACCAATTACTAAGAAACCCCTAGAAGTTCGTCAAGGAAAAGGTAAAGGTAATGTAGAATATTGGGTTTGCCAGGTTCAACCTGGGAGAATACTTTATGAAATGGAAGGAGTTTCTGAAGAAGTTGCACGCGAAGCCTTTAGATTAGCCACATCAAAACTTCCATTTCCAACTCAATTCGTAAAAAGACAGGTGATGTAATGGATCTTGATCTCTTACGAACTAAATCAAAAAAGGAGCTGGAAGAAGAATTATTAGCTCTAAGACGTGAACAATTTAATCTTAGAATCCAACAGGTAACTGGTCAATTGAACCAGAATCATGAGCACAGTCGGGTTCGTAAAGATATAGCGAGAATTAAAACAATAATGAATAAAATTTCGTATCAGGCAGAGAAGAAATGAACCAAGAAAACGAAAAATTAGAAAAAAGAAATACCAGAAAAATAATAGGGAAAGTTGTTAGCAATAAAATGGATAAAACTGTGTCTGTAGCTATTGAAAGATTAATAAAACACCCGGTTTATGGAAAATATATTCGTCGTACATCTAAAGTCCTCGCTCACGATGAAAATAATAGTTGTAATGAAGGTGATCGTGTGGCTATAAGTGAATGTCGACCTATATCAAAACATAAATCTTGGAAAGTAGTTGATATGGCTGAACAAGTTGCTGATAAATAATATTGTGTAAAATTTTTTAATTGGAATAAACAATGATTCAAATGCAAACAGTTCTTGATGTAGCTGATAATTCAGGGGCAAAGCGAATACAGTGCATTAAAGTTCTCGGCGGTTCAAGACGTCGTTATGCTCATGTAGGAGATGTAATAAAAGTTAGTGTTAAAGATGCGATACCTCGTGGCAAAGTAAGAAAAGGCGAAGTTTACAATGCAGTTGTGGTTAGAACGAGAAAGGGAGTTAGGCGTAATGACGGATCACTGATACGTTTTGATGGAAATGCTGCTGTTTTATTAACTTCACGTCTTGAACCAATTGGTACTCGAATATTTGGGCCCGTAACACGCGAACTTAGGACCAATCAGTTTATGAAAATTATTTCTCTAGCACCAGAAGTGTTATAAATAAAGAGACGGTTATACATATGAATAAAATTAGACAGGGTGATGAGATAATTGTCTTAACAGGTAAAGATAAGGGGCGCAGAGGAACAGTGCTCCAGGTTTTTAAAGATCGACGTGTTCTTGTTGAGGGTATCAATGTATCTAAGAAACATACAAAACCGAACCCCAATGCAGGTATAGAAGGGGGAATATTAGATAAAGAAATGCCTATAGATGCATCAAATGTAATGTTATGGAATCCAGAAACTAAAAAAGGAGACCGAGTTAGTTTTCGAAAAACTGATAGTGGCTCTAAAGAAAGAATCTTTCTTTCAACAGGTAAAGCAACAGAAATATAAAAAAAACTAATTAAAGTAAGGTAAGTGTTATGCCTAGATTGCTGAAAAAATATCGCAATGAGATGCAAGGAAAAATAAAAGAGAAATTAGGTTTATCTAATTTAATGGAAGTTCCTCGTATTGATAAAGTTACACTTAATATGGGTGTTGGAGAAGCCGTGACAGATAAAAAGGTACTCGAGAAAGCAATGGAAAATTTAGAACATATATCAGGGCAAAAACCAATTAAGACTGTCGCAAAAAGATCAGTTGCTGGTTTCAAGATCCGGGAGGGATATCCGATTGGCTGCAAAGTTACCCTAAGGCGAGAGCGCATGTATGAATTTATTGATCGCCTTGTAAATATAGCAATACCAAGGATCCGTGATTTCCGGGGTTTAAATAAGAAATCTTTTGATGAGCAAGGAAATTATAGTATGGGTGTCTCTGAGCAAATTATATTTCCAGAAGTTGATTATGATCAAATTGATGCTATTCGTGGATTGGATATAACAATTACCACTACAGCACGTAATGCTAGTGAAGGGCGCGCTCTTCTTGAAGAATTTAATTTTCCATTTAAAAAATAAAAAAGAGAATTTGTTATGGCTAAAAAATCTATAGTTGAGCGTGAAATTAAGAGAGCAAAATTAGTGGAAAAATATTTTGTTCAACGGTCTGCTTTAAAAGAGATTATTCGTAATATCAATACAAAAGAGGAAGATAGATCAAAAGCACAAGCAAAACTGAACGCTTTACCTCGAGATTCTAGTCCATCAAGAATAAGAAATCGTTGTTCAATTACTGGGCGCCCTCATGGTGTTTATCGAAAATTTGGTTTGGGCCGAAATAAACTCAGAGAGGCTGCAATGAAAGGTGAAATACCTGGCCTTACAAAGGCGAGTTGGTAAAGGTAGAAGATGATGAGTATGACAGATCCAATTGCTGATATGTTAACCAGGATTCGTAATGGTCAGGCCTCAAATAAAACTGAGGTCGCTATTCCGTCATCAAAATTAAAGACTGCTATTGCAGAAGTACTGAGGAAGGAAGGGTATATAAGTAATTATTCAACTTCAGGTAAGGGGGGTAAAAATATTCTTTCTATTGAATTGAAATATTTTGAAGGTAAGCCTGTTATTGAAAGTATATATAGGTCTAGTAAACCAGGTTTGAGGATTTATAAAAATAAAGAAAATTTACCGAAAGTACTTGGTGGCCTTGGAGTTGCAATTGTTTCTACATCGGCTGGCGTTATGAGTGATCGGGTAGCAAGAGAAAAAGGAGTTGGTGGCGAGGTTTTGTGCATTGTTTCTTAGCACTTACTGCATTACTTACAAGAGTTAAAATTTATGTCAAGAATTGCAAAACAACCAATATTATTGCCACAAGGCGTTGATCTTACTTTAAATGGAACAACATTATCATTGACTGGTAATAAAGGGGCTCTCTCAATGGAGTTAAATTCTGAGGTGGAGGTGACCCATGTCGAAAATACTATATGTGTTGCTCCTCGGTCATCCTCAAAATTCTCAACTGCAATCTCTGGAACTACAAGGGCTCTCATAGCAAATATGGTTAATGGTGTTATCAATGGATATGAAAAAAAACTTGAATTAGTCGGAGTAGGTTACCGAGCTAAGATGCAAGGAAAGAAATTAAATTTAACCCTTGGTTTTTCGCATCCAGTGGCTTATTCATCACCAGAAGATATTACTATTGAAACACCAAGTCAGACCGAAATAGTGGTGAAGGGCTCAGATAAACAAAAAGTTGGTCAAGTTGCTGCAGAAATACGTAATCTTCGTCCTCCTGAACCATATAAAGGAAAGGGTGTTCGTTACGCTAATGAATATATTGTAAGGAAAGAAGCTAAGAAGAAATAATTTCCATCTTTTATGGCTTCTATTGTGCGAAGAGAATTTTATGAGATTAGACAAGAAACAAAATAGATTACGGAGATCGCGTAAACCACGAGCAAAGATACGTGAACTCGGGGTAAACCGGTTATGCATACATCGCACACCTCGTCATATCTATGCTCAAATTATTTCGTCAGATGGGAGTAGTGTTTTAGTTTCAGCATCAACTCTTGAAAAAGAAGTACGGGAAACTACGAAGCTTACTGGTAACAAAGCTGCTGCCGCCATTATTGGTTCAAGAATTGCTAAAAAAGCCAAACAGGCAGGAATTAAACTAGAGGTAGCATTTGATCGCTCTGGTTTTAGTTATCATGGACGAATTAAAGAGTTAGCTGATGCAGCCAGAACATCAGGTTTGAAATTTTAGAAAAAGAATTGTTTGTGAAAACATTTTACAGGATTATTTTTTATGGGAAGAGGTCAACAAAATACAAACACTGATGATTTTATAGAAAAATTAGTCACGGTAAACCGTGTTGCTAAGGTGGTTAAGGGAGGACGACAGTTTGGTTTTACTGCTTTAACAGTGGTTGGTGATGGAAATGGACGCGTTGGTTTTGGATATGGTAAGGCGCGTGAAGTTCCAATGGCTATTCAAAAAGCGATGCAATCGGCTAGAAAAAATATTATTAAAGTTACCGTGACAAATGAAACTCTTCAATATGCTAAGAAAGGTAGACATGGAGCAACATATGTTTATATGCAACCAGCATCTGAAGGTACTGGTGTTATTGCAGGCGGCGCTATGCGCGCAGTTTTTGAATGCGCAGGAATTAGAAATGTTTTGGCTAAAAGTTATGGCTCGAGAAATCCCATAAATGTAGTACGTGCAACTATTTCTGCACTTGAGTCAATAAAATCTCCTCGTCAAATTGCAGCAAAGCGCGGTAAAAAGATTAAAGAGATATTTTCATAATTTTATTTCTCGATCATTGGATATGAACAAATGACATCTAACAAAAAATTAAAAGTAACACTCCTTAAAAGTCGTTTTGGTCGATTAAAAAATCATCGAAAGTGCATTGCAGGTCTTGGTTTAAGAAGAATTCGTCAAACTGTTACTGTGTTGGATACACCTGAGAACCGAGGAATGATAAAAAAAATATCTTACTTGTTATTGGTAGAAGAGACTTGATTATGCGACTAAATACTATAACACCTGCCAAAGGATCAAAAAGTAATGCTAAACGACGAGGAAGAGGTCATGCTGCTGGCCAAGGAAAGACGAGTGGTCGTGGCATGAAAGGACAGCATGCTAGATCAGGAGGCTACCATAAGGTTGGTTTTGAAGGAGGTCAAATGCCTTTACAGCGCCGCCTACCCAAAGTTGGTTTTAATTCTAGAATGGCCTCAAAAACAGCTGAGGTTCGTCTCCATGAGCTTGCATTAACTTCCGATGAAGTAATTGATATAGAGGTCTTAAAAAAAGAGCGTTTAGTTCCTTTAAAAACGATGAAAGTTAAAGTGATTTTATCGGGTAAGCTTAATAAGGCGCTTAAACTTAAGGGCTTATCTGTAACAAAAGGTGCGCGTAAAGTAATAGAAAAGGCTGGCGGTACTATAGAAGAATAATAAGGAAAAGAGTTATATAAAAAATTATGGCAAAAAAAATTAAAAATAATCCAGCAGACGTTGCTAAAGCCGCAGGCAGCCAGAATGAACTGAAAAGAAGGTTCGCATTTTTGGCTGGAGCTTTAATAGTATTTCGTTCAGGAACTTTTATACCTGTACCGGGCGTTGACCCGGCAGCTTTGGCTTCCTTTTTTGATCAGCAAGCGGGCAATATGTTGGCGCTATTTAATTTGTTTTCAGGCGGAGCATTATCTAGATTTGGTATATTTGCTCTTGGAATTATGCCCTATATCTCGTCATCAATTATTATGCAGATGTCGAGTATGATAGTTCCTTCTATGCAGCAACTACGTAAAGAAGGTGAATCAGGAAGAAGAAAAATTACCCAATACACTCGTTATGGGACAGTCATGCTTTCGCTATTTCAAGCAGTGGCAGCTGCTTCTTGGTTACAAAGTCAGCCTGGGGTCGTTGTAAATCCTGGTTTTATATTTTTAATTACTGCTTGTATAACTTTGGTGACAGGAACAATGTTTTTAATGTGGCTTGGAGAACAAATAACAGAACGTGGCATCGGTAATGGTATATCTATGATTATACTCGCTGGTATTATCGCCGGTTTACCAGCTGCAGTTGCCGGTACTGCAGAACTTGTTAGAAATGGCGAAATGTCATCGGCAACGGCAATTCTTTTTCTAATTGGAGCTATAGCAGTTACGACCTTTATAGTTTATATGGAAAGAGCTCAAAGGAGAATTGCAGTAAATTATGCTAGAAGGCAACAGGGACGAAAAATGTATGCCGCACAAAGTACTCATCTACCATTTAAAATAAATATGTCTGGAGTTATTCCCCCAATTTTTGCTTCTAGTATCTTATTGTTTCCAGCAACTATAGCGCAGTTTTTTGGACAAACAAATGACCCAAATATGGTGCAAGGTTTCTTACAAACTATCGGTGCAAACCTTGGTCCAGGTCAACCAGTATATGTAATTTTTTATGCGGTAATGATTATTTTCTTTTGCTTTTTTTATACAGCATTAGTTTTTAATTCAAAAGAGACTGCGGATAATTTAAAAAAATCAGGGGCCTTTGTTCCAGGCATAAGGCCAGGTTCTCAGACTGCCGATTATATTGATAAAGTGTTAACTAGACTTACTTTCTGGGGAGCTATTTATATTGCTTCCGTATGTCTTTTACCAGAGATTTTCAGAATGTTTTATCCCAGTGTTCCATTTAATTTTGGCGGTACTTCTTTATTGATTTTGGTTGTAGTAACAATGGATTTTATGTCCCAAATGCAGGCGCATGCGATGAGTCATCAATATGAAGGAATGATGCAAAAAGCTAATTTAAGGAATTATGGGCGTAATAGATAACCGAAGGGAAACAAAATAAAGATTTCCTTTTAGGAGAGATAAAAATGAAAGTTCGAGCATCGGTAAAAAGAATGTGTAGAAACTGTAAAATTATTCGAAGAAATGGTGTCGTTCGGGTAATTTGTTCTGATCCACGACACAAACAACGTCAAGGTTAATAAAAGGAAAGGAAAAAAGTGGCTCGTATAGCAGGAATAAATATTCCAATAAATAAGCATATTGTTATTGCATTAACGTCGATTCATGGGATAGGCAGGACTCGTGCTGAACAGATTTGCGTACAGGCAGGAGTAACTCCTCAAACCCACGTAAAAGATCTAGCAGAGTCAGAGGTTGCCGGACTCAGAGAAGCCGTAGCCCAATTTATCGTTGAGGGAGATTTAAGACGAGAAACAGCTATGAATATCAAGAGACTTTTGGATTTAGGATGCTATAGAGGGATACGGCACAGACGTGGATTACCTCTTAGAGGGCAAAGAACAAAAACAAATGCAAGGACCCGTAAAGGTCCTAGACGAAGCATCAAGAGATAAAAAGAAAAATATATAATAGGAAATAATGTGGCAGAGACTAAACGAAAGAAAGCTAAAAAAAATGTTGTGGATGCGATTGCCCATATTTATGCTTCGTTCAATAACACGATAATAACAATTACTGATCAGCAGGGTAATACTTTGGCTTGGGCAACTGCCGGTGGATGTGGTTTTCGCGGTTCTCGAAAATCTACCCCATTTGCAGCTCAAGTAGCATCAGACAAAGCAGGTAAAGCTGCGCAAGAATGTGGAGTAAAAAATATTGATGTTCGAGTTCGAGGGCCGGGGCCTGGAAGAGAATCAGCAGTTCGGGCATTAAATTCGTTAGGTTTTCGTATTCAAAGCATTGAGGATGTTACACCTATACCACATAACGGGTGCCGTCCTCCCAAGAAACGTAGAGTATAGAGGTTAGATAATGGCAAGGTATATTGGTCCAAAGTGTAAATTATCCCGTCGAGAAGAAACGGACTTGTTTCTAAAAAGCGGGGTAAGAGCGATTGAAACAAAATGCAGATTTGAGGTATTGCCGGGAGGTGGCCCTCAAAGACGAGGTCGATTATCCGAATATGGTACGCAATTACGCGAAAAACAAAAATTGCGACGCATGTACGGTATTCTCGAGCGACAATTTAGAAATTATTATAAGAAAGCCGCTCAACTTAAAGGATCAACTGGCGAGAATTTACTATCTTTACTTGAAGGAAGATTAGATAATGTTGTTTACCGAATGGGATTTGCATCAACTCGCGCTGAGGCACGTCAATTGGTAAGCCATAAAGGCATCGAGGTAA
>Ga0209019_1000255_pt1 | contig 27336 bp, 25 predicted proteins | sample METZYME_3_300m_FD_187549 | JGI IMG/M metagenome (GOLD analysis project Ga0209019, IMG submission 187549) | Marine microbial communities from oxygen minimum zone in mesopelagic equatorial Pacific - METZYME_3_300m (SPAdes) (version 2) | ecosystem: Environmental > Aquatic > Marine > Oceanic... | reverse complement strand
GCGTATAATATTCACCATACCCCATTTCATGAATGTAATCTCTGGTTGCTGAGTCTACATCTTTACAAGAGACGCCAGCCTTTGCGATATCACAGCCTCGCTGCTGCGCCTCTTTAACAATAGCATAAATTTCATGGTGTTTATCAGTGGCTTCCCCAACAACTGGCGTTCGAGTCATATCAGCATGATACCCAGCATACTTTGCGGCTGCATCAATTACAATAAAATCACCTGTTTTAAATTCCCTATCCGTTGGGACTGCGTGCGGCAAAGCACCATTTGGGCCTGTAGCAACTATTGGTGAATAGGCCTCTCCATCTCCGTATTCCCGGTACTTGGAAACCATGGTATTTGCAACTTGTTTTTCAGTATACCCAGGACGAAGCATCGGAAGAATTTCTTCATATACTCTATCAGTGATCTCAACCGCAGTGCGTATTGCTTCTAGTTCTGTTTCATCCTTAACAGATGCTAGATCTTCGAGGATCATTTTCGTGCTCTCCCAGTGTATACCGGTAAACATTTTTTTCATTGAATCATAAAGAGTAAAGTTCACGTGGTCACCCTCAAACCCAATTTTTGTGTCATTATTTATTAGCTTGTTCTTTTTTATAATAGAAAGATTCGTGTCCATATCTATATAACGATCAAAACCTTTTACCTGTTCTTTGGACTGCTCAATATATCTACCATCTGTAATAAAATATTGTCCAGAAAGAGTAACCAAACAAGTTCCAGCAGATCCTGTAAACCCACATATATAGCGGATATTTGTCAGATTAGTTATCAGCATCCCATCAAGACCGCTGTCTACTATTACATTTTTTAGTTTCTGTTGCCTATCAAGATAAATTTTTTCGTTCATGATTATTTACTCTTTTTTTCAGATGTTTTTATCAATGCTTTTACAGCATCTCTTTCTAGACGAATCATATCGGGGTCCTCACCTTTTTGTTCTAACAGATCTAACACCTCAAGAGCCTGATAAAACAAAGCCTGATTTTTCAAAACATTCACAAGAGTAAATGTGGCAAGTCTGACACTTACGTTTAAAGATTCACCAGATTCAGATGGTTTTTTTGTGGTTGTTGCTGCTGATTTTCCCGGTTTTTTTGCAGGTGATTTCTTTTGTTGTGTTTTATCTTTATTCTCTGATTCAACCTTCTCAATAAATTCTTTTGCAGTTTGGTTAGATGGATCAAGATCCAAAACTTTTTTCCAAGAAGTGAGTAGTCTGGATGGCGATCTTCCTAAAACTGTCTGAATTTCACAAAGCATTATAGCAGCCTTTATATTATCTGGGCTATATTTTAATGCATGCTTAATTTCTTTTTCTGCCTCTTTCAGATTACCGTCTTCTTTTTCAACTTGAGCAAGTACAAACCTGCCAGAGGCATCATTTTCATGGTACCCTAAGCCAATATTACAAACTTTTCTTGCCCTCCTATAGTCTTCCTGACTCAGATAAATATCTGCGAGAACCGGGAATAAGATTGTATCAAAATGATCAGCAAAATAAAGTTCTAGCTCTATCTGATTTTTTAAATCCATTTTATCGCCTATTTTTTTCGACCCAATTAGTTATATAATCTATCGTCTCATTAACTGGTGTTCCTGGGCCATATAATTTACCCACACCAGATTTCTCAAGAGATTCTATATCTTTTTTAGGTATTATTCCACCACCAATTAATAGAACATTTTCTAATTTTTTCTCTTCCATTAAATCCACTATACGAGGGAATATAGTGTTGTGAGCATTGTTTAAGCTAGACAAGGCAATAACATCAGCGTCCTCTTGAAGCGCGGCTGAAACTATCATTTCTGGGGTCTGCCGAAGCCCAAGATATATAACTTCCATTCCAGCGTCTCTGTATGCAGCTGCTAAGACTTTTATTCCTCTATCATGACCATCTAAACCAGGCTTTGCCATCACAATTCTTATTTTTCTATCCATATAACAATAAAATTAATTATCCTACAACTGACTTCATAATTAATAGTGTTGTCTTGATTTTTTAATAAATTATTAAAATAGTATATTGAATTAACCAAATTGGAGAATTTTATATTGGAACAAGATAAAAAGACCGCGCTCATTCATTATATAGAAGAATCTGTCATCGCAATAATTGGGATAGCAATATTCTTAGGCTTGCTCTGGTACAGTGATTTTAATATTAGCGTTAGAGTATTATCACTATGGATATTTCTGTTTAATGGAATTTTATTCACTTTTTGGCTATGGAAAAGTAATACTAAAAACTGGGAAAAGGCCGTTGTGGGTTTATATTTTATATTAGTTGAGATAATTATTCTATTAGGTGGAAAATAAATTTTATAGTTCTTTAGAATTAATAATAAAAGTTGCTGGACCTTCATTAACAAGCTCTATGTCCATCATTGCTCCAAACTCGCCAGTTACAGTATTTAAACCTTTATCTCTAAGTCTATTAACCATATGATCATAAATCTCTAATCCTTTATCAGGGTTTTCAGCATTAATAAAACTCGGCCTCCTTCCTTTTCTGGTATCTCCACAAAGCGTGAACTGGCTAACTACCATTACAGAACCATTTAAATCTAGGACAGATAAATTCATTTTATCTTTTTCATCATTAAATATTCGAAGGTTAATAATCTTATCTACAACCTTATCCGCGTCTAAAAATTCATCACCCTTTTTTATCCCCACTAGAAGCATCAACCCAGATTTGATCTGGGATATAATTTCACTGTTAACAGTTACCTTAGCTTTTGAACATCTTTGGACTACAATGATCATTCTACACGAATGTTTTCTTTCCCGTATTTATCGCGTAACTGTTTTATGAAATTTTTATTTGTAGAAACCTTAATATTATGCGCTAAAACAGCTATAGGCTTATTGATCCCAGATTTAGGATTAGGAAGATGAAAAACCAAATTACAATCACCTGGATATTTCTGGGAAAATTCATATAGGTCTTCAATATCCTCCGGATACATATTTTGTGAATTAAAACTAATTATTAGTTTTCTTGATAAATACTCTCGGGCATTTTCAATAGACACAATTCTATCAGCCATTACTTTTAAATCTGAAAAGTTCGTGTCATCTGCCATTTTCCCTTGAACAAAAACAACCCCGTCTTCTTCAATAAGATTTTCATACTGGGCAAAACAATCTGAAAAAGCAATAACCTCTACATGCCCTCCTATGCAGTCCATTTCAAAAAAGGCCATAGCTCTATTACGTCGATCATACTTTTTAGTAATCTTTGTTATCATACCTCCTACTGTAATTATATCATTTTTCTTCAGAAATAAGCTATCTGAGAAATCTATCGAGGTAAACTCTTCTAAATCTTCAGAGTGTTCTAACAATGGGTGACCTGAAACATATAGCCCTAGTACTTCTTTTTCATACACCAACGATTTTTTTTCTTCCCAGTCATCAACAATTCGGAGTTCAGGAGTTTTTATGAGAGAATTTTTTCCTGATCCATTTGAAAATAAATCAACCTGATTTTTGTTACCAGTATTCTGTAATTGTTGACCATATCTAATTGCAGTATCAATAGCATCAAAATTTTGTGACCTAGTACCTGAGATAGAATCCATAGAGCCTGATTTGATTAGGCTTTCTAAAACTCGTTTGTTTACTTTTTGCTGATCTATTCTCGAACAAAATTCGAAAATTGTTTCAAAGGAGCCCTCGTCTTCACGATTTTCAATTATACTCTGTAATGCTTTTTCACCAACATTTTTTATTGCATTAAGACCATATGATATGGTACTGCTGTCAACGGGATAAAACTGTGTATAGGACACATTAATATCAGGAGACTTAACCTCTATATTTAATTTTTTACACTCGTTAATAAGTGTAACGATTCTATCAATAGACGACATTTCACTAGTAAGATTTGCAGCCATGAATTCTGCAGGATGAAAGGTTTTTAACCAAGCAGTCTGGTACGCTATATAGGCATATGCAGTTGCATGGCTTTTGTTAAAACCATATTGGGCAAACTTTTCAATTAGTGTATAAATTTCTTGGGCTTTACGTTTTGAAATTTCATTTTTTTGAGCTCCTTCAACAAATTTTAATGACAATTTATTCATCAATTTTTTATCTTTTTTACCCATCGCACGTCGCATTATATCTGCCTCTGCAAGAGTAAACCCGGCAATATCATGAGCAATTTGCATAACCTGTTCTTGGTATACTATGATACCATATGTTTCTTCTAATATTGGAACTAATGACGAGTGGGGGTATTCTATTTTCTTTTTTCCATGTTTTCTAGCAATAAAATTGTCTATGTTATTCATAGGCCCTGGTCTATAAAGAGCGTTCATCGCGATTAGGTCCCCAATTGCAGTTGGTTTTAATTTTTTTAAGTACTCACGCATACCAGAAGACTCAAACTGAAATACTCCAATGGTCAAACCATTTGAGAATAATGAATAGACCTCTGGCTCTTCCATTGAGATTTCTTCTATTTCAACGTTCTCTCCTTTTGACTTAATCAACTCAAGCGCTTTGTTAATAACAGTGAGATTTCTTAGTCCAAGAAAATCCATTTTTAACAGACCTAGGTCCTCTAGGCCTTTCATATCATACTGGGTAGTAATATCTCCGGAGGATGACTTATATAAAGGCACAAAATCCGTTAATTCTCCAGGTGCGATTACTACTCCTGCAGCATGTATAGACGCATGTCGGTTCATTCCTTCTAAAACAAGTGAGTGATCAACAAGCTCTTTATATTCATTTTCGGACATCTTTCTAAACTCTGGACTCTTTTTTATCGCACTATCTAGAGTAATGTTTAACTCATCCGGGATGGCTTTTGCTAAACGGTCAACCTCGCTAAAAGTATAACCCATTACCCTGCCAACGTCTCGAATAACTTGCTTAGCTTTCATTGAGCCAAAAGTAATAATCTGAGATACAGAAGTTTCTCCATATTGAGTTTTTATATAATCAATGACCTCTCCACGGCGTTCAATGCAAAAATCAATATCAATATCAGGCATACTAATTCGATCAGGGTTGAGAAATCTTTCAAACAATAAATTATGTTTAATTGGATCTATGTCTGTTATGCCCAATGCATATGATATTAAGCTCCCAGCTGCAGAACCTCGTCCAGGACCAACAGGTATATCATTATTTTTTGCATACTGAACAAAGTCTGCGGTAATTAAAAAATACCCTGCAAAACCCATGTTTTTTATTACACCAAGTTCGTGATCAATTTGCTTATTTATCTCCGGCGTGATATCCTTGTATAAATTATTAACTCCGGTAGCAACTAATGATTTAAGATATTCATCCGGGTCACCATTATTTTCGTTTTTAGGAATCGGGAAATTTGGTAAATGGTAAGATCCTGTATTTATCTCAAAATCAATACTTTCTTCTATTTTTCTTGTATTTTCTATGGCTCCTGGGACATCTTTAAATAGACTATACATTTCATCTTGGGTTTTAAAATAAAACTCAGGCGTAGCATATTTAAGCCTATTAGGATCGTCTCTCTCTTTACCAGTCCCCAGGCATATATGAATATCATGGGCCTCAGAGTGTTCTTTTTTTGAATAGTGAGCATCATTCGTACATACAAGGGGGAGAGAAAGTTCCTTTGAAAGTTTTTTCATATTCTCAATATTAACTTCTTCTTCAGGGATGCCATGGTTTTGCACTTCTAAGTAAAACCTTTCTTGAAAAATTTCAGAAAACTTTAGGGCAGCATTTTTTGCTCCTTCATAATCACCTTTTAGCATTTTTTCTGGTATCTCTCCTTTTAGGCAACCAGATAAACAAATAAGTCCTTCGCTATATTGTTCTAATAAATCCATATCAATTCTTGGTCTATAATAAAACCCCTCTAAATATCCTGCGGTAACAAGCTTCATTAGATTTTGATAGCCAGATTGGTTTTGAACTAAAAGAATTAAATGATTATTCCCCCAACCTCCTCCAGGTACAGGGTTTTTATTATGCCTACTACCAACCGCTACATATGTCTCACAACCAATTATTGGTTTAATACCTGTAGTTTTTGCCTCCTTATAAAAAGGTACAACACTGAACATATTCCCATGCTCCGTAAGAGCAAGACTATCCATATTCAGATCATCGATAGTATTGACTAACTGGTTTACTCTTTGTGCACCATCGAGCAAACTATAATCAGAGTGATTGTGCAGATGTACAAATTCAGAAGTCATTATATTGTTCCTATGTAAATGGAAAACAAACCACCAAGAGTACAAAATTTTAATAATTTAGTGCTTCTCTTTGCTGTTGCTATATTTGGTTTATTTAAGAGCAAAATTACTACCACTGCCAATGGAATCTCAACGGTCAAAATTAGTAAAATACCATAAAAAATATTATAATAACCTGTTATAAAAGGTACAAAAGACCCGATCCCTAATAATGCAGATAACACTGTACATAAAACAATCGTTTTGTTTTCGCCATAGATTATTGGAAAAGTTTTTAAGCCAACAGATTTGTCTCCAATTACATCAGCCATATCCTTAACAATTTCTCTAATTAAAGTTAAACCAAAGGCCAATACAGCGGGAATTATCAATGGCTTAATATTGTCAAAGATAAAACCCGCATATATAAAAGAGAGGGATAATATTAGAGCAACCACAATATTTCCTATTAGAGGAAAGTATTTAAGTTTTGCATTATACCCAATGATTAGCGGTAAAGAAATACCAATAGAAACTAATTGTGAATTCTTATTTAGTTGTAGTGCAAATAGGGTCCCTAGAATAAATGCAAAAAGTGAAAATATGAGAGCATGTCTTCTTAAAACCAAACCTGAACTGATAGCTCTATCTGGACGATTAATTTTATCTATTTTGTAATCAAAGTAATCGTTAAGAGTGTTTGCTCCTGCTGTATAAAACATAACGACTAAAACAGCAAAGATAACAAAACTTATTGGACCATTATATTTTACGATAAAGGAAGAGATCACAATGGTAAGACCCCCTAGAATCACATTTAAGGGCCTAATAATCGTAATATATGCAAATAATTTTTTCATGAATTATTAATTACTAATACTCTAGTATCTTTATTTAAATCTCGCACAGATTCTAAATTATCGTATCCAGCTTTACTAAAAATTTCTTTAACTCTTTCAGGGTGAGCTCCTCTTCCGACTTCCAATATTGTTACTCCATTTTTTTTTACAACCTGGGGAATGATATTCGAAAATTTTCTATAGAATTCTAGGCCATCACTATTATCTGTCAGTGCCACCATTGGTTCAAAATCTTTCACATCACTCATTAAACCTGGAATTTCTTCTTGTGATATATAGGGTGGGTTAGATATTAACATGTCTGCAGTATGATTTATATCTTGGCAAAGGATATCTAGATTTATAAACTGAATATTTTTAAGGCCATACATGTCGGCATTATTTTTTGCTGTAGACAATGCGCTATTAGAAATATCTATCGCGATAACTCTGCAAAAAGGGATCTCAAGAGCAATAGTGATACCGATACAACCAGAGCCGGTACCTACATCAAGTATTATTGGATTTTCCTTTTTTGAAAGAATATCAATAGACACATCAATTAGTTTTTCCGTTTCCGGTCTTGGTATAAGGACATCCTGATTTACAAAAAATTTTCTACCATAAAACTCAGATGAACCAATAATGTATTGTGTCGGCTCACGGTTAACCCTTCTTTTAATCAGACCTCTTAAAATAATTAGATCTTCAGGTGTGACTGTTTTTTCAAATTGAAGATATAGATCAATTTTTTTGCAACCTATTATATGTTGTAAAAGTGACTCTATTTCAATTCTAGGATTATCAAAGGATTTCTCTTTAAAATATTTTTTACCCCAATTAAGTATATCAATTAGCCGCCATATTTTTTCTGTTTTTGAGTTTTGAGGGTGCAAAATTATATGGTTTTATTTCCCCGGCCAATAGTATATCCTTTATATATCAAGTAATCTCAGCAGACAATATCTCCTGCTGCTCAGCGATTTTTAATTTTTCTATAATCTCTTCGATAGCACCATTCATTATTTCTGACAATCTGTATGAAGTAAAATTAATACGGTGATCTGTAACCCTCCCTTGAGGGAAATTATATGTTCTGATTTTTGCTGATCGATCTCCTGTGGAAACAAGACTCTTCCTTTCAGCCGCGCGCTCTGCGGCAGCTTTTTCTTTCTGATCTGCTAGAAGCCTTGACCTAAGTACTTTTAACGCTGCTGCTCTATTTTTATGCTGTGAAGACTGATCCTGACAAGTAACCACAAGCCCTGTTGGAATATGTGTAATACGTATGGCCGATTCTGTTTTATTTACATGCTGTCCACCAGCCCCACTTGCTCTATATGTGTCAATCTTCAAGTCAGTATCATGGATCTCTACATCTACCTCTTCAGCCTCTGGCAATACTGCTACCGTGGCAGCAGAGGTATGTACTCGCCCACCAGTTTCTGTTTCAGGTACGCGTTGTACACGATGTACACCACTTTCATATTTTAACATTCCATATGCACCAACACCTTTTAATGCAATAATAACCTCTTTAAACCCACCTATTCCAATTTCATTAGAGGCGATTAATTCTTTCTGCCAATTATATTTTTCAGAAAAATGAGAATATAAACGAAACAAATCTGCCGCAAATAGGGCTGCCTCATCTCCGCCTGTTCCTGCCCGAATCTCCAGTATAATATTCTTATTATCTAAGGGGTCTTTTGGCAAAAGTTTTATCTTTAATTCTTTTTCAAGCTCTATTTTTCTTTTTTTATTTAGAGCGAGGTCTTCTACTGCTAATTCCTTTAGATCAGGTTCATTCTCTTCAATAATTGACTCGCTATCAACTATTTGGTCTAATACTTTAATATACTCTTTACCCGTAATTACGATAGGCTCAAGCTGCTTATACTCTTTAGAAATTTCTTTTAACTTTTCCAGGTTTGATAAGACTTCTTGATCTGCCATTTGCTTTTCAATAGTGTTGTATCTATCAATTATAGATTCTAGCTTATCTTTCATCCAATTGCTTCAGCTGTGTATTTTTTACCCACGAAATTATCGTATTCGTCTCCGAAGGCATCTTTTAAGGCTGCGATTGAAACCTCAATCATTTTATCATCAGGTTGTTTAGTAGTAATATTTTGTAACAATATCCCGGGAGCTTTAAGTATCCGAAAAATTAAAAGATCATTTTTTGATGTAATTTTTATTAATTCATAACCGATTCCAGATACTAGAGGAATTAATGGTAAATGAAATAATAGCCTTGTAGATAAAGATATAGTCCCGAAATAATAAATAATAATAGTATCAACAATCGCAAAAACGAATATAGCTGATAATAAAACAATAAACATAAAACTAGTACCACATCTCGGATGCTGTGTCGGGAATGATTGTGCTTCTGCTACTGATAAATCATTACCGGATTCAAAATTATATACTACTTTGTGTTCAGCTCCATGATACTGAAATAGTCTGGCAATATCTTTAATCTTTGAAATTAAAAATAGATAAACCACAAAAAATATTATCCTACATATTCCAGAAGAAAGATTGAACCATAAGGCTTCTTTTTCAATAGACAATAACTTTGTTGTAAGCCACATTGGGAGCACCATAAACAAAGATATAGCGAGTATAATGGAAAATATAGTGGTTATAAAATCCATAATTTTAGATAATATTCCTTCGCTACTCTCTTCAGGATAGCTGATATCTGCAGACCATTGGAGCGTTGACATTCCCATTTTCATTGCCTCATATAGTGACGCAATACCTCTAAATATTGGTTTAGACCATAAAATGGAGCGTTCAGTTATAGAACAAAATTCTTTTCGTTTAATCCTTATATCTCCATTAGGACAGCGTACAGCAGTGGAGTAGGCACCAGGGACTCTCATCATTACACCTTCTATTACAGCTTGCCCCCCGACCAAAATATTTGGCTTCATGGATAAAATTAATAATAGTCGCTTCATTATAAAAAAATAGCTCTATCAATTATCAATTATTGATAGAGCTATAATATGATATTAATAATCTATTTTCTACCGTATTTCTTTTGAAATTTTTCTATTCTTCCTGCAGTATCAACTAGATTTTGTTGACCAGTAAAAAATGGATGTGACTTATTCGAAATTTCTATATTGTATAAAGGGTATTCGTTCCCATCGTCCCAAATAACAGTATCTTTGGTCTCCACAGTAGATTTTGTTAAAAATGAATAGTCACAGGATGTGTCTTTAAACACCACCAGTCTATAATTTTCTGGATGAATATCTTTTTTCATTTTCTACTCCTCAATCATACGAAGGGCTTTTCTAACACGATCAATACCCTCTTTAATTATTTCTCTATTTGTCGCATATGAAAATCTTATATGCCCTGAGGCACCAAAGCCATCTCCTGGAACAGTAACGACCTGAACAGAGTCAAGAATATACTCTGAAATATCAAATGTGTCCTTTAATAATTTATTGTTGCCCATACGATTTAAGTATGCACTAAAATCTGGAAAAGCATAAAAAGCACCGCTCGGCGTAGCACACTTTAGGCCTGATGTATCATTTAGCAATTCAACCATTAAATCACGTCTTTTTAGAAACGCATTTTTCATCTCTTCCACACACGATTGATCGCCAAGTAATGCAGTTATCCCAGCTTTTTGTCCTATTGAATTAGCACATGACGTAGCCTGACCTTGTATTTTTGACATTGCCTTTATTATTTTATTTGGTCCAGCAGCATAACCTATCCTCCATCCTGTCATGGCATATGTCTTTGATAAGCTCATACACGTGACTACTGTGGCTCCTATATTATGTGTTTGATTTAATTTTTCTGCGCTTACAAACTCACCATCATAGATTAACCTTTCATAACATTCATCTGATATAACTACCCAGTTTTTTTCATTTGCTAATTTTAACAGATTCACTATAGCATCATTACTCCAAACTCCTCCGGTCGGGTTTGATGGAGAGTTTATAATCACACCTTTTATTGTTGAGTTTGTCTTTGATTCTAGATCAGAAAAGTCAGGCTCAAAATTATTATCTGGTAGCGTATCGACTAGAACAGGCTTAGCCTCTGCCATTTTTACGAACTCCGGAAACGATACCCAATACGGAGAAAAAATTATAACGCTATCTCCAGAATTAAAAATAGCCTGACAGGCTGTAAATAAACTTTGTTTTTCGCCATTAGATACAAGTATATCAGATGGCGTATAGGATATTCCGTTCTCTCTTTTTAGCTTAGTACATATTGCCTCTCTAAACTCTATCATCCCAGATCCTGCGGTATATTTTGTATATCCCTGATCTAATGCATCTTTCGCCGCTTGACGAATATGCTTTGGAGTATTAAAATCTGGCTCTCCAACAGAAAAATTAATTACGTCAATACCTTTTGAGCGCATTTCTGCTGCTTTAGTCACCATTTGTAAGGTAAATGATGGCTTAATATTTTCAACTCTATTTGCTATGATCATAAATCATGTTGTTTTTGATGATATTCTTCTGAATTAAATCTAGAATCATCATTTGTATCTATAGTATTGCTATTATTAGAATTATTTTTTTCTATACTATGTCTGTTTTTGGTTAGTCTTTGATTTTTATTTTTTTTTATTTTTTTATGATGATCCTGTCGTTTTTTCTGTTTTTTCCTTTTATTGATAACCCGTACATCTTTTGTTGTAACAAATGTAATGTCCTCATCTTCTTCATTTATTTCTTCTTCTATATATTCCTCCGTTTTTTCTTTTGAGGCTCCAGGTATTAAGCCGTTGGAATTGTTCAAACTAAAAAGAGTCCCAAATCCTCTAGTGATTCCATTTCCAAGCCCTATATAGCTAGGTAGAAGAAAATTAGTTTTAAATTCACCAGTGAAGGCACCCCATCCATTTTCATCTATTTTTTCAGGTATTAGATTATTAACACTAACTTTTGTGAATATTTTATTTTTGATATCGAAGCCCAACTCTTTTGCAATAAATAATAAATTTTTTCCGAGTAACTGATTTAAAAACAGTGGCTTTTCTTGATCTGTTAAAAATCGATATTTACCACTCGTGCTTTTATTTAATGCAATCCATGGCGTAATAAATTTATATCTTAATAATTTTTCAGTGGGAGTAAACTGATCTTTATTTTCTTCAATATCATATTTTTCTATATTGATAGTAATGTTACCAAAATTAAATGATCTAATATTATCTATAAGTGATAGAACTGGATTGACACCCTCTTTGATACCAACAATATAAATTTGTTCATTTAATATTTTTACTTGTACTCGTGGATATAGATACTTATTTCTAAGCTTACCATTTAAAAATGGCACTATTTTTTCATCAGAAAACTGTTTCATAAAAACACCTTTTACTTGGTATGGTGTTTTTCGTACAGGTTTGTCTGCGGTAAGACAAATTACAACAGATTTAGAAAGATGGGATTCCATTTCTTAACAAGCTAAAGATATCATTAGTCATTATTGGCTCATTGTATCTAAGAATTCATTATTTGATTTTGTTCGCTTTATTCTATCAATTAAAAATCTTATAGCCTCATCAACCTTCATATCGTTCACTAATTTTCGCAAAATCCACATTCTGCCTAATTCTTTACGGCTCAACAGTAGTTCTTCTTTTCTTGTGCCTGATTTAATAATATCAAAAGCAGGAAAAATCCTACGATCACTTAAATGTCTATCAAGAGCCAGTTCCATATTGCCGGTCCCTTTAAATTCTTCAAAAATCACTTCATCTGCCCTACTTCCAGTGTCAACAAGTGCAGTAGCAATAATTGTTAGACTGCCACCTTCTTCAGTGTTCCTAGCAGCCCCTAAAAACTGTTTCGGTTTTTTTAAAGCATTAAAATCGACTCCACCAGAAAGAATTTTCCCACTATGAGGAATTACAGCATTATGTGCTCTTCCTAGCCTTGTAATACTATCAAGAAGAATAACAACATCTTCTCCGAACTCGACCATCCGCTTAGCTTTTTGGAGTACCATATCAGAGACAGCTACATGACGCTCAGGTGGTTCATCAAATGTAGAACTAACCACCTCAGCATCCACATTTCGTTTCATATCTGTAACTTCTTCCGGCCTTTCATCAATGAGTAAAACAATACGTTTAGTGTCAGGATGATTTTTACTGATTGCATTAGCAATTTTTTGTAAAAGAACCGTCTTCCCAGTTTTTGGCTGCGCAACAATTAATCCTCTTTGACCCATTCCTATTGGAGACACTAAATCTAAAATTCTCATTGATATATTTTTTTCATCTGTTTCAAGAACAAATCTTTTTTCCGGATATAAGGGAGTAAAATTTTCAAATAATATACAATCTTTCAATTTTTCAATTGGCTGATCATTGACTAATTCAACTTTAAGCAATGCATAAAATCTTTCTTTGGATTTTGGTGGGCGAATCTGTCCTGACACTTTGTGCCCAGTTTTTAATCTGAATCTTTTTATCTGAGATGGGCTTACATATATATCATCAGGTCCTGGTAAATAATTAAAGTCTGGAGACCTCAAAAATCCATAGCCATCATGCATTACCTCTAATACACCTTTAGCAAAAACAGAACCATCTTTTTTTGCTTGTGCTTCTAATATTTTTACAGTTAGCTCCTGTTTATTAAGCCCTGATAAATTATCAGCAATGTTTAATGATTTAGCCAATTCAGATAATTCCTGAATACGTAAGGCTTGTAGTTCGCTTAAATCCATAAATAATTCCCTAATACTTCATTTAAAAAAATATATATTAAAACTCTACCGGGGATTTTGATAGATAATATAACTTACATTTAATTGTATGTTTTGTCAAAGTCTTTTCCAAATTCATTATAAACCTCTCTAGCAACATAATGGCTACCAAATATTAATCCCACAGACTCTTTCACGTTAATATTCTTTATTATGTTTACTCCTTCTTTAACGGAACTAACCGATAAATAATTAATTCTCTGTTTATCTAATATTTTTGATAATCTATTAACGCTTAGTAAGTATTTATTTTTATCCTGACAAATAATAATTTGATGAAAACTTTCTCTTATTAAATCACTAATAGAATTCATATTCTTATCCCCCTTAATGCAAAACAAGCCAAATAGTTTTTTTTGGGGATGATTACTCTTAACCGTGTTTATCATTGCCTTGATACCATCATAATTATGTGCCACATCAAAATAAATATCATTTTTAGTTAATTTTTCGATTCTTCCTGACCATGATGTATTAATAATTGCTTTATTTACTTTATCTTGATCAATATCATTTATAATGATTTCTGCAAGATTAATGGCTAAAACACAATTTAAAATTTGATGTTCACCTCTTAAGGGTAGGTTAATCGTATAATTTTTATACTTGAATAAAGTCCCTTGATTATCAAATGAAAGTAATTCTATATCACTATTTTTTATAATAGTTAGTACCGCATTTTTTCGTGCTGCTGTTTTTTTAATTATGTCTACTACAAATTTATTTTGATCAAAGGTTACGATGGGAATATTATCCTTGATAATACCAGCTTTTTCTTTGGCTATCTTCTGAATTGTATCACCTAAAATATCCATGTGGTCGAGTGATACTGATGATATCCCACATACTGTTGGAGAAATAACATTAGTTGAGTCTAGCCTGCCACCAAGGCCCGTCTCAATAATTGCAATATCAATAGATTTATTATTAAAATAATCAAAAGCCATAGCTGTAGTGGTTTCAAAAAAAGTAGTTTGTATATTTTTTATTTGGTTAATATGGTGATTCATAAACAGAGCAATATCCGCATCAGAAATTTTTTCATTATTTACCTGAATTCTTTCATTAAACCGAACCAGATGAGGTGATGTATATAGCCCCACAACCATTCCATGTTCAATTAATATCTTGTTAAGAATTGCACATGTACTTCCTTTGCCATTTGTACCAGCAATATGTATAAATTTTAGGTGCGAGTGAGGATTACCAATATTATCTAATAATTCTTCTGTATGTTCTAAACCAACCTTAATCCCTAAACGCTGTAGCCCAAATAATTCTTTTAAGACTAAATCAATATTAGAGGTCATTTACCAAATGTATATTATTAATCTCTGAGCCAAGAAATATATTACCTAGTTCCTCAAATCGCATTGGCAAATCAGTTACATAACATTGTAAAACTCCTGATTTATCATCCATATTCAATAAACTATTTTTTTGTAATCTTTTGTAGGCATTTTTTGCCACAGCAGAAGCAGAATCAACAAGTGTAATATGTTTTGTTTCCTTAGATATTATATTCTTTAACAAAGGATAGTGGGTACAACCAAGTATCAATGTGTCTACATTGTTTTTAAATATAGATAAATAATGTGAAGTTATTTCACTAATTGCAGCGCCGTCAGTCCATCCTTCTTCGACAAAAGGCACAAATAGGGGACAAGCTTTGGATATAACATCAATCTCTGAATCTATTTTTTTGATAGATTCTTTATAGGCATCAGATCTAATTGTTGCAATTGTTCCTATAACACCAATATTCTTATTATTTGTTTTTAAGATCGCATGTTCAACGCCAGGCTCAATTACGCCAATTATTGGAATCAAGCTAAACTTATTTTTTAAAATATTTAATGCGGTTGCCGTTGCTGTATTACATGCGATAATAATTATTTTTGCATCTTTTTGAATTAAAAATTTTGTGATTTGTATAGAATATTGTTTAACCAAATCATTACTTTTTACACCATACGGTAAACGAGCAGTATCACCAAAATATATTATGGATTCATTAGGAAGTAATTTTTTTAGTGCCCTTACAACTGTTAGGCCTCCTAATCCAGAATCAAAAACACCTATGGGTCTATTATCCAACCTTATTCCTCAACTAACAATTTTTCTCGCGATGATTTAAATTTCAAAATAGCTTTATAAATACCTTTAGCAAGTTTTTTCCTGTACGCTGGGGATTTCAAATTCTTTTCCTCACTCGGGTTAGATACAAAACCACCTTCAATTAAAACACATGGCATACTCGCACCGGAAAGAACATAGAAACCTGCTTGTTTTACACCTCTATTAGGGGTATTCAATATTTTATCTAATTCTTCTTGGATTATAGCTGCTAACCCCTCGCTTTCTTTTAAAAACATACTGCTCGCCATTGTCGCAGTTATTTTTCTTTCCATAGATAGTTTTTCATAGTTTATTTTTTTTTCTTCAAACTCTATAACTGAATTTTCTCTAGCGGCAACTTCAATCGCTTCTGCACTATAAGCAGATGAAAAGAAATAAGTATCAAAACCTTTTACTTTTCTATTTGGGTTTGAATTAATATGAATACTCACGAATACTTTTCCCCCTGCCTCATTAGCAATTTTATTTCTCTTCCACAGAGGAATCCATATGTCCTCAGTACGAGTATAGACAACTTTTATACCGGTGTTTTTTTCTAACAACCTCCCAACTCTTTTTGTTATATCTAAGACAATATCTTTTTCTTTTGTCCCATATTTACCGGTAGTACCAGGGTCTTTACCCCCATGGCCAGCATCAAGTACAATTGTATCTAATTTCCAACGCTCTTTAGCTTTTTTTATACGATTTAAGTTGTTGTCTAAAGCGGTTCTTAGTGTGATAACAATTTCATTAGGGTCATGATTTTGATACCACTCGTGGCTTATTACATTAGACCTGAGCTTTAACGCTATTTGGGCTGTTTCGTTTATCTGATCGGACTCAATTCTATGTATTATTCCGCTAGTTATTGTTTTATTTAAAACAGAAGTGTCTACTATGCCGCCAACAATAGTTATATAAAACCACCCATGTTTATTTATAAAGGAACTAATATCGCGATCCGAAAAAGACTTTTGAGTATTTATACGAACAATAGTACCATTAGATTTTTGCTCTATTTTTAATGACTTAATACTATAACTTACAATATCAATATTGAGAATCTCTTTTCTATTATTAAAAGATAATCCGGGGACGGCAGTTTTTCTTAAGATTTCAAAGAAATTTTCTGCGGGTAGATAAAAATCACCATTGTATTCTTGAACTATATCTATCATTTGATAAGGCACGTCATCGATAACCAAAAAACTAGTGCCAGCTGTTATTTTAATTCTTTTCCCAGAAATATATAAAACCAATTTTTTTCGATCCAGATTTTCATATAGTCGAGATGATAAAGCAGCGACAAGATCTCGTGTAGAGATATATATCTTTTTTTCCCCCTTTAATGTTTTAATTATGAAGTCTTTAGAAGTTGATTGATTTAATACTTTTATATCTGCAAATAAAATAGTTGAAAAAAGTATCAATATATATATTAATCTCGATATAGTCATTTTAAGTCTAGGCTTATCAAATTCTTTATTATCTATAATTAATATAATTTATTATAATGTAGAGGAGTATCATCAGTATAAGCGCTAATAATAATTAGAACTGATTTTTGAATAATACCTTAGAATCAAGCTAGAAAGATTCTAGTTATTAAATGATAAAATGAGATTATATATTTAAAAGTAATTGCGCCTCAATAATTATTGAGGCGCAATTTTTTGGCATCAATGCCAGTTTACTTTTTTTCGTACCACATCACGAGTATCATTAGTGCTAAGAGTCCTGCCAGTCCTGCGTCGCCAAACTGCGCCATCACTCGTCCTAGGCCTTCGATTACACCGAAAAAGTCATCAAACAGGATACCGACAACGATTCCAATAACGACTAGAGACTTGAGTAAATCAGTTGCGATTCCAAGCCACTCGTTGAGGGTTTCAAATCCACCTTTGAGCATATTTTCCTCCTGTCAAAAGGCGTGCATAGGAGCTCCAAACAAGAAACTCCTTATTGGCCCTATTTGATTGTTTATCCTAGAAACGAGAGAAAGACTAGCAAAGCAAGCAGTCCTGCAAACCCGCCATCTAGAAATGTATTTACTAGGTCTACGATTCCACCTATTGGGTCAAATCCTGTGGAATAAATGATGTTAACGAAAACAAATAACACAATTAGTGCTTTTATCACGCCAACAATTCCAGCAGCAGCATTTTGTACGGTTGCATTTACATCAGCCATGCCAATACCTCCTTGGTTTGATTTTTAAATTAAGAATAGAAACCAATTCTATCCTTTTATTAATTGATTGTCCATTGGTATGTAGTTTTTACCAGGGTCAATCCCTTTACTTGAAGGGAATTTACAAATATTCAGGGCATTTTCAATATTTATATTTATTTAATTAGTTTTTTGAAATTATTTCGAATCCCGTGCCCCAGTGACGACAGAATGAATTACCATATATCTAATAAATATCTGTAATGGCATAACAGAATAAATTGATTTAATAATCAAGTACAATATTGAATTAAATAATAAATATCCTTTTATTGAATATATCCAATCGGCGCCAAGTTCTTTTTCATAATGAGGATATCTTTTCATCAGAACAGGAAGATTATATTTCCCATATATATTCATTGATAAACAAAATCCTTTAAGTGTGCGCCTATGAAAATGAATCGCAGTCGAATTTTTTGAAAAAATAAAAGAATTTGGATGCTTATCCCAAATTTTCGCTGATAGATCCGTATCCTCACCACCATATTTTGTAATATTTTCATCGAACAATCCACATTCAATCAGACTATTTCTTCTTATCATAGCATTTCCATAAAGCATATATTGGAATGATACATTATCACCATCATTAAACTGACGAGCTCCTCTATTGTTGCCAAAATAATATTTTTCCATCGGATTTAATTTCACGTTTGAAGGAGGAATATTATCACCCATAACTGCAATAGTGTTTTTACTAAAATAAGGTAAAAAGGATTCTATCCAATTATTTTCAACCATCATATCACCATCTAAAAAAGCAATCAATTCTGAATTGCCTTGAATAATTCCATTATTTCGAGCTGCAGATAAACCTTTATTTTTCTCATGGTGAATAATTATTATACTTTTTTCTCCACTAAAATTATCCAGTATTTCTCCCGTTTTATCTGTAGAAGCATCATTAACAAAATAACAGTGATATTTATTTTTTGGATAAGATTGAGAACATAAGCTTATTATGCATTTTTCAATGGTTTGTTCAACATTGTAACAAGAAATAATAATATTAATCGATACTATTTTATCCATGACTTTTCTTCATAATGCGAATATAGAGACTTGGCTACGCTTGAGATACTATGATATTTTTTTACCCATTCTCTACTTTCAATTTTTTTATTAATCAAAAGTTCTTCGTTTTGTATTAATTCTAATATCGTTTTTTTAAGACTTTCTTTCGTGATCATAATAAAAGGATGATCAGGAATAAAATTTTGGTATTCTTCTACTAACTCCGTTAAACAAACTAGGCCCATAGACAAAGACTCAACTGAGTTCATCCCATATCCCCAGCCACCACGATTATGGATTTGATCTATATAAATATCGCATGATTTTTTTATATCAAGTACTTCGTTGTGAGTTTTACCCTCAATTAACACAAATTCTATTTGACCATCTTTATCTAGATCATTACAAATTTCAATAATATCATCGCTCCCTTTATAATATCTATTTGTAGGGCTGTGACATATTCTTAAAGGCGATGATATCTTTTTTTCTATTTTATAATTTTCCGTCTCAAAAGGCAAAAACAAATAATTAATATTTGGATGTTTATTTAAAAGATCTAGCTCACTGGTTAGATTTAGATTGCTGATCTTATCCATACCTTTAACTACCCCGCGAGTTCTCATATCCTGCCCATGATAAGTACATATAATCGGCTTCCCTTTTATTGATAATTTCTTGGCAAACCTACAGTCTCTATATAAATCCAGGCCCCATTCAAAATGATAGATATCGTAGTCAAATAAATTGTATTTATTTATAGCTGGATCAATATAGTAATGCCAAATCCAATCTCTTGTAATAAAAAATAATTTTTCAAATAATGAGTTTGGCTCCCAAGTTGGGGGGAATCCTTCCTTCTCTTGGTAATCCCCTAGCCCCCCTCTATAATATTTGTAATATTGGTGTCTGTATTTTAGATACCATGAGCTCGTGGATATTAGAGGAAGATTTAAACATATTCCTGCATCAGATTGACTTGGGTTATGATAAAGGGTAATTAAGTCACATTCATTTCCATTCATTTCATGAGCTTTTTTCCATAAACTCATTGTTCCAACGGTATTTTCTGGAGATATATATAGTATTTTTATGATAATACCCTATTATACAATTTTATTAGTTTATAACAATTAGCCTCCCAGTTATAAACAGAATTAATTTTTTCTTGATTATATCTGATATCCTCTTTATTGATATTATTAATCGCCTCTATTATTGCATTTGCTAAGCCATTAATATCTCCTGCTTTAAAATATTTAGCCCCTTTAATATCGAATCTTTTTATAGTGGGAAGGTCAGGCATAACCAATTGACATCCAGCTGCCATAAACTCAAAAAGCTTTGTTGGTGTGTTAATTCGTGTAAGTGGGTTATCATTAAATGGGATTACACCTATCATATTTTTTCCAAGCTGTTCCCAAATATCCCTGTGTAATATATGGTCTTCTAGATTTATATAACTCCTAAGCCCTAAGGAATCTATCATACTATTTACTTCATATTTATACTCACTGGTTCTAAAGCCGCCGAATAAAGACAAAGAAATATCTGGGATACTTTTGATAACACTAGACATAGCTTTAACCAGTTCAATTATGCCCCTCTCTGGACCAAAGTTACCGTGATAAATAAGTGAATTTTTTCGCTTAGTACTAATATCAATGCCATTTAAAAACTTATTTAATGGAAAATTTTCTAATAAAATTGGATTAAAGCCTTGAGCTTTAAAACCAGAGTTAATTATAGTTGGGCTAGCAATAATTACCTCATCCACATACGATAGAAACAATCTTTCTTTCAAAACCCAATACTTTGCTTTTAAGTACTTTATATATTTATTCCATCTTGAAAAAGTATAAATCATAGAAGGATAGTCTTCATGAACGTCATAAATAATTTTTGCACCAGATATTTTTTTTACATTTATTGCGAGTGAAAATAACTCGGGCTCATGAATATGAATTACCTTAGTCCGCATTTTACTAAGTTTGAGTTCAATCAATTTGATATACTCATTAATAGAATATTTTGATCTGCTATAATTTGTATGATTTATATATTTATCGGATAAAAGCACCTCAGAGTCTGAAAGGGTAAAGTAGTTTATCTTGAACTTTTTTTCTGAAAGACTCTTTATTTCTTTATGATAAATCCTTTCATCATCTGGGTAATGGGAACATGATACAACAACTATCAACTAAATAAACCTTTAATCATCATTCTCTCATTATTATTTATTGCTAAAAAATACCAGCCAACGATATAACAGATAGCAATAATTAACCGAAAGACTAAAGAGTGGATCGGGAAAAATATTATTAACATGAACAAAACTGGATAACACAAGGCAGCCCAATTGTATTTAACATAGTATATATTAAATAGTTTTATAAAAACTGAAAGTGACATAAAAAGAAAAGCAACAACCGTTGCCCAAGCAGAACCAAGGACACCATATTTAGGAATTAATATTATATTCAAAGAAATATTTGTAACTGCCCCAATCCCTCTAAACATAGGTATCCAGTTTGTTAACTCATTTGCATAAACCCCGGGTAATTGAATCACATACGTGCCAAAAAAGAAATAGCCAATTAAGACAATTGCTGCAACTTTTTCTGCCCCCCAGAAATTTTCTCCGATTAAATAGTTTGAACCAATATTCAGGCGCATTATTTCAGGAACCCAAATAGATATTATTATTACAACAAAACCTAGTAGGCCAAGAAATAAGGATGCGATATAAGAGAATTCTATTTTAGCATTTTCTTCTTTAATCCGTTTTAAGAAATATGGTGTCCAACCCATGTTAAACCCCATAACTACAATCAGGCCAAATATTCCTAATTTGTATCCAGCAGAAAACAGTCCAACTGCATGAGTGCCCTCGAACCAATCAAGGATATAACGATTAGAAAGTTCCATAATCATTGTGAATACCCCTGCTGGTAAAAACGGCAGTCCAAACTTTATAATATCCTTCAAGATCTTTGATTTTATTAGAGATATATTTATTCTTTTAATTATGATTGGAAGTGACAGAATAAAAATAATACCAGATACTATTAGATTGGATAGTAATACCCCCTCAATACCTAGCTCCCATTTAATTACTAATATGATGTTAAACATCATTGTTAGGATAACATTCCCGAGATTAAAAAATATGTACAAACCTGGTTTGTTCTCTGACCTGAGCAATAACACATGATGGTTCCATAGATTATCTAAAATAAGTATCCCAGATAGAATGATAATCCAGTCCGGGTTTTTTATGCCCATAACAGGTTCAGAAACATAATCCTTAACAAAATATAAAATAGCAGAAAAAATTATAGAGCTAAATAATTGCAAAACATAAATAGAAGAAATATGCGCTGTTTTATCATCACCATTTAATTGGACAGAATATTTCATTAATGCAGTGTCCATTCCATAACGATACAACATTAATGAAAAACCCATAAATGCATATGCCAATGAGATCACACCATATTCTTCAGGAGAAAAAACATGAGTATATATTGGTAGAAGTAAAAATGTAATCAGGCGTGCCAGCACGTGACCCGTGCCATAGATCAATGACTCTTTTCCTAGGCTTTTTATTGACATTTCTCTTATAGTGTGATTTGAAAAGTATCTCTGAAAATACCGCTTGCTCCAAAATTCTCTTTAAACCTACCTAGGCCCATATTTGGATCACCATCTACAGTAAAAATTCCAAAATCATATACTTTTATTTTTTCTTTGAGCGCCCAATTAAAAATAGAATAAAATAAAATATTTAAAGGTCTTAACTCTTGGGACTCTTCCTTATGACTTATATAAAAAGCAAGTGCTACATCATCTTTGATTATAAAGTTTAATACACCAGCTATCATTTCTCCTTTATAAAAGGCACCAAAAAGATTTATCGAGTCCGGGAAAAGATCAATAAGCTTATAAATTTCTTTTAGCGTATGAGTCGGATTAACACCATGTCTAATTTTTAAATTTTCTTTTAAAATATTATAAAACTCCTCGACCCGATTCGTAATTTTGATCTCAACACCTATGTCTTCAGCCTTTCTTACAGCTCTGGCGTGAGATGGTCTAAATTTTTTTAGTATGCTGCCTTTGTCAGATTCAATAAATAATGTACTGGTTATTTCACGCTTAACATACTCAAATCCATGTTTTAGTAATGAATAATCAATATAGTTAGAAGCACGATTATGATAAAATATAGGAGGCAGCGTCAATCTAATTCCATCAAATTTATTTTCTTTTGCATATTCAATTAGTGATTCAATCAGCTTGAATGAATCACTAATTGAAAGATGTTCAGATACAACAAATGAGCCTACCGTAGCTCCAGGATGAGATACTAATAATCTTTTTTTATTAATCATTAATTCAGCGGCAGGGAAAACAGAAAAAAGAGAATTGTTTTTATAAAATTCAATACTGTGGTCAATAAATCTATCGTTAGGATGATAGCTAAAAAACTTTCTCAGATGAAATATTGTACCATTGTTAGCATTTTTTACAAAGCTGTCCCACGGTCCATAATTGTCTTTAGAAAGTTTATCTACGGTAAACATAAAATTATTAAACAGGTTGACACATTAATTGTTCCTTTAATGAGTTACAAGTTTATATTATTTGTTTATCAAACTTCATCAAATCTAATTTTGTTAATCAATTTTAGACTTTAATTAATGAATTCTCACATAAAAAATATTATTTCTAGAGAAATATTAGACTCTAGAGGGAACCCTACGGTTGAGGTTGATATTATTCTAGAAAATAATACAATGGGACGAGCAGCAGTCCCATCAGGGGCATCGACTGGTGAGTTCGAAGCGATGGAATTAAGAGACAATGATAAAACCCGGTATATAGGAAAGGGAGTACTTACTGCGGTAAATAATATTAATGATGAAATAAATAAAGCACTAGTCGGTGTTGATGTAATTGATCAATTAAATATTGATGATATTATGATTGAACTGGATGGCACAGATAATAAGTCTAGGCTTGGAGCAAATGCTATACTTGGAGTATCAATGGCTGCTGCTAGAGCGGCAGCAAAAGTGAATAATTGCCCTCTATATGAATATTTGTCTATCAATAAAAATCCACTGATGCCAGTACCAATGATGAATATTTTAAATGGTGGAAGCCACGCTGATAACACCGTCGACATACAAGAGTTTATGATTTATCCTATTGGTGCAAAGACATTTTCGGAAGCGCTAAGAATGGGGACAGAAGTTTTTCACCAATTAAAATCAGAATTATTACAAAAAGGATTAAACACATCAGTAGGCGATGAAGGAGGATTTGCCCCTGATTTAGAGTCAAATGAACAAGCGCTTGAAATAATTTTAACGGCCATAAAAAATGCTGGTTATACTGCCGGAGAAGAAATATTTATTGCACTTGATGTAGCAGCAAGCGAATTGTTTGATAACCAATTATATAATCTAGCGTCTGAAGATAAATCTTATTCATCTGATGAAATGATCGAATATCTAAAAATACTTGTAGATAAATATCCTATTATTTCTATTGAGGATGGCCTAGACCAGAGCGACTGGGAAGGATGGAAGAAACTAAACAGTAAAATTGGCAAAAAAATTCAGATAGTGGGAGATGATTTAACTGTTACAAATATTCATCGATTAAAACGCGCAATTGATGAAAAATCAATGAACTCAATACTTATAAAACTAAACCAAATCGGGACTATTACCGAGACCATACAAGCAGTAGAACTCGCAAAAAAGGTTGGGTATGGGGCAATTATCTCTCATCGGTCAGGAGAAACAGAAGACACTATTATCGCAGACTTTTCAGTTGCTATGGGCATGGGCCAAATCAAAACAGGTTCAGCATCAAGAAGTGATAGGATTGCCAAGTACAATCAACTATTAAGAATTGAAGAAGAATTAGGAAATCGGGCCACACTAGCCACTATGGATTTACTAGGCAAAAATAAATGAGCTTTTTCTACAAACGAAGAAGAATAAGATCAAAGTCGGAATCTATAGCAAAAACACAAAAACAATTTATTCAAGGCTTAATACTTCTAATATGTTTAAGTCTCATTATTGTCTTTATTTTTGGGGACCATGGGCTTCTCAAACTTTATAAAATTAAGAATCAGAGAAAAAAAATACAGACACATATTACACAGTTAAGAAACGAAAGAGAACAAGCAAAAGAGAAAAAGAATAAAATAGAAAATGATTTAAACTATATTGAGAAAATGGCCAGAGAAAAATACAAGATGGTAAAGCCAGGAGAAAAGATTTTTAAGGTTGTGCCAAAATAAATATCTCTACAAATATATTAGAAAGATAATACATACATAACAGAATCAGATAAGATTTTTATATTAGGTTTACATAGTATTCTTATATTAGTTGGAGATGTTTCAAAATCATATACTAATTCAACGCCAACGGTTTCTCCATTTTCTATACCATACTTAACAGTGTTTTTTCCCCGATAGGGGTCTATTTGCCCCTGTCGATTTATTTGATTTTCAACTCTCACAAGAGTAATAGCAGCAAAATCTAACGGCCAATTTTGCTGATTGGTTATATCTAAGTCTATGAACACTTTATTATCTTTATTACTCGCCCTTATCAACTCAAATTTCACATCATCAGCAACGCCTACATTTTTCTTACAAGTAACTAAAACCGTATCTTTATTTTCGCAATAAGATTTATTGTCTCCAACGCTTAAAACAAAGGCGTAGGTTTTATCTTGAATTAAATTTCTTGGATATAAAAAATATGGATTTTGTTTTTTTGATTCAACTTGACTTAAAGAAATATCATTATCAACAATAGTCCAATTATACTCAATTTTATTATCAGTGTCTTTAGAGCCGGAGCCATCAAGAAAAACTTTTTTATCAATTGGTGCAATAAAATCAATACCTGCATTTGCCATAGGTGGTTTATCATTAATGACGCTTACTAATACAGTATCATTATCATTTAAACCGGTAATATCAGTCACAGTTAGGACAAATATAAAATCTCTATCTATAGTAGAATCAGAAAAAGTATATTTCACAACAGACGTGTCAAATACCATTAGTTTACTTTGATTCAGCAACTCCCAATTAAATTTTAATTCATCATTATCTGGATCCCAAGATTTAGTCCCGTCCAATGTAAAACTGGTGTTGCAGCCATCGCTAATTATTATATCATCACCCGCTATTGCTATTGGGGGATCTTCTACCGGAGAAACATTGATCCCAAAATCAAAATTTGTTGAATCTTTATTATCTGAAACTGTTAATGATACTTTCAGTTTCCCAAAATAATTTTTTACTGGTTTAATAATGAGTTTGTCATCAATTATTTCATTTTCCGAATTTTTATTGACTTTTGAATTAAATATGTAACGATCACCATCAATATCTTTTGCTGTGAGTTTTAATATAAGCTCTGTGTCTTCTTTCATGTACTGAGGAGCTATAGCTAAGACCCCCGGTATGGGATTAATAAGTGTTATATTTGTGTCTACTGAACTAGAGCCGTCAAATGTTTTTAAGGTTAATGGGGCTGTCCCCCCATAATCCTTGTGCGGTTTCACAGTTAATAAATTATCGTTCACTGTTACATCAGCACTAGCATCAGTATTTACACTGTAAATCAAGCTATCACCATCAATATCAGTGGCCAGCATCTGTATATTTATTTTTTCTTTTTTCGCAACAGGAATAATTGAAGTTAGAACAGGAGCATCATTTACAGGTGTTACCTTTAAAACAAATTTTATTTTATCCTTTGATGTCCCATCATCTACATATACTAAAACATCTATTTCGCCATAAAAATCATTTTCAGGTGTTACACGTAATTGGTTCCCATCTATTGCTACTTTTGCGTTTTCTCCGGCATCAGCGCTGTATGTAAGAGAATCGCCATCAACATCAGTTGCTGAAAGTGACAATCGCAAATAACTGTCTTCAACTATAGACTTGGACTCTATCGTCGCCAGTTTTGGAGCATCTTTTATTGGCAAAACTTCTAATAAAAACATTAATGAATCACTTAAAAATTTATCAGAGGCCTTAACCATAACATTAATTATTCCATAAAAATCATTTTCAGGTGTTACACGTAATTGGTTCCCATCT